>Ga0209902_101031_pt1 | contig 17436 bp, 17 predicted proteins | sample FECB27metaG_FD_188304 | JGI IMG/M metagenome (GOLD analysis project Ga0209902, IMG submission 188304) | Cyanobacterial communities from the Joint Genome Institute, California, USA - FECB-27 (SPAdes) (version 2) | ecosystem: Environmental > Aquatic > Thermal springs > Hot (42-90C) > Microbial mats...
CGGACGCGGCGGACCGATCAGCGCGGTTCGCTGCAGCGCGTCGCCGAGCATATGGACGTCGTCGGCAGCGATGGCGGCCATGTCGGCACGGTGGACAAGGTACGCGGGGATCGCATCGTCCTAACCAAGGCCGACACCGACGCCGGTGGCCATCACCACTCGATCCCGTCGTCCTGGATCCAGTCGGTCGACGATCGCGTTACCATTTCCAAGACCGCCGACGAGGCGCATCGTGCCTGGCGGGACGAGGAACGGCGCGGCGCTCTGTTCGGCGACGATACGGAGAGCAGCACGTCCTACGCCTATAGCCGTTTCGTCGGCTTTTACTGAGCATCCATTGTCCGCGCCTGCAGATGCGGCGCGGGCGAGGGAGGGAAGGGCCGGTGCGTCACGCGCCGGCCCTTTTCCGTGTCCGTGATGATCGGGTTTCGGATCAGAGCGTCCCGCCGAACGTGTCGCATTGCGCCGGATCCCCGGTGTCCAGCCCGCGCTTGAGCCATTGCATGCGCTGTGCCGAGGTGCCGTGGGTGAAGCTTTCGGGCACGGGGCGCTGGCCCGCCGCCTTTTGCAGCGTGTCGTCGCCGATGGCGTTGGCGGCGGTCAGCCCCTCCTCCATGTCGCCGGGCTCCATCAGATTCTTGTCGTTCGCGGCCCAGACGCCCGCATAGCAATCGGCCTGCAGCTCCATCTTCACCTGCAGGGCGTTACCCTGGGCGCGGCTGGCGCGCGACTGGGCGGCACGGATCCGCTCGGCGTCGCCGGTGATGGTCTGGATATGATGGCCCACTTCGTGCGCGATCACATAAGCGCCGGCGAAATCGCCCTTGGCGCCGAACCGGTTGGCGAGTTCGTCGAAGAAGGAGACGTCGAGATAGATGCGGTGATCCGCCGGGCAATAGAAAGGCCCCATCGCCGCCTGCGCCGCGCCGCAGCCCGACTGGTCGTTGTCGGTGTAGAAGACCAGCACCGGCTTCTCATAGGTCTGGCCGTTCGCCGCGAACATGTCGGTCCAGCGCCGTTCGGTCGAACCGAGCACTTTCAGGATCGTGCTGCGCAGCTTGGGATCGATCGTCGATCCGTCGGCGCCCGCGGGTCCGGACGGCGCCTGCACCTGTGGTGCAGGCGTGCTGAGCTGGCCATCGCCGAGCAGGCTCAGCGGATTGATGCCGAGCAGCAGTGCGATGATGATGACGACGACGATTCCACCACAGCCCATCTTGCCGCCGCCAAGCCGCAATCCGCCGCCGCCCGGAAAGCCGAACCCGCGCCCGCCACCGCCGCTGCGATCCTCGAAGCTGCTGCTTTCCTGTTCGTCGTCCAGCCGCATGGCGCCGTTCCCCTGCCTTGTCCGTGAGTCCGTTCAACCGCGCCGCCGATCAAAGGTTGCGCACCCGAACTATGGCGCAGCCCGTGCGTTCGGGACAGCCCTGTTGCAGCGGAAACAATGGCCCTGTGCGCCGTCATCTGATATTGCGCCGCACAATGGCTAGGTCCGATCCCGCTTCAGGCCACGCTCGCCGCAAGGCGGGCAATGCCGCGCTGCCGCTGCCCGATCAGGTTGCGCTGGTGCTGCAGGGCGGCGGCGCACTCGGCAGCTACCAGGCGGGTGTGTTCGAGGCGCTGGCGGATACCGGCATCGAGATCGACTGGGTGGCGGGCATTTCGATCGGCGCGGTCAATGCGGCGCTGATCGCTGGCAATCCGCCGGAACGCCGGGTGGAATGCATGCGGGCCTTCTGGGACAGGGTGACCAGCGCGCTGCCCAGCTTCCCCGTCTGGCATGACGACCAGCTCCGCGAATTCCTCCATGAATGGTCGGCGGGCTTCGTCGCGGGCTTCGGCGTGCCCGGCTTCTTCAGTCCGCGCCCGATTCCGCCCATGCTCGCCATTCCCGGAACGGTCCAGGCGTTGAGCTTCTACGACAGCGCTGCGCTGGCCGGCACGCTCGACGCGCTGGTCGACTGGGATCTGCTCAACGACGGGCCGATGCGTTTCTCGGTCGGCGCCGTAAACGTCGAATCGGGCAATTTCCGCTATTTCGACAATCGCCTTGAACGCATCGATGCGCGCCATATCATGGCGTCGGGCGCCTTGCCGCCCGGGCTGCCGCCGATCGAGATCGATGGTTGCCTGTGGTGGGACGGCGGGCTGGTTTCGAACACGCCGCTCAGCCATGTGCTCGACAATCAGTCGGGCGATCTGCTGGTGTTCCAGGTGGATCTGTTCCCTGCGGCGCATGATCGGCCGCGAACGATCATGGACGTGATGGCGCGCGAGAAGGAGATCCGCTTCTCCAGCCGGACGCGCCAGGTGTCGGACCAGCTGCTCAAGCTGCGCAAGGAACGCGAGGCGATCCGTCGCGCGCTGGCGAAGGTGCCGCCCGAGCTTGCCGACGACCCCGATTTCCGTGCGCTCGCCGATCTCGCGCATGAGAGCGCGGTCAATCTGGTCCATCTGATCTACCGCGCCAATGCGTGGGAGGGCGGATCGCGCGATTACGAATTCTCCGCGCGGACGATGGCCGAGCATTGGCTGGCGGGGCATCAGGCGGTTTCGGGCGCGATCTCGAAGGCGGGGCTGCTCGCCACCAACATCATCGACGGCAGGACGGCGGCGTTCGATCTGTCGCCGCCGGCCGGGAAACCGGGCGCGTGAGTTCCTAACCAATTTGTCATGTCCCCGAAAGCGTGGCGCCATCCGGCATCCTGCTTTTGCGGCCAGGACGCCGAGAAACGGAAAGGCAGATCAGAATGTTCCTCAAGGGCAAGACCGCGCTCGTCACGGGCTCCACCTCCGGCATCGGCCTCGCTTATGCGAAGACCCTCGCCGCCGAGGGCGCGAACCTGATCATCAACGGCTTCGGCGACGCGCAGGCGATCGAAACCGAGCGCAAGGCGCTCGAAGCCGCCAGCGGCGCGGGCGCCCTCTATAGCGGGCACGACCTGACCAAGGTCGACCAGATCGAGGCGATGATGGCCGAAGCCGCCAAGGCGTTCGGCGGCGTCGATATCCTGATCAACAATGCCGGCATCCAGCATGTCGCGCCGGTCGAGGAATTCCCGCTCGACAAATGGGATCTGATCATCGCGCTCAACCTCAATGCGGCGTTCCACACCACGCGGCTGGCGATCCCGCACATGAAGGAGAAGAAATGGGGGCGGATCATCCAGACCGCGTCGGCCCATTCGCTCGTCGCCTCGCCGTTCAAGTCCGCCTATGTCACCGCCAAGCACGGGCTGGCGGGCTTCACCAAGACGGTCGCGCTCGAACTCGCCACGTTCGGCGTCACCGCCAACTGCATCTCGCCCGGCTATGTCTGGACCCCGCTGGTCGAGAACCAGATCCCCGACACGATGAAGGCGCGCGGCATGACGCGCGAGCAGGTGATGAACGACGTGCTGCTCGCCGGTCAGCCGACCAAGACCTTCGTGACGGTGGAGCAGGTTGCGGCAATGGCGCTGTTCCTGTGCCGCGACGAAGCCAGCACGATCACGGGAGCCAATATGTCGGTCGACGGAGGCTGGACCGCGCAATAGGACTTTCGCGGGCGGCCCGCCATGCTATCGTCGGGCGAACCGCACGATAAGGGTCGCCAATGAAAGCAGTTTTCCGGGGGGCGGTCATAGCCCTTCTGGTCACCGGATGCGCCTCGCAGGGGGCCGCTCCGGCCGAGTCCTCCGGGACGGTCGCTGCGAACTGGCGCAAGGTCGCGACCGCGAGCGACCGTCAGAGGCTGCGCGGCTGGCGCGATTCCTTCACCACTGCGCTTCGGCAGGCAAAGACCGCGCACGCCGCGGACGTGGCGAGCCACGGCAATCTGCTGGAGCCCGATGCCGCCATCGCCGATCCGGACGGGATTCCGCCCGGCACCTATCGCTGCCGCGTCATCAAGCTGGGCGCCAGGAGCGCGGGCATGAGCGAATATACCGCCTACCCGCCCTTCGACTGCAATATCGCCGACGAGGGCGGCGTTTCCAGCTTCACCAAGACCAGCGGGTCGCAACGACCTGTGGGGCTGGTGTTCGACGGCGACGGATCGCGGCAGATCTTCCTGGGCACGTTGATGCTCGGCGACGAATCCCAGGCGCTCGATTACGGGCGCGACGCCGATCGCGACATGGCCGGCGCGATCGAAAGGATCGGCCCCCGCCGCTGGCGGATGATCCTGCCGCGCCCGCGCTTCGAATCGCTGATGGACGTGATCGAGCTGGTGCCGGTCGGGTAAGGGGCGGCTTCCCGTCGCTCCCACATGGGTCGCGGCGGCTAGATGGTTACAGCGCGTGAGACCGTTCATGGATCTGTTCGACGCCCTCATCGGGTCGACGGATCAATCCCTGTTGGCCATTCGCGCGACTACACCGATTCCATCGGTTGCCCGTTCATGGCGAGCACCCGCAAACAGTTTTGAAATTACCGATTGTTTCGGATGGGATTTGACGAAAGGAATGGAAGCTATATCGGTCAAAGCCGCTGGCTCGATCAGTGCGTGAATTTCGGGGGAAAACTGTGTGGCGTAACGATCTGTTGCAATGGGCGGCCAATCAACTGGAACAGGCCCAGGATCAACTTGCCCGGTTTGAAGCCGGCGAGCTTCGTCTCATGGAGGGTGACGACGATGTCAGCGCGGCGCACAAAGATGCGCTTCGCCGCTTCAGCGCCGAGATCGAGGCCTTTGTCGTCCGCGCGAAACGCAGCGGGCTGTAGGACACGGATCGCCCGCCCTGCAGGCGGTCTCGCGATCGACCGTCTGGACGCGGGGCGCATGCCGGTTCTACAGCGGGGCATGCCGATCTATTGCGACGAGAGCGGCGGCATGTCCGCGGGGGCGATGATCCTTGCCGGCGTGTCGATCGCGGCCGAGGATGCCGATGCGCTGCTGGCGCGCTTCAAGCTGGTGACGGGCCTGCGCGGCGAGATGAAGGGCAGCCGCATCTCGCTGGTCGAACGCGCACTGTTCTTCGAACTGCTCCAGCGTTTCCGCGGGCGTGCGATCGTGTGCGAGGTGCGCACCGACAGGCTTCCCGCGCGACTGGGGGAGGAGCAGGGCCGTGATCTGCGGGCCTATGCCGCCCTGCTGGAAACCGTGGTGGAGGCCTGGCTGCCCGAAAGCGGCGGTTGTGCCGAAGTCGTCATCGACGATGGCCGCTACGCCCCGCCGACGCTGGCGCTGGTGCGCGAGAATGTGGCGAAGATGCTGGGCACATGCGGCCGGGCGCGGCTGGCCGACAGCCGGCGTTCGGCGGGCGTGCAGATCGCGGATGTGATCGCCAACAGCTTCTACAACCTGGCCTATGACTCGCCGCGCACCGATCGCATCCGCCGGATCGTGACGCCGTTCGAGGAGATGAAGCTGCTGCGGCTGCTCGATCTGGCCTGACGAAAAAATTTCGGGATGCGCGGAACCTTCGCGCGCACCGGCCGTTATTATCCCTGCTTGATCGAAAGACAGAGCATTTGACTGGCTCGGACCCTTGAGGAAAGAGCCGTCGAGGGAGCCCCGCCGCCACTGGTGACGGGGCTTACTCGTATCTGGCGTCGCCGGATTTCGCGACCGGCGGGATAGCTCAGTTCGGCAGCGCGGTGATATCCACCTTTTCCACCCATTCCGGATAGAAGATCGGTTCGCGGTTCGACCAGCCGGGCGCGGTCGCGGCCGCTTCGCTGATCGACTGCAGCAGCAGGCGCCTTTTCTCCGGATGGAGGTGCGGCAGCGCCGCGGCGCCACAGAATGCGGCGGGCAGCCACGGACGGATGCCCGCGCCGATCAGCCGCTCATAGAGGAAGCGATAGGATGCGAAGTTCGGCAGCCTGTCCTGACCCAGATCGAACGCCGAGACCGTGATCAGCGGCGCGATGAACGGCTCGACCGAATCCAGCCCGCTATCGTCGGGCACCATCGCCCGGATCTCGTGGAGGCGTTCGTAAATCCGCGTCTGCGCATTGATGCTCGCGGCCTCGACCAGGTCGCGCGACCAGATCTCAAGCGCGTCGTGCCGTTCCAGGCCGACATCGAGCGATCGACGGATATAGCGCTGCGTGCTCGCGGGAAAGCTCGCGAATTCCTTCATTTCCGCCAGCGTCATCGCGCCGTCCGCCGGTCGTGCTCTCGTGCCCATGTCCCGTCTCCAGACCATCTGCCCCCGGATCCGAACATGCGCCCAACATGGTTGCTGGATATTTAACCGGGCGTTCGGCTCCCATTCACGAAGGAATCAGAGAAACGGCCGCCCGGCAAGCGGCTTGCGACGATGTGTTGCGCCGCACAAAATTCGCTGACGGAACGTGGCGCGCGCGCAACACATCGTTACGCGCGCGACCGAAATCATCCCTTGGCGTGTTCCTCTTCGGCCTCGGGGTCGTAACCGGACGACGGCACCGGATCCTTGCCGCCCTTTGGCGTGATCGCCGGCGGATCGGACGCGTCCATCGATTCGTCCAGCGCTTCGTCCAGCTTGGCGTCCTTGTCCTTGGGATCCTTTTCGAGCCGTTCGGAGATGGACTGGTCGTGGCCGGCATCGCCGGGCTTCGGTCTGGTGTCTTCGGTCATGGCATCCTCTCCATTCGGTTGCACGGACGAAACAAACGGCGGGCGGCCCGCCACGGTTCCATTTCGACAAAGCCCGGAGTCGCTTCGACCGACAGCATATCGGCAATGGCGTATCGGCGGCTTTTGCAGCACAAAGGGGCCATGGAATTCGAAACCCACGCGCGCGATGCGCGCCCGGCCGTTCGACCGATCGTTGCGTTCTATTCGATCATCGGCTTCTGGCTGTTCTACACGCTGATCGTGACCGCGCGGTCCGCGGTGATGCATTTCTCCGAACAGGGGGAAATGGCGCAGCGGCGCATGGTGGTCACGGCCGCCGGCATCGCGATCACCTGGCTGCTCTACCTGCTGCTGCGTCGGTTCGATCGCCAGGTGTTGTGGGTCCGGATCGTGACCGCGTTCGTCGCCGCGCTCCCCTGTTCGCTCATCCTCGCGCTGTTCAACTATTACGTCTTCAATCTCTACGATCCGGCGAGCCTCTATGACGAGGCCGATCTGGCCTATCTCCAGCTCAGCGCGTCGGCGATGTGGCAGGAACTCGCCGAACTCACCATTTCGCGCTACTTCTTCTTCGCTGCATGGGCCGCGCTCTACCTGGCGATCTCCTATGCCGGAGAGGTGCGTCACGCCGAGCGCCGGGCATCGCAATATGCACGCGCCGCGCAACAGGCGGAGCTCCGCTCATTGCGGTACCAGGTCAATCCGCACTTCCTGTTCAACACGCTCAATTCGCTGAGCTCGCTGGTCATGCAGGGCCAGGCCATCGCCGCGGAGGCGATGATCATGAACCTGTCGACATTCTATCGGACCAGTCTGTCGGGCGATCCGATGGACGATGTCGCGCTGGAGGACGAGGTTCGCCTGCAGCGCCTGTATCTGGATATAGAGGCGGTCCGCTTCCCCGATCGGCTGCGCGTGAAGATCGACGTGCCGGAAGCGCTGGGCGGCGCGATGGTGCCGGGCATGATCCTGCAGCCGCTGGTCGAGAATGCGATCAAATACGGCGTGGCGCGCGCCGGCCGCGCCGTCACCATTGCGATCACCGCCCGTTCGGAGCAAGGACGGCTGATCGTCACGGTTGCGGACAACGGCAATGCCGTCGAAGGCGACGGCGATCATGGCAGCGGTATCGGCCTTGCCAATGTGCGCGACCGGCTGGCCGCGCGCTTCGGCGGCGATGCGCGGATCGAATGGCTGGCGCCAGATGCCGGCGGTTTCGTGGTGCGGCTGACATTGCCCGAAGTCCATCGGGCGGGTTGAATCCGGGAGTGACCATGCGAACGCTGATCGTCGACGACGAACCGCTCGCGATCGAGCGACTGCAACTCATCTGCGCGCGCGAGCCGACGATAGAGGTCGTCGGCACCGCGTCCGACGGCGCCGCCGCGCTCAGGCTGACCGACGCCCTGTCGCCCGATCTCCTGTTGCTGGATATCGCCATGCCGGAACTCGACGGCATCGGCGTCGCCCGTGCGCTGGCGCGGCGCGGATCCCCGCCCGCGATCATCTTCGTCACGGCGTTCGACAGCTTCGCGGTCGAGGCCTTCGATATCGATGCGGTCGATTATGTGCTGAAACCGGTCGCGCCCGACCGGCTGGCGCGTGCCGTGCAGCGCGTGGCCGAACGCCGTGCCCAACGCGCCAGCGGCACCGCGGTGCAGCCCATCGCGCTCGCGGCCCCCGAACAGCCCTTCGCCACCGAATTCTGGGTGCCGCATCGCGCGGAACTGATCCGCATCGCGGTGGAGGACATCGAACGCATCGATGCCGAACGCGATTATATGCGGCTGCACGTCGGCGGCCGCAGCTATCTGCTCCACCAGACCATCGCCTCGCTCGAAGAGCGGCTCGATCCGGAGCGCTTCATCCGGGTCCATCGTTCGACGATCGTCCGACGCGACCGGATCGCGCGGCTTCGCCATGACGGATCGGGCGTGTGGTTCGCCGATCTTGCCGAGGATGGCGATGTGCGGATCGGTCGCACTTACCTTGCTGCCGTGAAGGCCATGGCCGGTCGCTGACGCGACGCTGACGCAACACCGGCGCACAGACATGAAAACGCTCCCGGCCCAAGGGAAGGCCGGGAGCGTCCGTACCCTTTCGGGTGCGCTCGGGGAGGGCAAACCGCTTTAACCGCTCCCCAAATTCGGGAGTCAGCGCCTGCCGACTCCAATGCTTCCCCGGCTCGCGAGACGTTCGTTGCCATGTTCGGCGATCGCCAGCTTCATGTCGCGATCGGCGGCGGCCATCGTTTCGTCCATGCAGTCGCGCCGGAACCGGAAGGCTTCGATGCCGACGATGCCGGGATATGCGCAGATCGTCTTCGCCGCGAAGCGAACGCGGGTCTGAAGCCGCTCGACCCCGGCCGGCGCCGACAGATCGAGATCGTCGTAGCGCACCTCGATCGACTGGCTTTCGGTCGGGCTGCCTTGCGCGGAGGCGCCGGTTGCGCCGGCGAATGCCGCCAGCCCCAGTCCCGCGATCAGCGCGGGGCGCATGAGAACAAGCTTGGACGCGTGCATGACTTCATCCTTCCTGGATATCGCATTCTCGTTGATCGCTTCGGCGCCTTCCAAGGGGGGAAGAAGGTGCCGAAGGGTGCGGGGCGAACCGGTCCGGGTCTGGGAACACCGCCCGGCCCGCCGCGCAGATTTGGGGTAGCGCAGGCGCGGTTGCGCTTCATTCCCGCTTCGACCGGCTGGCGGCGCGCATCTGCGAACGGCGTTGGTGCCGACGAACGGCATGCGGCGTTCGACGAGCGGCATCGCGGGCGCCGTCGAATCGCGACGAACGGCACCGGATCGGTCCGGACCGCGCGTTTCAGCTCCGCCGTGAGACCTTGACGCTCTGCGCCTTCATCTCGGCGCGGCCCATCACCGTCATGAATGCGACATCGGTGGCGTCGCGGCCGACGGCGGAGCGGACGATCTCTTCGGGTTTCGCCATGCCGGTGGGATCGACCAGATGCCAGCCGTCGGACAGCCAGAGTTCGACGACCGCGTGGAAATCCTGCGGCGTCACATCGGGCGCGTAGGCGGAGACCAGCCGGGCCGGGATGCCCGCGGCGCGCGCGAAGCCGGTCAGCAGATGGGCATAGTCGCGGCACACGCCCTGGCGCTGGACGAACGTGTCGGTCGCGCAGGTTTCGCCGTGGCTGGCGCCGGGGACATATTCCATCTCCGCGGCGAACCAGTCGAGCATCGCCACGATCTTCGCGCCGCCCTCGATCTCGCCGAAGCGGCTCTCGACGAACGGCTCGAACTGTTCGGATCCGATGAAACGACTGGGGAGGAGATAGGGCAATGCCTCCGCCGGCAGCAGCGGCGCGGGCATGATCTCCAGCGTATCGAGCGACGGGGCATGCCGCGTCACGTCGACGATCGCGCTGTATGTGACGTGGAATATGCCTTCGGCGTGAACCCAGGTGCGCTGGCCGATGCCGTCGCCGCCCGGCACGGGGCGAAGCGGTTGGGCACTGCTGGCGGTCAGCAGGTCGCCGATCAGCCGCTGGTCCGCCATCTGCGCCACTTCGATCTGAAGCAGCACGTCCGCCGGCTCGGCCAGTTGATAGTCGAGCATCACGTCGATTTCGAATTCCATGCCGTCCCCTTGCGATGCTGCGAACCCTTGCGCAACCTTGCCGGTTCCGCATGATTGACACAGTTTTGAAACATTGCATGCCTAGCCGGTGATCATGACGAACAAGCGAAAGCCGGGCGCCGGCAACGGTGCGGTAATGAACGACGATCTGCGACGGTGGATCGCCGAAGAATTGCTGGTGGGCGTGCCGCGCGATCGGGTGATTCAGCGCCTCTCGTCATCGGGGATTTCCGGCGGGCTGGCGACCGCCGAAGTCGAGCGCGCGGAGAAGAGCCCTTATTTCAACGCGGCCGGTCGCCTGCAGGCGCGCCTGGCCAAGCGAGACTGGGTGCTCGCCAATCAGTCGCGGATGAATGCCGCGGACCTGACCGAGGTGCCGCGTCGCGACCGCATCGATCCGGCCGAATTCTTCCGGGAATTCTATCATGCGCATCGTCCGGTGCTGCTGACCGGCCTGATCGAGCATTGGCCGGCGCGCGCGCGATGGAGCCTCGACATGTTCGAGGCGGAGCATGGCGATATCGAGATCCGCGTGCAGGACGATCGCGAGCGCGACCGCGATTACGAACAGAATTCGGATGCGCATGGCCGCAATTGCCGTTTCGGCGATTTCATCGCGCGCCTGCGTGGAGAGGCGCCGACCAACGACGTCTACATGACCGCCAACAATCACGACCATAACCGGCGCGCGCTTGCGGCGCTTTGGAGCGATGTCGGCGACATACCGGGCATCCTCCGGCACGAACCCGGGCGTGAGGGTTTCCTGTGGATCGGCCCGCGCGGCACGGTCACGCCCTGGCACCACGATCTCACCAACAATCTGTTGCTTCAGGTGTCCGGCACCAAGCGTGTCCGCCTGGCGTCGAGCGCCGCGCTGCCGCTGATGCGCAACAGCCGGCATTGCTTCAGCGACTGGCGCACCGAGGAATTGGGCGTCGGGCCCGCGGCGCCGGGCCGGCCGGCGGTGGTCGAGGTCGATATCGGCCCCGGCGAAGCGCTGTTCCTGCCGGTGGGCTGGTGGCACCATGTCGAGTCGCTCGACGTGACCATCGGATTGTCCTTCACCGGCTTTGCCGAGGGCAATGATTTCTACAGCCATTATGCGAGCTATGGCGCGCTGTGATCCCGCGATGCGCGCATTTCCGCGGCGTGCGCCGAAATTAACCAGTTAACAGTCACTTGCGGTCATGTCCCAGCGCGGGACGGCGCGATTTCGGGGGAAGCCTCGCGCGTCGATGCGCGCTAAGCGCACCATCCCCGCCCATGCGCGGGGGCAGCAAGGGTGGGCATGAACGAGTTTCGCGGACCGATGTTTCAGCAGCGTACGCCCGGCAAGCGCCGGCGGCGGCTGATCGCGTTCGCGCTGGCGATGCTCGCAAGTGCCGGAGCGTCGGCACATGCCGGGCTGAGCGCCATCGCCGAACAGGCCGATCTCGAACGCGCGATCCCGCGCGCCGATTCGCTCGGCGAACTCGGCTACGATCATTTCCCCGGCTCCGCTTATTATTTCGTGCAGGAAGACAATGCCGTTCAGTCCAGCGGCGCGACCGGCTATTTCCCGCTGCCGCAGGAACTGACGGGGCTCGGCGATCTGGTGCAGCTGCCCGGCGGCCCGGGCGCCGCCGCCGCGCCCGCGCTGTTCCGTTCGGCCACCGCGACCGACGAGCTGCGCGCATCGATCTGTCTGGCGACCGCCATCTATTACGAAGCCGCGTCGGAAAGCGACGATGGCCAGCGCGCGGTGGCGCAGGTCGTGCTCAACCGCGTCCGCCACCCCGCCTTTCCCAACAGCGTGTGCGGCGTCGTCTATCAGGGGTCCGAGCGCGTGACGGGTTGCCAGTTCTCCTTCACCTGCGACGGGGCGCTCAGCCGTTCGCCGTCGCGCGCCGGTTGGGCGCGCGCCAGCCGGATCGCACGCGAGGCGCTGGCCGGATCGGTCTATGCGCCTGTCGGTCTCGCCACCCATTATCACACGCTCGCCGTCTCGCCCTTCTGGGCGCCGAGCCTGACCAAGACCGCGATCGTCGGCGCACACATCTTCTATCGCTGGCAGGGTGGGGCCGGCACGCCTGGCGCGTTCCGCCAGGCCTATGCCTCGCGCGAGCCGGTGCCCGGTCCCTATCCGCGCGTGGTATCGCCCGCCGAGCAGATGGCAGCGCTGGCTGTGCCCGCCACGGCGCTGCCCGCCACGATCATGCCCGCAGCGGTTCAGCGGACCGCGCCGGTCAATGTGCAGCCCGCCTATGAAGCCAGCGGACAGGCGCTTGCCGGCAGCCCGATGGCGATCACGCCGGATTCGCAGATCCGCGACGAATGGCGCGACAGCGGACGCTGGATCGCGCGCTGAAATCGCCCGTGACGGGCGCGGAGATCAGCCCGTGATCCCCGGCAGGTCCAGCCCATTCTCCTGCGCGCAATCGAGCGCGATGTCGTAGCCCGCATCGGCGTGGCGCATCACGCCGGTCGCCGGATCGTTCCACAGCACGCGCGCCAGTCGGCGGTCGGCATCTTCCGATCCGTCGCAGACGATCACCATGCCAGAATGCTGCGAATATCCCATGCCGACGCCGCCACCATGGTGCAGCGAGACCCAGGTCGCGCCGCTCGCGGTGTTGAGCAATGCGTTGAGCAGGGGCCAGTCCGACACCGCGTCCGATCCATCGCGCATCGCCTCGGTCTCGCGATTGGGGCTGGCGACCGATCCCGAATCGAGATGGTCGCGCCCGATCACGATCGGCGCCTTGAGTTCGCCGTTGCGCACCATCTCGTTGAAGGCGAGGCCCAGCCGGTGCCGGTCGCCCAGCCCCACCCAGCAGATGCGTGCGGGCAGCCCCTGAAAGCTGATCCGCTCGCGCGCCATGTCGAGCCAGCGGTGGAGATGCGCATTGTCGGGCAGCAGCTCCTTCACCTTGGCATCGGTGCGATGGATGTCCTCGGGATCGCCCGACAGCGCCGCCCAGCGGAAGGGGCCGATGCCGCGGCAGAAGAGCGGGCGGATATAGGCGGGCACGAAGCCGGGAAAATCGAAGGCATTGGCGACGCCCTGATCCTTCGCCACCTGACGGATATTGTTGCCGTAATCGACGGTCGGCACGCCCGCCGCCTGGAAATCGAGCATCGCCTGGACATGCGTCGCCATCGACGCGCTGGCCGCGGCGACCACCGATTGCGGATCGCGCTCGCGCGCCTCGAACCAGCGGTCGAGCGTCCAGCCGGCGGGCAGATAGCCATTGACCGGATCGTGCGCGGAGGTCTGGTCGGTCAGCAGGTCGGGACGCACGCCGCGCGCGTAGAGTTGCGGAAGCAGCTCGGCCGCATTGCCGAGTAGCCCGACCGAGATGGCGCGTTTCTCCGCACAGGCGCGATCGATCAGCTCCAGCGCCTCGTCGAGATCGTCCACGCCATGATCGAGATAGCGCGTTTTCAGCCGCATCTCGATCCGGCTGGGCTGGCATTCGATCGCAAGACAGGATGCGCCCGCCATCACGGCCGCCAGCGGCTGCGCCCCGCCCATGCCGCCGAGCCCCGCGGTCAGCAGCCAGCGGCCCGACAGGTCGCCGCCATAATGCTGGCGGCCCATCTCGACGAAAGTCTCGTAGGTGCCCTGAACGATGCCCTGCGTGCCGATATAGATCCACGATCCCGCAGTCATCTGGCCGTACATGGCCAGCCCCTTGCGATCGAGCTCGTTGAAATGGTCCCAGGTCGCCCAGGCGGGGACCAGGTTGGAATTGGCGATCAGCACGCGCGGCGCGTCCGCATGGGTGCGGAACACGCCGACCGGCTTGCCCGACTGGACCAGCAGCGTCTCGTCATCGTTCAACCGTTTCAGCGTCTCGACGATCCGGTCGAAACTGTTCCAGTCGCGCGCGGCGCGGCCGATGCCGCCATAGACCACCAGCTCGTGCGGATTCTCGGCAACCTCGGCATCGAGATTGTTCATCAGCATGCGCAGCGGCGCTTCGGTCAGCCAGCTCTTGGCATTGAGGGCGGTACCGCGCGGCGCGGCGATCGAACGGCTATTGTCGAGACGGGTCATCGGTCTTCCCTGGCAAAGATGAGGCATGCGTCGAGCACGCGGCGGAGAATGTCCTGCATCGGCGCCGCGATCCGCGCGTCCCACGGCATCGGCCAGTCGGCGCGCTCGTCGAGATAGCCGCGCATCGCGAGCTCCATCTGGATCGCGTGGATGCCGTGCGCCGGATCGCCATAATGTCGGGTGATCCAGCCGCCGCGGAAGCGGCCATTGGTGACGCGGCTCAGCCCGCTGGCATCGCACGCGGCCTCCACCGCGCCGACAAGGGCGGGCGCGCAGGTGGCGCCGCCATCGGTGCCGATGTTGAACTGAGGCAGTTCGCCCTCGAACAGGCGCGGCACGATGCTGCGGATCGAGTGGGCGTCATAGAGCACCACGCGGGGATGCTCGCCGCGCAGCCGCTCGATCTCGGTCGAGAGCGCGGCATGATAGGGATCGAACCAGGTCTCGCGCCGGCGCGCGATCTGCGCGTCGTCGGGTATGTGGTCGTTACGATAGAGAGGCTCGCCATCGAACGACTCCGTCGGGCAGAGGCCGGTCGTCGCCTGGCCCGGATAGAGCGAGGCGCCCGACGGATCGCGATTCACGTCGATGACGGTGCGCGAGATCGCGGTACGGACGATTGTCGCGCCGAGTTCGGCGGCGAAGCCGTAAAGCCGGTCGACATGAAGATCGGCGTCGCGCGTGGCCAAGGGTTCGGAGACGAGCCCGGCGGCGATATCGTCGGGGATATGCGTGCCGGCATGAGGCACGCTGACGATCAGCGGCGCGGAGCCGCGATCGACGGTGAGCCAATCTGTGTGATTGGCAGGTGAAGTCACTCGGATACCTCGGGAAGCTGCGTCAGCCCCGCAACATCCCCGCTGGTCACCAGCGCCGTCGCTGCGACCATGTCGGGGTGGAAATGCCGATCCTCGTCGAGCGTCGGCACCTGTCCGCGCAGAAGGGCTCGTGCGTTTTCCAGCACGCCGCTCGACGTCAGCGGCGCGTGGAAATCGCAGCCCTGGGCCGCCGCGAGATATTCGATGCCGAGTATGTTCGACAGGTTGTCGGCCATCCCGATCAACCGCCGCGCGCCATGCCCGGCCATCGAGACGTGATCCTCCTGATTGGCGGAGGTCGGGATCGAATCGACGCTGGCCGGATAGGCGCGTTGCTTGTTCTCGGAGACCAAAGCGGCGGCGGTCACCTGCGGGATCATGAACCCCGAATTGAGCCCGGGATGCGGCGTCAGGAATGCCGGCAGTCCCGACAGCGCGGGATCGACCAGCATCGCGATGCGGCGTTCGGCGATCGAGCCGATCTCGCACAGCGCCAGCGCGATCATGTCGGCGGCGAAGGCGACGGGCTCGGCGTGGAAATTGCCGCCCGACAGCGCCTCGTCGGTCTCGGCGAAGATCAGGGGATTGTCCGAAACGCCATTGGCTTCGGTGCCGAGCGTTGCCGCCGCCTGGCGCAGCAGGTCGAGCGCGGCGCCCATCACCTGGGGCTGGCAGCGCAGGCAATAGGGATCCTGCACCCGCTCGTCGCCCTGGGCATGGCTGGCGCGGATCGCGGACCCGTTCATCAGCGCGCGGAGCGTCGCCGCGGTCTCGATCTGGCCGCGATGACGGCGCAGCGTATGGATGCGCGGATCGAACGGCGTATCCGATCCCTTGGCGGCTTCGGTCGAAAGCGCGCCGGTGACCAAAGCGGTCTGGAACAGCCGTTCCGCCTCGAACAGCCCGGCCAGCGCATAGGCGCACGAGAATTGCGTGCCGTTGAGCAGCGCCAGCCCTTCCTTGGGGCCGAGCGTCAGCGGCGCAAGCCCGGCGTCGGCCAGCGCCTCCGCCGCCGGCTTGCCGCCAATCTTTCCGACGCCGATCATCGCGGCGGCAAGATGGGCGAGCGGCGCGAGATCGCCCGATGCGCCGACCGACCCCTGCGCCGGGATGACCGGGATCAGGTCCTTGGCGAGCATTGCTTCGAGCAACGCGATCGTCGCCGGGCGGATGCCCGATGCGCCCTGAGCGAGGCTGGCCAGTTTCAGCGCCATCATCAGCCGGGCGACCGGGATCGGCATCGCATCGCCGACGCCCGCCGCATGGCTGAGCACGATGTTGCGCTGGAGCGTTTCGAGATCGGCGTCGCCGATCTTCACGCTGGCGAGCTTTCCGAACCCGGTGTTGATCCCATAGACCGGCTCGTGCCGTGCCAGGATCCGTTCGACCGCCGCGGCGCTCGCGGCAATGCCGTCGCGGCAGCACGCGTCGAGCACGGGGGCGGCGCCGCGATAGACCGCGCGCCAGTCGGACAGCGCAACGTCGCCGGGGATCAGTGTCAGGGTCATTGTCCGCGCCTCACTCTCGAATGCAGCGGATTGAAACCGATGCGGTAAACCAGTTCTGCCGGACGCTCGATGTCCCAGATCGCGAGGTCGCAGGCCTTGCCCGCTTCGAGCGTGCCGACCTCCGCCTGCAGGCCGAGCACGCGGGCCGCTTCGCGCGTCACGCCCGCCAGGCATTCCTCGACGGTCAGTCGGAACAGGGTCGCGCCCATGTTCATCGCCAGCAGCAGCGAGGTCATCGGCGACGTGCCCGGATTGCAGTCGGTGGCGATCGCCATCGGCACGCCCGCGGCGCGCAGTGCGGCGATCGGCGGCGGCTGCGTCTCGCGCGTGAAATAATAGGCGCCGGGCAGCAGCACCGCGACCGTTCCGGCGCGTGCCATCGCCGCGACACCGGCCTCGTCGAGATGTTCGAGATGATCGGCGGAGAGCGCGTCGAACCGCGCGGCGAGCGCGGCACCATGGCTGTTCGAAAGCTGCTCGGCATGAAGCCTGACCGGCAGGTCGTGGTCGCGCGCCGTCTGGAATACGCGCTCGATCTGTTCGGGCGAGAAGCCGATCCGTTCGCAGAAGCCATCGACCGCATCGGCCAGTCCCTGCGCCGCGATCGCCGGGATCATCTCGTCGGCGACATGATCGATATAGCCGTCCGGATCGCCGGCATATTCGGGCGGCAGCGCATGGGCGCCGAGAAAGCTGGTAACGACGCGCACGTCGCGCGTGCGGCCGAGTTCGCGGGCGGCGTGGAGCATGTCGAGTTCGGCGTCGAGCGACAGGCCGTAACCCGATTTGATCTCGATCGTGGTCAGCCCCTCGGCGATCAGCGCGTCGAGCCGGGGCAGCGCCTGGGCGACCAGCCCGTCTTCGCCCGCCGCGCGCGTCGCCGCCATGGTCGAGACGATGCCGCCGCCGGCCTTCGCCACCTCC
>Ga0209902_101032_pt1 | contig 17434 bp, 17 predicted proteins | sample FECB27metaG_FD_188304 | JGI IMG/M metagenome (GOLD analysis project Ga0209902, IMG submission 188304) | Cyanobacterial communities from the Joint Genome Institute, California, USA - FECB-27 (SPAdes) (version 2) | ecosystem: Environmental > Aquatic > Thermal springs > Hot (42-90C) > Microbial mats...
GAGTCCAGGCCGTCGGAGCCAGGCGACGGAGTCGGGCCTCTTCTTGCACGCCCCCCCATCCCTAACCCTTCCCCACCGCAAGCGGGGGGAAGGGGACCGGGCGGTGCTTCCGGAGCCAGCCCATGAAGGAACCCATCCTGATCTGGGGCGCGGGCGCGATCGGCGGCACGCTGGGCGCCTACTGGGCCCGCGCCGGCATCCCCGTGCTGCTCGTCGACATCGTGCCCGAGCATGTCGAGGCCTGCCGGACCACGGGGCTCGCGATCACCGGCCCGATCGAGCAGTTCCGGCAGGTGATCCCGGCCGTGACGCCGGCCGAGCTGACCGGCGTCTACTCCCGCTGCGTGCTGGCGGTGAAGGCCGGTGCGACGGAAGCCGCGCTGAAGGCGCTGAAACCCCATCTTGCCGAGGACGGCTACGTCCTCTCGGCCCAGAACGGCCTCAACGAGATCGCCATCGCGAAATCCGTCGGCGATGCCCGCACCATGGGCTGTTTCGTCAATTTCGGCGCTGACTGGCACGGGCCGGGCGAGATCCTCTACGGCAATCGCGGCGCGGTCGTCGTCGGCGAGATCGATGGGGCGATCACGCCGCGCGTCCGCGAGATGCACGATCTCCTCAAGCTCTTCGACGACGCATCGATCCTGACCGACAACATCTGGGGCTATCTCTGGGGCAAGCTCGCCTATGGCGCGATGCTGTTCGGCACGGCGCTGACGAACGATTCGATGTCGGCCAATTTCGCCGACCCAGACCGTCTTCCCGTCTGGCTCGCGCTCGGGCGCGAGGTCGGCGCGGTGGCGGCCGCGCGGGGCGTCGCTTCACTGGGCTTCGGCGAGTTCGACCCGCTGGTCTTCGCGCCGGGCGCACCGGAAGCCCCGCAGATCGCCACCATCGCCTGGCTCGCCGACTACACCTCGCAGACGGCAAAAACCCATTCGGGCATCTGGCGCGATCTTGCCGTGCGCAAGCGCAGGACCGAGGTCGATCCGCAGATCGGCGTCATTGCGGAGCTGGGCGCCGAGGCTGCTGTGCCGACGCCGGCAATCGAAACGCTGGTGACCCTGATCCACGACATCGAGGACGGCCGCCGGCCGATGTCCTTCGAGACCCTGAAAGTGCTGATCGACCGATGCAGATCCGTTTCGACGACCGCGTAGCCCTCGTCACCGGCGCGGCCCAGGGCATCGGCCGCGCCATTGCGACCGCTCTGGTCGAGGCGGGCGCGACCGCCCATCTGGCCGACATCGACGCGGCCGGCGTTGCAGCGACCGCAGCCGAAATCGGCGCGACCGCCCATGCCGTCGATCTCGGTTCGGGGCAAGCCGCGCAGTCGCTTGTCGCCGACATCGTCTCAAGCGATGGCCGGCTCGATCTCCTGGTCCATGCGGCGGGCGGCGTGCGCGGCCAGGTCGGCCGGCCGATCGAGGCGATCTCCGAGGCCGACTGGCGCGTCATCTTCGCCGCCAATGTCGATTCCGCCTTCTGGCTGGCGCAGGCCGCGGCGCCGGTCATGAAGCAGGCCGGTTACGGCCGCGTGGTCACCATCTCGTCGGGCGCGGGCCTGCGCCCCAGCCTGACCGGAATCCAGGCCTATTCCAGCGCCAAGCACGCGCTGGTGGGACTGACGAAGCAGCTCGCCTGGGAGTTCGGCCCTCACGGCATCACGGTCAACTCCGTCGCGCCGGGCTTCGTCCGCTCCAATCCGGCGACCGAGCGGCAATGGGAGAGCTATGGACCGGAAGGCCAGAAGCGGCTGGTCGAAGGCATCCACACCCGTCGTCTCGGCACGGCCGCAGACATCGCGGCGGCGACGCTGTTCTTCCTGAGCGAGCAGGCGGGCTGGATCACCGGGCAGGTGCTGTCGGTGGATGGCGGGCGGTCGTGATAGCCTTCCAACGATAACCCGTCATGCTCGGCCTTGTGCCGAGCATCCACGTCTTGGGCATAGCGCTCGACGCAGGACGACGTGGATGGTCGGGACAAGCCCGACCATGACGGGAAGGCGAGCCCAACCTAAACCCTCGGCAGTTCCGGCACCTTGTAGGCCGTCGTCGCCTTGATCCGCTCCATCGCGAAGCGCGAGGTGACGTTCTTCAGCGGGATCGTTTCGATCAGCTTCTTGTAGAAGGTGTCGTAGGCGGCCATGTCGGCCACCACCACGCGCAGCATGTAGTCGACATCGCCCGCCATCCGGTAGAACTCCATCACCTCCGGCATCGACGAGACCATCTGCGCGAATTTGTCCAGCCACGGGCCGGAATGGTCGGCGGTCTCGATCTGGACGAAGACGGTCAGTCCCAATCCGATCTTCTCGGGCGCGACCAGCGCGACGCGCTTGATGATGACGCCCGACTGTTCGAGCTTCTGGATTCGCTTCCAGCACGGCGTCTGCGACAGCCCGACCTTGTCCGCCAGTTCGGCGATCGAGATGTTGGCGTCGCCTTGCAGCACCGTCAGGATTTTCCGGTCGATCTGATCCATTCTCGCAATCCATCGATTGGGAGATGATTATCTCTGCCGCTTCTGCGCTATAGAGAATAATCATCTTTTTGAGCTGACTGTCTTGTAATCAGATAGAAAATCCTTTTCTCAAACAGTCAATAGGGCTTGTTTCTGCCCGTCTCGACGAAGGATTGTCTCCGATGGATCGCCGCCGCTTCCTGCTCGCAGGCTCCTCGCTTCTCGCCGCCGCGCCGCTTGCCGGCGCGCGCGCTCAGGCTGCGCCCGTGACCGCCCGCATCGGCTATATTCCGATCATCGGCACCGCCCCGGTCTTCGTCGCCAATGGCGAGGGCTGGTTGAAGGAGGCCGGCATCAACCCGGTCTTCACCGTGTTCGAATCCGGCCCCAACATGATCCAGGCCGTCGCCTCGGGCACGATCGACTTCTACGTCGCCGGCATCGCCCCGCTCGCCGTCGCCCGCTCGCGCAATGTCGATATCCGCGTGGTGGCCGCGACCGCCATCGCCGAGAACGTCTTCGTCGCAGCGCCTTCGCTGGCGAAGTTCTTCATAGCCAACACGGCGCCGGCCGCCGCCTTCAAGGCCCACAGGGCCGCGACCGGCAAGCCGGCAAGGCTCGCCACCCAGCCGGCCGGCTCGGTGCCCAACACCACGCTGCAATACTGGCTCTGGGAGGTCGCCAAGGCCGACAAGGCCGATGTCGAGATCGTGCCGATGGGCATCGACGCGACGCAGCAGGCGGTGCTGGCGGCGGCCGTCGAGGGCGCGATCGTGCGTGAGCCGGCGCTGACCATCGTCCAGACCCGCAATCCCGGCATCAGGCTCATCGCCGGCGGGCAGGAGCTCTTTCCGGGGCAGCCCGGCACGGTCGTCGCGGGCTCTGGCGCTTTCGTGACGAAAAACCCCGAGGCCGTGCAGAAGCTGGTGAACAGCCTGGTGCGCGCCGCCGACCTGATCGCCAAGAACCCCGACAGGGCCGCGCCCCATGTCGGCGCGGCGCTCGGCAAAGGCATCGTCGATCCCGCGCTGATCCGCAAAGGGCTGACCTCGCCGGCCTCGACCTTCGAGATCGACCCGCGCAAGATCATCGAGCCCTCGCGCGCCATGCAGGCCTATCAGGTCAAGCTCGGCTCGCTGGAGAAGGAATTGCCCTTCGACGGTCTGTTCGAGACGCAGTTCTACGAGCGCGCGATCCAGGGCTGACCATGATACGGCTCCGCGCCCCGGCGCTGGCCTTTACCGGCCTCGTCGCCTTCCTGCTGCTCTGGGAGGCGATTCCCTTCTTTGGACTGGTGAACCCGGCCTTCCTGCCGGGGCCGAGCGCGTTGCCGAAAGCCTTCTGGCGCGAGATCGCGTCGGGCGCCTGGCTTTCCGCGATCCTCGGCTCGCTCGGGCATTATTTCACCGGCCTGATCACGGGCTCGTTGCTCGGCGCAGGCCTCGGCGTCCTGGTCGGCATGTCGCGCACTGCCGAGGAAGCCACCGCCTGGGTCGTGCGCGTGCTGCGGCCGATCCCAGGCCTCGCTTGGGTTCCGTTCGCGATCATCTGGTTCGGCGTCAATCCGTCGGCCGCCGTCTTCATCATCGCCATCGGCGTGTTCTGGATCGTTTTCTTCGCGGCACAAGGCGCCATCCGCGGGGTCGACCGCGACCTGATCGAGGTCGCCGACGCCTTCGGCTTCACCTCCGCATGGCAGCGCCTGACGAAAATCCTGCTGCCGGCGGCCATGCCCGGCATCCTCGTCGGCGTCCGCACCGCGCTCGGGCAGGCCTGGATGGCGGTGGTCGCGGCCGAAATCTTCGGCGTCGCCGGCGTCGGCCAGCGCATGATGCAGGCCTCCAGCCTGCTCGCGACCGACATCGTCGTGGTCTACATGCTGACCATGGCGGGCCTCTACGGCGTCCTCGATACGCTCTTCGTGGCGTTCCAGAAATGGGTGCTGCGATGGAAAGCGTGATCCAGAAGAATGTGATCGAGATTCGGGGCCTGTCGCTGACCTTCAGCCGCGACGGCGAAGAGACCGAGGTGCTGCGCAAGCTCGACCTCGAGGTCGCGCGCGGCGAGTTCCTCGCCATCGTCGGGCCCTCCGGCGTCGGCAAATCGACGCTGCTGCGCGTGATCGCCGGGCTGGCGAAACCAAGCGGCGGCGAAGTCGTGATCAACGCGACTGATGCGACGCGCCGCCCCGTCGCGCTGGTCTTTCAGGATTCGCGCCTGCTGCCCTGGCGCAAGGTCGTCTCCAATGTCGGCTTCGGACTGGAGGGACAGGCATCCCGTGGTGAACGCCTCGCCAAGGCCCATGCGATGCTTGACCTCGTGGGGTTGAGCGCCCAGGCGCAGCGCTGGCCGCATCAGCTTTCGGGCGGGCAGCGCCAGCGCGTCTCGCTGGCGCGTGCGCTCGCGGTCGATCCCGAAATCCTGCTGATGGACGAGCCGTTTTCGGCGCTCGACGCGCTGACGCGGGAAAACCTTCAGGACGAGCTGATCCGGGTCTGGCGGCAGACCGGCAAGACCGTGCTCTTCGTCACCCACGACATCGACGAAGCCGCCTATCTCGCCGACCGCGTCGTGGTGTTGTCGGGCGCGCCCGGCCAGATCATCGCCGAGCACCGCATCGGCGAGCCGCGCCCGCGCAAGCGTGGCGGAGCGGCTGAGGCCGAGATCGTGCGCGCGGTCAGGCTGGGGCTGGGCGCGGATACGGTGACGGACGGGGCGGCGATTTGACGTCTGCCTGTTTCGCACGGAAACACCACGTCATCCCGGGCTTGCTCCGGGATCCATCATAAAGCGCCGCCGTGCCCTACGATCCCGGATCGGCGCGGCTTCACCGCTTGTCCGGGATGACGGGGAGGGTGCAACGACGCTCACCGCCCCGCCACGAACGCCTTGAACGCGTCCCCATACCCCTCATGCCAGCGCGACAGCGGCGGGCGGTTTTCGGTGATGTCGCCCATCGCCCAGGCCATGCGCTTCTCGTCGAGCGCACGGGGCGTGTCGTTGTCGGGGCAGAGGATGTAGAAATCGCCGCGCTTCAGGCTGTCGAGCATGAATTCGACCGTCTGCTCCGGCGTCCAGGCTCCGGCCGGCTTTTCGGTGCGGCCCTTGGCCGTCAGCGGCGTGTAGACGAAGCCGGGGATCAGCAGATGAGCCGAGACGCGGCAGCCCTCCGTCCCGCGCAATTCATGCTGCAGCGCTTCCGTGAAGGCCTTCGCGCCGGCTTTCGAGACATTGTAGGCCGGGTCGCCCGGCGGGGTGGTGATGCCCTGCTTCGAGCCGGTGTTGACGATCAGCCCCGGCTCGCCCGAGGCGATCATGCCGGGCGCGAAGACCTGCGTTCCATTGACGATGCCGCCGAGATTGACGGCCATGATCCGCTCCCAGTTTTCATGCGGGCCGAACATTGTGCTGCCCGGCTGCATGCCGGCATTGTTCATCAGCAGATGCACCGCCCCGAACCGGGCGATCACCTGCTCGTGCAGCGCGGCGATGTCCTCGCGCCGCGCCACGTCGGTCGGCACGGCGAGCACGTTCTCCTCGCCGACCAGCGTCGCCAGAACCTGTCCCGCCGCCTTGAGCGCGTCGGCATCCCGGTCGGCGATGGCGACCTTCATGCCAAGCCCGGCGAAGGCGCGCGCGGCGGCAAAGCCGATGCCGGACGCGCCGCCGGTGACGACGGCGACATGATGGGGGAAGAGGACGGTTTGGGCATGGGACATCGGCAGGCTCGCGATTCGAAATTTTAGGGCACGGCACTTCAACGGGAGCCAAGGGGCGACATCATGGCGCGGCGCGGCCTTTGCGCGACCGCCCGAAAATGACCGCCTTTGCCGGGCATCACCCGGTTGTCATTGGCAGTGACCGCCGATTTCGGGCATCTGGTCGATGAATTGAACGGAGTGACGATCCAGTCCATGGCCTCGACCGCCCGACATGGTTTTCTGGCCGGCGCACTGCTGGCGCTAGGCCTCTTGGCGCCCGGCCTCGCTCTGGCTGCGGAATCGGCGGCCGTGACTTCGCCGCGCGTCACAGCCACGCTGCTGTCGAGCCGCGATGCGGTCTCTCCCGGCGAACGCTTCCACGTGGCGCTGGTGCAGAAGATCGCGCCGGGCTGGCACACCTACTGGCGCAACCCTGGCGATTCCGGCGAGGCGACCAAGATCGACTGGGCGCTGCCGACGGGAATGAGCGCCGGCGAGATCCAGTGGCCCGCGCCAAAGGCGCTGCCGGTCGAGCCGCTGGTCAATTTCGGCTTCGAAGGCACCGTTCTCCTGCCGGTCGAGATTTCCGTCCCGGCCAGCGCCAAACCCGGCGAGACGGTCACGCTCAAGGCCAATGCGACCTGGCTCGTCTGTGAAAAGATCTGCATTCCGGAGGAGGGCGCGTTCACGCTCGATCTACCGGTCTCGGCCACGCCCGTCATCGACGAAGCGGCGCAATCCCGCATCGACGCCGCCCGCGCCGCCCTGCCGCAGCCGGCCGGCTTCACCGCCAGCCTCAGGGCCGATGGCGAGACGCTCGCCCTGTCCTTGCCCGGCATCGGCCCGGCCGCCAGCGACCTGCGCTTCTTCCCCCATTCCGACACGCTGATCGACCATGCCGCGCCGCAGCCGGCGACGGCTTCGGGACAGGGCGTCAACTTGCAACTCGCCCGCTCCAGCGCCTTCAGGCTGCAGCAGACCGCGCAGACCGGCGTCCTGACCTTCCGCGAAGGCGGGACGCCGCGCGCGCTCCTCGTCACGGCCGAGGCCGAGCCGGCATTGCTGGCGCAGTCCGCGACGCCAGCGGCCCCGCCGGCCGCGACGCTTCGCATGCCTGTCCCCGTCGAGGGCGCTGACCTGACGCTCTGGGCCGCGCTCGGCTTCGCCTTTCTCGGCGGGCTGATCCTCAACCTGATGCCCTGCGTGCTGCCGGTATTGTTCATCAAGGCGCTCGGTTTCGCGCAGCTGGCGCAGGCCAGCCGCGCCGAGGTCCGCGAGCAGGGCCTGCTCTTTCTGGCGGGCGTCGTCGTCACCTTCATGGCGCTGGCCGGGCTCGTCATCGGCTTCGCGGCGCTGGGCTCCAGCGTCGGCTGGGGCTTCCAGTTGCAGTCGCCGCCGCTGGTGATCGCGCTCGCGGTGATCATGACGCTGATCGGCTTCAACCTGCTCGGGGCCTTCGAGGTCGGCGCCTCGGTCGCCGGCGTCGGCAGCGATCTCGCCAGCCGGGGCGGGCGCATCGGCGCCTTCATGACCGGCGCGCTCGCCGTCGTCGTCGCGACGCCCTGCACCGCCCCCTTCATGGGCGCGGCGGTCGGTTATGCCGTCACGCAGCCGCCTGTGCTGGGCCTGTCCGTCTTCCTGTCGCTGGCGCTCGGCTTTGCCCTGCCCGTGGTGGCGCTCTCCTTCGCGCCCCGCCTGCTGCGGCTGCTGCCGAAGCCCGGCCGCTGGATGCTCGTCCTCAAGCAGGCTTTCGCCTTCCCGATGTTCGCGACCGCGATCTGGCTGATCTGGGTCGCCTCGGTTCAGGCCGGTCCCGGCGGCGTGCTGGCGGCTTTGGTCGCGGTGCTGGCGGCGGGCTTCATCGTCTGGCTGGTCGGGGTTTCGCGCGGCGGTCGCGGCCGCCTTGTCACGTCGGCGCTGGCAATTCTGGTCGCGCTCGGGGCCGGCTGGTTCGTGCTGCAGAGCGCCGTTCCGGAGGCAAACACGCAGGCGAAGGCCGGCGACATCCAGGCATGGACGCCCGAGCGCGTTTCCGCCCTGCAGGCGGAAGGCAAGCCGGTCTTCGTCAACTTCACCGCCGCCTGGTGCATCACCTGCCTCGCCAACGAGCGCGTCGCGCTGTCGCGGCAGGAGGTCAAGGACGCCTTCGCGGCCAACAAGGTCGTCTATCTCAAGGCCGACTGGACCAACCGCAACAGCCAGATCGCCCAGGCCCTGGCCGAGCAGGGCCGGGCCGGCGTGCCGCTCTATCTGTTCTATCCGGCGGTGAAGGGTGGACAGGCGGAAATCCTGCCGCAGCTTCTCAGCGCCGACATGCTGGTTACCGCCGCCGCCCGCGCGGCCGGCCGCGACGCCAGGACGGCCGCCAGCCGGCCCTAATCCTCGATATCCAAACCCAACTCACGAAGGAGACTGACCATGACAGCCAGCCTGACCCGACAGAGTGTTCTTGCCGGCCTCGCTTGCGCGGGCCTCATCCTCGCCGCCGGGGCCGCCTCCGCCCAGAGCGCGGCAAAGGTCGGCGCGCCCGCGCCCGCCTTCCAGGCGGTCGATGCCGACGGCAAGACCCGCAGCCTCTCCGAATTCGCGGGCAAGACCGTGATCCTGGAATGGACCAACCATGACTGCCCCTATGTCCGGAAGCACTACAACAGCGCCACCATGCAGACCCTGCAGAAGGACATGGCCAGGGAAGGCATCGTCTGGCTGTCGGTGATCTCCTCGCCCGTCGGCGAGCAGGGCCATGTCGATCCGGCGACCGCCAAGGAACTCAGCGTCAAGCGCGACGCCGCTCCGGCCGCGATCCTGCTCGACCCCAACAGCAAGGTCGCCCGCGCCTATGGCGCGACGACCACGCCGCACATGTACATCGTCGATCCCAAGGGCACGCTCGCCTATATGGGCGCGATCGACGACAAGCCGTCCTCCAGCGCGTCGAGCCTGAACGGCGCCAAGAGCTATGTCAGGCAGGCCGTCGCCGAGCTGAAGGCGGGCAAGCCGGTGACGGAAGCCGCGACAAGGGCCTATGGCTGCGCGGTGAAATACGCACCGCTGAGCTGAGGCCGGCGGTATCGACCTCGCGCAACGGCTGCCATTCCCCTTCCCCCCGCTTGCGGTGGGGAAGGGTTAGGGATGGGGGGCCGAACGACCGGGCGAGCCTCATAGAGCCAAAGTTGCACCCCGTCGAACGGCCCCCACCCAGACCCTCCCCACCGCAAGCGGGGGGAGGGAGTGGAGAGCGCAGCGCCCGTGAACCCGTCCTGCGCGCATGGCGGCCCGGCGGGAATGGGCGGCGGCGCAACCGCCGCTTTGTCGCCTTGGCGGCCCCGGCCGTGCTTTGCTGTCGGCGAAGCGCTCCGGCCAGAAGGCGACGACCATGACCGATATCCCGCTCGAACCGTGGCAGTGGCCGGAAGAGACCTGGCGCGCAAAGGTCGACCGCGTCCGCGCCGGCCGCAGCCTCAAGCCCGCGACCTGGCCGGGCGGCGCGCGTTGCGCGGTGGCGCTGTCCTTCGACGCCGATCACGAGACCAACGAATTGCGCGACGGCGGCAAGTCGGTCGGCCGCCTGTCCTGGGGCCAGTTCGGCACGCGCGTCGGCGTGCCGCGCATCCTCGAGATGCTGAAGCGCGAGGACATCAGGGCGAGCTTCTTCGTGCCGGCGGTCGCCGCGCTCCTGCACCCCGACGAGCAGCGCCGGGTCATCGCGGAAGGCCACGAGATCGGGCTGCATGGCTGGATCCACGAGGTCAACACCGCCGTCCCGCCGGAGAACGAGCGCGAGCTGCATCTGCGCTCGGCCGACACGCTGGAGGCGATCACCGGCATGCGCCCCGTCGGGATGCGCACCCCGTCCTGGGATTTTTCCGAAGTCACGCTGGCGATCCAGCGCGAACTCGGCCTGCTCTACGATTCCTCGCTCTTCGCCGATGACGATCCCTACGAGCTGATCGACAAGGGCGAGCCGACCGGCATGGTCGAACTGCCGGTCGAGTGGATCCGCGACGATGCGGTCTATTTCAACATGAACCGCTTTCAGGCGCTGCGGCCCTACACCGCGCCCGAAACCGTCTACGACATTTTCCGGCGCGAATTCGACGGGGCCTGGGAGGCCGGCGGGCTGTTCCTGCTGACCATGCACCCGCACATCATCACCTACCGCTCGCGCTTCTGGATCCTCGAGAAGCTGATCGCCCACGCCAAGGCGCGGGGCTCGGTCTGGTTCGCCCGCCATGACGAGATCGCCGCCTATGTGAAGGGCCAGGCGGGGCTCTGAGCGCGGGAAGACGACAGCCGCGCCAAGTCCCTTGCGAGACCTGACGCGGCGGCCAAGGCGACTTGATCCCTGCCGCCGGTCAGCAGGCCGCCGCCGCGGAGATAGCAAGCCCGGCGCGCTGCGCAAACAGCCGCGCCAGCGGGCTCTCATGCTTGGCGACGAGGCGTTCGCCGGCGAGAGCCCGGGCCAGTGGCTCGTCTTCGGCGCGCAGCGCGGCTTCGATCAGCGTCAGCTCGATCACGTCGCGCTGGGCGTTGCTGCCGCCGAAGCGCGCCGTGATGTGGCGCACGGGGCGGATCAGGCCGACGGCTTCGCGATAACGGCCCTCGCCAAAGGCCTTGAAGGCGCGCATCAGCGGGTAGCCGACATCCTGGCTGAAGCCCGCGTTGTCGCCGGCCGAGACTGCCGCGATCGGCTGCATCGCAAGCACCGTCTCGGCCAGATCGCGCCGGCCCGCGCCGATGAACGCCATCAGGGCGTGCAGGTCGTTGAAGGCGTAAAGCCCCGGCGACCAGGCCGCCTGATAGCGCGCCACCAGCCGCTCCCAGCGATCGCCGAGATCGACCCCGCGCAGATGCAACCGCCATAGCATGGCCGACGCATCGACCAGCTCCAGCATCAGAGGCTGGGCGCCGCCCGTGATCGGTCCATCGACCAGAGCGAGCACCTCCTCGATCTGGCCGAGTTCGAGATGGTAGAGCGCCAGATGCCACCAGTTGTGGACGGCAAGGAAACTGCCTTGAGTCCAGTTCGCCATGTCGTCGCGCATGAAGGCGATGCCTTCGTCATGGCGTCCCTGCATCTCCATGACATGGGCGACGGCGTGCCTTGCCCAGCCATCTGTCGGCGCAGCCTCGAGCGCGGCGCGGCCCTGCTTTTCGGCAAGCGCATACTCGCCGTTCTCCTCCAGCCCGAAGGCGTGCATGCCGAGCAGGGCATGGTGCGAGGCCATGTCCGGAGACCAGGCCGGCAGGGCCCGCGAGATGCGATTCCGGAGCAGGCGGGCATTGCCGGTGAAGAAGTCGAGCTGGTGGCCGGCGATCAGGGCGAGCAGGTCGCGCGGATTCTCGATCGCGACATCCTCGATGACGCGCGACGCGTCGTACCAGCGGCCTTCCGCGAGATGGGACAGTGCGGCGAGATGCCCGCGCTCGCGCTCGGTCGCGGGCAGCGCTTTCGCCTGCTCGATCGTGTGCCGCGCGACCGGGATGCCGGCTGGATCGGTGCCGAGCAGATAGAGCCAGGCCTGGAGCGCGTGCGCCATGACGCAGTCGGGCTGTTCGCGGATGATCGCGTCGGCGGCGCCGACGGGATCTCCGGAATAGAGGGAAAATAGGGAAACCGCCTGCGAATACGCTTCGGCGGTCGAATGGCTCGCGCCGGAAAGCGCGTTGCCGTGATGATCGTGGGATAACATCTGTCTTGAGACCTTTTATACGGTTCGGGTGGAACAGGCGCGGGCCCGTTTAGAGATCGTTCTGTCGTGCGCGGGTGATCGCCTGCTCGATATCGAAGCGGGTCAGGCCGATATCCCTGAGCGTGCGGTCGTCGAGGCGCGACAGGTCGGAGGCGTTGCGCCGGTTCCTGCGCTGCCGGGCGTCTGCCGCGAGCAGGGCCGCGGTGCCGATCTTGAGGCGGGCGAACCAGGACGAGCGCGGCTGTTGCGCCAGGCCCGCATCGCGGAAGTCCGGGGCAAGGTGGCGCACACTGGGCCGGACCTTGCATTTCTGCCGTTCTGTTCCGGCGCAGCCTGCGCAGCTTTGGTCGGTCGTGAGAGCATACATATCGATTGGTCCTTCAACCGCCCGGCGTCCCGGAATGGGCGTCGCGGCGTCGGAAGGGCTTTTGGGGGAACAGCGAAGCACTCGCTGTTCCCTGCGTCACAGGCGCAAGGGCGGGTTCCAGACGACGGCGCGGCGGCGGATCGGTCGCGGCAGGCGGAACATCGCCCGATTTCGGCCGTTTTCGGTTCACCACGGGTTCAGCGCCCCGGCGCGCTGATGCCCGCCAGTGAAACGGAAACGGATACTCATCTTGAAAAACGACACACGGACCCGCGCGAGGACTCTTGTTCAGGCAAGGACCTGGCTGCTGCTTGGCACGGTTCTCCCGGCGCTGACGCTCTCGCAGGGCGGCTTCGCCGCTCCCGCCGCCTTCCAGACCGCACAGGCTCCCGCCCCGGCCGAGGATGGTGAGCGCCCGCAGCGCCCCCGTCAGCCTGGCCCGCCGCGTGCGCCCGGCGAGGCGCGCCCCGAGCGGCCCGCAGGAGCCGAGCGCGGAGAGCGTCCGACGCCGGCTCCCGGCCAGCCGCCGGCCGTCCAGCGTCCTGGTCCGCCGCCCGCTCCCGACGCCGCGCCGCGCGCGCCTGCTCCGGCTCAGGCCGCACCCGAGCTGCGCCGCGATCCGGCGACTCCGCGTCCCGTGCCGCCGGTGGCCACCACCCCGGATGCCCCGGCCCGCCCGTCCGCGCCCCGTCCGCCTGCCGCTCCGGCCGAGGCTCCCGCTGCGAGAGAAGCGCCCGCCGCAAGGCCGGCCCCGGTCGCACCGCCTGCGGCTCCCGCTCCGCGCACCGCGCCAGCGCCTCAGGCAGTCCCGCCCGCAGCCGCGCCGCCTTCTGCTGCCCCGGCTCCCGCCGCTCCAGCCCCTGCCCAGCGCAGCGCTCCGCCTGCGGCCGCGCCGCAGGTTGCGCCGGCTCCGGCCGCACCTCCTCCGGCTGCCGCGCCGCCTGCCGCTGCGCCGCAGGCCGCTCCCGTGCCGCCGGCCAACCGCGCGCCCGGCGTGCCGCCCGCTCCGCAGCCCGGTCGGGTCTCGCCCCAAGCTGCGCCGCCCGTTGCTCCGCAGGCCGCACCTCCCGCTCCCGGCCAGCCGCCCGCGCCCGCGCCTGATCGTCAGGGCCGTCGCGGCGGCATCTCGCCCGGCGGCGCGGCCGCGATCGGCTTTGGCGCCGGCGTCGTCGGCGGCATCATGGCGACGCAAGGAGCCGACAGGCTCGACGACGTCAGGAGCCGCCGCGAGGAGCGTCGCGAGGGCGACGTCACCATCATCCGCGAGCCCGGCCGCACCATCATCCGCGACGACGACCGCGTCATCATCCGCCGCGACGAGACGCAGCGCTTCCGCGAACTCGGCATCGACCAGCGGGTCGAGCGCCGGGGCGAGGAAACCCGCACGGTCTTCGACCGGCCCGATGGTACGCGCATCGTCACCATCACGGATGCGGAGGGCCGCCTGATCCGGCGCACCCGCCAGATCCGCGGCGGCGAGGAGTTCGTCATCATCGACAACACCCGCCGCGACCGGCCCAATGATCGCTTCTCCGACGAGATCGTCGTACTGGAGCGGCCCGCTTTGCGCATCCCGCGCGAGCGCTACATCGTCGATGCCGAATCGGTCGATCAACGGGTGATCTACGAGACGATCACGGCCCCGCCGGTCGCGCCGATCCCGCGACGCTATACGCTCGACGAGGTCCGCTACTCGCCCGATCTGCGCGCCCGCATGCGCTCGATCGACATCGACAGCGTCACCTTCGAAACGGCGTCCTGGGAGGTCGCGCCGGGTCAGGCGCAGCGGCTCGAGGTGATCGCGCAATCGATCCGCCAGGCGCTGCAGGCTGCCCCCAACGAGGTCTTCCTGGTCGAGGGCCATACCGACGCGGTCGGGCCCGATATCGACAACCTGTCGCTGTCGGATCGTCGCGCCCAGTCGGTCGCCGAGGTCCTGACGCGCGATTTCGGCGTGCCGCCGGAGAACCTGACGACGCAGGGCTATGGCGAGCAGTATCTCAAGGTCGCGACGCAAGAAGCTGCTCGCGAAAACCGGCGCGTGACCCTGCGCCGGATCACGCCGCTGCTCACCGGCCAGAACGCGCAGCAGTAGAACGCCGCAAGCACATCAGAGGGCCGCCGCGAGGCGGCCCTTTTTTGATGCGCCATGGAACCGGGGCGCGCATCCGGCGGTTGCTGAACGAGGAAGCGCCTGCGCGCTGGGTGGGGGGCACACGAGGAGATCTCGTCATGCGACCGCGTCGCTCCATCGGCTTTTCACTCGTCCTGGCCGGCCTGCTGGCTGCCCCCGCCGCCATGGCTCTGCCGGCCGCGCGGTTGGCGCAGACGGAGCCCGTCCCCGGTCAGCCGCGCCAGCGCGCGCCGGGCGTCCCGCTCGCGCCCAACCCCACTGAAGCCGGCCGCGCCGGCACCGGGGTTCCGCGCGCCGACGGCTCGTTGCGCGGCGGCCGGGCCGAACAGGCCCAGCGTAACGCGACGCCCGAGCCCGGCCGCGACCCGCCGATGCCGCGCGGCGTCCCGTCCATCATCCAGAACTGACGCGACCAACGCGTGGATTCAGGGTTTGGCAAGAGTTTGCCTGGCACCTCTGTCGGGGAGGGAGTGCCGTCATGAGTGATTCAGTCGCCATCGCGCAGGGTTTCGCGGCCTCGCAGGCCGCCTCGACGCGGCAGGCGCTGCAGACCGAGATCGTGCGCCAGCAAGCCGGAGCCGAGCAGGCGTTGGTCGAACTGCTCCAGCAGAGCGCCGAACAGTTGAAGGCGTCGCTGCCGGCCGGGCAGGGTCAGGCCGTCGATATCAGCGCCTGATGCCCACGCCGGTTGACCATAGGTCAGTCCCGGCGCAGCCTTGTCGCATAACCGTCATGCAGGCTGGCTAGCCGAAGAGGCTTGAACCCCGCCATCGGCGGTTCGGGAGTCTCCCATGCGCAAAGCCCTCGTCACGCCGCTCGCTCTGGCCGGCCTCGCCTCGCTGGTCTTGACCGGGGCGGCCTCGGCCGAGCCGATGTTCAACCGGATCGGTACCTTCTCCGTGCCGCTGAACCTGCCGGCGGGCCGCGATCCGAAAACCAAGTCGGTCGCCGAGATCATTGCCGCCAACGAGGCCGGCACGCTGCTGGCCTATACCGACGGCGAACAGAAGGGCGTCGGCCTGATCGACATCACGGACGCGGCCGCGCCCAAGCCCGCCGGCTTCGTGCCGGTCGGCGGCGAGACGACGTCGCTGGTCATTCTGGGTCAGCGCGCTTTCGTGGCGGTCGTCACCTCCGGCGACAACTTCAAGGAGCCCGCCGGCCGTCTCGCCACCATCGACCTCGCGACGAAGCAGGTCGTCGCCACCTGCGATCTCGGCGGCCAGCCGGATTCGATCACGCTGAGCAAGGACAAGAGCAGGCTCGTCATCGTCATCGAGAACGAGCGCGACGAGAAGCTCGACAAGGGCGCGCTGCCGCAACTTCCCGCCGGGAACCTGACGCTGATTAGCGTAAAGGATGGGCAGGCCGACTGCGCCTCGCGCCAGGTCGTTGATCTCACCGGTCTGGCGGCGGTCGAGCCGACCGACCCGGAGCCCGAATTCGTCGACGTCAACGCCGACGGGCTCGCGGTGGTGACGCTGCAGGAAAACAACCACATCGTTCTGGTCGACACCAGGACCGGCAAGGTCGCGGGGCATTTTTCCGCCGGCAGCGTCGATCTCAAGGGCATCGACAAGACCCGCGACGGCAGGATCAATCCGGTCGAGGAACTGAAGGGCGTCGCCCGCGAGCCCGATTCGGTGCGCTGGCTCGACAATGACCGCTTCGTCACCGCCAATGAGGGCGACTGGAAGGGCGGCTCGCGCGGTTTCACCATCTTCCGCAAGGACGGCGCGGTCGAGTTCGATTCAGGCGCTGCGACCGACCATGTCGCGATGCGGCTCGGGCATTATCCCGAGCGCCGCTCGGCCGCCAAGGGCAGCGAGCCCGAGGGCATCGAGGTCGGGACCTATGGTGCCGACCGGCTCATCTTCGTCGGGCTGGAGCGCGCCTCGCTCGTGCTGGTCTACAGGGACGAGGGGCCGGGTCGCCCGCCGCGCTATCTGCAGGCGCTGGCAGGCGGCATCGCGCCCGAGGGTCTCGTCGCGATCCCGCAGCGCAATCTGTTCGTCACGGCCTCGGAGGCCGATCTGGTCGAGAAGGACGGGCCGCGCTCGGTGGTGACGCTCTACCGGCGCAGCGAGGCCCCGGCCGCCTATCCCACCATCGTCTCCGTCGATCTCGACGGCGCACCGCTCGGCTGGGGCGCTTTGTCGGGGCTCGCGGCGCACGCGACGACGCCCGGCCGGCTCTTCGCCGTCACCGACAGCGCCTATGAGCCCTCGCGCATCCTCGAGATCGACGCCACGCAGATGCCGGCCCGGATCACCGGGGCGCTGACCGTGACGAAGGACGGCAAGCCCGCCGCCTTCGATCTGGAAGGCATCGCGACGCGGCCCGCCGGCGGTTTCTGGCTCGCCTCGGAAGGCAATCCGGAGCGCAAGGACAAGCCGACCGGAAACCTGCTCCTGCGCGTCTCCGCGACAGGCGCGGTCGAGGAGGAGATCGCCCTGCCCGAGGCGCTCGCCGCGCAGGCGACCCGTTTCGGCTTCGAGGGCGTCGCGGTGACGGGGCAGGGCGCAGACGAGACGCTGTGGATCGCCGTGCAGCGCGAATGGAAGGACGATCCGAAGGGCAAGGCCAAGCTTTTGTCCTACAAGCCGGCGACGAAGAGCTGGGGCGTGCTGCACTACCCGCTGAGCGCGCCGTCCGCCGGAGCCTGGATGGGCCTGTCGGAATTGACCGCGCTCGGCGACGACCGCTTCGCCGTGATCGAGCGCGACAACCGTTTTGGCGCTGGCGCGGTGAAGACGCTCGCGACCTTTTCGCTCAAGGGCCTGACGCCGGCGGCGATCGGGGCGGCAAACATCCCGACGGTCGAGAAGACGCTCCTGCGCGACCTGACGCCGGACCTGATGAAGCTCGGCGGCTACGGGCTCGACAAGGTCGAGGGCATGAGTGTCGACAGCGCAGGCAACCTCTTCGTCGTCACCGACAATGACGGCGTGGACGATTCCTCGGGCGAGACGCAGTTCTTCGCCTTCGGCAAGATCGCGCCCTGAACGCCGCGCGTTCGCTTCAAGACGAAGCGCATCCCCTTCCCCCCGCTTGCGGTGGGGAAGGGTTAGGGATG
>Ga0209902_101033_pt1 | contig 17414 bp, 13 predicted proteins | sample FECB27metaG_FD_188304 | JGI IMG/M metagenome (GOLD analysis project Ga0209902, IMG submission 188304) | Cyanobacterial communities from the Joint Genome Institute, California, USA - FECB-27 (SPAdes) (version 2) | ecosystem: Environmental > Aquatic > Thermal springs > Hot (42-90C) > Microbial mats...
CCCTCCCCATCTTCGATAGGGAGGAGAAAGTTGTCTCGCGCCATCTCCTATTTTCGCCCACGCCCCACACTAAACCCCACCCCCGCCACCGCGAACAACGCCGCCACCGCCAGCGCCCCCACACGCCCGTCATCGGGCAGCATCCGGAACAGCATCGCCGCCACCGCTGCGCCGATCGCCTGGCCCATCACGCGCGCGCTCGCGCCCATCACGCTGGCCGATCCCAGCCGGCCGTCGGGCGCGGAGAGCATCAGCGTGCGGCTGTTGGCGGGCTGGAACAGGCCGTAGCCGATGCCGCACAGCGCCATGCGCCAGACGATGTCGAGCGTGGTCGCCCCCGCGCCGAGCATCGCCAGTGCCATCAGCCCCGCCGCCATCACCGCCAGCCCCAGCGCGCATTGGCGTGACGGATCGACGCGGCCGGCCAGCCGCACTGCGACGGGCGCTGCGACCGCGAGCGCGATCGGCCAGGGCAGGAAGAGCAGCCCGGTCTCGATCTGGCTGCGGCCCAGGTCGTGCTGGAACAGGAAGGGCAGGCCGATATAGGCAATGAGCTGCGCCGCCGACGCCACGAACATGCACGCGACCGACAGTCCGAAGGCGTGGGTGCGCAACAGGTCGACGGGCAGCAGCGGCATCGCCATGCCGCGCTGGCGGCGCAGCAGCAGCGTGACGGCGCCAAGCCCTGCGGCAGCGAGCATCGCCGGCAGCAGCATCGCGGCGCCATGCGCGCCCGCGTCGATCGCGATCAGGATCAGGCCGAAGCTCGCCATGCTGAAGACCGCGCTCGGCCAGTCGAAGCTGTGCGCGCTGCGGTCGCCGGGCGGCAAGGTGCGGATGCCGATCGCGAGCAGCAGCAGGACGACGGGCAGGTTGATCAGGAACAGCCAGCGCCAGCCGGCGAAGGTGACGATGATCGAGGCGAGCGAAGGGCCGATCGCCAGCGCGATCGCGACGAGCATGCTGTTGCGCGCGACGCCCAGCGCGAAGGATCGCGGCGGATAGACGTAACGCAGCATCGCATTGGTGATGCCCATGATCCCCGCGCCGCCGCAGCCCTGCAGGAACCGCCACACCGCGAGCGTCGGCAGGTCGTGCGCGAGCGAGGATCCCAGCGAGCCTAAGCCGAAGAGCAACACGCAGCCGAGATAGATGCGCTTGTGCCCGAAGATATCGGCCGCCTTGCCCAATGGCAGCAGCACGATCGCGGCGGCGAGCTGATAGGCGTTGACCACCCAGATCGCCTCGTGCGGATCGGCGCGGAGCTGTGCCGCGATCGTCGGCAGCGTCGCGTTGAGCATCACTCCGTCCAGCGAGGAGACGGTGACCGCCAGTGCGACCGTCAGCGCCGCGAGCCGCTCGACCGGGCGCGCGGTCGTATCGGTCATGCTCAATCCAGCTTCGCGTAGACCGATTTGATTTCCGTATAGGCATCGATCGACTGACGCCCGAGCTCGCGGCCGATGCCCGATTGCTTGTATCCCCCGAATGGCGAGATCAGGTCGGTATAGAGATAGGTGTTGATCCACACCGTCCCCGCCCGCAGCGCGGCGGCGACGCGGTGCGCGCGGCCGAAATCCTTCGTCCACACCGCGGCGGCCAGCCCGAAGCTGGTGTCGTTGGCGATGCGGATCGCCTCGGCCTCGTCATCGAACGGGATCAGCACGGTGACGGGGCCGAAAATCTCCTCCCGCGCGATGCGCATATTGTTGGTCGCATCCGCGAAGATCGTCGGCTCGACATAGTATCCCGGCCGGTCGAGCGCCTTTCCGCCGGTCACCAGCCGGGCGCCGTCGGCCGCGCCCGTCGCGAAATAGCCGGTGACGCGGTCGAACTGCTCGCGCGAGACCAGAGGCCCCATCATCGTCGTCGCCGCATCGGGATCGCCCACCGCGATCTGCCGAACCTGCGCCGCCAGCCGCTCGGCGAAATCGTCGTGGATGCTGCGATGGACCAGGATGCGCGCCGCGGCGACGCAGATCTGGCCGGAGAGGAACCAGACGCCCTGCGCGGTGGTTGCGGCCGCCGCGTCGAGATCGGCGTCGGCAAAGACGATGTTGGGCGATTTGCCGCCCAGCTCCAGCGTGACGCGCTTGAGATTGCCGGTCGACGCGGTGAGGATCTTCTTGCCGACCTCGGTCGATCCGGTGAAGCCGACCTTGTCGATATCGGGATGCGCGGCGATCGCGGCGCCCGCGGTCTCGCCATAACCGGTGACGATGTTGATCACGCCGGCCGGCAAATCCGCCTCCTGCAACAGCTCGCCCAGCCGGACCGTGCTCAGCGGCGTCTGCTCGGCGGGTTTCAGGATCACCGTGTTGCCGCAGGCGAGCGCCGGCGCGACCTTCCACGACGCGCTCGACAGCGGCCCGTTCCACGGCACGATCTGGCCGCAGACGCCGACCGGCTCGCGCAGCGTGTAATTAAAGATGCCCGCCGGCGACGGGTTGGTCTCGCCATGGATCTTGGTCGCCCAGCCCGCATAATAGACGAAGGTCTCGGCGACGCCCGCGATCATCATCCGCGCGATGGAGAGCGGCGCGCCATTGTCGCGCGATTCGATCCGAGCGAGTTCCTCGGCGTTTTTATCGACGATATCGGCGATGCGCAGCAGCACCCGAGATCGAGCATGCGGGTTCATGCCGGCCCAGGCCGGATTCTCGAACGCCGCGCGCGCCGCGACCACCGCCGCGTCGACATCCGCCTTGTCGCCCGCGGCGGCATGGCCGATTACCTGGCCGGTGGCGGGATCGATCGTCGCGAACGTCTCGCCGGAGCGCGCCTCGACCCATTGGCCGCCGATCAGCAGCTTCTTCGCGCCACCGTTCAGGAAAGCGTCGGCAGGCGATCGGTCGAGCGTGGTGGCCATCGGTTTTCTCTCCCTGATGCCTTCCCTTCACGTCATTCCCGCGAAGGCGGGAATCCCGCTTCTTCTTCCTTCGGATGCTTCACGGAATAGCGGGATCCCCGCTTTCGCGGGGATGACGGGTGGGCATGAACTGGCCGAAACCTAACCCTCCATCCTCACCACCCGCGCACGACTAATTCTCCAGCCCTTCGGATTTCAGGTCATAGATCCGTCGCGCCGTGCTCTGGAACAGCGCGTCCTGCTCGGCCTCCGATGCATGCGACGCGATGCGCTTGAACGCGTTCCACAGCGTGCGATAGCCGCAGCTCGCCTTGTCGACGGGGAAGTTGCTTTCGAACATGCAGCGTCCGGCGCCGAACGCCTCGATGCAGAATTCGATATAGGGCCGCCAGGCCTCCGCCAGCTCGGCCGACGATGCCGGGCGCTCGCGCGTGTCGAAGCCGAAGCCGTAGCTCGGCATGCCGAGACCGCCCAGCTTGACGCTGACATTCGCATGGGCCGCCAGGGCGCGGATGTCGCGCGACCAGCGATCGAACACGGCGTTCCGCTGTCCCGCATAGGGGCCGATGCCGAGTGGCGCACCGATATGGTTCAGGACGATCGTCGTCTCCGGAAAGGCCGCGGCGAGATCGGCGAGTTCGGGAATCTGGGTGAAATAGATCCAGGCGTCGAACCCCAGCCCGCGCGGCGCCAGCAAAGCGAAGCCCGCGCGGAAACCGGGATCGGCCAGCAGATGCGCGGGCGCGGCGACGCGCGCCATCGACCCGAGTTCCGCATCCCATTGCGCCTGCTGGCGGATGCCCTTGAACCGCCCGCCTGCCGCCGCGCGGTGCGCGTCGAGCAGCTCGCCGACGCGGGGATCGCGCAGGTCCGCCCAGCCGACGATCCCCGCGCAGGGCCGCCTCGATCCGTGGATCCCGCTCGCCGCGACCGCCGCGGCGCCGTTGACATATTCGGTCTCGCCCACCGGCTTCAGATGCTCGGGGCCGTCGGCGCGGTACATGGCGGCATTCTGCACGAAGACGGTCGCGCGGACATTGTGCCCGCCGGCATCGAGATCGGCCAGGATCTCGGGCAATTGATAGGCTTCGGGCGGGCGCAGCCAGAAATGATGATGCGCATCGACGATCGGCCGATCCGCGTCGATCACCTCCTCGACATGCATCGCGTTCCAGCGATCGAGTTCGGGAAGCGTGCGCAGGGGAGGTCTCCGTTCTGTATTCCGGAAACTATACCGCAAATGGTGGGGCCGACAAGCGAACCCCATCGCCCGCTTCATGAGCAAGCCTCATCCCGTTGCCAGGAAAATTGGCTTGTTGATCGGGAGGCTGAGGGCGGAATGAGACCCTGAGAAAGGGGGCCGCCGCGTGTCGGCGGAGACCCCCTTGAGTAACAGGCGGGGACCGAAATGGCGTCGGTGACGAAGCATGAATTCGAACGCGAGGACCTGATCCTGGTCCGGCGCGAGCAGCGGGCAGAGGGCGGCTTCGTCGCATGGGTGCTCGTGAACAACGAGAGCAAGAAGAACGCATTGCCGGTCGAGGGCCGCGCGCTGCTCGCCAGCATCATGACCGAGCTGTCGACCGATCCCGAACTGCGCTGCGTGGTGCTGACCGGCGTGAAGGACAATTTCATCGGCGGCGCGAATATCGGCCAGATGGCGGATTTCCCCGATCATGTCGTGGCGGAGCTGGGCAGCAAGACGACGCATCACGCCTGCGATTCGATCCGCCGCGTGCCCGTTCCCGTGATCGCGCGGATCGAGGGCTATTGCCTGGGCGCGGGCATGGAGATCGCCACCTCGTGCGACATGCGCGTCGCCTCCACCACCGCGAAGTTCGGCATGCCCGAAGTGAAATACGGCGTGCCGTCGGGCATGGAAGCCTGCCTGATCCCCCGGCTGACCGGCTGGGGCAAGGCAATGGAGCTGGTCTTCACCGGCGAGATCATCTCGGCCGAGGAAGCCTATCATTTCAACTATGTCGAAAAGCTGGTCGCGCCCGAGGATCTCGACGCGCAGACCGCGCGCTGGGTGGATTCGATCTGCGAGGCCGGCCCGCGCGCGATCCGCATCCAGAAGGAACTCTGCCGCGACTGGGAGCAGATGTCGATCGCCGACGCGGTCCAGGCCGGCGTCCGCGCGGTCGGCCGCGCACACACCACCGACGAACCGAAACGCCTGATGAGCGCCTGGCGCGAACGCCAGCGCAAACGCCGCGAAGCGCGCGAGGGGTGAGTTGGGGAGTGGGGGCGGGTACAGACCCGTCCATCCTGAGGAACCGTTGAGCCTGGCGAAACGGTGTCTCGAGGGACGCACCATGCATCGCGCGTCCTTCGATACGAGCCTTCGCTACGCTGCTGCGCAGCTACTCAGTCTCTACTCAGGATGAGCGGGGTCGGGAGGGGACGGTCAAGCTACGCCCACAGGAAAACGACAGTGCCAAACTCATCTGACCCCTTCAACAGCGCCCCCTATCGCGCCGCGCTCGCCGCGGTCGACGCCCATGTTGCCAGGGCCAGGACCAGCCTCGAAACCCTCGTCACCGCCGACGGCCGGATCGATCCCGATCGCCTCACCCGCGAACAGCATCGCGCGCACGGCTTCGCCTGGCTCGCCACCTATGCCGCGGCGCTGCGCGCGTTGCTCGACTGGGCGGAGGGCATTGCTGCGCGGCGCGTGCCGAGCGAGCTCGAAGCGCTGATCCTCTCGACCGGCTTCTCCGAATATCTTGGCCAGATCGCGGGCGGGTTGCCGATGAGCCAGTGTGAGATCGTCCGGCCCGGCGATTTCGGGCTGGAGAATTACGCCGCCGCGCTGCTCGCGATCCGCCGCGATTTCCATGCCGATCCCGGCCGTATCGCGGCGCTGGCCGGGGAGGGCGCCGTCGCCGACGCCGTGCTCGGCGACGATCTGTACGACATGATGGCCGCGCAGTTCCGTCGCTTCGTCGACGATCGCGTCGCGCCGCACGCGCATGGCTGGCACCTGGCCAATGCCTATATCCCGATCGAGATCGTCGAGGAGATGGCCGCGCTCGGCGTGTTCGGGCTGACCGTTCCGGAGGCCCATGGCGGCGCCGGGCTCGGCAAGCTCGCCATGTGCCTGGTCTCCGAGGAATTGTCGCGCGGCTATATCGGCGTCGGATCGTTGGGCACGCGCTCCGAGATCGCGGCGGAGCTGATCCGGCTGGGCGGCACGCCGGCGCAGCAGGCACGCTATCTGCCGCGCATCGCATCGGGCGAGATCCTGCCGACCGCGGTCTTCACCGAGCCCAATGTCGGATCGGACCTGGCGGCGCTGCGCACCCGCGCCGAGCTTCGGGATGGGCAATGGCTGGTCAACGGCAACAAGAGCTGGATCACCCATGCCGCGCGCAGCGACCTGATGACGCTGCTGGTCCGGACCGGTGCCGAGCCCGGCTATCGTGGCCTTTCGATGCTGCTCGCGGAGAAACCGCGCGGCGACGACACAGATCCCTTTCCGGCGGACGGCATGGCCGGCGGCGAGATCGAAGTGCTCGGTTATCGCGGCATGAAGGAATTTGAGATCGCCTTTTCCGACTTCGCCTTGCCGGAGGATGCCCTGCTCGGCGGCGTGGAGGGGCAGGGTTTCAAGCAACTGATGGAGACGTTCGAGAGCGCGCGCATCCAGACCGCGGCGCGCGCGGTGGGCGTCGCGCAGAACGCGCTGGAGCTGGGGCTTGGCTATGCCCGGCAGCGCAGCCAGTTCGGCGGGCCGATCGCCGGCTTTCCGCGCGTCGCGAACAAGCTCGGCTGGATGGTCGTCGAAACGATGATCGCGCGGCAATTGACCTATGCGGCGGCGCGCGCGAAGGACGAAAATCGTCGTTGTGATATCGAGGCGGGCATGGCCAAGCTGCTGGCGGCGCGGGTTGCCTGGAGCAATGCCGATTGCGCGTTGCAGGTGCATGGCGGCAACGGTTTTGCGCTGGAATTCCAGATCAGCCGGGTGCTGTGCGATGCGCGCATCCTGTCGATCTTCGAAGGGGCGGCGGAGATCCAGGCGCAGGTGATCGCGCGCGGCCTGCTCGGGCGCGCCAACTGAACGGAGTTCATGGGGCCAATGAGTGAAGTGATCGGCATCGTCGGCGCCGGCGTGATGGGGCGCGGGATCGCGCAGCTCTTCGCGCAGGCGGGCCATGAAATCCGCCTTTTCGACGCGGATGCCGCTGCGGTCGAGGCCGCGATCGGCTTCGTGCGCGGCATGATCGACCGTCAGGTGACCAAGGGCACGCTGAGCGCGGAGGCCGCGGCCGACATGGCGGGCCGGATCGGCGCGTGCGATGCGCCGGCAGGGCTGGCAGGCTGCACCATCGTCGTCGAGGCGATCGTCGAACGGCTCGAACCCAAACAGGCTTTGTTCCGCGATCTGGAGCCGATCGTCGGTCCCGACTGCATCCTGGCGACCAATACATCGTCGCTGCTGGTCAGCGCGATCGCGTCGACCTGTGCGCGGCCGGAGCGGGTGGCGGGGCTGCATTTCTTCAATCCCGTGCCGCTGATGAAGCTGGCCGAGGTCATTCCCGGCGTGCTGACCGACGCGGCGGTGACCGAGCGGCTGCGCGCGCTGGTCGAGGGGGCGGGGCACCGCGCCGTGCTCGCCGCCGATCAGCCCGGTTTCCTCGTCAACCATGCCGGCCGCGCGCTCTACACCGAAGGCTTCCGCCTGGTGGAAGAGGGCGTCGCCGATTACGTCACGATCGACCGGATCATGCGCGAGGGCGCCGGTTTCCGCATGGGGCCGTTCGAGCTGCTCGACCTGACCGGGCTCGACGTCTCGGGCAGCGTGATGCAGTCGATCTACGAACAGTTTCAGCACGATCCGCGCTACCGCCCCTCCGCGCTGGTGCCGCCGCGCGTCGCCGCCGGCATCTATGGCCGCAAGTCCGGGCGGGGCTTCTACGCCTATGCCGGCAGCGAGCGGCAGGATCCGGCGGAGGCGCCGGCCCCGGATGCGCGCGGCACGATATGGCTGCACGCGGATGTGGGCGACGCGGTGCGCGATCTGCTGGGTGATGCCGTGGTCGCCGATCCCGCCGCCGCCGACGTGCTGCTGCTCTCGCTTTGGGGAGAGGATGTGACCGGCGCCGCGCTGCGGCTGGGGCTCGATCCCGCGCGCTGCGTCGCGATCGATCCGGCGACCGATATTGCGAAGCGCCGCACGCTGATGCATTCGCCCGCGACGCGCGCCGATGCGATCGCTGTCGCCCATGCGCTGCTCGCGCGCGACGGCGGGACGGTCAGCGTGATCGCCGACAGCGTCGGTTTCGCGGCGCAGCGGATCATGGCGATGATCGTCAACACCGGTTGCGAGATCGCGCAACGCGGCATCGCCTCGCCCGCCGATATCGACGATGCGGTGCGGATCGGGCTGGGTTATCCGACCGGGCCGCTGGCGCTGGGCGACCGGATCGGCGCGCGGCGCGTGTTCGACGTCCTCGCCGGATTGCAGGCGGCGACGGGCGATCCGCGCTACCGCCCGAGCCAGTGGTTGCGCCGCCGCGCGCTGCTCGGCCTGACCCTGGTGCCGGCATGAGCGTCCTGGTCGACCGCCCCGCGCCCGGCGTCGCGCGGATCCTGATCAACCGCTCGGCGGCGCGCAACGCGCTCAGCACCGAGGTGCGAGAGGGGCTGCTGGAGTCGGTGACCGCGATCGGCGAGGATGCGGAGATCCGCGCACTGGTGATCGGCGGCGCAGACGGCATGTTCTGCGCGGGCGGCGACCTGCCGAGCCTCGCCACGCTCGACGAGCCGGCGGCCTATGCGCGGCTGCGCGCCGGGCATCGTTTCGTCTCGTTGCTGTGGAGCTTTCCCAAGCCGGTCGTCGCCGCGGTCGAGCGCTTCGCGATCGGCGCGGGCGCGGGGCTGGCCCTGCTCGCCGACGAGGTGGTGATCGGCGAGGGCGCCCGCATCGGCATCCCCTTCGCGCGGCTGGGCCTCGTCCTCGACTGGGGCCTGGCCGGCACCATGCCGCGCCGGATCGGCGCCGAGGCGACGCTGCGCCTCTATGCCGAGGCCGCGATGGTCGCCGCGCCCGACGCGCTGGCGATGCGGCTTGTCGACCGGGTGGTCGCCGACGACGCGGTGATGTCCGCCGCGATCGCACGCGCGGAGGTTTTTGCGAAGCTCTCGCCGACGGCCTTCGCCAGCGCCAAGGCCCGCCAGCGCGGGGATGCGGAGGACGCGCTGCAACTGGAACGCGAGGCGCGCGAGCAGGCGAAATGCATTGCGTCGGCGGAGTTCGCGGAGGGTTATGCGGCGTTCCGGGAAAAGCGCGAACCGCGGTTTTGACACTCTTATTGCGGCTTTCCGGCCACAAGCAAACCGCACATCCTGAGTAGCCGTTGAGCGAAGTCGAAACGGCGTATCGAAGGATGCACGATGCATCCTGCGTTCTTCGAGACGAGACTTCGCTACGCCGCTGCGCGGCTACTCAGTCTCTCCTCAGAATGAGCGGTGGATAGGATCGCGACCGGATCGACGGCCAGACGAAGGGCCGGACTCTAACCCATAAACTGCGTCACGCCCTTGATATAGGTATACCCGTCCAGCCCCTCGGCGCCGCCCTCGCGGCCGTAACCGGAATCCTTGATCCCGCCGAACGGCACCTCGGGATAGGATGAGGTATAATGCCCGATCGACAGGCCGCCGCAGGCGATCTCGTCGGTCAGCCGATCGATCACGCGCGTGCTGTCGCTGAAGGCATAGGCAGCGAGGCCGAAGGGGACCGCATTGGCCTTGGCGATCGCCTCGTCCAGCGTTTCGACGCGGTGGAGCAGCGCGAGCGGGCCGAAGGGTTCCTCGGTCATCGCGCGGGCATCGGCCGGCATGTCGGCGAGCACGGTCAGCGGATAGATGAAGCCTTGATTGCCCTGGCGCTGGCCGCCGCTGGCAACGCGCGCGCCGCGGTCCGACGCGTCGGCGACATAGGTTTCGATCGTGTCGAGCCGGCGCTGGTTGATCAGCGGTCCCATCCGGCTGTCCGCCGCGAGCGCGGGGCCCGCGCGCCATGTCCGCGCGGCCTCCGCGAAGCCCTCGGCGAAGCGGTCATAGACGCGGTCATGCACGAAGAAGCGCGTCGGCGAGACGCAGACCTGGCCGGCGTTGCGCGATTTGGCGGTCACCGATTGCACCGCCAGCGCGTCGACATCGGCATCGTCCCAGACGATCACCGGCGAATTGCCGCCAAGCTCCATGATCGCGGGCTTCATGTGCCGGCCGCACAGCGCGGCGAGCTGTTTGCCGACCGGCACCGATCCGGTGAAGGTGACCAGCCGGATCGCGGGATGCGGGATCAGATATTCGGAGATTTCGGCGGGCTTGCCGAAGACGAGGTTGACCACGCCCGGCGGCACCCCGGCATCGTGGAACGCCGCGATCAGCGCCATCGGCCCCGACGGCGTCTCCTCCGCGCCCTTCAGGATGATCGAGCAGCCCGCGGCGAGCGCGCCCGCCACCTTGCGCGTCGGTGAGGCGAGCGGATAGTTCCAAGGCGTGAAGGCCGCGACCACGCCGATCGGATAGCGCAGCGACATCTTGCGGAAGCCCGGCTGGCTCGGAATGATCCGGCCATAGAGGCGCCGGCCCTCTGCCGCGTCCCAGCGGATGCGCGCGCAGGCGGTGTCCACTTCGCTCAGCGCCTCGGGCAATGTCTTGCCCTGGTCGAGCGCAATCGCTTCCGCGATCCCTGCCTTGCGTTCGGCGAGCAGGTTGGCGGCGCGCAGCAATATCGTTTCGCGTTCTGCCGGCGATACCTTGCGCCACACCTCCAGCCCGCGCTCCGCGGCGGCGATCGCGGCGTCGAGCTCGGCAGGTCCGGCATGAGGAAGCTCGCCCAGGATGGTTCCGTCGGAGGGATTGACGATCCGCTCGCCCGGCGCGGCGCTGCGCCAGGCGCCGTCGATCAGGAATTTGAGCTCGGGATATCCCATCCAATGCCTCCAGCGCCGCTCCCTTTCAGCTATTGTTATTCGGGATACTTTCCAAATGACAGATTTTCCGGCCTGGGTCATTATATATCGGGTTGAGTATCCGGGTCCTTTGCCGGATTCGGATGGTCGAGCGAGAGGGCGAATGAACTTCGATTTTTCCGAAGACGTGACGGCGATGCGCGACGAGGTCCGCCGCATCCTGCGTGACCGGTTTCCGGCCGGGCAGGTGCGCCAGGCGATGGATCGCGGCGAACGCTTCGATCGCGGATTCTGGACAATGCTCGGCGAGATGGGCTGGCTGGGCGTCGCCATCCCCGAGCGCTGGGGCGGCGCGGAGATGGGCGCCGAGGCGCTGTGCATGATCGCCGAGGAGATCGGCCGCGCGATCCCGCCCATTCCCTTCGCATCCTCGGTCTTCGGCGCGAGCGAGGCGCTGCTGATGTTCGGCAGCGATGCGCAGCGCGCGACCTGGCTGCCCCGGCTGGCGAGCGGCGACGCGGTCGGCTGCCTCGCCATCGCCGAAGGCCCGGGCGAGCCGCGTGGCGGCACGCAGGACCTGGTCGACGGCCGGCTGAGCGGCGTGAAATGGCCGGTGGTCGATGGCGACATCGCCGACATCGCGATCGTCGCCGCGCAGGGTGGTCTTTATCTGGTCGCGCTGGAGCAACCGGGCGTGACGCGCACGCCGATCGATGCGCTCGACGCGGTGCGTGTCAGCGTACGGCTCGGCCTGGCCGATGTTCCGGCGGAAGAGCTGGCCGGCGGGGACCTGTCGCGGCTGCTTGACCGCGTAGCGGTGCTGACCGCGTTCGAGCAGGTCGGCGGGGCGCAGGCGGCGCTCGACTTGGCGGTCGGCTATGCGAAGGACCGCTATGCCTTCGGCCGGTCGATCGCCTCGTTCCAGGCGATCAAGCACAAGCTGGCCGACATCTATGTCGCGCTCGAATTGGCACGATCCAACGCTTATTACGGCGCATGGGCGCTCGACCATCAGGCGGCGCTGCCCATCGCCGCATCGGCCGCGCGGCTGGCCGCGAGCGAGGCGTACAGCCTGGCCGCGAAGGAGAATATCCATGTCCATGGCGGTATGGGCTTCACCTGGGAATCGGACTGCCATCTCCATTACCGCCGCGCGCGCGAGCTTGCGCTGGGGCTGGGATCGCGGCGCTATTGGCGCGACCGGCTGATCGATCGTCTCGACGCGGCGGAGGCGGCCTGATGGATTTCTCCGACACGCCCGAGGAAGCCGCGTTCCGCGCGGAGGCGCGCGCGTTCCTCGACGCGCATATGCCGCTGAAGGACAAAAGCCGCGCCCAGGTCTCGCGCGCGATGACGCCCGAGGATGTCGCCGCATCCAAGGCGTGGCAGCGCAAAAAGGCCGAGCACGGCTTTGCGGGCATCCTCTGGCCCAGATCCTATGGCGGGCGCGAAGGCACGCCGATGCAGCAGATCATCTTCGGCCAGGAGGAAGAGCGCTACGCGGTGCCGACCACCGTGTTCAACCAGGGCGTCGGCATGGCGATGCCCACGGTGATGACCTATGGCACGCCCGAGCAGCTCGCCCGTTATCCGCGCCCCGCTTTGTTCGGCGACGAGGTCTGGTGCCAGCTCTTTTCCGAGCCCGCCGCCGGCTCCGACCTTGCCGGGCTGCGCACCCGCGCGGTCCGCGACGGCGACGACTGGGTGATTGACGGGCAGAAGATCTGGACGAGCTACGCGCATTTCGCCGATTTCGGCATGCTGGTGGTGCGCACCGATCCCGCGGTCGCCAAACATGCCGGGCTCACCTTCTTCATCGTCGACATGAAGACGCCGGGTATCGAGATCCGTCCGATCCGCCAGATCTCCGGCACGTCCAATTTCTCGGAAGTGTTCTTCAGCGAGGTCCGCATTCCCGACAGCCAGCGGCTGGGCGCGGTGGAGGAGGGATGGAAGGTCGCGCTGACCATGCTCGCCAATGAACGTTTCACCGTCGGGCGCGCCGAAGGGCCGGATTTCGACGAGATCCTGGCGCTGACGCAGACAGTCGACCTGGACGGCGTCCGCGCGGTCGACGATTCAGCGGTGCGCGAGCGGCTGGCCGACTGGTATGTCCGCTCCGCCGGCATCAAATATACCCGGCTGCGCTCGCAGACCGCGCTGTCGCGCGGCAAGGCGCCGGGCCCGGAGAATTCGATCCTGAAGCTGGTGAGCGCGACCAAGCTGCAGGAGATCGCGGCGTTCGGCATCGACCTGATGGGCATGGCGGGCACGGTGACCGATCCCGAGCTGGCGGCGATGCACGGCCTGTTCCAGCAGGCCTTGCTCTATGCGCCGTCCAAGCGCATCGCGGGCGGCACCGACGAGATATTGCGCAACATCATCGCCGAACGCGTACTCGGCCTGCCCGCCGATATCCGCGCGGACAAGGGCCTCGCCTTCAACCAGATCCCGACCGGCGCGCGCTGAGCATGGCGCGTCGCCCGGTCTACAGCCATGCGCAGATGAGGCGGCTGATCGCGCCGGAAAGCGTGGCGATCGTCGGCCTGTCGCGCAACGCCGCGTCGTTCGGCGCGCGCACGGCCGCCAATCTCGCGAATTTCGGTGGACGGATCCTCGGCGTCAATCCGAATGGCGGGACGATCCACGGCATCGACTGTTTCGCCGTGATCCGCGACCTTCCCGTCGTGCCAGACTGCGCGGTGCTGGCGATCCCGGCTGACGCGGTGCTCGATGCGATCGAGCAATGCGCTGAGGCGGGCGTGGGCGGCTGCGTCGTCTACGCATCGGGTTTCGCCGAGACCGGCCAGGCCGACCGCGTCGCGCTGCAGGAACGGATCGTCGCGATCGGTCGCGCCGCCGACATGCGCATCGTCGGCCCCAATTGCTTCGGGCTGATCAACAATGTCTCGCGCGCCGGGCTGAGCTTTTCCGGCCGTTACGGCGCGTCGCCGGGCGTGGCCGGGCCGGTCGGCATCGTCTCGCAATCGGGCGGGCTCGCCCAGGCGCTGGCGCAGGTGACCGAACGGGGCGGGGCGTTCAGCCATTTCCTGGCATCGGGCAACAGCTGCGACGTCGATGTCTGCGACTATGTCAGCTATCTCGCCGGCGATCCCGATTGCCGGGTGATCGCCTGCATCGCCGAGGGGCTGAAGGACGGCGAGAGGCTGCTCGAAGCCGGCGCGGCGGCGCAGGCGGCGGGCAAGCCCATCGTCATGTACAAGATCGCGACGGGCACGGCCGGGGCGAAAGCGGCGATGTCGCACACCGGCACGCTGGCCGGATCCAACGCCGCGTTCGACGCGGCCTATCGCCGCACCGGCATCATCAAGGCCGACAATATCGAGGACGTCTATCCGATGGCCGCCTTCCTGGCGAAGGCCGGGCGCCCCAGGGCGGCGGGCGTCGCGGCGATCGCGGCATCGGGTGGCGCCTGCGTCATCACGCTCGACAAGGCGGAGGCGGCGGGCGTGGCGATGCCGGCTCCCGCGCCCGCGACGCTGGCGGTGCTCGAACGCCATATCCCCGACTATGGATCGCCGGCCAATCCGTGCGACATCACCGCGGGCGTCGCCGCCGACGGCCCGGCCTATGCCGCCTGCGCCGAAGCCTTGCTGGGCGATCCGGCCTATTCGGCGCTCGTCGTGATGGCACCCAGCATCAGCGAGGCGATGACGCCGCGCAACGTCGCGATGTTCTCGCCGCTCGCCGCCGCGGCGGGCAAGCCGGTCTGCCTGTCCTGGATGTCCGAATGGCGCGACGGGCCGGGCGCGCGAGAGGCGGAAAGCGACCCGCATATCGCGCTGTTCAAGTCGACCGAGCAATGTTTCCGCACGCTCGCCGCATGGCATGGCTGGGCCGATGCCCGCCCTGTGCCGCGCGATCGCACAGGCCCTGGCAATGCGGCGGCGCGCGCGCTGCTCGATGTCGCCGGCGAACGGCTGACCGAGCGCGAGGCCAAGGCGGTGGTCGCCGCCTATGGCGTGCCCGTCGCAAGCGACGCGGTGGTGGCCGACGAGGACGCGGCGGTGTCGGCGGCGGATGCGCTCGGCTATCCCGTGGTGCTCAAGGTTGAATCGCCCGACATCGCGCACAAGACCGAGGCCGGTGTGGTCCGGCTGGGCCTGGCCGATGCCGATGCGGTCCGCGCCGCCTATCGCGAGGTGATGCAGGCGGCAACGGCGATCGAGCCCGTAGTCGCGATCAAGGGCGTGCTCGTCCAGCCGATGATCGCCGCCGGGCTCGAACTCGTCGTCGGTGCGCAGAACGATCCGACCTTCGGGCCGATGGTCGTGGTTGGACTTGGCGGCGTGATGGTCGAATTGCTGGGCGACGCCGCCTCGGAACTCGCGCCGGTGACGCTCGACCAGGCGTCCACGATGCTCCGGCGGCTGAAGGGCTATCGGCTGCTCACCGGCTATCGCGGATCCGATCCTGTTGATCTCGACGCGATCGCGCGGATCGTCGTCGCGGTCTCGGAGCTTGCCGCCGACGAGGCGGAGCGCATCGCCGAGATCGACGTCAATCCCATCATCTGCGGCCCCGGCCGCACCATCGCGGTGGACGCGCTGATCGTCCGCCGCCCCGCCCCGATCGAGGAGTGACCCCATGGCGAAATGGCTGAAATCGACCGACTTCATTACGTTCGAGGTGAAGGACCGGATCGCGACCATCACGATGAACCGGCCCGACAAGCGCAACGCGCTGTCGCCCGAGCTGATCGCGGAGGTCCATGACGCGATGCTGGAGGCCGACGACCTGACCTCGGTCCATGTGATCGTGCTGGCCGGGGCGGGGCAGGATTTCTGCGCCGGCTACGATCTCGGCTTCGGATCCAACCCGGCGAACCAGGCCGATGCGGAGGGCAAATACCGCACGCGCATCGGCACATTCGACGACGATGTCTGGACGATGCAGCGCAAGATGGGGAAGATGCTGATCATCCCCGAAATCCACAAGCCGGTGATCGCCAAGATCCAGGGCCGCGCGCTGGCCGGCGGGGCGGAACTCGCGCTGTGCTGCGACATGATCATCGCCGCCGACGATGCGCGGATCGGCCATCCCGGCGCGCGCGGCATCGGATCGCCGCCGGTCAATTACTGGTTCTACCATGTGGGCCCGCAATGGGCGAAGCGGCTGCTGCTGACCGGCGACAGCCTGACCGGGCGAGACGCGGCGCGGATCGGCATGGTGCTCGATGCGGTGCCCGCGGCCGAACTCGATGCGGAGGTGGAGGCGCTGGCGAAGCGGATCGCGATCCTCGATCCGGAGATCAGCGCGGCGCAGAAGCGCATCGTCAATATCGCGATGGACCTGTCGGGCGCGAAGATGGCGCAGGGTTTCGCACTGGAGGCGGATGCGCGCGCGCATCTGTCGCAGGGGCCGGGCCGCCACAAATGGCGCGCCGACGTGAAGGAACATGGCGTGCGCGAGGCGATCAGGATCCGCGACGCGCAATATGGCAGCGATCCGGTGCGGATCCGGTTTCTGGAGGATTGAGGGGGGTGGGCGAACCAAGCCCTAACCCAGCCACCCCCGCACGACACCCGCCACATCCGCGATCGCCAGACGCGCAATCTCCGCTTCCCGGCTCATCTGCAGGAAACCGTGCGTGGCGCCCGGCCAGACCTTGAGCTCGGCGCGCTCAAGCCGCGCGGCGAGCAGGCGGCTGTCGTCGGCGACAGTGTCGGCTTCGGCGATGCCGAGAAAGACCGGGGGCAAAGCGGAAAGGTCCGCATGGAGCGGGGTCGCCTCTACCGCGTCGGTGCCGGCGAGATAGTTGGACCAGTACCACTCCATCCGCTCATGGGTGAGGCCATAGCCGCCCTGGCCGAATTCGCGCACGCTTTCCGTGTCGAGCCCCGGCGCATAGCAGCCATAGAGCAGCGCCAGGCCCGCCGGCAGCGGCCGGCCCGCATCGCGCAGCCGTATGGTCAGCGCCAGCGCCATGTTTGCGCCCGCGCTGTCGCCGCCGAACGCGAACGGCTCGCCCGCAAACAGGTCGGCCGCCCAGGCGAACGCGGCCGCGCAATCGTCAAGCGGGGCGGGATAGGGATGCTCGGGCGCGTGCCGGTAATCCGGGCTGACGACGCGCGCGCCGGTCTGTGCGGCGAACAGCCGCAGCATGCGATCATGCGTGTCGACGCTGCACGCGAACCAGCCGCCGCCGTGAAGATAATAGAGCCAGCCGCGCGCATGCCCGGTCGGCGTGTAGGTGCGCACGCGGATCCCGCCGACGGTGTGATCCTCCACCGCGTGCATCGCCGGCAGGCCGTCGTTCAATATCTCCGCCGACGCGTCGACCAGCCGGCGTCCCTCCGCCGGGGGCAGGCGCATGATGTCGAACGCGCCGGCATGCGCGGCCATCGCGGCGCGCACGGCAAGGATCTGCGGGTCGATTTCGACGGGCATGGCGCAGGCCTAGCATGATGCGGCGGCGCGGTGGGAATGACGATTTCGGGCGGGTGCATGACAAAGTTTCCGCCGGCGGTCACGTTCCGTCCGCCCTCCTACCGTGTCATTCCCGCGAACGCGGGAATCCCGCTTCTTCTTCTTTTTCCGGATGCTTCACGGAATAGCGGGATCCCCGCGTTCGCGGGGATGACGGGGCTGGG
>Ga0209902_101034_pt1 | contig 17382 bp, 21 predicted proteins | sample FECB27metaG_FD_188304 | JGI IMG/M metagenome (GOLD analysis project Ga0209902, IMG submission 188304) | Cyanobacterial communities from the Joint Genome Institute, California, USA - FECB-27 (SPAdes) (version 2) | ecosystem: Environmental > Aquatic > Thermal springs > Hot (42-90C) > Microbial mats...
ATACCAGCGAACGCACAGCAGGATCATTGATCGGTCGAAATGGCGGCCTTTAAACATCAAACGGTCTCCTCAAGGCGAGACCTCGTCATACCAGACCCGAATTACCGCAACGTTTGCAACACAACCTCTGCAAGCCTACCTCAACGAGTTCACGTTTCGATTCAATCGACGCTTCTATCCATTCAACGCGTTCCGCTCACTGCTAGGAATCGCCGGCGGGGCCGCTGCGCCGACCTTCGACGGGCTCTACTCGGGAGAATGGACCCACCCTACATTTAGTGGGTGTGGGTAACAACCGGATAGGCAAGAATCATCGCTCCAAAGCGCGCATAGCTCATTCTGATCTCCCTTCTTTCTGCGGCGGCGACTGCCCGGGCGGGTCCTCCACACTGATGTTTCCTGATACTCCGCGCCGTCATGTCGGGTGAGACTCGCAGCAGTGCGCTATCTCGGCAGCCGTTGCCCTTTACCATCCTCCTTTGCGTCAGTTCCCAACCCCAAGCCTCGACCCGCATGAGTCTTTCCCGTTGACCCTCCCAGATCAAAGCCAGGTCGGTCTACCTGCTGCGAAGGGTCGGTCGAGTCTGATTCATCAGCTTCAGTCGCCGGCATACCGTTCTCCTCTGTCGCATCTGTTTCGTCGTTTCCCAAAGATTCTTCGCTCTTTGGGCGCCTATTTGTCGCGGGCGGCTCGGGCACCTGGTCAAATTGATCGCCCAGATCCAATGTCGGGGTGATCAGCTTATCGACCTCAATGCTATCGAATCCGGTCAAGGCAATATCAAAATCCGTCACCGAGAGGTCGCCCAGTTCGAGTTTCAGAAACTCGAGGGACCACTCGGAATCGTCGGCAATTTTGTTATCTGCAAGCCGTAACGCCTTCTTCTGAACTTCGGAAAGATTGCTGAGCCGGATCGTCGGCACCTGCCAGAGACCAAGAGCCTTGGCCGCTTCAAAGCGGCCGTGCCCCGTAATGATCTCCCCAGATTCATCAACAATGATCGGATTGGTGAAGCCGTACTCTCGGATGCTGGCGACGATCTTTTGAATCTGCCGCCGCGAATGCTTCCGGGCATTGCGCGCATAAGGGCGCACTGCGGCGAGGGAAAGCATCTCAATTTTCAGGTCCAGCACGGCTGCTCTCCATTCAAGAGCGCATATATGGCTGTAACGGAAATCGTGTCAACAGTAAAAATACGAGCAATACTATGTTATTGGCTTCGACGATAGCGGATTGAGTTTCGGTTATACAATTGCGTACTTCGGTGAAGGCGATTGTAGTGCGTCGATAAAACCAATGTAACCTTCGTTGTAGATTCGGAGATAGTGAACGGTGAAAGGGAGTTGTATGTCGTGCTGGTAATGAGGCAAATTTCGCCGGCAAAATTGATTGCGACGGGCCACCCCCGTTCCCGGGCCGATGGCGATTGCCTCGGCCAAACCAGCTGTCAAACGTCAGTAGGCCCGGCGTAATGAGTTAGTTGCGATGTCCCTCAGAACTGTTCGCGGTTTCGATTAAATGACGGAGCTTCTTTCGGAGCTATTTCTGGGTTGCCGATTGCCGCCGTTGGCGGATGCGGACTACGCCCCGAGGCACGCCAATCGAATCATTTCCCTACGCAGACGCAATTTTCCCTGATCGACTGAAAAAGGTCCCTGGTGGTCCGAAATAATTCCCTGTTATCTTTTTAGGGAATTCCGAGCCTAAGTGATTATTCCCGCAGTCGTATTCGATACGCCAAGATTCTAAAAGTAGCTTTTTTACGCGAAATTCGCTGTAAAACGGCCCTTTTCAGGGAATTCACATCCGAGACCCATTCGCTCCGGACTGCGTCCACCACCAGCGGATTTTTCCAAACACCAGACCACAAGAGCGACTCCGAATAGCCGCGTAACTTCCGTGGCTTAGGTCCAGTTAGTTTTGCGAATTGGCTGCAAGAGACGATGTTTTGAAACGTTTCTACCCATTAACGGCGTAGCGTCTCTCTGGCCGTTTCCCGGTGACCACAAGTTTGCGATTTTGATGGCAGTGCATCTGGCCGATGCTGGGGCGATGCTACTTGTGATGCTGCCGGCTTACACTCTGAGGTCTTGTGCGAGCCGACTCCGTGCGTTGGTGTTTATCAGCTCAGCGCTGCAAGCTGATCGGCCCAAAGAAGCGGAAGATTGTCGCGAGCCAAGCGCCGCGCTGAGATGTCCACTGACTGGTTGCCGGTGAGGTTCTGGTCGATCAGTTTTGGTGCCAGGAATGCCAGGGGCAGGATGCGTCCAACATCGACGCGATGAACACCGAAGTGCTCAGCGACGTCTGTGACGCTGACGCTTGGGGCATGCGTCAGATGCTGGAGATAGACATGCGCGCGGGCGACGATCGTCACCAACGACTGATCTGGAATGCGCGCGAGATCGTCGTTGTGAATGATCAGCCGCATCTCGGAATATCTTTATATTCATCGATCTGAAGGCCGGTACCATCCATGCTTTGCCCAGGTTGACGTTGAGCCTTGTCCCGGTTGCTGAGGATGTCGTTCTTTCTGACTTTTTCGTCGTCGAGTTCATCCATTGCGCCAGTTCCGCTCTTTTGTCCTGCCGACATTGACTTCCTCCAATTCAATCGTGGGACTTGGTGACCACTCAACCCCTGAAATCGCGAAACGTTGCCATAGCTATGGGTATCATTTGGGATCAGGCTTCGACGCTTGCATACGGCAGGCCGTGCGTGAGGCCGGAACCATTCTCATCACGGGCGGTTAGCGTTAGACCTCCCGTCCGCTGGCGTAAAAATCATCTGTAGCAGTACGCCGAAACGAAACAGGTGATCCATGAGACCTCGAATTCTCACCCTCGCTTCTGCTGCCTCTTTGTGCGTCATTTGCGGCGCGTCAGTTGCACAGACAACAAAGCCAGAAACAAACCCTTGCGCCGCAAATCCGGCGGCGTCTCCCGACGACAAATCGCTTAGCGAACAGCTGAACGACTGCAACGGGGTCTTGGCTCCGCCGAAAGTTGGTGATGGGGAGATCGTCGAACCGGCTCCCCCAGGCGGCACGATCATCGTCATACCTCCCTCAGACGTTCCGCAACAGCAAAGCGGACGCGGCCGTTCGGACGCGCCTGCGTCGTCCCAGATAGAGAATTCTGCCTACGATATTGCCGACCTTGTCGAAGCAATCTCGCGTTCCGCGCAGACGGCCAAGGACCTTGAGACTGTCGAACCCAAACACGTCGACGTTCGCGACATTTCCATCTTGCTTGGCGGCTCAAATTCGGCGGTACTCAACACGTCAATGGCCGAAAACGCAGCAGCCATTGATAAGCTTCGGAAATCGATAACCGGCAATGATGCGCTTGCCTCTGCCGTGCTCAGCAATGGCCTGACGATCGTTGGCATCGTCGCCGCCATGATCGACGACCAAAAGAAGGTGACGCTCTTCGGACGCTGAAAGTGCTTGCCATGAACCTTGATCTTGAGGGCTTTCGGCCATTGTCGAGGCACACCGTTTCGTTGTTTCAAGACGAGCCCCGAGGATCATCCGCTTGGTCGTGATGCTGTATATCCATTTTCACTTTCGCTTCGGAACGGGGAGGACCTGCTGCACGAGCGGGGCATCGACATCTGCCACAAGACGGTTTGGTTCTGGTGGCACCGGTTCGGGCCAATGTTTGTCGCGGAGATCCGAAAGCGGCGGGAGGGGGATGCGATCAAGCACGTGGCGGTGGCAGTTGGACGAGGTTTTCGTGAAGATCAACGGCCAGCGGCACTACCTCTGGCGGGCTGTCGATCACGGAGGCGAAGTTCTCGAGAGCTTCGTGACGAAGCCGCGGGACAGAAACCTGCATTGAAACTCCTGAAGAAAACCAAGAAGCGGCATGGCCCCGCTGATGAGATCGTGACGGATCGTCTGCGATCGTATGGGGCGGCGCTGCGTGAACTCCGCATCGGAGAGCGGAGAATTCGCACCAACCATTCCGAATACGGGAGCGGGGGATGCGAACGTTACAAATGTTCGCATCCGTTCATCCCTCGGTCTTCTTGCTGATTCCGAGGGATGTCGCCCCCTGGTTCCGAGATGATGCCGCCCCCTATTTCGGGGCGGTGGGCAGGGTCTGTTGATGCGTTCAGGTTCGCTTCTTTGGCTTGTCCGGAGGAGGAACCAGATGCCGGCGGAGAGAGTGACCATGCGGCGTGTCGGCGAGATTTTGCGACACCGATTTGAAGACAACAAAGCCATGTTCGTCACGCAGCACCTCGAATATCCCCTTCATGGTGTGGCGCTGCTTCCTCGGCTGTTCGCCGTCTTCCTTCATGATCTGATCGATGACGGCGATGAACGGATCGAGCTTTGGACGCACCCTCCGTCTTGCTGCACCGATATAGCCGCCGCCTGGTTTGTCGCATGCTGCGGGGTCCGGCTGCCGCCGCGGGCGACGGCGGTTTTGCCCTGCTCTGCTAGGCCTCGTCACCGTCCAGCCTATAGTGCAAGGAATAGGAATTGTCGGCGCAATCTATTCTTCCAGTGTCGTTTCCACTGCACTCGTCTCGACAAGCGTACGGTGCACCGGACATTTGTCGGCAATACGCAACAAGGCGGCCTTCTGGTCATCGGAAAGGTCGCCTTGCAGCCGGACGGTCCGTCTGAACCTATCGATCTTGCGCGTGCTCTTGTCGCAGTCCTCGCAATCTTTCCGGTGGTCTCGGTCGTGCCTAACGTCGATCGCCACATGGGTCAGCTGGATGGCTTTGCGACGTGCATAGAGTCGGATGGTCATCGCAGTGCAGGCGCCAAGACCCGCGGACAGGAACTCATAGGGGGTCGGTCCGGTATCCATGCCCCCAACTTCCACTGGTTCATCCGCGAGCAATTGGTGGCGCCCACCAATGAAAATGTCTTGCCTGAACCCAGCCAGGTCATGTTCGCTGACGCGCACGACGCCGGTGGGAACTGACGAGGCATCTGCAGCCTTGGCATCGCCAGTATATCGAGAAGACCACGTCGCGATAATGTCTGCTGCGTAAGTCGCGTCCGCCTCGTCTGTGATCAGGTGATCGGCGTCGTCCAGCGTGACGAAGCTCTTGGGGTGCCGCGCCGCCAGGAAAATCTCGCTGGCGTTTTCGATCCCGACGGTGGCGTCGCGCGGCGCGTGCAGCACCAGCAGAGCCGCGCCAAGATGCGCCAGCGACGATTGCAGGCTGGCGGTGGAGATGTCGTCAAGAAAGTCTTTGCGGATCATGAAATCGCGACCAGCCAGAGTGACCGTGGCAATGCCGTTTTCCTTGATCTCATCAAGTTTGGCGCCGAAATTGTTCGAGACATGCGCCGGTTCGAAGGGGGCGCCTATGGTGACGACAGCGCGCAACCCTTTGATGTCGGGCGCAACCTTGATGACCGCGGCCCCGCCCAGCGAATGGCCGATCAGCAACTTTGGAGGCATTTCGCGGTTCGCCAGATAGTCCGCCGCACACCTGAGATCGGCGACATTCGAGGTGAAATGTGTGTTGGCAAACTCGCCTTCTGAATGACCCAGCCCGGTGAAGTCGAACCGGAGGACCGCGATGCCTTGCATCGCCAGCCGCGCAGCGATGCGGCGCGCGGCTGGGATATCTTTGGAGCAGGTGAAACAGTGCGCGAAAATCGCGCTGGCACGGACGGGGCCGTCAGGTAGATCGAGCCGCGCCGCGAGAGTGTCACCGGAATGGCCCTGGAATGTGATGCGTTCGGTTTGCATGGCGCCCTCCGGTTTGCGATCACCCGGTTGCGGAGAACGAAGTCTGTCGCAACCGGGATTGGTTCAGCTGAGTATGGCACGTGCGCGTGCCACGTAGACACCACCGAGAACTGCGCCAAAAACGAGATGGAGCACAAGTGTCATCACAGGGGCCATGATACCGAGCGACATCCCGAACAGTCTCGCATCTGCCATCGGCATGATCAGGATCATCATGAGCAGCCAGGCGACGATACCGAAGACGATGCATTTCTTTACAGCGCTGGCACTGGGGATCTTATCGTAGAGGATCGCGAAGCCCCCGCCCCAAAAGATGGTTCCAATCACAAAATGCACGATCCAGCCCGCGGCGAGCGGCGCGCGCATCATGTCACTCAGCATGGCGATGACATCGAGCTCAGGCATGATGCCCATCATCGACTTGCCGACCATCAGGACGGACAACACGGCGGTAGCGACAAATTCGGCCAGGAGACCTGAAGTAAGGTGGGTCATGGCTTCTAACCTTTTCCATAACCTTTTCCTTGACAGGCATCCTTGCCCGAATGCGTTTCTTTCCAACGAGGCGAAGGGACCGGCACGTGTCTGGCTTACGACCGGTAGTCGGGGTTTTCGAAGCCAAAGTGGCACCCGGCTTTCCAGGCGTTGCGGTCATTGCCATGATTGTCGTAGCCGCCCGATGCCTTCAGCATGCGCGCCAAATGCATCAGGTTCCACGTCATGATCGTCGTATTGCGTTGGGTGAAGTCATTGTCGAAGCCGGCGCGGGTGCCGTCGTCACTCTCGTCGCCGTAGGATGGGCCCGGCCCGGCCTCCCCGATCCAGCCGCAATCGGCCTGAGGCGGGATGGTGTAGCCGAGATGCGACAGGGCGTAGCTGATGGTCATGGCGGCGTGCTTGATCCCGTCCTCATTGCCGGTGACGACACTGCCCGCGACCTTGCCGTAATAGACCGATTGCCCTTTGTCGTTGAGCAGTCCCGACATGCCGTAGAGGCGCTCGATAAGCACCCGGCAGACCGAGCTTTCCTCGCCGAGCCAAATCGGCGTACCGATGACGAGAATGTCTGCGGCCCTGACCTTGTCCCACAGCTTTGGCCAGTCGTCGCGGTCCCAGCCATGCTCCTTCATGTCGGGCTGCACGCCGGGCGGAATGATGTGATCGAGCATATGGATGTGTTCGACCACGACACCGGCGCGTTGCATCATGTCGCCGGCCACGCCCAACAGCAGCCGTGTGTGACTGTCGCCCGACGATCGTTTGAGCGAGGTATTGATAAACAGGGCCGAGAGACCTGAAAAGTCAATCGTATTCGCGGCGCAGACCCGTGCTTGTTGGGGACTCAGGGGCATGATGATTCCTTCATCGAATGACGCAACGGTTCTGCCGAGCATTTCGAGCGGTCCCTCACTCAGCGGCTGCAGCGACGCATGATGTCGAATGACAGGGCAAGTGAGGCAAGCACGACTCGGGTCACTCGCCAGTACCGGCGGATCGATGCGAGCTGAAAATGCAGCCGGATCGCCGCTTGCCTTGAGTTCTTACACACCGGAGGCCCTTGGGCCAGCCTGTGCCGGTAGATCTGTTGTGAAGCTTAAGAACACGACTCCCACATCCGACGCGGTCACGCTATGATTGCTGCGCTTTGCACCGGCCATGACGACAACCACCGGTTTCCTCGCTTTGAGATCGAACTTATCCGTTCTTTACCTCCGCTGGAATGCGCGCGTGGAGTCAACCCAATCCAGGCAGCGAAATCTCGGCCTGTTCGGAAGCCAGCGGGATCCGGTACAACTGCTCGAACGGTCGCGGCAATGATCGGGAGCACCTGCGATCGACGCAGTGCTCGACGTACGATCACGACTCCTTCTTCGGCTATGCCATGAACCTGAAAAACGGATTTGGCCAGATCGAGCCCGACTGTGGTAATCTTCTTCATGGAGCGGTCCTTCTTCTTTGTGGCGTTTCAACACGACCACGTTAGGCACTTGATGCCGTTTGAGAAGGGCCGTTCCACCTCATCAGCTTCGAGCCGACGAGGCCTAGAAATCTGCCAAACTCAATAAATTCAATGAGGCTTAGATGGCATCTGAGTTTGAACGGAATAATTCCAGATCTTCCCGCATTTGCGGTTGCTGACTTCTCCAATGGATGCCCTCAGCTTCAGCTTGTACTTCGACACCGCCAGACTGGCACATCGCGATGCGGCTAAGGAAGTGCACTAGCCACCGGATCGCTGGCTCGGACGCTGCGGGTTCTGGTTTTGGTACCGATGTCCAGACCCTACATCTCTGCGATCAGGTCGCGCAGCCATTTGTGGGCAGGGTCGGCATGGCTTCGGTCGTGCCAGACGAGGCGGTAGTCAAAGGTGGGCACCTTGATGGGCAAGGGAAAGCGGTGCAGGTTGGCGGTTCCCGTCAAAACGACGGCCCCGCGTGTGGGCAACGTCAGGATCAGATCGCTTGCGGCGATCACGCTTGCAGCCGTGGCGAAATATGGGATCCACAGGCTGATGTGACGACTAAGGCCACGTTCTGCCAGCGCCTCATCCACCACACCGGTGCGCCCGCCGAGAATGGTGATCAGCGCATGGGGTGAGGCTAAAAATGCGTCAACTCCGATCTCTGCCTGCCCTGCCAAGGGGTGCAAGGGGCCGACAACGCAGGAATAGTCTTCGGTATAGAGGGTGCGGGTCCGCAGCGGCAGAGGCACCGTATCGTCGCCGTAAAGGGCGAGGTCAGACCGACCTTCGGCGATATGGCGAAAAATGTCGGTCGAAAACGGCAACACTTCGATTGCGATTCCGGGGGCCAACTGGGCCAGCCGCCGCATCAGCCCCGGCAGAATGGCAAGGGCACCGTAGTCAGTGGTGGACAGCCGAAACACGCGCTCGGCATGGCCCGGGTCAAAGGCGGTGGGGGCCAGAAAACCTTCGATTCCGGTCAGAATCTCGGTCAATTGTTCGCGCAGCGCCAAGGCGCGGTCGGTAAGCACCATGCCGCCGGGAGCCTTGACCAGCAACGGGTCCCCCAAAGCCCGCCGCAATCTGGCCAGAACCCGGCTGACGCCAGGTTGGCTTTTGTTCAGTCGTTCGGCGGTGCGGGTTGTATTGCGCGTCTCATAAAGCGACTGAAGTACCCGCAGATCATCAAGTTCAAGGCCTTGGTAATTCGTTTTTTGCATTACAGCTATCCGATCAATTTATTTCCAGCATCACGCAGCCTGAGGCAAGGTGCAAGAGCATTCCAACCCAAGAGGCAGATTATGATCCTTCAATCTCTGCGCGCCGGCGCACTGGCCTTGGCCACAATGGCATCCCTTGCAGCGCCATCACTGGCACAGACCGCCAACACTGAGACGGTGAAGAACTTCTACGCCGCTTTCAGTCAGAACCAGCCCGACCTTCTTGACAAGGTGCTGGCCGAGAAGTGGGAGGACATTCCGCCGAACCAGGGTCAGGAACCCGGGCGCGATGCGTTCAAGCCCTTCATCACCGGCTTTCAAAGCATATTTTCCGATCTGAACATCGTGAACGACCAGATCATCGACGCGGGCGACTATGTCATCGTGCGATCAACCATCTCGGGGACGCAGGCGGGGGACTTTGCCGGCTTCCCATCAAAGGGCCGCCCGTTCAGCGTCATGGCCATCGACATCCACCAGTTTCAAGACGGGCTGGTGGTCAAGACCTGGCATGTCGAGGAATGGCTGAGCGGCCTGTTCCAGATGGGCGCGTTTGAATGACAGCGACTAGCGGGGCGCTGATCCGTGGCCCCGCTGCTTTTCCACCCACCCCAAACCCATAGGAGACGCCTCGATGACCCTTTCGGTCGACCGCCGCCTTTTCATCGCGGGGGCCGCAGGCCTTGCTGCATCGGCTTTGCTGCCCAAGAACGCACACTCACAGGAGCAATCAAGCATGTCTGATCCGAAGCGCATTGTCTTTGTTGTCTCGAACCCGGCGAAGTCGCCAACAAACGGCATGGATATCGGCTTCTGGCTGCCGGAACTGGCCCATCCTTGGTGGGCATTCAACCAGAAAGGCTATCAGCTCACCATTGCTTCCCCGAACGGTGGCGCGGTCATGCATGACCAGATCAGCGACCCCGATGGTGGGCGCTTTGCAAACCCGGCTGACCTGATCAGCCTCGGCTTCAAGACATCAGCGCCGACCCGCGCAGCCATCGAGAATACGGTGCCGCTTGCAGACATCAAGGTCGAGGACTTCGATGCGATTTTCGTGATCGGAGGGCTGGCCCCTCCGGTGACCTTCACCGACGACGAAGCGCTGCACCAGTTGTTCGCGGCGTTCTACGACGCCGGAAAGCTCTCGGTGGCGATCTGTCATGGATCGGTTGTGCTGCTCAAGGCCCGGCTGGCCAATGGCAAACTTCTGGCCGAAGGCAAAAGCTGGACCGGCTATTGCAACCTTGAAGAAGACGTCGTCGACAAGGCGATGGGCGTGAAATTCCAGCCCTTCCGCATCGAGGATGAGGCGATGAAAATCCCAGGCACCACGTTCGTGCAGGGCGAACCCTACAAGCCCTTCGCTGTCACTGATGGCCGTCTGATCACCGGGCAGCAAGGCTCATCGGGCATGCTGACCGCCGAACACGTCATCAAGGCGTTCGGCTAAGGCGGAAATGCAGTCTCGTCGAAGCCCGGAAAGCGCACGCGCCGTCGGCGCGCGGTTACAACACCATTCAGGAGAAGATCGCCATGAAAGACCAGCTTAATCTGAATCGTCGGCAGGCGATGCAACGGCTTATTATTACAGGCGTCGGGGCGACGTTCGCAGTCGGATCCGTCGGCGTGTCGCAGGCTGTGGCACAAAGTGCCGCCGCACATGTCGATCTTGCGACGGGTATGAAATCCGCAGCCCTAGTCTATCTGGCATCCCTCGATCCTGCCAAGGCAGGCCGCACAACCTTTCCCTTTGACGGGGCGGAACGCACCAACTGGCATTGGACGGTCACATCAACATTTCCGCGCAGTGGGGTGATGCTGAGCGAACTGGACACATCCCAATACAGGGCCGCCATGGATCTATTGGCCGCAAGTCTTTCGCCGCGCGGCTTTGACAAAGTGCAGGACATCATGCGGCTGCAGGCGATCCTGCCGCCCGGGGCCGCAGACCCGCTTGCTTACCATGTTTCGGTCTTTGGCGATCCGAACGCATCGCATTGGGGTTGGCGCCTGGAAGGCCACCATCTGTCGCATCACTTTTCCTTTGTGGACGGTCAGGTATCAATGACGCCGTTTTTCCACGGCGCCTGGCCAACCACAACCGGGACCGGTTTTCGGGCGATGCCCCGCGAGGAAGATGCGGCGCGCGAGTTGGTGCTGTCGCTGATGCCTGCGCTTCGTGAGAAGGTGGTCTTTCAGGAAAGCGCACTTCGCCACGTCACGCAGAATGACATATCGGTCAGCGCCCTGCCGGTTGTCGGATTGCGATTCTCGGAACTGGGCGACGTCCAACGCTCTTTGGCGGCGGAAATCGTGGCCACCTATCTGGCCGCCCTGCCGACAGTCATTGCTGTCGAAAAGCAAGCCCGATTTGATGCCTCTGCAAGCGACAACCTCAGTTTCGCCTGGGCCGGTTCGCAGGCGGTCAATGAGCCGCATTACTACCGCATCCAGGGCGAAAACTTCCTGCTGGAGTTCGACAATTCGCTCAATCAGGGCACGCACATCCATAGCGTCTGGCGCGACTTTACCGGTGATTTCGCGGCGGATCATCTGAAAACATGAGCAGGGTCGAACGTCCACGTCCCAAAGTTGAACATCCGAGAGTAAAGACATCAGGAGATAGGATATGCGCCTTTTCACAACGGTATGCGCAGTGACCCTCTGGTCATCGCTGGCACTGGCCGAAACCGTGACCACACCGCCCTTCATCGAGGCGGTTCACCCGATGAACGGCGAGGTTCTTGGCGTTGCGATCGGCCCCGACGGGCCGGGCGTGGAATTTTCCTCGGCACAGACCAATGGCGGGCTCTATCGGCTTGGCCAGACAACCGTGCAGATCCCGATGTCCGACGGAAAAGGATTGCGCAACCCGACCGGCCTCACGGTGGCGGATGGGATGATCTATCTGGTCGACGGGAACGAGATTCTTGCAGTCACTGCCGAGGGCGACGTACTTTGGCGGGTTGCTGACGGGCGTGAAGGCGTCTTCCTGTGGAATATCGAAATGGCTGCGGACGGTCGCTTGCTGGTCAGCGATTTCGGCAACGGGCGGTTTGTTTCGGTGAACCGAACTGATGGCGCGATCCGCGATTTTGCGCCCGGCCTTCATTTGCCCACTCTGGCCCGCTTCACCTTAGCAGCCGATGCAATCTGGGCGATCACCTGGGGTTCGGATACCGGCTTTGACAGCACGCTTTACCGGGTAAGCCAGATTGGTTCCGACTGGAAGGCCGACGCTGTGGCAAGCGGCTTTGGCAATGCCGAGGCTGTGGCGCTTCAGGGTGAGAGCATTCTTGTCGGCGGATACCGCGGCCATGAGACCGCGCCGGCGGCCAGACTGATGAGGGTGGATCCTACGACAGGGAGGGTTGCAGGTCTGACAATGGGGGGCGATACCCAAGGGATCAGCGACATCATGATCGACGGCGACACGGTTTATCTGACCTTTCCGCCCGACGCGAAATATGCCCGTTTCCCGACCGCTGACCTCATGTAAACCCTGATGTGGCGCTCCCTGCGCGATCATCCCCATACGCTTTGGGGCCTTCTGGCCCTGCCGGGGGTCGCCTTTCTGCTCCTCTGGCTGGCCAGCGGACATGATGGCGCGGGGCGTTCGGCAACGGCCCTCCTGCTTCATCCAACCGGAGAACTGTCGGCCCGGCTGATGATCGTGACGATGGCGATCTCGCCCATGCGACACATCTTACCCTCCTCGGATTTATGGCGCTGGATGCGACGGCGGCGGCGCTATTTCGGGGTTGCGGCCTTTGGCTATGCCCTGCTGCACACGGCGCTTTATCTGGCGGACACGGGCAGCCCGGATGCGGTTATGTCCGAGGTGGCGCTGCCGGCAATCTGGACCGGTTGGCTGGCCTTCATCTTGTTGGTGCCGCTCGCACTGACGTCGAACGACGCCATGCTGTTCCGTTTGGGCAGGTATTGGCGAATTCTGCAAAGGCTGACCTATCCGGCCGCACTGGCCATACTCGCGCATTGGCTGCTGATCCACGACGGTGCTGCTGCGGCACTGGTGCATTTCGGCCTGCTGGCAACACTTCAAGTCTTGCGACTGCGTAACACCCTGAAACCAATGGAGACCTGAAATGACCCGTTCGATGATTGCCTTGATACTTCTCAGCCTGTCCACCACCGGCGCACACGCGACAGGCCGGTTTCAGTGCGAAGCGACGGACCGCGCCGCCTGGCTTGGCGAAACGCAGGTGACCGAAAGGCTGACCGCCGCAGGCTGGCAGGTAAGCCACATGAAAGAAGATGGCGGCTGCTGGGAAGTGTATGGCACCGATCCGCAAAACCGGCGTGTCGAGGCCTATCTGCATCCCGTCAGCGGAGAGGTCCAGTTGGTGTCACAGCGCGGCACCGTCGTCTTCGACATCCGCGACGCCAACGAATAACGCACTCCCCACCAGATCGCCGCTGGCGACTGTTCACATAAACCCCGCAAAACAAGGATATCCAGCCGATGACTATTTCCAGACGCGACGCGTTGCTTGCGCTTTCGGTATCGCCGCTGGCGGCATGCCTCACCCTCCCGGCCCAGGCGCAGGAAGCCGGGGTCCCGCTGGCGGCTACCGGAGCAGCCGAGGACGGGCTGCCGACACAGGTCTGGGCGGCTGAACAGCGCCTGAAATGGTCCGGTTTTGCCGTTGAACGCGTGACGTTCGAAAGCCAGGGGGTGCAGGTTGTCGGAAATCTGTTTGTGCCCGAAGGGAAATCCAGTCTTCCGGCCGTGGTGGTTCTGGGGCCAGTCGGTTTTGTCAAGGAGCAGTCGCCGCTGCAATATGCCTCGCGGTTGGTGCGCGAAGGTTATGTGACGCTGATATTTGACCCAAGATTTCATGGCGAAAGCGGTGGCGAACCCCGTCGGTTCGAAAGCGGTGCCGAGAAAACCAGCGATCTTTCTGCCGCGATCGATTTTCTCGCTGCCCGACCCGAAGTCGATGCCCAACGCATTTCGCTGCTTGGCATCTGCCAAGCCGTAAACTGGGTCGTCGAAGCTGCGCTGGTGGATCCGCGGGTGAAGTCCGTAGCACTGGTGGCCGGACACTACCTGACGCCAGAACTGGCGGAAATGTATCTGGGCGGCCCGGCCAATGTCGAGGCGCGCATGGCGAAAAGCAAAGCGGCCGAGATACGATTTCGCGAGACCGGCAACGCCGACTACATTCACATCGTCAGCCCCTCGCTTGACCAGCCCGATCCCGATGCACTGCTAAGGGCTCCGCATATCCAGATGTTCTATATCCGCTGGGCCGACCGCAGCCCGGACCTCGCCCATCGCGGACTTTGGGAAAACCGGCTGACCTCAATGAGCGAGCATTTGATCTGGGGGCATCGCGTTGATCTCGCCCTGCCACAGCTTCATACCCCGACATTGATGATCCACGCGCAACATGCGGCGAGCGGCCCGGATCTGCCGCGACGGTTGTTCGGCACCATTCCCGCTGAGCGAAAAGAGTTCGTTTGGCTGGGTGAGCAGGGTCAACTGCAGTTTTACGAGGACCCCATCACTATCGAGCAAGCCGTTCCGCATATCGCGCGCTTCTTCGCTTGAGGAACGATGTCAGGGCCAACACCCATCTGAACAGCCGGGGAAGCGACATCAGCCGGAAGAGGGTGGCGAAGTGGCAGAAGCAGGCAACAAGGCGCTTCCTTCATGCTGACCGCCGAGCAGGTCATCCGGGCATCCGAAGCCCGAGCATGCGAGAGAACCGCGCGCTTGAATGATACTCGCGGCGGTGCGCTTATCCGGTGCCCCGCCGAACCCACTCCCTAATCTGTGAGAACACCATGACCAAAACCGAACTCCCCCCCTCACGCCCGCCTCTGTCGGGTGGGTCCGATGACGCGGTCCAGCCCACGCAAAACTGGAGGGGCTCTGGCCAGATCAACGCCGGTTCCTACACCGTGTCGCGCGTCAGTTTCAACAGCGCGGGCGATGCTGTGGTGGGCAACCTGTTCCGGCCTGCAGGACCGGGTGCAGGCGCGGCGGTGGTGATCCTTGGCCCGGTCGGCACGGTCAAGGAACAGTCCCCGATGCAATATGCCACGCGGCTGGCGCTAGCTGGGCTGACAGCGCTCGTCTTTGACCCGCGCGGCATCGGCGAAAGCGAGGGCAGCCCGCGCCGCTGGGAAAGCGGGGCGCGCAAGGTTGATGACCTGCGCGCCGCGCTGGCGTTTCTGGCAACGGTGCCAGGCATCGACCCAAAGCGGTTGCACCTGTTCGGGCTGTGTCAGGGTGCCAATTGGGCGATTGCGGCGGCACTGGCGGACGCATCGGTGCAAAGCTTGGCTTTGGTTGCAGGTCACTACCTGACTCCGGAAGTCTGCGCGATGTATTACGGCAGCACTGAAGCCGTGGCCGCCCGAGTGGCCCGCGGCGCGGAGGCTGAGCGCGCCTTTGCCACCGATGGCACGGTCAGCTATCTGCCCATCGTCAATGATACCGCAACCGAGGCCAACCCCGATGTCCTGCTCAACTTCGAAGCGGGGCGGACGTACTATCGCCCATGGGCCGACCGAAACCTGTTCCTCGCCCATCGCGGCCTGTGGGAAAACCGCATCGCGACCATGAGTGAGGCCGAACTTTGGACCACGCGCACGGATCTTGCGATGGCACAACTGACCACTCCCACGCTGATGATCCACGCCGACCGCGCCGCCAGCGGGCCGCAGGTGCCGAGAGTGCTGTTCGACACTATGCCCGCCGCCCGCAAGGAATTGGTCTGGCTGGGCAACCAGACCCAGTTCCAGTTCTATGAAGACCCGATCACCATCGACGCCACCGTGTCGCATCTGGCGCGGTTTCTGACCGCGCCAGATGAGGTCGCCCGCTAAGTGCAACGGCATCGAGGAAGTTTTCAGATATCACACTCAAGGAGTCGCTATCATCAACGTCATCGTATTTGGAGCCAATGGCCTGAGCGGAAGCCAGGTCGTCAAGGAAACTCTGGCACGTGGGCACCGGGTCACCGCTTTTGTGCGCCGCGCGGATGGGCTGGTCGCGCAAGACCGTCTAACCATCATGACAGGCAATCCGCTGGACCCATTGGACGTCGAGCAAGCTGTCGCTGACCACGATGTGGTTGTGACTTGCGTGGGCAACATGAACTTTGATGACCCGACCCCTATCCTTACCCAATTCGTCACGGCGGCGTTGCCGTCCATCGGCGACAAGCGTTTCATCGTGCAGCATGGATCGGGGATGATGCTGCATGACAAACTGACCCTGCGCAGGGATCTGCCCGACCGGCCGGCAAACCTGCGCTATCCGCGCGAAGATCACTATGACGCATACCTGAAATATGCGTTGCTTGATCTTGATTGGCTGGCGGTATGCCCGCCTTGGATCGTGGCCGGGGATGGCAACGGCAAGTACCGCAGTGCCGACCTGCATTTTCCTCAGGATGCTCCATCCCCTGCAAAAGTCACCGCAGGAAATCTTGGCCAGTTCATCGCAAATGAAATCACCAACCCCGCCTTTTCCCGCACAAGGGTCACTGTCATCGACCAACCGTAAGGTGGCCCGTCCGGTCGTTGGCCCAGAATGGAAAACTATGAACCACATGACCATCAATCCTTCCGCCAATCCTGCCACGACAAGGAATGACCAGTGAAGCAAGATCCATTTAGCGCCATTCAGGCCGCAACCCGTAGCCATCGCCGTGCCTCAAGTTCCGGGGCCTATACGTTCGAAGACGGGCCTACGTTGACCGAGGTTGCCGTGGCGTCGGGTGCGGTCAGAATGCTGGAACTGGGCACTGCCCTTGGCTACACGGCCTGCTGTCTGGCGGCGGCACGGCCCGATGCCCGCGTTGATACAGTCGAAGGCGACCCCCTGCGCGCATCCCTTGCCCGCGACCACATCTCGGGCGTCGGCCTTGCCGACCGTGTGACAGTGCATCTTGGCAGTTTCACCGAAGTGCTCCCGCGGCTGACCCCGGGCTATGGGCTGGTGTTCTTTGACGGCTATGCGCCTGACGTGTCGTTGCTGACCGCCATCCTCGGGCAGCTTTCGCTTGGTGGCACACTCGTCTGCGCCAACCTCGGGTTGGCAGGTTTCATCGAAAAGCGGCGGCTGATGGCTGTGCTGAACGACCCCGCCCGCTTCACCCAGCTCCCCGCAATCGAAAATGGCGGCACTGTGGTGCGGCGCTTGATGGGGTGAGGTAGCATCTTTCGGTCCCGCAACTTGTTGCCGGGCCAAGCAAGGATGCATACTGCGACCCCACCGTGTGCGAGCTCGGCGATAACAAAAGTGAATTGCTTTTTGCCCGCCCCGGGTGTCGGCGCGGTTTAGATTGGTTCTGGAAAGACCCAGTCTTGCCTATCCGGTTGTTACCCACACCCACTAAATGTAGGGTGGGTCCATTCTCCCGAGTAGAGCCCGTCGAAGGTCGGCGCAGCGGCCCCGCCGGCGATTCCTAGCAGTGAGCGGAACGCGTTGAA
>Ga0209902_101035_pt1 | contig 17380 bp, 22 predicted proteins | sample FECB27metaG_FD_188304 | JGI IMG/M metagenome (GOLD analysis project Ga0209902, IMG submission 188304) | Cyanobacterial communities from the Joint Genome Institute, California, USA - FECB-27 (SPAdes) (version 2) | ecosystem: Environmental > Aquatic > Thermal springs > Hot (42-90C) > Microbial mats...
CCGGGATAGAGCTTCACGCCGTCGATATCGAAATCGTTCGCACCGATCGTGGCCTTGGGCAAACGCATGTTCACGTTGAACGCCCATGTGGCGACGGTGACCTTGTCGGTGGTGGTTTGCCCGGCCTCCGCGGCGATCGCGCCGCCCGCAAGGAACAGAAGACCGGCAATCATTGCCGCCGAAGCCGGTATCCGAAACGCCCTGCCCATGTGATCACTCTCCCTGATTGTCATCGGGTGAGAATGGACTGGGGACGGAAGAACTTAGTTCGGCATTTCGCCATCCCACCGCATTTTTTGCGTTTTAGAAGGCGCGCCGGGACGCGGTTCCGGTTTTCATCGGAACGGCGCCCGTCACAGCAGCTCGAACGTGTCTAAAGCTCGTCCCACATCGTCTTGAGCTTGGCGAAGAATCCTGTCGATTGCGGGCATTCCTCACCCGTCTCGGTCTCGCGGAATTCCTGCAGCAGCTCCTTCTGGCGAGCGGACAGGCGCGTCGGTGTCTCGACGTCGATCTGGACGACCATATCGCCATATCCCCTGCCCTGCAGCACAGGCATGCCCGCGCCGCGCTGGCGGAGCTGCTTGCCCGACTGGATGCCCACGGGGATGCGGATCTCATGATCGACCTTGTCGAGGCCGGGGACGGTGATCGATCCACCCAGCGCGGCCGTGGTGAAGCTGATCGGTGCCTTGGCGAACAGCGTGGTGCCTTCGCGCTGGAAAACCGGATGCCGCTTCACATGGATGAAGATGTACAGGTCGCCCGCCGGCGCGCCGCGCGCGCCCGCTTCGCCCTCACCCGACAGGCGGATCCGCGTGCCTTCGTCGACACCCGCGGGAATGTTGACCTCCAGCGTCTTCTGGCGATCAACGCGCCCTTCGCCACGACAGGCAACACAGGGTTCGGCGATCACCTGGCCGGCGCCGTGACAGGCCGGGCAGGTCCGCTCGACCACGAAGAAGCCCTGCTGCGCGCGTACCTGGCCGCGGCCGTTGCACTGGTTGCAGGTGTGGATGCTGGTTCCCGGCTTGGCGCCGGATCCTTCGCAGGGCGCGCATTGCGCCGACACGTCGAGCGCAACGCTGGTGCGCTTGCCGTGATACGCTTCCTCCAGCGTGATCTCCAGATCGTAGCGCAGATCGGCGCCGCGGCGCACATGCTGACGCTGCTGGCCGCCGAAACCCTGTCCGAAGATGGTCTCGAAGATATCGCTGAAACCCTCGAAGCCGGCACCGGGGCCCGCTCCGCCGCCGCCGCCATTCTGGAAGGCGGCATGGCCGAACCGGTCATAGGCGGCGCGTTTCTGCGGATCCTTCAGACAGTCATAGGCTTCGCTGATCGCCTTGAACTTGCCTTCGGAATCCTTGCATCCGCCGTTCTTGTCCGGATGATATTGCATCGCCAGCCGGCGATAGGACGACTTGATCTTGGCATCGTCCGCCGTCCGCTCGACCTCGAGCAATTCGTAATAATCGACCTGTGTGCTCATGCCGCCCCCGGCGCGACGTCCCTCCCCCGCACGCGGGGGAGGGTGTTCACGATGTTCGCCTTCATCGGCTTATGCCTTGTTGTCGTCCACCTCGGAAAATTCGGCATCGACGACGTCCTCGTCCGCCTTGGGCGCATCCGCCTCGGCACCGGGGGACGCGGCCGCAGCCTGCTCCTTCTCGTAGATCGCCTGGCCGAGCTTCATCGCGACCTGCGCGAGCGCCTGTGCCTTTTCGGTCATGGCGGCGCTGTCGCCACCCTCGACCGCGGTCTTGGCTTCGGCCACCGCAGCCTCGATCTCGGACTTGAGCGATGCGTCGACCTTGTCGCCATGCTCCTCGAGCTGGCGCTCGGTCGTGTGGATCAGGCTTTCGGCGTTGTTCTTCGCCTCGGCCGCCTCGCGACGCTTCTTGTCCTCTTCGGCGAACTGCTCGGCGTCGCGGACCATCTGGTCGATGTCCGAATCGCTGAGGCCGCCCGAGGCCTGGATCTTGATCTGCTGTTCCTTGCCCGTGCCCTTGTCCTTCGCGGTCACGTTCACGATGCCGTTGGCGTCGATGTCGAAAATGACCTCGATCTGCGGCACGCCGCGCGGCGCAGGCGGAATACCGACCAGATCGAACTGGCCGAGCATCTTGTTGTCGGCCGCCATCTCGCGCTCGCCCTGGAAGACGCGGATCGTCACCGCCTGCTGATTGTCGTCAGCGGTGGAATAGACCTGCGACTTCTTGGTCGGGATCGTGGTGTTGCGATCGATCATGCGCGTGAACACGCCGCCCAGCGTCTCGATGCCCAGCGACAGCGGGGTCACGTCGAGCAGCAGCACGTCCTTGACGTCGCCCTGGAGCACGCCGGCCTGGATCGCGGCGCCCATCGCCACGACCTCGTCCGGGTTCACGCCGGTGTGCGGTTCCTTGCCGAAAAAGCCCTTCACGACTTCACGCACCTTGGGCATGCGGGTCATACCGCCGACCAGCACGACTTCGGCGATGTCGTCGGCCTTCACGCCGGCATCGGCGAGCGCCTTCTTGCAGGGCTCCAGCGTGCGCTTGATCAGATCGTCGACCAGCCGCTCCAGATCGGCGCGCGTGATCGCCTTCACCAAGTGCTTCGGACCATTCTGGTCCGCGGTGATGAAGGGCAGGTTCACTTCGGTGCTGGCGGCCGAGCTCAGCTCGATCTTCGCCTTTTCCGACGCTTCCTTGAGCCGCTGGAGAGCGAGCTTGTCCTTGGTCAGGTCGATGCCTTCGGCCTTCTTGAAGTCTTCGGCCAGGAACGACACCAGCTTGGCGTCGAAATCCTCACCACCCAGGAAGGTGTCGCCGTTGGTCGCCTTCACTTCGAACACGCCGTCGCCGATCTCGAGGATCGAGATGTCGAACGTGCCGCCGCCGAGATCGTAGACCGCGATGGTCTTGCCGTCCTGCTTCTCGAGACCATAGGCGAGAGCCGCGGCCGTGGGCTCGTTGATGATGCGAAGCACCTCAAGACCCGCGATCCTGCCGGCATCCTTGGTCGCCTGGCGCTGGGCGTCATTGAAATAGGCCGGAACGGTGATGACCGCCTGCGTGACCGTCTCGCCCAGATAGCTCTCGGCGGTTTCCTTCATCTTCTGCAGCGTGAACGCAGAGATCTGCGACGGCGAATAATCCTCGCCGCCCGCCTTCACCCAGGCGTCGCCGTTCGAGCCCTTGACGATGGTATAGGGCACCAGTTCGGTGTCCTTGCGCGTCACAGGATCGTCGAAGCGGCGGCCGATGAGGCGCTTCACCGCGAAAACGGTATTGTCAGGATTGGTGACCGCCTGGCGCTTGGCCGGCTGGCCGATCAGTCGCTCGCCATCCTTGGCGAACGCGACGATCGAGGGCGTCGTGCGCGCGCCCTCCGCATTTTCGATAACCTTGGGCTTGCCGCCTTCCATGACGGCAACGCAGCTGTTCGTGGTGCCGAGATCGATCCCGATAACCTTCGCCATATTCTTCCCTCATACCCCGCATGAATCATGTGGACGGCCCGGACCCCGAAGGCATCCCGACCGAAGTTACAGGCGCGATATAGGTGGGCTTTTTCTTGTCGCAAGCATAAGCGAGGAGTAGGTGGTCGCAGTGTCCCATTCAGGAGCCAATTCGATGCGCCTGCACGTCGCCGCCTTCGCCCTGCTTTCGGCCTTCGGTCTGTCGAGCTGCGCCAAGGACGAATATCTCTACATCGACAAAGGCTGGGTCAATCTGGCCGCGGTCGACGGCAATCCGGCAGCCGCCTATTTCACCATCCATGGCGGGGCGCAGGCCGATACGCTGATCGGCGTATCCTCGCCCGTCGCGATCAAATCGGAAATGCACGACATGGCGAACGAAGGCGGCATCATGAAGATGCGGCAGATCCAGTCGGTGCCGATCCCCGCCAAGGGCGAGGTCGCATTCGCACCGGGCGGCAAGCATGTGATGCTGTTCGACCTGCGCCCCAATTTCAAGACGGGCGACAAGATCCGGCTCGACTTCACCTTCTCGAGCGGTGAGAAGATCTATATCGAGGCCCCGGCCCAGTCCGCCGGCGCGCCCTCGCCGCACGAGAAGCATTGATCCGGCGCGGTTTGACCGAGGGGGAGCGTGCGCTCGCCGCCTCGGTCTTCGGCGACGCGATCGATTACGGACGGGTGACGATCAACAATCGCAAATGGTGGCCGTTCCAGCCGCCGCGCGTGACGATGGCGCCCGACGGGCATATCTGGTTCCACCCGAAGGGCGGACTTTACTGCGACGATTTTTCGTGCGCGACGTTGCAGGCGCAGGGGCTGTTCATCCACGAGATGACGCATGTCGCGCAGACCGCGCATGGCGGCCGCTGGTATCTGCCGCTGATGCGCCATCCCTTTTGCCGCTACGACTATGAAATCGAGCCCGGCCGGCCGTTCGACCGCTACGGCATCGAGCAGCAGGCGGAGATCGTCCGCCACGCCTTCATGATGCGCAACGGCGTCTTCATGCTGAACAAGCCGGCATTGGACGTGTACGAGGCGCTATTGCCCTACGGACGGTGACTTCACCCGCGCTTCCGGAATGTCGGCGCGTGGAAATCCGGCGGCTTGTTCGCCACCCATTTCAGGAATTTCGCGATTTCGGGATGCGCGCTCAGCGCCGCCGCCGATGCATAGGCTCGCGCCAGATCCTTGTTGCCGAGCGCGTTGTGGATCGCGCGGTGACAGATGGGGTGAAGCGCCGCCACCTCGCGCCCGCCGCGGCTTTTGGGCACCCAGTGATGCCATTCGATCCGCCGGCCCAGCGGACGCGCGCACAACGCGCAGTTTTCGGGAGCGCTTGTGCTCATCGCTGCGACGATACACACTCGGCCCGAGATCAGGGAGATACCCCATGTCCGAACCGCTCGACTCGTTCCGTTCCTCGACCTGGGGCTGGCTGCGCGGCACGCTGCTCGGCTGGCTGACCCTCGCCCTGTGCCTGGTCCTGATAGGATTCGTCATCATCCTGATCAAGTGGATCCAGAATCTCGCCACCACCTATGAAGTGACGGAGGATCGCCTGATCCTGCGCAAGGGCATCTTCGTGAAGAGCATCGACGAGATCGAGCTTTATCGCGTCAAGGACATCCGGATCGATTTCACGCTGATCAACCAGTGGGCGGGCATCGGCACCATATCGATCCTGTCGAGCGACGAGACGACGCGTGACGCGCCGCTCGTCATTCCCGACATCGAAAACGCCCAGGCCCGGCGCGAGGAATTGCGCCGGCTGGTCGACACCGCGCGGCAGAAGCGCCGCGTGCGCGAAGTCGACATGGTGCACGAAGACCTGTGACCCGCGCCGGCGCCTGCCGGCGCCGCGGGATCAGCCCGCCTTGGCGACGGCGACCAGCGCGGGGCGCAGCAGCCGATCCTTGATCATGTAGCCGGCCTGCATTTCCTGCACGATCGTGCCCGGTTCCGCATCCGCGCTCGGCAGTTCGATCATCGCCTGATGGCGATTGGGGTCCAGCGCCTCCCCCAAAGCGGAGACGCGCGTGATGCCGTTGCGTTCGAAAACGCTGGTCAGTTCGCGGCCGGTGGCCTCCAGCCCGACGACCAGGCTCTTGAACTTCTCGTCCTCGCGCAGTTCGGCGGGAATCGCGTCCAGCGCGCGCTGAAGATTGTCGGCGACCGACAGGATATCGCGCGCGAAGTTGGTCGCGGCATAGGCGCGCGCATCCTGCGCGTCCTTTTCCAGCCGGCGACGGACATTCTGCGTTTCCGCCTGCGCATAGAGGACATTCTGGCGCGCTTCGGCCAGATCGCGTTCCAGCTTCACGAGATCGCCACCCAGGCTCAGCGCCTCGTCATGCTCCTTCACCTCGGGCGCGGCTTCTGCGGTCTCCGCGCGGAGCGTTTCGTCAAGCTTCTGTTCTTCGTTCATCCGACCAATCTCGATAGTGTCTGAGCAGTGAAATCCACCATGGGAACCACGCGGGCATAGTTCAAGCGCGTCGGCCCGATCACGCCGACCACGCCGACCACGCGCCCGTCATGCCCGCGATAGGGCGCGGCTATGACCGACGATCCCGATAACGAAAAGAGCTTGTTTTCGGATCCGATGAAGATGCGGGTCGCAGCCCCCTCTCGCGCGCTGTCCAGAAGGCGCGCGATCTCTTCGGCGCTTTCGAGCTCGTCGAGCAATTGGCGGACGCGCTCCAGATCGGCCGCCGCAGCCGCGTCGATCAGATTGGCCTGACCGCGCACGATCAGCACGGGGCGGCGCGCGGGATCCTCCGACCAGACGGCGAGCCCGCGCGAGACAAGTTCCTGCGACGCGGAATCGAGTGCCGCGCGCCCCTGCCCGATCTCGCGCGAGATCCGCAGCCGGGCGTCGGAGAGCGTCAGGCCGGACAGCCGGGCATTCATGTAGTTCGCGGCCTCGACCAGCGCCGCGCGGCCCATGCCGACGGGCAGATCCACCACGCGATTCTCTACGGAACCGTCTGCGCCGACCAGCACCGCGAGCGCCTGGGTCTCCGACAACGACACGAAGCCCACCTGTTTCAGGATCGGTTCGCGTTTGGGCACCAGCACCAGGCCGGCGCAGGCCGACAGGCCCGACAAGGCAGTGGTCGCCGCGGCCAACGCCTCCTCGATCGGGCCGCCGCGCTCGACGCGCGATTCGATCGCCGCGCGCTCCTCGGCCGACGGTTCGGCCGCCTGCATCATGCCGTCGACGAAAAGCCGCAGGCCGCTGTCGGTCGGCATGCGCCCGGCCGAGGTATGCGGCGCCGCCAGCAGTCCCAGCTCCTCCAGATCCTGCATCACGTTCCGGATCGACGCGGGCGACAGGCTGAGCGCCGATAATTTCGAGATCGTCCGCGATCCGACAGGCGCGCCGCTTTCCAGATAGCTTTCCACGACCACGCGAAAGATATCGCGTGCACGGTCGGTCAGCTCGGAAACGGGCGGCGTGCTCATCCCCCCGATGTAGGCGCGCCGGGCGAGATGCTCAATGCACCCCTATTTTCGAGCCAGCACGATCAGCAGCAGACCGGCCGCCGCCATCATCCCGCCACGCACCGTCCATTCGCGCGTGCCGATCATGAAACTGTCGGCCGGCCAGTGCACCAGCCCCAGCCCTTGCCCCATCCAGAGCAACCCGAGCAGCACCGCAAGCGTTGCAAGCGCCGTGATCGCGAACCTGAATATCGTCATAGTCCCCTCCCCCAGGCAGGATATTCTACCCGCTTGGCGTCACGGGAAAAGCGGAATGACTGGATTGCGCGCCGCACCCGGTCTAAGGCCCGCGGCGAACCGCCATTTTCAGGAGACCTGCATGCGCCCCTCCGGCCGCGCGCCCGATCAGATGCGCCCCATCAGCATCGAGCCCCGTTTTACCCGTCATGCCGAGGGATCGTGCCTGATCGGCTTCGGCGACACCAAGGTGCTCGTGACCGCATCGATCGAAGAACGGCTGCCGCCCTGGTTGCGCGGCAAGGGTGAGGGCTGGGTGACGGCCGAATACGGCATGCTCCCGCGCGCGACCCATACCCGCGGCAACCGCGAGGCGGCCAAGGGCAAGCAATCGGGCCGCACGCAGGAGATCCAGCGGCTGATCGGCCGATCGCTGCGCGCGGTGGTCGACCTGAAGGCATTGGGCGAACGCCAGATCACGCTCGATTGCGACGTGATCCAGGCCGATGGCGGCACCCGCACTGCCTCTATCTCCGGCGCCTGGGTGGCGCTGCGGCTCGCGGTCGATTCGTTGATCGAGCGCAAGCTGATCGAGACCGATCCGATCAAGCAGAAGGTCGCCGCCATTTCCTGCGGCATCCATCAGGGCGTGCCCGTTCTCGACCTCGACTATATCGAGGATTCGAACGCAGGCGCCGACGCCAATTTCGTGCTGACCGAAGACGGCAACATCGCCGAGGCGCAGGCGACGGCCGAAGGCGAGACCTATGACGAAGAGGCGCTGCTGCGCCTGCTCCGGCTCGCCCGCATCGGTTGCCGCGAGATCTTTGCGGCGCAGGCGGTCGCGACGGGACGCGCCGCATGACGATCGCGCCCCAGGCCATCCGCAAGCTCGCGCCCGGCAAACTCGTCGTCGCCAGCCATAATGAAGGCAAGGTGCGTGAGATCGCCGCATTGCTTGCGGGACATGGCCTGGAGCCGATCTCGGCAGCGTCGCTCGACCTGCCCGAGCCCGAGGAGACGGGCACGACCTTCATCGCCAATGCCGAACTGAAGGCGCGGCAGGCGGCCGACCTTTCGGGTCTGCCCGCGCTGGCCGACGACAGCGGCCTGTGCGTCGAGGCGCTGGGCGGCGAGCCCGGGATCTTCTCGGCGCGCTGGGCCGGCCCGAAGCGTGATTTCGGCGACGCCATGCGGCTGGTCGAACAGAAGCTGGAACAGGCCGGCGAGGATGCCGGCCGCGATGCCCATTTCGTCTGCGCGCTCGCGCTCGCCTGGCCCGACGGCCATATCGAGAGCTTCGAAGGCCGGGTGGACGGCGTGCTGGTCTGGCCGCCGCGCGGAACCCAGGGCTTCGGCTATGATCCGGTGTTCCAGCCGCTCGGGCACGAGCAGACGTTCGGCGAGATGGAGGCCGAGGCCAAGCACGCGATGAGCCATCGCGCCGACGCCTTCGCGAAGCTCGTGGCGGCGGTGTTCTGATCGAGACAAGTCCCGAGCGCGCGGACGAGGCGCATCTGGCCCTTTATGTCCACTGGCCCTTCTGCGTCTCCAAATGCCCCTATTGCGACTTCAACAGCCATGTCCGCGAGTCGGTCGACCAGCAGGCGTGGCGTGAGGCGCTGCTGGCCGATCTTGCGCACGAAGCGGCGCTGACGCCTGGGCGGACGCTCGGATCGATCTTCTTCGGCGGGGGCACCCCATCACTGATGCCGCCCGAGACCGTCGCCGCACTGATCGACGCCGCGGCGGGCCATTGGCGGATGGCCGAGACTGTCGAAATCACGCTGGAAGCCAATCCATCGTCGGTCGAGGCCGCACGCTTCGGCGACCTGGCCGGCGCTGGCGTCAATCGCGTTTCGCTGGGCCTGCAGGCGATGGATGACGAGGCGCTGGTCTTTCTGGGTCGCGCGCATGGCGTCGCCGAGGGGCTGGCCGCGCTCGACACCGCGCAGGCTTCATTCGCGCGGGTCAGCTTCGACCTGATCTATGCCCGGCCGGACCAGTCGCTTGCCGATTGGGAAGCCGAACTCGCCCGCGCGATCGGCTTCGGCACCGAGCATCTCTCGCTCTACCAGCTCACCATCGAGCCCGGCACGCGCTTCGCGACGCTGGCCGCGCAGGGGCTGTTGCAGCCGTTCGACCCCGATCTGGGCGCCGACCTGTTCGATGCGACGCGCGCGCTGACCGCCGACGCAGGATTACCCGCCTATGAGATATCGAATCATGCGCTGCCGGGTGCGGAGAGTCGGCACAATCTGACCTATTGGCGCTATGGCGATTATGCCGGTGTCGGCCCCGGCGCGCATGGGCGCCGCAACGGACTGGCGACGATCCGGCGCAAGAAGCCGGAGAACTGGATGGCGGCGGTCGCGCGCAACGGCCATGGCACGGAAAGCGAGACCCCGCTCGTGGCGGCGGAACGTGCATCCGAGGCGCTGCTGATGGGGCTCAGGCTGACGGAAGGCGTCGATCTGGCCCGGATCGCCGACCAGAGCGGTATCGCTCCGGATGCGCTGGTGGACGCCAGGGCGGTCGCGCAATTGTCGGCGCAGGGGCTGCTGAGCATGGACGACAGCCGGCTGACCGTCACCGACACGGGCATGCCGGTGCTCGACCGGGTACTGGCCGAGATCGTAGCCGTCTAATCCTCCCTGAAGGGGAGGGGGACCAGCCGCAGGCTGGTGGAGGGGTTAGGCGACGCAGTCGCCGCTGACGCGGCTGACCCCTCCACCATGCCTGAAGGCATGGTCCCCTCCCCTTCAGGGAAGATTTTTCCCTTATTCCGCGAAGCGGGCGGGTGCGGCGCTGACCGTGGTGAATTTGCCCGCGTCGATCTGCTGAACCGCCAGCGCGCGTTCGGCGATGCCGTCGCGGCCGAAGCGGAACGCCCCATCGATGCCGGCGAAACCGCCCTGATCGGCCAGCGCGCGCACCGGGAAGGCCGTGCCCGGCTTCCAGTCGCGTGCGACGCGCGTCACCAGCAGCACAGCATCATAGCCCAGGCTGGAGAGCCGGTAGGGCGCCTTGCCGTAGCGGGCGCGATATTTGGCCGAAAGCTGGTTGTAGAGCCCGTCGGACACGCTGGCGAACCATGCGCCGCGCAGAACCGGGTTGCCCGACAGCGAAGGTTCCGTGTTCCACAATTCTGTGCCCAGGAAGCGCGCCGACGGACCGCTGCCCTTTCGGATCAGCGGTGCGGCCTGCAACGCCACGCCGCCGCTGTCGGCAATCAGCAGAGCATCGTACGAGCTGGTCTGGCCCAGGCGTGTGACCGCCGCCGCGATCGAACGCTGCGATCGATCGTAATTCTGCATGCCGACCACGCGACCGCCGGCCCCTTCCACCGCACGGATGAAGGCGGTGGATGCGCGCTGGCCATAGACGCCATTGGGCATCAGCCCGGCGAAGCTGGTCACGCCGCGCGAGCGCGCATAGCCGACGACGCGCTCGATCGCCTGTGCCGGGCTGTAGCCGAGCAGGTAGACGCCGTTGCCCGCGACGGTCGAATCGTTGGAAAAGCTGAGCAGCGGCACGTTGGCACGGCGCGCGATCGGCGCGACTGCGGCGACATCTTCGCTGAGCAGCGGCCCGAGGATGACGCGATTGCCCTCCGCGACCGCCTTTTGAGCGGCGGCGCCCGCACCCAGCGCGGTATCGTAGGTCGTGATGCGGATGCGCTGACCGCCGGTGTCGAGCACCGCCAGATTGGCGGCATTGGCGATCGACTGGCCGACCGCGGCATTGGCGCCGGTCATCGGCACGAGCAGCGCGATGCGATGCCGTTCCTGATCGTCGGGCAGGCCCGGCGTGATCGGGGTATCCACCTGGGTCGGACGATCCGGCCCCTGCGTCGGCGGACGCTCGCCGCGCGGTACGATCGTCTGGCAACCGGCAACGAGCATCGCCGCCACGAGCACCCCCGCCCGCCACCGCTTTATTCCCGCCGGTTGCGGCCTACGCCCTGCCTCTGCCATGACACCCTCCGATGAACGCAAAACTTTCGCCCGGTCTCTACATCGTCGCCACCCCAATCGGCAATCTGTCCGATCTTTCGCCGCGCGCGGGCGAAATCCTGTCGTCGGCGGACGCAATCGCGTGCGAAGACAGCCGGGTAACCGCCAAATTGCTTAACCATCTCGGCGTGAAGCGGCCGATGATCCCCTATCACGATCATAGCGCGCCGCACGTCCGCGAAGGATTGATCGCGCGGATGGCGCGCGAATCGATCGCGCTGGTCAGCGACGCGGGCACGCCGCTGATCTCCGATCCCGGCTACAAGCTGGTCCGCGACGCGCGTGATGCGGGGATCGCGATCACGACGATCCCCGGCCCCTCCGCCGCGATCGCCGCGCTTACCCTGGCCGGACTGCCGACCGACCGCTTCATGTTCATGGGATTCCTGCCGAGCAAGGCGAAGGCGCGCACGGATACGATCGCGGAGGTCGCCGCCCTCCGCGCGACGCTGATCTTCTACGAATCGGGTCCGCGACTGTCGGCGGCGCTCTCGGCGTTGGTCGATGGCCTGGGCGACCGTGAAGCAGGCGTCGCGCGCGAGATCAGCAAACGATTCGAGGAATGCGTGACGGGCACTCTTTCGGCGCTCACCGCGCGCTATGCCGATCATCCGCCAAAGGGCGAAATCGTCGTCATCGTCGCCCCACCCGGCGAAGCGCCGCCCCCTGCGGCCGAAGATGCGGATGCGGCGCTGGCCGAAGCACTGACGCGACTGCCCCCCGCAAAAGCGGCGGGTGAGGTCGCCAGGACCTTCGGGCTCGACCGCAAGGCGCTCTACGCGCGCGCCATGGCCATGAAGGATGGCGGGTGAAGCGACAGGCGGCCGAGCGGCGCGGGCGCAAGGGCGAATCGACCGCCGCCTGGTGGCTCCGCCTTCATGGCTGGCGCATCCTCGCGACGCGGGTCCGGACCCGGATGGGCGAAGTGGACCTGATCGCGAAGCGCGGAAGCCTTGTCGCCTTCGTCGAAGTGAAGGCACGGGACAGCGATGCGGCGCTGGACCTGTCGATCGACCGCCAGCGCCTGTCGCGCGTCGCCGCGGCCGCCAATGCGCTTGCGCCGCGCTATGCGGCGCAGGGCGAGGATATCCGCATCGACGTGTTGCTGATCGCGCCGTGGCGCCGGCCGCGGCACATCGTCAATGCCTGGCATGGGTGACAGCCTCGCGCCTCTCCCCTAAAGCGCGGCAATTCGCAGGCGGAGCTTAGCATGACCCTCAACGTCGCCGTCCAGATGGACCCCATGGAGACGCTCAACATCGCAGGTGATTCCACCTTTGCGATCATGCTCTCCGCCCAGGCGCGCGGGCACCGGATGTGGCATTACGACGCATCGGACCTCAGCTATTCGGCAGGCCGCGTCTGGGCGCGCGCGCATCCCGTGACGGTGCAGCGCGTCGTCGGCGATCATTACGCGTTCGGCCCGGCCGAGAATATCGACCTGGGCGAACAGATCGACGTGGTCCTGATGCGCCAGGATCCGCCCTTCGACCTGGGTTACATCACCGCGACTCACCTGCTGGAGCGGATCAGCGACCGGACGCTCATCGTCAACGACCCCGCATCGGTGCGCAACGCGCCCGAAAAGGTGTTCGTGCTCGACTATGCGGAATTCATGCCGCCGACGCTGGTGACGCGCTCGCTGGACGAAGCGCGCGCCTTTCTGGCCGAGCATGGCGAGATCGTCGTGAAGCCGCTGCACGGCAATGGCGGCAAGGCGATCTTCAAGGTGGGCAGCGACGGCGCGAACCTCGCATCGCTGATCGAAGTGTTCAACACCGCCTATCGCGAACCGCACATGATCCAGGCTTTCATCCCCGCGGTGACCCAGGGCGACAAGCGCATCGTGCTGGTCGATGGCGAAGTGGCCGGCGCGGTCAACCGCATTCCCGGCGAGGGTGAGATCCGATCGAACCTGGCGGTCGGCGGATCGGCCGCCAAGACGGAGCTGACCGAAACCGAGACCAAGATCTGCGCGATCCTCGGCCCCGAGCTGAAACGACGCGGACTGCTGTTCGTCGGTATCGACGTGATCGGCGGCGAGTGGCTGACCGAGATCAACGTGACCAGCCCCACCGGCATCGTCGCGATCGACCGTTTCAACGGCACCGATACCGGCGCGATGATCTGGGACGCGATCGAGAAGAAGGTCGCGGCGAAACGCTGATGTCCGACTGGATCATCAATCTCATCGACCAGTCGGGTTATCTCGGCGTGGCGTTCCTCATGTTCCTGGAGACCATGTTCCCGCCGATCCCTTCGGAGGTGATCATGCCGATCGCGGGCGTCCACGCCGCGCAGGGCAAGATGTCGCTCGGATGGGTGATCGCCAGCGGCACCGCGGGCGCGATGCTGGGCAATTATTTCTGGTATCTCGCGGCCCGCGTGATCGGCGTCGAGCGTTTCCGGCCCTTCATCGAACGCTTCGGCCGCTGGCTCACCATCGACTGGTACGAGGTGCAGCGCGCCGAAAAGCTGTTCGGCACCTATGGCTCCGCCTTCGTCTTCTTCGCGCGGATGCTGCCGACCTTGCGCTCGCTCATCTCCATCCCCGCCGGCCTGCTGCACATGCGGCTGTCGACCTTCGTGATCTGGTCGACGATCGGCACCGCGGGCTGGACCAGTCTGCTCGCGGTCTCGGGCTGGATGCTGGGCCGCAACGTCGACAAGGTCGACGATTTCGTCGGTCCGGTCTCGACGGCGGTGATCGTCCTGATCATCGGCGCCTATCTGTGGCGAGTGATCTTCTGGCGGCCGAAGCGTTAGGCGCGGTCCCGCCCCCTTCGTCATTCCGGCGAAAGCCGGAATCTCCCTGCCTGTTCACCGCCACAGAAGAGAACTGAGATTCCGGCTTCCGCCGGAATGACGTGGAGGTCTCTCACGCCCTTGGATGGGCGCTGCGATAGACATCCATCAGATGCGCCGCATCCACTGCGGTGTAAATCTGGGTCGAACTCAGGCTGGCATGGCCCAGCAGTTCCTGAAGCGCGCGAAGGTCGGCGCCACGGCCGAGCAGATGCGTGGCGAAGCTATGCCGAAGCGCGTGCGGCGTCGTGCGTTCGGACAGGCCCAGCCGCCCCCTCGCCCCCTGCACCGCGCGGCGTACGAGCGCGGGGGAAAGCGGCCCGCCCCGCGCGCCCCGGAACAACGGAAGATCCTTTGCGGCGGCATAGGGGCATAGCGCCAGATAATCGTCGATCGCACGTGTCACTTGCGGCAGCAGCGGCACGATCCGCGTCTTGTCGCGCTTGCCGGTCACGCTCAGCGTTTGGCCCAGCGGCAGCACCGATCCGGTGAGCGACATGGCTTCGCCGATGCGCAGCCCGGCGCCATAGAGCAGCATCAGCACCGCCCAGTCGCGCGCACCGATCCACGGTTCCCGCGCCTGTTCCGCGACATCCTCGGCCAGCGCCACCGCTTCGTCCGGCGATACCGGCCGCGGCACGCCCTTTTTGACGCGCGGCCCCTTCAACCGCGGGACGGCGCCGCCCTCTCCCGCGACGAATGCCAGGAAGCCGCGCACCGCGGAAAGCTCGCGCGCGGCGGACGCGTTGCCGATACCGTCGCCGCGGCGCAGCGCCAGAAAGGCGCGCAGGTCGGCGGCCTCGACCGACGCAAGCAACGCCGCATCGACCGTGCCGCCGCGATGATCCTGGAGGAAGGTCAGCAGCCTTTCGGCGGTCGCCACATAGGCGCGCACCGTATGCGCCGATCGCCGGCGTCCGTGCGTCAGATGGTCGCGCCAGCGCGGGATGAGTGCATGCTGATCCACATGCACTCAATGCCCGTTGCGCGTTCGGCCGTCACGTTGAAGTTGAACCGCGCTTCGTCATTGCGAGCGAAGCGACGCAATCCATGGATGCATCAACCCCTGGATTGGTTGGCCTACGGCCGCCTTCGGCTCGTCGCTACGCTCCTCGCAATGACGACGGAGAGGCGTGGATCAACCGATCTTCTGGCCGGTCTTCGCCCAATCCGCCATGAAGCCCTCGATCCCCTTGTCGGTCAGAGGATGGTTGAAGAGCTGGCGGATGACGGACGGCGGCGCGGTCATCACGTCGGCGCCGATCTTGGCCGATTCGAGCACATGGATCGGGTTGCGGACGCTTGCGACGAGGATCTCGGTCTCGAAATCATAATTGTCGTAGATCAACCGGATGTCCGAGATCAGCTCCATGCCCGGATAGCCGACATCGTCGTGACGGCCGACGAACGGCGAGATGAAGCTGGCGCCCGCCTTGGCCGCGAGCAATGCCTGGTTCGCCGAGAAGCAGAGCGTGACGTTGACCATCGTGCCCTCGCTGGTCAGCGCCTTGCACGTCTTGAGGCCGTCGATCGTCAGCGGCACCTTCACCGCGACATTGTCGGCGATCTTCCGCAGGATCTCGGCTTCCTTCATCATCGTCTCGTGGTCGAGCGCGACGACTTCGGCGGAGACCGGGCCGGGCACGATCCCGCAGATTTCCTTCACGACCTCGAGGAAATCGCGACCCGCCTTGTGGATCAGCGAAGGATTGGTGGTCACACCGTCGAGCAGGCCGGTGGCGGCCAGTTCGGCAATGTCCTTGGTGTCGGCGGTGTCGACGAAGAATTTCATGGATTGCTGCTCCCAAGCGCAGAATGATTCGATGACCCCCTATAGGCGTGCGGACGCGGACGCCAAAGGCCGGGGGCAATCTTGACGAACGCGCCACAGTGTATTATGTAAATAATACACTGTCCGGATTTGCTGAACGCCGAGCCGCACGGCGATCAGGCCATAATCCGAAACGGTGAGTATCCAACCACGTATCTACAGAAACGATTGGCGTGGCGCTATCAAGGGAGCGCCCCCAGAGAGGCCCGGCCGGTTTCCCCCTTTCCCGGCCGGGCCGATCGGCAGACAGGACCCTCGATCATGGCATATCTGGATCTTTCGGAGGCTCGCCTCTCCCCGGCCTTCGCCCCGACCGCGACGCAGACGACGTTCAGCGGCCGCGAATGGATGGTGATCGCGCTCGCACGCGGCGACACCGCATCCAGCCTGGAAGAGCCGAGCCGGTTTCGTCGCACGATCGAGGCGTTCTTCAAGATCCGCCGCGCGAACCGCCTTGCCGATCCACGGCTCGAAGCGCTGCGCCGCATGGCCGTCCTGCTCCGCACGGGGCGCGGCGACACCAGCGCCGAGGAACGGGCGGGTTTCTTCTCGGCCGGCTTCAGCCGGTCACAGCTTGCCGCGCTGACCGGTTTCGTCGCGAAGGCGATCCGGCCGTGAGCGCGCTGAGAGCCCATGGTGGCATGCTGGTCGCACTGGCGGCAACGGCGATCCTCGCCTTCCTGTTCGGCGATGCGGTGAGCGATCCCCTGATCGGCGCGATGGTCGGTGCCCTCGCCTTCGTCCTGGTCATGCCGATCGTCGCGCTGGCGCGTTCGTCGGATCGACTCCGTACCGATTGACAGCGGGCGACACCACGTCTTCAATCGGGCCGGAACTTCGATGAACCGGCCAATCCCGATCCTGACCCTCGCCCTGCTGGCGACCCCGCTTCCCGCGATGGCGCAGGGCGTGGCCGCGAAGCCCGTCAAGCCCGCGACCGGGCTATCTGTGGATTCGTCCGTTCAATTGCTGCTACCGCGCGCTGAGGCCGGCGATCCCGCCGCGATGTTCTATCTGGGCGCGAAATATTCGGATGGACGCGGCGTCCCAAAGGACGAGGCGGAGGGGCTGCGCTGGTATCGAAAGGTCGCGGAGCGCGGCAATTCCGGCGCGATGCTCAATGTCGGCAACAGCTATTATAACGGCCGCGGCGTCGCGGAGGATCGGGCGGAGGCAGCACGCTGGTTCCGCCGCGCGGCCGATCGCGGCCATGCCGGTGCGATGTACAATCTGGCGATCTGCTATGCCGGCGGCCAGGGCGTCGAGAAGGACGAGGACGAAGCCGTAAAATGGTTCCGCGCCTCCGCCGCCAAGGGCAATCCCCGCGCCATGGCGGCACTCAGCAGCCGGGGGCTGGCGCTATAGTCACACTGTGCTCGTCATTCCGGCTTTCGCCGGAATGACGATGATCAGCCGGCCGCGGCCTGATCCTTGTCGGCAAACAGCGCGTGCAGTTCGCCAGCCTCGTACATCTCCATCATGATGTCCGATCCGCCGAGGAATTCGCCGTTCACATAAAGCTGCGGGATCGTCGGCCAGTCCGAATAATCCTTGATGCCCTGGCGGATGCCCTGA
>Ga0209902_101036_pt1 | contig 17370 bp, 14 predicted proteins | sample FECB27metaG_FD_188304 | JGI IMG/M metagenome (GOLD analysis project Ga0209902, IMG submission 188304) | Cyanobacterial communities from the Joint Genome Institute, California, USA - FECB-27 (SPAdes) (version 2) | ecosystem: Environmental > Aquatic > Thermal springs > Hot (42-90C) > Microbial mats...
CCGGTGATCGGCCCGCTCAAGGGCACCCGCTTCTGGATGCTCTGCGAAAAGATCATCCGTCGCGCCGCCGGCCTTGGCCGCGCCGGCCATGCACCCGATCCGTCGCGCTACGAGCGCATGAACGCCTTCTGCGATGTGCTTGTCGTCGGCTCCGGACCCGCAGGCCTTGCCGCCGCGCACAAGGCTGCCCAGTCGGGCGCTCAGGTCATTCTGGCCGAGCTCGATCCATCCTTCGGTGGCTCGGCCAACTGGTCGGGCGAGACGATCGACGGCGAGCCCGCCGCAACCTGGGCCTCCGACGTCGTCGGCGAACTCAAGACCCAAGACAACGTCCGCCTGCTCAAGCGCACCACCGTCTGGGGCTACTATGACGGCAACACGCTGGCCGCCGTCGAACGTGTCAGCGACCACAAGGACACGCCCGCCAAGGGCGCGCCGCGCCATCGCCACTGGACCATCCGGGCAAAGAACGTCGTGCTCGCCACCGGTGCCTTCGAACGGCCGCTGGTGTTCCCCGGCAACGACCGGCCAGGCGTGATGATGGCCAGCGCCGCGATGCGCTATGCCAATCAGTATGGCGTACTGCCAGGCGAAAAGATCGCCGTTCTGGCCAACAACGACAGCGCCTATCGCGCAGCCGCGGCTCTAGCCAAGGCTGGAGCCAGGATCGTCGCCATCGCCGACCTGCGTCCGGACGTCTCCGCGGCCTGCCGCAAGCTTGCATCAGAGGCCGGCGCCGAACTGTTGACCGGCAATGCGGTGATCGGCACCGAAGGCGGCAAGAAGCTCTCCGGCGTCAAGCTGGCCCCATTCTCCACCGCATCGGATGTTTCCAAAGGCAACGCACGCGACATCGGCGCCGACTGCCTGATCGTTTCGGGCGGCTGGTCGCCGACCATCCACCTCGCCAGCCAGGCGGGGGCGCGGCCGGTCTGGAGCGACGACCTGCAGGCCTTCCTGCCGCCCGAGACCGGCAACGGCTGGATCGGCGCCGGCGCCTTCAATGGCTCCTTCTCGACCGCCGAAGTCATCTCCGAAGGCTTTGCCGCCGGCCGCAAGGCGGCAGGCCAGCCGGCGCTCGAAACCACCACCCTGCCCGACGTCGAACCCGCACCGCTCGACCCCAACCCGGCGCCGGTCTTCGAGATCAAGGCCAAGGGCAAGGCCTTCGTCGACCTCCAGCACGACGTGACGGCTGACGATGTCCGCCTCGCCCACCTCGAAGGTTTCGTCTCGGTCGAGCATCTCAAGCGCTACACCACCCTCGGCATGGCCACCGACCAGGGCAAGGGCTCCAACGTGCCCGGCCTCGCCATCATGGCCGAAGCCCTGGGCAAGCCGATCCCCGAGGTCGGCACGACGCGCTTCCGCCCGCCATACGCACCTGTCTCCGTCGGCGCGCTTGCCGCCGAGCGTTTCGGCGACCTCAAGCCTGACCGGCTGACCCCGATGCATGACTGGCATCTGGAAAACGGCGCGACGATGTATTCGGCCGGCCTGTGGTTCCGCCCGATGATCTATGGCGGTCCCGGCGAGACGATCGAGCAGGCATATGTCAGGGAAGCGGGAGCGACCCGCGAAACGGCGGGCATCGTCGACGTCTCGACGCTCGGCAAGATCGCCGTCCAGGGACCGGATGCCGCCGAGTTCCTCGACCGCGTCTATTCCAACGTCTTTTCGACCTTGCCCGTCGGCAAGGCGCGCTACGGCCTGATGCTGCGCGAGGACGGTCTTGTCTTCGACGACGGCACCACCTGGCGGCTCGGCGAGCACGACTTCCTGATGACCACGACCACGGCCAATGCCGGCAAGGTCATGCAGCATCTCGAATATTTCCTCGATGTCGTCTGGCCGGATCTCAAGGTTCACCTGACCTCCGTCACCGACCAGTGGGCGGGGGCTGCGATCGGCGGCCCGAAGGCGCGGGAAATCCTCGCTTCCTGCGTCACCGGCACCAGGGTCGACAACGAGGCCCTGCCCTTCATGGGCATCGTCCATGGCGAGATTTCGGGCGCGCCGGTGATGATCTGCCGGCTCTCCTTCTCCGGCGAGATGGCCTTCGAGGTCTATTCCGGTGCCGGTCACGGCACCCATGTCTGGGAAGCGCTGATCGAGGCCGGCAAGCCTTTCGGCATGGTTCCCTACGGGCTCGAGGCGCTCGGCACGATGCGCATCGAAAAAGGCCACGTCACCGGTGCCGAGATCGACGGCCGCACCTCGGCACGCGACCTCCATCTCGGCTGGATGCTGTCCAAGAAAAAGCCCTTCATCGGCTCGGCCATGATGGACCGCGAAGGGCTTTCCGCCTCGGGCAGGCTCGAACTCGTCGGCCTGATTTCGCTCGACAACCGACCGCTCAGCGGTGGCGCGCACATCGTCGAGGAGGGCGACGCCGCCAACCCGCACGGATCGCTCGGCCACATCACCGCCGCCTGCTTCTCGCCGGCGCTCGGCAAGTACATAGCACTTGCGCTGGTCTCGGGCGGCAAGGCGCGCCATGGCAAGCGCGCTCACATCTCCGACCCGTTGCGCAACCGCTTCGGCCCGGTGGAAATCGTCAGCCACCACTTCTTCGATCCCGAAGGGAAGCGCATGCATGGTTGAGCAGCTTTCACCGCTCGAACCGGTATTCCGGCCCGGCTCGCACGGCAATTTCGTCGACGGCGTCGGCGTAACCTTGTCCGAGATCGCACCCGGCTCGATTGTCCAGCTTGCCGCCTGGCCGGGCGAGGAAAAGAAGCTGATGGCAACGATCGGTTCCGTCACCGGCCTCAAGCTGGCCGATGGCGCGGGCGCCGGCGCGTCGTCCGAGCGCTGTTCCGCCTTCGGCTTCGCTCCGGGAAAGTTCCTGGTATCAGACGCTTCGGAAGGACTCGCCACAGCCTTTGCCGGCAAGGTCACTGCGGCAGTCGGCTCGGTCACCGACCTGTCGCATGGACGCACGGCGATCAGAATTGGCGGCCCGAAATCGGAATGGGTGCTGGCAAAACTCTTTGCCGTCGACTTTGCGCTGGCCGCCTTTCCCCAGGGTTCCGGCATCTCGACCACCCATCACGATATCTTCACCCAGATCCAGCGCAGCGGCCCCGACAGCTTCGACCTCTACGTCTTCCGCTCCTTCGCCCGCTCGTTCTGGAAGATGCTGTGCCATGCATCGGACGAAGTCGGCTACGAGGTCAGGTGACGCCGGCAGACGGCGCGCCCCAAGCTGCATTCTGCAGCACGATGCGATAGCCGTCCTCATCCTCAAAGGTCACGCCTCGCCTGTCCCAGTAGGGATTGAAGGACGGCACCGGCTGATGGCCGTGCGCCTTCATGCGTGCCACGGCCGCCTGCCAATCGTCCGGGTCAGGCAAATAGAACACGACGAGATTGTCCTGCGTCGGCGCCCTGCCGGCGTCATGGCCATGGGCGCAGGTGAACTCGAAATGATGCGCTTCGCCAGCCTTGCCGAGCATCACGCCATCGAAACCGTCATGGTTTTCGAAGCGGGCGAGTTCGTCGAGCCCGAGCCCGTCACGGTAGAAACGGACGGTAGCCTCGAGATCGTTGGTGGGCCGCGCCACGCGCAGGACGACGTTCTGTTTCATGGTCTCTCTCCCTGGGTCGAGCCTAGCCTGCCTTTGCCGCACTTGCCCACTGGGTGACGACGAGCCCAATGACGATCAGCACCAGACCGGCAACCCTTGCGAGACTGGCCGGGCGCTGCACAAACCCCATCAGCCCGAAATGGTCGATGACGAGCGACGCCATCATCTGCCCACCGATGACGGCAACGATGAAGCTAGCTGCCCCCATCTTCGGCGCCAGCAGCAGCGCCGCCGTGACATAGACCACGCCCGCAGCACCGCCGATCCAGATCCACCAGGGGCCAGTGGCTGCGGCGGTTGCAAAGCTGGGCACTGGGACCTTGAACGCCAGCATGACGGGCACCGCCAGGGCCACGCTGACGGCCAGCGAGACCATCGTGGCCCAGAGCGGATGGCCGAGCAGCCGCCCGAGCATGGCGTTGGCGCCGGCCTGAAACGGGATGGCGGCGCCGGCGACCAGCGCTGCGGCGAGCAGGGATGAACCTAGGTTCGGCATGACATGCCTCCTTGTTTTCCAAGGCCTAGGGCATCCAAAATTCTGATGGAAATTCGTAATTCGTAGCCGCAATATGCACAGCATGAATAATCTTGCTGGCATCGATCTCAATCTCCTCGTCGTGCTCGACGCGCTTCTGGCCGAGCGCCATGTCTCGCGCGCCGGCATCCGCCTGAACAAGAGCCAGCCGGCAGTCAGCCACGCGCTTGGCCGTCTCCGCCATCTGCTCGACGATCCGCTGCTGGTCCGGCATGGCGGCGCGCTTCAGCCGACCATGCGTGCGCTGGAGATTGCGCCGCGGCTCGCCGAGGCACTGGAACGCATGCACGATCTGCTCGCCCCGAGCGGCTTCGATCCGGCCACGGCACGCCGCAGCTTCCGCCTCGCAATGTCCGACTATGGCGCCACCGTCGTTTTGCCGCGCCTGCTGCCGCTTTTGCGCCAGCGCGCGCCAGGCATCGATCTCCAGGTCAGCCAGGCCGGCCGCGAAGCCATGGCGGCACAGGTCATGGACGGCGAGGTCGACATCGCGATCGGCGTTTTCCATGCGCTCGACAAAGCCGTCCGGCGGCAGCGGCTGTTCGAGGAGGACTATGCCTGCCTGGCCGACGCCACTTTGCTGGGCAACGCGGCTCGAATGGACATTGCCGCCTATCTCCAACGGCCCCATGCGCTCGTTGCGCTGCGCGCCGACGTCGAAAGCGAGATCGACGTGGCATTGGCCGCCGCCGGGCACAAACGGCGCATCGCACTGGTGCTGCCGCATTGGGGCGTCGCCGCCGGGCTGATCGCCGGAACCGATCTGGTGCTCACCATCGCGCGCCGCCTGCACCCGGCAGTGCCGGCAGCAAGTGGCCTCGCCGCCTTCGAGCCGCCATTTGCGATACCGTCCTTCGCCTTCCAGCAGATATGGCACAGGCGCCGCGACGGCGACGCCGCGCATCAATGGCTGCGCGAGACGATTGCAGGCCTGTTTGAGAGCTGACGGCCCCGCCATAGCCGGAGAAGAGCCGATGCATTAAAATCACCGTCGCTTGAATGGCAGCTGCACATCGGTATCGGCGCTCATGGCCAGCAACGCGTTCCGCTTCGATGAGGTCTGGGAAATCCCCGAGGCGTCCCCGCAACAGGTGTGGGACGTGCTCGCCGACGCGACGCTGCTGCCATTGTGGTGGGGCGACGTCTACAAGGACGTGGAAAAACTGACCTCCCATGACAAGCCGTCGGTCGGTGCCAAGGTCCGCGCCCGTGCCCGGGGTTTTCTGCCCTACGAGCTCAACTTCATTCTCGAAGCGGTGGAACTTGAGCCCGGCAAGGTCGTGGCGGTGAAGACATCAGGCGATTTCGACGGCCACTGGCGTGCCGTGCTCGCGCCCTCCGGCCATGGCACCCACGTCGCGCTCACCTGGCAGGTCATCGTCGAGCGGCCGATCCTGCGCCTGCTGTCGCCGCTGCTGCGCCCGGCCTTCGCCTGGAACCATCGCTGGACCACGCCGCGCGGCGAAGCCGGCCTGCGCCGCTATCTCGCTGAGCGAAAGGCCGGCCAAGTCTGATCCTTCCGACAGATTGACAGTTCCGGCCGGAATCGCGTCATATTTCCCGGTGGCACGTGCAGCCTGCCGCTCGCCCCTTCCGGGAAGGTGAATGCACGACGACAGACGCGGTTTGACCTTTTGCACGGGCGATCCGCCAGAATGCGAGCACTGGCACTTTCCAAAAATTCGCCCGAGCCAAGGATCGAACCATGCATTCCTTTCTCGACGCCAAACTGATGGCCAAGGCGCTGCGCAAGGCTATGGCCGAGCGCCATGTCGAACTGTCCCACGCCGATTGTCTCGAAGTCGTTGCCCGGCAGTTCGGCCTTGCCGACTGGAACACGCTTGCGGCGCGCATCGCTGCCGCCACCGGTGATGGCGAGCTGACGCTGCCGCAAGACTGGCTCGTCATGGACAACACCGAGCGCAACAACTACCGGCTCGGCCTCGATCCGGAGCAGCCCGGCACCGCACTGATCGAGAGCAGGTATGCTCGCGGCAAAGGCGTCGTGCTGGAGGACAAGCATTTCGGCACGCTGATGCAGAGCATACTCGCCGAGGACTATCGCGGTCAGAGCGTCAAGATCTCCGCCCTCGTCAGGACCGACGATGCCAATGCCGGTTCGATCTGGATGCGGGTCGATGGATCCAGAGGCCAGGTCCTTCGCTTCGACAACATGATCCCCCGCCGGAAGGACGGCGCCCTGAAGGGAACGAACGACTGGACGGAGTTGCAAGTTGTTCTCGATGTGCCGGAGGAGGCCGAGAGCATCCACTATGGCTTTCTGCTCATCGGCCACGGCCGTCTCTGGGGACGTGACTTCAGGATCGAGAAGATCCGAGATAATGTGCGGTCAACCTCGACCACCAGCTATCTGAAGCGTCCGGCGAACCTCAGCTTCACGGCTGGAAACGGCACCGCCGCCTGATCTCCTAGTGCCGGCGCCGTCATGATCAGCGGCGCCGGCATTTCCCGACCTGAGCTATTTCCGGAACTGCACCCACTCGTCGAGCGGCGCGCGGTCGGTGCGGAAGGTGCTTTCCGGCTTCGACGTGTCTTCGTGGCCGAGCGCCATGCCGCAGACCACGACCTCTTCTTCCGGGATGCCGAGAACCGGCCGGATCTGGCGGTGATAGGGCGCAAACGCTGCCTGCGGGCAGGTGTGCAGTCCCCGCGCCCGCGCTGCGATCATGATGTTCTGCAGGAACATGCCGTAGTCGATCCACGAGCCCTGGTTGAGCCTGCGGTCGATGGTGAAGATCATGCCGACCGGCGCGTCGAAGAAGACGAAGTTGCGGTCGTGCTGGGCGCGCATGCGGTCGACGTCGCGGCGGCCGATGCCGAGCGTGCTGTAGAGCCCGAAACCGTTGGCGCGGCGGCGGCCGAGATAGGGCTCGAAGAACTGGTCCGGGTAATATTTGTATTCGTCCCAGACGGCCTTTTCGGCACGCACGCCGGAATTCAGGATTGCGTCGCTGATGCCGCGCAACGTCTCGCCCGAAGTCACATAGACTTTCCACGGCTGCATGTTGGTGCCGGAAGGCGCACGTGCGGCAACGTCGAGGATGTCCCTGATAACGCTGTCTTCGACCGGCGTCGGCAGAAAAGCGCGCACCGAGCGGCGCGACACGATGGCCTCATCAACGATATCGGTTTCGTCGTAGTGCTGCGGTTTTTGGTCCGGTGCCAGCATCAGCTGTCCCTATGGCATGGCTATTGTCGGATCGCCCCTCACCGCCCGTCCGAAACCGAGCCTTTGCACTCTCTCCCGGAGTCTCGCAAGAGAAACTTGCTGGACTATGAAAATGGGCTTGAATTTTTCACCGCAATGCCATCTCATGAAATTCTGCTTTGAAATTTCACGAGGGTCGCATCTTGAGTCCCAACCCATCCGCCTCGCTGCGCAAGGAAAGCAACGTCGCCGGCGACGTGCTGGCCAACGACCTGCGCGCGCTGCGCAAGTCGCGCGGGCTAACGCTGGCCGAGATCGCGCTCAAGCTCGGCCGCTCGGTCGGCTGGGTCAGCCAGGTCGAGCGCGGATTGTCGACGCCCTCGATCGGCGACCTCCGCGCCTTTGCCGAACTGTTCGGCGTGCCGATCAGCCTGTTCTTCGGCCATGAAGCCACCAATGACATCGAGCGCGGCGTCGTTGTCCGCTCCGGCCGGAGGCGCTCGCTGGGCAGCAACGAGTCCGGCCTGGTCGAAGAGCTCTTGTCGCCGGACCTAGGTGGCAGCTTCGAAATGCTGCGCTCGATTTTCGCACCCGGCGCCGGCATGGCGAAGCCTGTGACGCGCCCCACCGAAGAGGCTGGCTACGTCGTCTCGGGCGGCTTCGACATCGAGATCGACGGCACCTGGCACAGCCTGGGCGAAGGCGACAGCTTCCGCTTCGACCACAAGCCATTCCGGTGGCGCAACCCCGGTTCGGTTCCGGCAGTGGTCATCTGGGTGGTATCGCCGCCGGTCTACTGATCGCGTTTTTGGGAGGAAAAGATGGCTGAGTTGCCGAGCACGGCACGCGTGGTGATCATCGGCGGAGGCGCGGTCGGCGTCTCCTCGCTCTATCACCTCGCCAAATCAGGCTGGACCGATTGCGTGCTGCTTGAGAAGAACGAGCTGACCTCCGGCTCGACCTGGCATGCCGCCGGCAACGTGCCCACCTTCTCCTCGTCCTGGTCGCTGATGAACATGCAGCGCTATTCGACCGAGCTTTATCGCGGGCTGGCGGCCGAGGTCGACTACCCGATGAACTACCACGTCACCGGCTCGATCCGCCTCGCCCACAGCAGGGAGCGCATGCAGGAGTTCCAGCGCGCCAAGGGCATGGGCCGCTACCAGGGCATGGATATCGACGTCATAGGCCTCGACGAAATCAGGCGCCGCTACCCTTTCGTCGAGACGCATGATCTCAAGGGCGCGCTCTACGATCCCAGTGACGGCGACATCGACCCGGCGCAGCTGACCCAGGCGCTGGCCAAGGGCGCGCGCGACATGGGCGCAAAGATCATCCGCTTCTGCCCTGTCATTTCGGTCCGCCGCGACAAGGACGAATGGGTCGTTTCAACCGAAAAGGGCGACATCCGCTGCGAGAAGGTGGTGAACGCTGCCGGCTATCGCGCCGCCGAGGTCGGAAAAATGTTCGGCCGTGACGTGCCGATGATGGTCATCAGCCACCAGTACATCCTGTTCGACGAAATCCCCGAGCTGGCCGCATGGTCGCAGGAGGTCGGCCACAAGCTGCCACTGCTGCGCGACGTCGACACCTCCTACTATCTCCGCCAGGAGAAGAACGGCATGAATCTCGGCCCCTATGAGCGCAACTGCCGCGCCCATTGGGCAACGCCCGATGACCAGATGCCAGCTGATTTTTCCTTCCAGCTCTACCCCGACGATCTCGAGCGGCTGGAATGGTATCTCGACGACGCCGTCCGCCGCGTGCCGATCCTCGGCACCGCCGGCCTATCCAAGATCATCAACGGCCCGATCCCCTATGCCCCCGACGGCAACCCGCTGATCGGCCCGATGCCCGGCGTGCCAAATGCCTTCGAGGCCTGCGTCTTCACCTTCGGCATCGCCCAGGCCGGTGGCGCCGGCAAGGTGTTGGCCGAGTGGGTTACCAAGGGCGAGACCGAATGGGACATGTGGTCCTGCGACCCGCGTCGTTTCACTTCATTTGCCTCAGCGCCCGACTACGCTGTCGCCAAGGGCATGGAGGTCTACGGCCACGAATACGCCATCCATTTCCCACGCCACGCCTGGCCGGCGGCGCGTAACCGCAAGCTCTCGCCCATCCACGACCGGATCGCCGCCCTCGGCGCGCAGTTCAACGCCTACAATGGCTGGGAACGCGCCGCCTGGTACGCAAAGCCGGGCGACGACACCTCTGAAGAATCGACCCAGACTTTTACCCGCAGCGGCCCATGGGAAAAAAGAATCCGCGAGGAGTGCCTCGCCGTCCGCGATGCCGCCGGCATCCTTGACCTGCCCGGCTTCTCCCGATTCAACCTCGACGGCCCTGGGGCCGCCGCATGGCTTGAGACCCAGGTCACCGGCACGGTGCCCAAGGTCGGCCGCCTCGGGCTGTGCTATTTCGCCGACGATCACGGCCGCATCGTCACTGAGATGTCAGTTATCAGGCATTCCGAAGACCTGATGACGCTGATAACCGCCGCCGTCGCCCAGTGGCACGACTTCGAATGGCTGAAGGCGCACATGCCAGCCGATGCCAATTTCGATCTCATGGACCGCACCGAGGAATATTCGACGCAAATCCTCGCCGGACCCAACTCAAGGAAAATCCTGGCCGCAGTCTGTGAGGCCGATCTTTCGGCACCGTGGCTGACGCATCAGGAAACAACCATCGCCGGGCGCTGGGCCAAGCTGGTGCGCGTCTCCTTCGCCGGCGAACTCGGCTGGGAGATCCACAGCAAGGTCGAGGACACGAGCGCCATCTTTGACGCGGTCTGGGCCGCCGGCCAGGCACATGGCCTGAAACCCTTCGGCATGTTCGCGCTCGACGCGCTGCGGCTGGAAAAGGGCTACCGCGCATGGAAGGGCGACCTTTCGACCGACTACACCATCCTGCAGGGCGGGCTCGAACGCTTCGTCAAATGGGACAAGGCAGACTTCCGAGGCAAGACGGCGCTGCTCAACGAAAAGCAGCAAGGTGTTTCGAAGCGTTTCGTCACGCTTGTCATCGACACGCCGGGCGAATGCGATGCGCCCTACATGTCGACGCTCTGGCACAATGGCGCAATTGTCGGTGAGACCACGTCAGGAGGATGGGGCCACAGGGTGGACAAATCGATCGCGCTGGGCATGCTGCGAACCGATCTGGCCGTGCCGGGCGTCACCATCGAAGTCGAGATTTTCGGGGAGCGCTTCAGCGCGACGGTCCAGCAGGATAGACCCTTGTGGGATCCCGAAAACGAAAGGCTACGTTCCTAATGACACCTCCCTTTTCCGATCGAGGCTTTGGCGCCTTCATGTTCGACATGGACGGCACCATCCTGAGCTCTATCGCGTCGACTGAACGCGTCTGGACGGCCTGGGCGATCAAGCATGGCCTCGACGTGGAAAGCTTCCTGCCGACCATCCATGGCGTCCGGGCCTATGAGACCATCCGCAGGTTGAACCTGCCCGGCGTCGACGTGATGACGGAGATCGAGGAGCTGACCCAGGCCGAATTCGACGACATTGAGGGCATCGAACCCATCCTCGGCGCAGCACACTTCCTCAACGCCCTGCCGGTCGAGCGCTGGGCGATCGTGACCTCGGCGCCGCGCCGGCTGGCGCTCCGCAGGCTCGAGGCAGCCGGCTTGCCTGTGCCACCAATCATGGTCACCGGCGAGGACGTCGCCAACGGCAAGCCTGCCCCCGACTGCTTCCTGCTCGGCGCTCAGCGGCTCGGCCACAAGGCCGAGGACTGCCTGGTGTTCGAGGATGCGCCGGCAGGCATTCGCGCGGCGGAAGCCGCTGGCGCGCAGGTGCTGGTCATCACCGCCACCCACAATCATGCCGGCGGCACCCCGCATCCTTCGATTCCTGGCTACGGCGCGCTGACGCCCCGGCTCGACGGCACGAGCAGGCTGACGCTCGCCCGTCTGGCGGCCTTGCAGGATGCAGGAGCCTGAGATGCCGAAACCATCCGCCCGCATCTCCGGCATCGTCCCGTCCGGCAAGGACGGCTGGGAAGTGCATTTCGCCGCCATGACACGCAAGCAGGCCGGCGAAGACATCATCATGCTGTCGGTCGGCGACCACGATTTCGATACGCCGTCGGAGACGGTCGAGGCCTGCGTCAACGCTGTGCGCGCTGGCTTCCACCACTACACGCAACTGCCCGGCCTACCGCGCCTGCGTGCCGCCATGGCCAGGATCTCGACGCGATGCACCGGCATCGACACCGCACTTTCCGAAATCATCGCCACGCCGGGGGGCCAGGCAGCACTCTACGCCGCGGTCCAGGCAACGCATGATCCGGGCGACCACGCCGTGGTCGTGGCGCCCTATTACGCCACCTACCCCGGCACCTTCCGCGCCGCCGGCGCCAGCTACACCGTCGTCGAGGCCCACGCATCAGATGGCTTCCAGCCGCGTGCCCAAGAGATCGAGAAGGCGCTGAAGCCCAACACGCGCTCGATCCTCATCAACACGCCGAACAACCCGACCGGTGCCGTCTATTCCAGGAAATGCCTGGAGGACATCGCCGAGCTTTGCATTCGGCGCGACCTCTGGCTGCTGTCGGACGAAGTCTATTGGACGCTCGGCGGCGGCGAGCATGTGTCGCCGCGCGCGCTGCCCGGCATGGCCGAGCGCACGCTCATCATCAACTCGATGTCCAAGAGCCACGGCATGACAGGCTGGCGCATCGGTTGGCTCACCGCCCCCGCCGATCTCGTTTCACTGGTCGTCAACCTCAACCTCGTCACCACCTACGGCCTGACCGACTTCGTCAGCCGCGCGGCGATCGAGGCGCTGGAGAACGATTTTGGCGTCGAGCAGATAGCAAGCACCTATGCCGGGCGTCGCACCTTGTTCATCGATCAGATGCGCGGGCTGAACAACGTCACCGTGCGCGGCTCGGAAGGCGGCATGTATGTCATGCTCGACGTCAGCGCCATCGAGCCCGACTGCGAGAAATTCGCCTGGGACCTGCTGGAGGCGGAAAAGGTCGCCGTCATGCCGGGCAAGAGCTTCGGCGACGCCGCCGCCGGTCACATCCGCATCAGCCTGTGCCAGCCCGACGACGTTCTAAGGGAGGCGGCCGGCCGCCTGAGGCGTTTCGCCAACAGCTACGAGAGGTCTGCCGCATGACCGAAATCCCCGCCCGTGCCCGCGCCGTCATCATTGGCGGCGGTGTGTCCGGCTGCTCCGTCGCCTATCACCTGGCGAAGCTCGGCTGGACCGACATCGTGCTTCTGGAGCGCAAGCAGCTCACATCAGGCACGACATGGCACGCGGCGGGGTTGATCGGGCAGTTGCGCGCCTCGCAGAACATGACACGGCTGGCGAAATATTCGGCCGACCTCTACGTCAAGCTGGAAGAAGAGACGGGCGTAGCCACCGGCATGCGCCAGGTCGGCTCGATCACGGTGGCGCTGACCGAGGAGCGCAAGCACGAGATCTACCGCCAAGCGTCGCTCGCGCGCGCCTTCAATGTCGACGTGCGTGAGATTTCGCCCAACGAAGTCAAGCAGATGTACCCGCATCTCAATGTCGCCGACGTGGTCGGTGCCGTGCATCTGCCACTCGACGGACAGTGCGATCCGGCCAACATCGCCATGGCGTTGGCCAAGGGCGCCAGGCAGCGCGGCGCGAAGATCGTAGAGCACGTCAAGGTCACCAAGGTCCACACGCAGGACGGCCGCGTCTCCGGCGTGGCATGGGCACAAGGCGGCGAACAGGGAACCATCGAGACCGACATCGTCGTCAACTGCGCCGGCATGTGGGCGCGCGAGCTTGGCGCCCAGAACGGCGTTACCATCCCGCTGCATGCCTGCGAGCACTTCTACCTCGTCACCGAAGCCATCCCTGGCCTTGGCCGCCTGCCGGTGCTGCGCGTGCCCGATGAATGCGCCTACTACAAGGAAGACGCCGGCAAGATGATGCTCGGCGCCTTCGAGCCCGTCGCCAAACCCTGGGGCATGGACGGCATCCGCGAGGATTTCTGCTTCGACCAGCTACCCGAGGACATGGACCATTTCGCGCCAATCCTCGAAATGGGCGTCAACCGCATGCCGATGCTGGAAACCGCTGGCATCCACACCTTTTTCAACGGTCCCGAAAGCTTCACACCCGACGACCGCTATTATCTCGGCGAAGCGCCGGAGTTGGGCGGCTACTGGGTCGCCGCCGGCTACAACTCCATCGGCATCGTTTCCTCAGGCGGTGCCGGCATGGCGCTGGCGCAGTGGATTCATGATGGCGAGGCGCCCTTCGACCTCTGGGAGGTCGACATCCGCCGCGCCCAGCCATTCCAGAAGAACCGGCGTTATCTCAAGGAGCGCGTCTCGGAGACGCTCGGCCTGCTTTATGCCGACCATTTCCCCTACCGCCAGATGGCGACATCGCGAAACATCAGGCGCTCGCCGCTGCACGAGCACCTGAAGGCGCGCGGCGCGGTGTTCGGCGAAGTCGCCGGCTGGGAGCGCGCCAACTGGTTTGCGAAAGAAGGCCAGGAGCGCGAGTACAGATACTCCTGGAAGCGCCAGAACTGGTTCGACAACCAGCGCGACGAGCACCTCGCCATTCGCAACGGCGTCGGCCTGTTCGACATGACGTCCTTCGGCAAGATCCGTATCGAAGGTCGCGACGCGCTGGCCTATCTCCAACGCCTCTGCGCCAACGACATCGACGTCGAGCCTGGAAAGATCGTCTACACCCAGATGCTCAACGCGCGCGGCGGCGTCGAGAGCGACCTCACCGTCACGCGCCTTTCGCCAACGACCTTTCTGGCGGTCGTGCCCGGCGCCACGCTGCAGCGCGACCTCGCCTGGTTCCGGAAACATCTTGGCGACGAGTTCGTCGTCATCATCGATGTGACGGCGTCAGAGAGCGTGCTCTGCCTGATGGGGCCGAAGTCACGCCACCTGATCCAGAAGGTCAGCCCCAACGATTTCTCGAATGAAAACAACCCATTCGGCACGTGGCAAGAGATCGAGATCGGCATGGGCCTCGCCCGCGCTCATCGCGTCACCTATGTCGGCGAACTCGGCTGGGAGCTCTATGTGTCGACCGACCAGGCGGCGCATGTTTTCGAGGCGATCGAGGAGGCCGGAGCCGATCTCGGGCTGAAACTCTGCGGCCTGCACACGCTCGATTCCTGCCGCATCGAAAAGGCATTTCGCCATTTCGGCCACGACATCACCGACGAGGACCATGTGCTGGAAGCCGGGCTCGGCTTTGCGGTCAAGACCGGCAAGGGCGACTTCATCGGCCGCGATGCGGTGCTGCGCAAGCGTGACACGCGCCTCGCCCGCCGTCTGGTCCAGTTCCGGCTCACCAACCCTGAGCCGCTTCTGTTCCACAACGAGGCCATCGTCCGCGACGGCAGGATCGTCGGCACGATCACGTCGGGCAATTATGGCCACCATCTCGGTGGCGCCATCGGGCTCGGTTATGTGCCTTGCGCCAACGAGACTGAGGCAGACGTGCTCGGTTCCCGCTACGAGATCGAGATCGCCGGCGAACGTTTTGCCGCCGAAGCCTCGCTGAAGCCGATGTACGATGCCAGGGCCGAACGCGTGCGCATGTAGCCGCCCCTTACAAAATCGCCCGCGCTGACATATTCAGTCGGAGGCGAATTTCATGCGGCGAGGCCGGGCAGTGACGAAAAAGCAGCGACGCACCTGGTGGGGCGACTTCAAGGCGGCCGATTTCACCGGCCTCGATGCGGAAGTGACCATCGCCGTCATCCCCGTCGCCGCGATCGAGCAGCACGGTCCGCATCTGCCTGTTTCCACCGACCTCACCATCATGGAAGGCATGCTGGCCGAGACCTTCACCCACCTGCCCGACGATCTCGACGCCCGCTTCCTGCCGATCCAGGCGGTGGGAAAATCCGACGAGCACATCCACGCGCCGGGCACACTCAGCCTGCCCGCCAACATTCTGGTCGACGCCTGGACCGAACTCGGCGCCTCGATCGCCCGCGCGGGCATCCGCAAGTTCGTGTTCGTCACCTCACATGGCGGCAATGAGGAGGTGATGGGCATCGTCTCGCGCGAACTGCGGGTGCGCTTCGACGCCCTGTCGGTGCGCTCGAGCTGGGGCCGCTTCGGCACGCCCGACGGCCTCTACCCCGCCCGCGAGATCCAGCTCGGCATCCATGGCGGCGATGTCGAGACCTCGCTGATGCTGCATTTCCGCCCTGAACTGGTCGAGATGGCCAAGGCCCAGGACTTTGCCTCGAGCTTCGAGCGCACCGAGGCCGAATTCGACCTGCTTCGCTCACATGGCCCACATGGCTTCTCGTGGATCGCGAGCGATCTCAACCCGCATGGCGTGGTCGGCAATGCGCTCGCCGCGACCGCCGAGAAAGGCCAGTTGACGGCCACGCATCAGGCCAAGGGGTTCGTGCGCCTGCTGCAGGACATCCGCAAGGCCAGGCTGGCCGACTGGATCGCCTGAAGGCTTTCACACGGCTACGCCACTTCAGTAGCCCTCATGGTGAGCCTGTCGAACCACGAGGGCGCCAGGCGCGCCAAGTTCTGCACGTCCCAAAACCTATGGTTGGACAGGCTCACCATGAGGTTTTGGAGTGCCCGTCATCGACGATCTAAACCTCCAGCCCGAACGGCACGCCCTCGAAGCAATCCGCACCGCGGCCGATGGCGGCGATCGCCGTCACCATGCGCCCGTTGCGTCCCAGAATCTGGTCCGCCACCGCAATCAGCCGTGGATTGGGCGTCGCCGTTGGTGAAAGCTTCCGCAACTGCAGGGCAAGCTCCGTCTCGTCGCGCGACGGATCGAATGCCGCAGCGATAATGTAGGCCGACGCCGTCGACCGGCTCACACCAGCCCAGCAATTGATCGCCAGCGGCCACGAGCGGTCCCAGGCGCGGGCAAAGTCAAGCAATTGCCGCACATGCACCTCGCCGGGCAGCGTCATACCGTCCTGCTCGGCCGATATATCGTGCATGTTCATCAAAAGGTGATTCTCGACGCGGATCGACGCTGGCCGCGTCATTTCCGTTCCGGCCGACAGCAGCGAGACAAGCCGCTCCGCGCCGATGCGCGCGACTGTCTCGTCGACCTTCGAAAGCGGACAGACAAAGATCACCGCGCAGCCTCCTTCTTCGCCGTTTCCCGGTCCTGCGCCCAGTCACCCAAAGCCACGTCAAGCCGCCGCCACTCGACCTCGTGGCCCGGCAGGCCGCAGCGCAACTGGGTCGGTCGGTCGGCAAAGCTGCGCACCAGGATACCCTCGCGCCCCAGTGCCTTGAACAGCCCGGCGGCGTCGGGAATGTCGACATGGCGGAACAGCGACGTGCCACCGGTGACGATCACGCCAGCGCGGGCAAAGGTCTGGTCGAGACGATGCGCGGCATGCGCCAGTGTCGTCCGCATCTCACGCTGCCAGTCAGCATCCGACAGTGCCTTGATGCCATATTCGAGCGACGGCACGGCCACCGACCAGGGCCCCAGCTCCTCCTCCAGTCGACCGGCAATATCCGGGTGGGCCAGCGCGAAGCCGAGACGGATGCCGGCCAGCCCGTAGAACTTGCCGAAGGAGCGCAGCACCACGAGGCCACCCTGCTCGACGTCGCCGGCAAGGCTCTGCGCCTGCGGGCCGACATCCATGAACGCCTCGTCGACAACCAGCAACCCATCGCGGGCGCGCAGGCTTGCTGCCAGCCCCAGCAGGTCCTTGCGCGGGACGACGCGACCGTCCGGGTTGTTGGGATTGACCACGACGGCGAGGTCGGCGTCGAAAAGCTGCCCGAAATCGTGCGTCTCGGCCACCTGATGACCGGCGATCGCAGCGGCGCGGGCGTGTTCCTGATAGGTCGGCCCGAGCACGAAGGCGCGTCCGGGCCGCACCAGCGAGGCGATGCGCGGCAAAAGAATCTGCGTGCCTGGCGCCGGCACCACATGGGCGGCCGAGGGTGCACCGTAAGCAGTGGCGGCAACCGCTGCGAGGTCGCGCGCCCGGCCCGGCTCGGGCAGGCGTGACAAGGCTGTGGCAGGCAGCTCGAAAAGCGGATAGGAGTTTGGATTGATCCCGGTCGACAGGTCGACGAATGG
>Ga0209902_101037_pt1 | contig 17346 bp, 14 predicted proteins | sample FECB27metaG_FD_188304 | JGI IMG/M metagenome (GOLD analysis project Ga0209902, IMG submission 188304) | Cyanobacterial communities from the Joint Genome Institute, California, USA - FECB-27 (SPAdes) (version 2) | ecosystem: Environmental > Aquatic > Thermal springs > Hot (42-90C) > Microbial mats...
TGAAAGTCACCAATTCGCTCAAGGCTCTGATGGGTCGCCATCGCGCCAACAAGCTCGTGCGCCGCCGCGGCCGCGTGTACATCATCAACAAGGTGGACAAGCGCTACAAGGCCCGCCAGGGCTGAGCTGCTGCTCACGACTGCACGTAGTTTGAAAGGCCCGCGCAAGCGGGCCTTTATTTTTGGGTGCAGACTGAAGCAGACGGCCCCCTCCTTTGCCATTCGAGCGTAGCTCTCATGGCCTTCTCGCCTCAAATCGCTCCACTGGAGCGATTTGCCCCTGCGGGACGGTTCGAAGTCCCCCATAAAGGGGGAGGTGCCCCGCCGGTGCATTCGGCACGATCGAAGACAGAACCTCGACTCTTCACCTCCCCCTTTATGGGGGAGGCCGGGAGGGGGCCGTCTCTATCAGTCGGCGTGCGCCTACTCCGCAAATCCCGCGATGATGCGCAGCCAGGAGCGGATGCCCTTGTGGAAGCTCGTGAGGTTGTACTTCTCGTTGGGCGAGTGGATGCGGTCGTCGTCGAGCGCGAAGCCGATCAGCAGCGTATCGAGCCCGAGAGTCTTCTTGAATTCGCCGGCTACGGGGATCGAGCCACCTGAGCCGATCAAAGCTGCCTCATTGCCCCACTCATCCTTCAGCGCGGCCGCGGCCTTGGCGACGAACGGGCCGTCGGTCGGCACCGACACGGCCGGTGCGCCGCCATGCTCATGGAAGCTCGCAGTGGCGTCGGGCGGTAGCCGGTCGGTGACGTGCTTGCGGAACGCAGCGCGGATTTTCTTCGGATCCATGCCGGACACCAGCCGGAACGAGATCTTGGCGCTGGCCTTGGCCGGGATCACCGTCTTGAAGCCGTCGCCGGTATAGCCGCCGGTGATGCCATTGATCTCGCAGGTCGGGCGGGCGCGGGTCTGCTCGAGCACCGAGCGCCCCTGTTCGCCGGCCGGCGTGGTCAGCCCGGCGCCGCGCATGAAGGCCGCCTCGTCATAGGGCAGGCGCTTCCACTGCGCCGCGATCTCGGGCGGCAGTTCGGCGACGTCGTCGTAAAAGCCCTCCAGCGCCACGCTGCCATCGGGGTTGCGCAGCGAGGCGATGATGTCCGCCAGCACCTGGATCGGGTTGCGGGCGGCATTGCCGTACATGCCGGAATGGAGGTCATGGCTGGCGCAGGTGATCACCACCTCTTCGCCAACCAGGCCGCGCAGCGAGGTGACGATGGCCGGGGTGTCGCGGTTCCACAGGTCGGTGTCGCAGACCAGTGCGATATCGGCGCCACCGAGCTCGGCCTTGTTGGCTTCGAGGAAGCCCGGCAGGCTCTTGCCGCCCGACTCTTCTTCGCCCTCGAAGAACAGCGTCACCTTGATCGGCAGCGGGCCGTTCACCGCCTTCCAGGCCCGGCAGGCCTCGACGAAGGTCAGGAGCTGCCCCTTGTCGTCGGAGGTGCCGCGCCCGACGATCCGGGTCTCGCCGTCCTCGCCCTTCACCAGCGTCGCGGTGAACGGGTCGGTGGCCCACAGGTTCAGCGGATCGACCGGCTGCACATCGTAGTGGGCATAGAACAGCACGTGCGGTCCATCAGCTGACTGATCATGCGCCACCACCATCGGGTGTCCCGGGGTCGGGCGGACCGACGCATCAAAGCCCAGCGCGTTGAGATCGGCCGCCAGCCAGTCCGCGGCTTTATGCACCTCGTCGGTATAGGCCGGGTCGGTGGAGATCGACTTGATGGCCACCAGGGTCTGTAGCCGCGCGACGCTGTCGTCGAGATGGGCGTCGGCATGGGCAAGGGCGGCGTCGAGAGCGGTGGACATCAGGGCAATCCATTACTGAAAGCGAAAATCCCTCCCCTGGTCGGGGACGCTATCGCGTCCCCTAGGGGGGAGGGATCGAGAAGGTACAGCCTGGGCAGACAGGATCAAGAGGATCCGGCGCCATCCTGGCGGACGAAGGCAATGCGCAGCATGTTGGTCGCCCCGGGCGTCCCAAGCGGGATGCCGGCGGTGATGGCTATGCGGTCGCCAGGGCGGGCGAGGCCCTCGTTGTAGGCGATGACGCAGGCGCGATCGACCATGTCCTCGAGGTTCACCGCGTCGGGCGATTCCACGCAGTGGATGCCCCACACCACCGACAGGCGGCGCACGGTCCTGAGGTTCGGCGACAGCGCCAGGATCGGCTTTGAAGGCCGCTCACGGGCCGCGCGGATGGCGGTCGAGCCGGACGAGGTATAGGTGACGATGGCCGCGAGATCGAGTGTCTCGGCCACCTGGCGGGTCGCCGCGGAGATGGCGTCGGCGGCGGTCGCCTCGGGCTCGGCAGCCTGGGCGCGGATGATGCCGCGATAGTTCGGATCGCCTTCGACCGCCACAGCCACCTTGTTCATCATCGCCACGGCTTCGACCGGGTACTGGCCCGAGGCGCTTTCGGCCGAGAGCATGACGGCGTCAGCGCCTTCGAACACGGCAATCGACACGTCCGACACTTCGGCGCGGGTCGGCACCGGCGAGGTGATCATCGATTCCAGCATCTGGGTCGCCACCACCACGGGCTTACCGTAGCGGCGGGCGATGCGGATCATGCGCTTCTGCAGGCCCGGGACCTGCTCGAGCGGCATTTCCACGCCGAGATCGCCGCGCGCCACCATGAAGGCGTCGCAGAGCTTGATGATCTCTTCGAGCCGTTCCACCGCCTGCGGCTTCTCGATCTTGGCCATGACGCCGGCGCGGCCCTGGACGATCTTCCTGATATCGATGATGTCTTCGGGCCGCTGCACGAAGCTGACGGCGATCCAGTCGGCTTCCGCCTCGAGGCCCTTCAACAGGTCGGCGTGGTCCTTCTCGGTCAGCGCGCCCATCGGCAACAGCGTATCGGGCAGGCTCACGCCCTTCTTGTCGCTCAGCTTGCCGCCATAGATCACCTCGGTCTCGACCTGCCCGCCGCCGACTTTGGTGGCGCGGAGCTGGAGCTTGCCGTCATCGAGCAGCAGGCGATCGCCCACCGAGACGGACTCGAGGATTTCCGGGTGCGGCAGGAACACGCGCTCGGCAGTGCCTGGAGCTTCCGAGCTGTCGAGGGTGAATTTGCCACCGGCGACCAGTTGCACGGCGCCTTCGGCGAAACGGCCGACACGCAGCTTCGGGCCCTGCAGGTCGACCAGGATACCGATCGGGTGGTGCAGCCGCGCCTCGACATTGCGGATATAGCCGACGGTCTGCTTCAGCAGCTCATGGCTGGCGTGGCTCATGTTGATGCGGAAGACGTCCGCACCGGCACGCGCCAGCTTCTCGATCGTGGCTTCGTCGTTGGACGCGGGGCCCAGGGTGGCGACGATCTTCACGCGTCTCAAGCGTTTCATTCGGAATCTGCACCTTCATCAGTAGGAGTGTCGTCGGCCGGCTGGTCGCCGCCGTCGGTAGGCAGGTCGCCCTCGAGTGGAACGGTTTCGCCGGAGGCGTCGGTGTCGCCGCTTACGACCTCGCCATCGGTCAGCTGCAACGTCCAGTCGCTGCGATTGTTGGTATCGACTTCGAAGAAGCCGGTGCGTTCGTAGCCGCGCGCCAGGCAATCCTCAACACCGAAGATGGTGAAGGTCTCGTCGCGGGTGCACATGAACACGCTGCCGTCCCAGGCGCCGCCGCTGACATCGTCGGCGGCATACACATAGTAGTAGCGGCGGGCTTCGAGGTTGCCGCGATAGATGGTGACGCAGTTATCGGGTTCGGCCACCCACCAGCCTTCCGATTGCCAGCCCTTCTCGGCGCGATAGCCGAAGGCGACGGAGACCTTGTTGCCGGTCTCGTTGCAGACGCGGAAGCTGCCTTCGCCGGTTTCGGCGTTCTGGTCAGCAGCGGTTGCAGACTGGGCCTGCTGCGCTTGCGCCGAAGCAGCACTGAGCGGCGCGTCGGCACGCGGCAGGAAAATCCAGATGGTGATGGCTACGAACGCGGCGGCGAGCACACCAGCGATGGCCAGGATGTAGCGCAATGGACCGTCCGGGTTGGATTGCCTGAAATCGTTTGCAGCGCGCGAGGTGTTTGTGCTCAGCGCTCCGCTCGCTGTCAACCGGTAAACGCGGCTTTTGTCGGAATTACGAACCTCATCACCACGCGATGTGGATTGATGTCGAATGGGCTTGAACGAGCGTCGACGAACGGGTTGAACGGGGGCCGAAACGAAGAGGAATTCGACTATGGCAACCGTCTCCCCCGATAGCGTCGCCCAGGACCAGATCAAGGCCTTCATCGAACGCATCGAGCGGCTCGAGGAAGAGAAGGCCGCAATCGCCGGTGACATCAAGGAAGTCTATGCCGAAGCCAAGGGCAACGGCTTCGACACCAAGGTGCTGCGCAAGATCGTGTCGATCCGCAAGCAGGACCATGCCGAGCGCATGGAGCAGGAAGCGCTGCTCGAGCTCTACCTCACTGCACTGGGCATGGCGGCCGCGCCGAGCGACGACGAATAGGCGTCGCGCCGGGCGACGACGAGTAAGCGCCACGCGACCAAGGGCCGCCCACTGGGCGGCCTTTGCTTTCTCCGCGGGAGCGCTCTAGCTCGCCTTGCGCACCTGCAGCCCGACAAACGTACCGATCGGCGCCGGGTGGCCGAACAGGAAACCTTGCGCTGTCGTGCAGCCCTCCGCCCGAAGGAAGGCCAGCTCTTCCTGCCGCTCGACGCCTTCGGCGACCACCGGGGTGCCGAGATAGCGCCCGAGCTCGACGACGGCGTGGACGATTGCTGCCGATTGCCGGTTGCGGTCGAAGGTCCTGACGAACGACTGGTCGAGTTTGATGCGCGAAAACGGGAACGCGCTGAGATGGGTCAGCGACGAGTGGCCGGTGCCGAAATCGTCGATGGCGACGCGCACCCCGAGCGCCCGTACCTGCCGCAGCGTCGTCACCGCCCGCACCAGGTCGCGCACCAGCGCGGTTTCGGTTACCTCGATCTCCAGCCGCGCCGGAGAGAGGCCGGTTTCGATCAGCACTTCGTGGATCAGCCGGGCGAAGGCCGGATTGTGGATCTGCGCTGCCGAAACGTTCACCGAGATGCCGAGCGGTACCCGCCAGCCGGCCGCCTCCGCGCAGGCGGTCCGCAGCACCCATTCGCCGATCCCAAGGATCAGCCCGTTCTCCTCGGCAATGGGCACAAAGACGCCGGGCGGCACGTCGCCGCGCTGTGGATGGTGCCAGCGGAGCAGCGCCTCGAAGCCGGTGACGTCGCCCGAGGCAAGATCGACCTGCGGCTGATAGGCGAGGTCGAGCTGTCCGGCGTCGGCAGCATCCGCCAAGTCATTGGCGACCAGCCGGCGGTCCCGCAGTTCGTCGTTCATCGCCGCTTCGAACAGCCGATAGCCGCCGCGCCCCTCCTGCTTGGCCCGGTAAAGCGCCATGTCGGCGGCCGACATCAGCTGCTCGGCGCTCTCGGCGTCGCCGGGGAAGGAGGCGATGCCGATCGAAGCGGAGATCACGGCGTCGTCTGCGGTCTCGGCGACATCGTGGGCAAACGCCTGCAGCAAACGCTGCGCTATGCGGTTGGCGGCATCGAGGCTCTCGGTGGCGTTGAGGACCACGGCGAACTCGTCGCCGCTCAGTCGCGCCGGATAGCCGATCTCCGACACCTCGCGCTGCAGGATCAACCCGACCCGGCGCAACAGCGCATCGCCGGCCGCGTGGCCGTAGAGGTCGTTTACTTCCTTGAACTTGTCGAGGTCGAGGCACAGCACGCTGCAGCTCTGGCCATCGCTGCGGGCCCGGTCGATGGTTTCATTCAGCCGCCGGCCGAAGCTCACCCGGTTGGGCAGCCCGGTCAGCGCGTCGTGGTGGGCGAGGAAGCGGATGTGGTCTTCGGCCTGCTTGCGGACCGACACATCGCGGATGGCGATGGCCCGCTGTCGCACGCCCTGAAATTCGATCTCGTGCGCCACCGCCTCGACCGGGACATCACCGCCGGCGACCTTCAGCGCGGCGTCAATGGTGGCGTTGGGGGTGCGATCGAGCGCCTCGCAAGCGGTGGCGTCGAGAAAATCGAGCAGCGGCCGACCGCTGGCATCGGCCTCGGAGCCCACCAGTTGCCTGAAACTGCGATTGGTGGCGCTGATCGTGCCTTGCCGCACGATGACGATGCCTTCGACCGCGGCGTCCGCCAGTTCGCGCATCCGCACGCTTTCAGCGCTGTGACGCCGGTCCCTGAGGTCGAGCAGGGTGCCGCCCATGGCGAGGCCCAGGATGACGGTCGAGGCGAGCGACAGCACCAGCCAGAGCCAGGTCGGGGTGCCCTCGGCGACGATCGAATAGCAGTCGGCGAAGCCGGCGGCGCCCATGGCGGTGAAATGCATGGCGCAGATGGCGAGGGTGAGCAGAACCGGCGCACCGACGCGGCCGCGCAGCGTCGAGGCGCGCGCCAGCCACAGCGCTGCAGCGCCCAGCGCCATGCCGGTCAGGATTGAAAACGCGACGAGATTGCCGTCCCAGAGGATGCCGCCGCCGACGATCACCGCCGCCATGCCGGTATAGTGCATGGCGGAAATGCCGAGTCCGACCACCGCGCCGGCGAGGACAGAGTCGCCGGCTGACGTGCCGACGGCGGCAAACCACAGTCCGCCGCCCACAATAGCGATGGCCAGCGACAGCGAGGCCAATGTCGTCGGCAGGTCGTAGCCGACCGCAACGCCGGGGTGAAACGCCAGCATGGCGACGAAGTGGGTGGCCCAGATGCCGAAGCCGACGGAAACCGCCGCGACGCCCAGCCACACCAGCTGCATCCCGCCGGCAGTCCGCCGGGCGTGGTGCAGCAGCGATATTCCGGCGAACGAGGAGAGTGCGCATAGCAACGCCGCCACGACGACCAGCGCCATGTCATGGTTGTTCAGTAGTGTGTTGACGACGGCCTGCAACAGGCGCCCCCGGATACTTCGATGCCGGCGATAGTTCGCATCGCGAGTGAACAGACGATTACCCGTTCCTCTGAACCGCCATCGGTTTGTCGCATGGGTGAATCAGCCGTCTGGAGCACTGCAGGTATAACTGCGTAGGCGTTTGGTCGGACGGCAGCAGGCGGGGCTGAGATGCCCCCAGGCCCTTGATTCGTCTTGTTTTCCAACCGGAAAAGTCCGCAACTGCACCTGAAAAGCCTGCAGCGGCGATGGAACGAGAAGCCGGCCGGCAAGTTTTGCTGCGGGGCTTTCAGGAGCAGTTATGACGCAGCGCACGTTTGGGCCGGAGAAGCGCGACGGCCGATGGTATTTCTACGCCTATCTCGACGGACAGCAGGTCGAGTGGGGTCCGTATTCGAGCGAGGAATTCGCCAAAGGGGCCAAAGACGCGATCGAGCGCCGGCTTGGTGAAGAGGATCAGGCGAGCGCTCCGCAGCCGGCGGCCGCGCCGGCAGGCGACGAGCCGGCAGAGCAGGGCGCTCCAGCCGAAGGCGAGTAGCCCACAACCGGCGGTTGGCCGACCCCCACCCCTGTCCCCTCCCCTAAGAAGGGGGAGGGAGACCAAAACACCAGCGTCTCAGCATGCGTCTCCCTCCCCTTGTTTAGGGGGAGGGGACAGGGGTGGGGGGCAGCCCGCGCCGCCGTTGAGGCCTACCCAGCCGCCGGGGTCGGCTCGCCCAGCGACAGCATCAGCCGGTTGGCCCAGTTGAAGAACGCGGCGCTCTGGATCAGGTCGGCGATGGCGAGGTCGTCGAGCCCAGCCTCTTTGAGGTCGGCGATCTGTTCGCCGCCAAAGGCCGAGGGCGTCTCGGTCAGGGCGACGGACGCGGCGACCAGGGTATTCCAGCGGTCGCCGAGATCGACCTCCACGCCGTTATCGAGCAGCCGCTGCACATCCTCGCCGCGCTTCGAATAGGTCGAGGCGAAACGGGCATGCACCGAGGCGCAGAAGATGCAGCCATTGGAGCGCGAGGTTGCCGCGGCCGCGAGCTCGCGCTCGGCGCGGGGCAGGCCGGCATCCGGGTTGTAGAAAATATCCTTGTCGGTGCGGGTGCGGGCGCCGAGGATGTCGGGGTCGCGAGCCAGCAGCATGAAATAGGGCGATTTGGCGCGCGACGCCTCGGTCAGTCCCTCCCAGTGCCGGTCGGTGAGCTCGGATTCGTCGAGCGGCTGCAGCCACGGGGCCCATCCGATCTGCTCCTGGGTGAAGACCACGGGGCGGTCGGCGAGGTCGTAGGTGATGGCTTTATCGGTCATTTCGGGCCTCAGGCTGCAGCGACGGGGCTGATCGGGGTGGTGGCGTAGGCAGCGCTCGTGGCCTGCTGCGCTGCGGCGAGGGCCCTGAGCCCGATCACCACGCGGATCTGGAAGGCAAGGAACGCCACCACCTGGCTCAGGGTCACGATGTCGGTGGTCGACCAGCCGGCGTTGAGGAGCTTCTGCAGCTTGTCGGGGCTGGCGTCGCGCGGCCGGAAAACCAGGAAGTGGGCGTGGGCCAGCGCCGCGCCGAGGCGCCCGAGCACCTCGCGGTTTGCCGGGTCGGGCTGATACTCGAGGCCCGGCTTGTCTTCGGCGCTGAGCGGACCGGCGGGGTAGTGGCCATAGGGGCCGACCGTCTCGCCACGACGGATCTCAGCACTGATGGCGCCGATCAGGCCATTGCGGTCGTGGTGACCCAGCTGCTCCTTGTAGAACGCGGCGATCGCTTCGTCCTTGTGCAGCGCGGCGACGAAGTAGGCGATGGCAAACCGCTCTTCGAGCAGCACCGTGCCGGCATCAGCGGGCGCGAACAGCGCCTCAAAACTCTTCTGCGCATTGTCGCGGGCAGTCGGGCGCCCATTGCGCACCGCATCCAGTGCGCTGCCGGGGAGCACGCCCACCAACTGGTCGATGACGTCCTTGCTCTTGTCGCTCATGGGGATGTTCCTTTCGAGAGCTTGGTCTTTGGTTTGGTCAGCGCACCACGCTCAGGCGTGGCGAATGCGGCTTGTCGGCCTTGGACCAGCCGAGGGAAGGGGCGACTTTCTCGGCGATCAGTTCGATCGAGCGGAGCACCAGCTCGTGCGGCGGATCGACCGAATGCACCTGGAAGACGATGTCGGTGACGCGCGGCAGCGTGGTGTCGCGATGGAGGCTCTCCAGCACGTCGTCGACGGTGCCGACATGCGTGTCGGTGGCAGCGATCAGATCATCGAGATCGTCGCTTTCGAAGCGGTGGCCGCCCTTGGCGAGGCCGATAGCAGCCTTCTTCAAGCCAACCGCGGCGAAGCGGCGGGCTTCCTCGCGGTTGTCGGCGACGAACAGGGTACGCGAGGCGACGATACGCGGCGCGATCTCGCGCGGCAGGTGCGCGAAATAGCCATCGATGATCGGGTGCTGCAGGTCGGGCAGGCTCGCCTTGGGATTGTCGGCCGGACGCGGCTGGGTACGCGACAGCATCAGCCCGTCGCCGGCCTTGCCGGCCCGAATGCCGCCAGCCACCGAGAAGGTCGCCTGCCAGAAGCGCTCGAGCAGGTGCGGCGCCGCCGGATAGAGCTTGACGTCGCCGACGATCGGCGAGCCGGACAGCGCGGTGCGGAAAGTCGCGAGGTGCCGCTCGTAGATGGCGGCCTTGTCCTTCACGTCATAGCCGAAAGCGGTGAACGAATCCGGGGTGCCACCCGAGCCGGTGCCGAGTTCCAGTCGGCCACCTGACAAGAGGTCGAGCACCGCCGCATCCTCGGCGGCACGGATGGCGTTTTCGAGCGGCAAAGTGATGATGCCGGTGCCGAGCCGGATGCGGGAGGTGCGCGACGCCACATAGGAGAGGAACACCAGCGGCGAGGGCAGGCCGCCCTCATCGCGGTGGAAATGGTGCTGCGCCACCCAGGCGCTGTCGAAGCCATTGGCCTCGGCGTGGACGATCTGCGTTGCGGCATTGTGGTAACGCTCGCCGGCGCTGGTGTCGTCGAGCAGCCGGGTGAAGAAGCCGAGGCGCTTGGGGAGTGTTGGATCAGACATTGGCGTGGCTCCGTTGGCCGGGAATGGCGTCGATCAGTTCGCGCGTGTAGGGGCTTTGCGGGTGGCGGAAGACCTCGGCGACCGGCCCGGTTTCCACCTGCTTGCCGTTCTGCAGCACCGACACGGTGTCGGAGATCTGCCGCACCACAGCGAGGTCGTGCGAGACGAAGAGGTAGGTGAGGCCGCGCTCGCGCTGCAACTCGTCGAGCAGCTTCAGGATCTGCGCCTGCACCGTCACGTCGAGGGCGGACACCGCCTCGTCGAGCACCACCACTTCGGGGTCGAGCACCAGGGCCCGGGCGATGGCGACGCGCTGCCGCTGTCCTCCCGAAACGGCGCGTGGCCGGCGCTTGCGCAAGGCTTCGGGCAGCCCGACCCGTTCCAGCAGCGCGTTGACCTTGTCGGCGCGCGCCGCGGCATCGAGGCGGCCGAAATTGCGCAAGGGTTCCTCGACGATCGAAAACACCGTCTGGCGCGGATCGAGCGACGAGAAGGGGTTCTGGTAGACCAGCTGGATCTTCTGGCGGAACTGGCGCAGCGCATCGCCCTTCAGTGAGGCGATATCGGTGCCGGCAATGCTGATCCGGCCCGAGGTCGGGCGACCGAAACCGACGACGTCGCGTACCGTAGTGGTCTTGCCGGAGCCGGACTCGCCGACAATGGCGTGGGTGGTGCCACGGCGCACCGCGAACGAGATGTCATCGACGGCGCGGAAATTCTTCCTGCCATCAATCTGGAAGTGGTGGACGAGGTTTTCGACCAGGATTGCATCCTCACTGGCAGGGATGACAGCCGCTGGGTAAGGAGATCTCGCGGCTCTGGTACCAGCCGACAGCGAGGGCGCATCGGCGAGCAGTTGCCGGGCATGGGCGCTTTGCGGCGCCGCCAGCAGCTGGCGCGCCGCGCCGGTTTCCTGGATGCGGCCGCCCTGCAGCACGACGATGCGGTCGGCCCGGTCGGCGGCGACCCCGAGATCGTGGGTGACCAGCAGCACGGCGGTGCCGGTATCGCGGCGCAACTCGTCGATCAAATCGAGGATGCGGCGCTGCACGGTGACGTCGAGCGCGCTGGTCGGCTCGTCGGCAATGATCAGTTGCGGCTTCAGCGCAATGGCAATGGCGATCAGCACGCGCTGCTTCATGCCGCCCGAGAGTTCGTGCGGATATTGCCGGGCCCGGAGCTCGGGGTCGGACAAGCCGACGCGGGCCAGGAGTTCAATCACCCGCGCGGCGATCGCCTTGCCGTCGCGCTCGCCATGGATGCGGAGGATTTCGCCGACCTGCGCGCCGATGGTTTTCACCGGGTTCAGCGAACTGGTGGGATCCTGCGGGATCAGGCTGATCTGGCGGCCGCGGATGGCGTCGAAGCGCTTGCCGGTCCAGTGGGCGATATCCTCGCCGTTGAGCCGGATGGCGCCATGCTCGATGCGGCCATTCTCGGGCAACAGCCCGATCACCGCCTGGGCGGTAGTGGTCTTGCCCGAACCGGACTCGCCGACCAGCGCCACGACTTCGCCCGGCTCGACGCTGAAGCTCACGTCGTGGGTGACGCGGGCATAGCGTTCGGCTTCCTTGTAGGCGACCGAGAGGTTCTCGACCGAGAGGAGGGGAGTGCTCATCGTCCGACCTTCCCCAGAGCCTGGCTGATGCGGTTGGCCGACAGCACCACCAGCACCACGACGAGGCCCGGGGCAGTGGTCAGCCACCAGGCGGTCGAGATGTAATTGCGTCCCTCGGCGATGAGGAGGCCCCATTCCGGCGTCGGCGGCGGCGCGCCATAGCCGAGAAAGCCGAGGGTGGAGATGGCGAGGATGGCGCCGCCGAACTGCAACGCCGCGAGCGCCAGCACCGAGGTCAGCGAGTTGGGCAGCACATGGCGCCACAGCACCGAGAGGAAGGTGCCGCCGCTGCCGAACGCCGCCTCGACATATTCCGAGCGCCGTACCCGCACCACTTCGGAGCGCGACAGGCGCGCGAAGCCGGCGACCGAGGTGATGCCCACGGCGATGGCCGCGTTCACGGTACCGAAGCCTAATAGGATAATGATCGAGAGCATCAGCAACAGGCCAGGGATCGACAACAGCACGTCGACGATGCGCATCACCGTCTCCTCGACCAGCCCGCCGAGGGCACCGGCAAACAGCCCGAGCGTAGTGCCGACGACGAGGCCGACCAGCACCGCGACGAAGGCGCCGGTCAGCGAGTGCACCGCGCCATAGACGATGCGGGCGAAGAGGTCGCGGCCGAGCGCGTCGGTGCCGAGGATGTGGATGAGGCTCGGCGCCTTGAGTTTTTCCGCCGGTACGCCCTGCACCGGGTTGAAGCTGGTGAACAGCGACGGCGCGACGGCGAACAGCACCACCAGGGCAATGATGCCCCAGGCCAGCACCAGGCTGGGCGAGACGCCGCGCAAGCGCTGCAGCAGCGGGTTAGCCGAGGCGTTGCGCGGCTTACTGACGAGGATGTCGGTGGATCCGATGCTGGTCATGCTGGGGCACCCTTGAGGCGGCGGAGGCGGGGATCGAAAACGGGGTAGAGCAGGTCGACGATGAGGTTCACCGCGACGAAGCAGAGGGCGGAGAACACCACGATCGCCTGGATCACCGACGTGTCCTGGAAGCGCACCGAGCGCTCGGTCAGCCCGCCAATGCCGTTGAGGCCGAACACCGTCTCGGTGATCACCGCGCCGGCCAGCAGCTCGCCGAACAGGATGCCGGCAATGGTGAGGGTAGGGAGCAGCGCGTTCTTCACCACGTGGCGCCACAGCACCCAGCTGGGCGAGGCGCCTTTGGCGCGAGCCACGGCGACGAAGGGCTGGGTCGAGACCTCGTCGATATTGCGGATGAGGATCTGCGCCAGTGGCGCCGAGATCGGGATGGCGAGGGTAATTACCGGCAGGATCAGCCCTTCGAACTCGCCCGGGTTGATCACCGAGATCCATTTGAGCCGGAACGAGAAGATCTGGATCAGCATGATGCCGAGCCAGAACACCGGCAGCGACACGAACAGCGACGGGATCGACTGGATAGCGGTGCGCAGCCAGGCAAAGGGCGCGAGCGTGGCAAGGAAGGCGAGGCCGAGTGCGATGATCACTGCGAGGGTGAAGCCGAGGCTGGCGAGCCGGGCGGTTGCCGGCAGATTGGTCAGGAGTTCATGCGCCACGGGCACGCTGCCGACGACGGAGTAGCCGAAATTGCCGGTGAGGAAATTGCCCAAAGCCTGCAGGTATTGCTGCCAGAGCGGGCTATCGACGCCATAGGCGTCGCGGAGCGCGGCGATCTGTTCCGGGCCGAGGCCCAGTTCAGGGTTCTGGAACTTGATCAGGATCGCATCACCGGGCAGCGCCTGCAGTAAGAGGAACGAGGCGGTGAAGGCGATCCACAGGACGAGCAGGGCCTGTCCGATCCGGCCGATGATGTAGCGCGACATGGCGGCGCTCCAGAAAGAGGGAGAGGCCCGGGCTCAGCGCCCGGGCCGGGATCAGGTCAGTGGGCAGCGACCCAGGTGTTGTAGAAGCTCGGGCGGCCAACCGCCTCGAACTCCAGCCCGTTCACGTAGGGCGCGGTGGCGAAAGCCTGCGGCTCCTCGAAGAACGGGATGGTGTAGGCCTCATCGAGCACGTGACGCTGGATGTCGCCGGCGATGGCCAGGCGCTTCTCGCGATCGGTCTCGGCGGCAAGGCCTTCGAGCAGTGCGTTCAGCTTGTCGTCGACGAAGTTGGTTTTGTCGGACGAACCGCCCTTCTGCAGCAGCCAGTCGCGGTTTTTCGGGTAATAGGCCGACTTGATCACGTCCGGATCGGCGCGGCCGACCATGGTGACGTTCACCGGGGTCTTCAGCGGATCGAGCAGGTCGAGGGTACGGCTGCCGGCGTCGCCGGCGAGGACGTTGAGCTTGACGCCGACCTGGGCCCACTGCTGGGCGAGGAGCTGCAGAACGCCTTCGTTCTGCGGCTGGGGCAGCGAGACATAGACCGTCAGGTCGAGCTTCTGGCCGTTCTTTTCGAGGGTGCCATCGGCGCCCGGGGTCCAGCCGGCCTCGGCGAACAGCGCCTTGGCCTTGTCCTGGTCGTAGACGAGCTTGTCGGAGAGATCGACATAGCCGGCGGCCTGCGAGGAGAGCACCGAAGTCGCGAGCGGGTAGTTCGCCGAGAACAGGGTGTCGACGATCTCCTTGCGGTTGGTGGCGTAGAGCAGGGCCTGGCGGACCTTCAGGTCGGCGACCAGCGGATTGTCCGGACGGAAGCTGATGGCGTTGTTGAGGCCGCGGGTGCCCGGCGCGTAGATCGGGAAACCGGCGTCGATCACCTGCGGCTCGTCATAGGCCTGGATCTGGCGGATCGCGTCGGCCTGGCCGGCGAGCAACGCGCCGATGCGCACGCTGTCCTCGGGCGTGATGATGTACTTGATGCCGTCGAGATAGGCGCGGCCCTGGTGGGTGAACTTCACCGGGCCCCAGTTGTAGTCCTCGCGCACCTTGAGGTTGAGCTCCTTGCCGAGCGTCTCGCTCTCGACCACGAAGGGGCCGGTGCCGATGATCTTGGTGGCGTCGCCGAGTTCGTCATAGGGCAGGGCCAGCGTCGAGGCGGCAACGATGCCCGAGCCGATCACCGCGGTGCCCTGCAGGAACCCCGGCGAGGGCTTGTTGAAGTGGAACTTGATGGTCAGGTCGTCGATGACCTCGGCGTGGTCGTAGTTGTTGATGACTTCCGAGACCGGATACTTCAGGTCCTTATTGCCCAGCCCGAAAGTGTCGTAGTTCAGCGCCACGGTCTTGGCGTCGAGCGGCGTGCCGTCCGAGAAGGTGATGCCGGGGCGGAGCTTGAAAGTGTACTCGGTGGCGGTGTCGTTGACCTGCCACGACTCGGCCAGCCAGGGCTCGATCTCGAGCGTCTGCGGGTTCTGGTAGGTCAGCTTGTCGGTGATCTGGTTGAGCACGCCGCCGTTCGGGTAGAAGCCGCCCGCCGGGGGATAGAGGTTGGTGTGGGCCTGCTGCTCGAGGTAGATCAGGGTGCCGCCCTGAACCGGGGCGTCCTGGCCAAAGCTGGGGCCGACGATGGTGCCGGCGAGCAGCAGAGCGGCGAGCGCTCCGAGCGTGCGGCGCTTGATTGATGTCACGATGCGATCCTTTCGGGTGCGAAACTGGCGTTCCGGTGCATGCCCGGAAGGTGCCCAGATCGTAGCCCGATCGGCGGTTCACTCAATAATCCCTATGGGAATGATAGACTAAATAGGCGAAAGCCGGTGAGATTTGAATCACACGGTTCCGCCTGGGCGGAGAAAAAGGCCGAGGTGACGCCTGACCCTGGGGTTGGCCACGAGGCTTCGCCACACACCGGACATCATCCCTGCGAAAAGCAGGGACCCACTTTTCGCTCGCACCACTGGATAGTTGGGTCCCAGCTTTCGCTGGGATGACATCGTAGGTGGGGTGGTCTCCGTGGTTCACTTCGACCAGGTTGCGTCGTGACACTAGGTCACTAGTGAAGCAATCCCGCTGACTACTCGGCCGCGGCCCGATCGTCGTAGTCGGGCGCATCCGGGCTGCCCGGGGCGGTTTCGGTGCCGAGATCGGGGAAGGCGACGATGCGCTGGTTGCGCAGGTCCATCCGCACCACCAGCAGCCCGCGTTCCTCGAAATAGGCGAGGAGGCGTCGGGCGCGGCCGGTGGAATGAGTGCCGTAGGCACGGGCCAGCGCGGCATCGGAAGGGCAGGGCAGCCCCTCGAGCGCAGCCCGCGCCAGTACCAGGAACACGCCCTGCACATCGTCGGCGAGCTGGGTGGAGAGCGACAGCGCGGTCTGCCAGGTCTCGGACTGCGCCGTTTCCTCGGCAACGCCGGCCCGAACCACGGCAAGCTTCCTGCGGAATGCCGGCAGCGCCAGCGCTTCGCCGGGGACGCGCCGGATGCGGCAGCGGACGAGGAAATCCTGGTAGAGCACGGCGACCGAGCGATAGGCCGCGTCGCGATCCTCGAGCAGTTCGCGGACCACGTCGTCGATGGCGCGGTCGCGCTCGGCGATGTCGACCGGGGGCTCGTCGGCCCGCGGCTGCTGCGGCACCTGGGTGCGCACCAGCTGGGCGAGGAGATCGTTGGTCGAGGGCGGGGGCGGCGGCGGGGGCCGGCGCACCGGGCGCGCCGCTTCCGGAACCGGCGCAAAGATCAGATCCCGGGCGTCGATCGACGCATCCGGCATCGGCATTAGCTTGGGGCTCGACGAGCGGGCCGAGGTTTCCACCGCACCGATCACCATGGGCAGCGGGCGGCGCGACATGGCGGGCCCTAGCGCAATGAAATGGCCGCGGTTCAGGTCACGAAACATTTCGGCCTGCCGCCGCTCCATGCCGAGGAGGTCGGCGGCTCGGGCCATGTCGATATCGAGGAAGGTGCGGCCCATCAGGAAGTTCGACGCTTCGGCGGCGACGTTCTTAGCGAGCTTGGCCAACCGCTGCGTGGCGATCACCCCGGCAAGGCCGCGCTTGCGGCCACGGCACATCAGGTTGGTCATCGCGCCGAGCGATAGCTTCCGCGCTTCGTCGGAGACTTCGCCGGCAATGGCGGGGGCGAAGAGCTGTGCTTCATCGACCACCACCAGCATCGGGTACCAGTAGTCGCGATCGGCATCGAACAGGCCACCGAGGAAAGCGGCGGCGCAGCGCATCTGCTGCTCGACATCCAGCCCCTCGAGGCTCAGCACCACCGATACGCGGTGCTGGCGGACGCGGGCAGCGATGGTGGTGAGTTCGCTCTCCGAACGCGAGGCGTCGACCACCAGGTGCCCGTATTTGTCGGCGAGGGTGACGAAGTCGCCCTCGGGGTCGACGATGCATTGCTGCACCCAGGGGGCGCTCTGCTCGAGCAGGCGGCGCAACAGGTGGGATTTGCCGGAGCCGGAATTGCCCTGCACCAGGAGGCGCGTGGCCAACAGTTCCTCGAGATCGAGCTTAGCCTCGGCGCCACCCTGCGCCACACCCATGTCGATCGCGACCTGCATGGGATGTGGTTAGCTGATTCTTGGGGGCAGGGTTGGTCCGCAACGCAGCTTATCACCGGGCGGTGGAGGCAGACTGGACGCTTGATGAGGTGAGCCGGCCCTTGCAGTCGGCGTACCCTCTCCCGCCTGCGGGGGAGGGGGGACCACGCGAAAGCGTGGTGGGAGGGGGGAGCCAATGGTCCGATCCGGATAGATCGCTGACAGTTTAGTCCGGATACATGGCTGACAGGAGGACCTGTCGATGCCGTGGGAAGCGACGTCAGTGATGGATGCGAAGGTGCAGTTCGTGGCGGACTGCCTCGTTGGCGATGAGCCGATGAGCGTTCTTTGCGAGCGCTACGGCATCAGCCGACAGACCGGTTACAAGTGGCAGCGGCGCTTTGCTGAGGAAGGCGCCGGTGGGCTTGAGGAGCGCTCGCGGGCACCGC
>Ga0209902_101038_pt1 | contig 17320 bp, 11 predicted proteins | sample FECB27metaG_FD_188304 | JGI IMG/M metagenome (GOLD analysis project Ga0209902, IMG submission 188304) | Cyanobacterial communities from the Joint Genome Institute, California, USA - FECB-27 (SPAdes) (version 2) | ecosystem: Environmental > Aquatic > Thermal springs > Hot (42-90C) > Microbial mats...
GACGTGCCGCCACTGTGACTGATCGAATTCAACGTCACGTTGGCCGTGATCGGATCGATGAAGACGGCGATGCCGCCATTGCCCGAAACGGTACCGCCCGTGGTGGCGAAGCTGCCCGAAACAGAGGTGCCGGCGACGTAGATGCCGGCATCCGTATTGTCTTGCGCGTTCAGAATGGCGAAGGTGTAGGTACCCTGGCCGGCAATATCCAGGCCGTCGTCGCCATTGTCCTGCAGCAGGGTCGTGCCGGTGAAGTTGTAGGTGCCATTGCCGACGATGTGCAGGCCGTCGAGGCCGTTGCCGGTCGAGGTGAAATTGGAGCCCTTGATGCCGGTCGAAGTGCCGGTGAAGCTGGCGCCATGGCCGCCAGCGCCGCTGACGGTCACGCTGGTCAGCGTGGCACCGTTGACGTTGTTGCCGAAGATGCCGTCGGCACCGCCTGTAATCGTGATGCCCCTCAGCGTGTTGCCGTTGCCGAGCGTAATGACGTTGTTGGCCGGATTGGTGCCTGCGATGGTGCCGTTGCTGCCGCCGAGATTGTAGCTGCCGGTGCCGCCGCCAAACAGCTGGGCCGTCACGCTCTCTCCGCCGCCGATGACGGTCTGGCCATTGGCCAATGTCACGCCCGCCGTCAGCAGGTTGCCGCTGCCGCCGAGTGCCACGACGAAGCCGTTGGCACCCGCATTGGTGACCGCGTCGTCCAGGGTCGTTGGGTCGCCCAACGTGCCGAGACCGAGTGTGTTGGCGCCATCGGCGAAGAAGAACTTGCCGAACGCCGTGCCGGTCACGGCATTGATCGCCACCCGCGTCGACGAGCTGACGAGCTTTTCATTGCCCTCGATGCGGACACCGATGTCGCCGCGCACGCGCTCGTTGACCCGCTTGCGCAAGCCTTCGCTGACGGCATAGACCGGTTCCGGGCCTTCGGCGTCGCCCTGGGCCTCGCCACCCCGATTGAACGGGATCGTCAGCCGAACACTGCCGGCGAACTGGGTGTCGTCGCGGTTGTCGTTGCGCACCTCACCAGCGAAGGCAAGGGACGCGCCGCTGCCAAAGACATCGCCGATCTGATATTCAAAGCCGGCCTTGCCACCGGTGATGCTGTCGTCATCGCCGTCGGGGTCGCCAAAATGGTAGGCGCCGATGGAGAGCCGCAGCGCATGGTTCTCGGGCAGCGCGACCGGCACCTGTGCGCCAATCTCGCCCTCAATGCCCCAGGCGGCGTAATTGCGCCGGTCGATGACCGATATCTGCTCGAGCAGCTGGTTGCCGACCATAGACAGGCTGGAGTTGGTCGACTGTTCGGCCCGGTCTCCGCTGATCGGCAGGAAGACGTTCACATGCGCGTCGAAATTCGTCGTGATCGCTTCGAGGCCCAGCGTGGCGCCGGTGAACTGATGCCCGTCCTGTCTCTGGGTGTTGATGTAGGCATAGCCGCCCAACATCAGGTCCGGATTGACGATCCGGCGTATGCCGATGCCAAAATCCTGGCCAAAGCCGTCCTCGAAGTCGTGCTTGGCCCTGACATCGAGGAACAGTACCGATTCGGCCGTCTGCTTGAGCGGAACGAAACCTTCCAGAGCAGCAGTGGCGCCATCATTGTTGGCGCCGACGATGGCGCGCACCTGCGACTGCCACAGCCCGCCTTCCTCGGCAAAGGCCGCCATGCCCGAGAGTGCAAAGGCGATCGTCGACAGGGCCGATGTCCGTAAAAGACTTCTGGCACGACGCGTCAGTCTATACTCGGCCGAAACTTGCGGGCCGCTCACCGGAGCGGCTACCACATCGGTATGCATTGCGTTGTTGGGCAGCAAACGCGAGTGCATTAAAGATCCAGTCCAAGGGGGGCGTTCTTGATTTTGCTGATAGGTCTACCAATGCGTGCGCCTTGCAAGAGGATTTTCCGCCACTATTGCGTGTATTAGCATAAAAAGAAGTTTTGTTGCAGTAGAGCAACAGAACCCGCGCTTTTTTCAGCCTAAGTTCATCCAAGTCGAACCAGTTTATCCCCAGCCAAGGCAAGCAAAATGAGCCCCAATTCCGTGCGAACGACAACGCCCGTCCGAGCTGTCAACATCGGCGCTGCTGTGCTTGCGCTGTTGTTTGCCGGCAGCGCATTCGCGCAGGAAGCCAAGCCCGCCGAGGCCAAGCCGGCCGAAGCAAATCCATGGGCAGTCAACTGCGCCAGCGGTGCGACAATCAACGAACTACAATGCCAGGTGTCGCAGAATCTGACCGAGTCAAAGACAGGTCAGCGTGTGTTGACGGTCACTATTCGCAAGGAAAACGACAAGGGCGGGCTCGCCATGCTGCTTGCGCTGCCGCATGGACTGTTCCTGCCGTCCGGCGCGTCCTACCAGATCGACCAGGGCGAGAAGGTGACCGTCGCGATCCAGACGAGCGACCAGAACGGAGCCTATGCCGCGGCACCACTGACGCCGGAACTGATCACGGCGATGAAGGCCGGCACAAACCTGAACGTCGGCATGGAATCGGTCACGCGCAAGGCGGTGGCGATCCCGGTTTCGCTGGCGGGCTTCACCGCCGCGATCGACAAGCTGCAGGCCATCAAGTAGGCGCAGGCGGGGGCAGGGCGGTTGGTCTCGCCCTGTCTTTCAACCAGACCTATGATCAGTCCTGGTCGTCGTTTGTTGGCGTGTGGTCGCGGCGGCCGGCCATGATCTCGCGCTTGCCGACATGGTTGGGCGCGCCGACAAGGCCTTCCTTTTCCATGCGCTCGACCAGCGACGCGGCACGGTTGTAGCCGATGCCGAGACGGCGCTGGATGTAGGAGGTCGAGCACTTCTTGTCGCGCTGCACCACCTTCACCGCTTCGTCATAGATCGAGTCGCCATCCTCGGCAGCGACGGCACCCTTGTCGAAGACCGGCGTGTCCTCGGCTTCCGGCACCTCATCGTCTTCGTCGGCGGTGACGGTCTCGAGATATTCGGGACGCCCCTGTGCCTTGAGATGGGTGACGACATGTTCGACCTCGGCATCCGAGACGAACGGGCCGTGGACACGGGAGATGCGGCCACCACCGGCCATGTGGAGCATGTCGCCCTGGCCGAGCAGCTGTTCGGCGCCCTGTTCGCCAAGGATAGTGCGGCTGTCGATCTTCGATGTCACCTGGAACGAGATGCGGGTCGGGAAATTGGCCTTGATCGTGCCGGTGATGACGTCGACCGAAGGACGCTGCGTCGCCATGATCAGGTGGATGCCGGCGGCGCGGGCCATCTGGGCAAGCCGCTGGATTGCGCCTTCGATCTCCTTGCCGGCGACCATCATCAGGTCGGCCATCTCGTCGACGATGACGACGATGTAGGGCATCGGCGCGAGGTCGATCTCCTGCTCCTCGAACAAGGGCACGCCGGTGCCTTTCTCGAAGCCGGTCTGCACCTGCATCACCACCGTCTCGCCCTTGTCGCGGGCAATCGCGGCGCGCTCGTTGTAGCCGTCGATGTTGCGCACGCCGAGCCGAGCCATCTTGCGATAGCGGTCCTCCATCTCGCGCACCGCCCACTTGAGCGCAGTGACCGCCTTCTTCGGGTCGGTGACCACAGGCGTCAGAAGATGCGGGATGCCGTCATAGATGGAGAGTTCGAGCATCTTCGGATCGACCATGATCAGGCGGCACTCTTCCGGCTTCAGCCGGTAGAGCAACGACAGGATCATGGTGTTGATGGCGACCGATTTGCCCGAACCGGTGGTGCCGGCGACCAGCAGGTGAGGCATCTTGGCGAGCTCGGCGATGACCGGCTCGCCGCCGATCGTCTTGCCAAGGCAGAGCGCCAACTTGCACGCCGTGTTGCGGAAGCCGTCCGACTCGATCAGCTCGCGGAAATAGACCGTCTCGCGCGTCTCATTCGGCAGCTCGATGCCAATGACGTTGCGGCCAGGGATAACGGCGACACGCGCTGATATCGCCGACATCGAACGGGCGATGTCGTCGGCAAGGCCGATAACTCGCGAGGACTTCACGCCCGGCGCCGGCTCGAACTCGTAGAGCGTCACCACCGGGCCCGGGCGAACATGGATGATCTCGCCGCGGACGCCGAAGTCCTCAAGCACGCTTTCCAGCAGGTCGGCGTTCTGCTCCAGCCGCTCCTGCGACATGTAGAACCCCTGGCCTGCAGGGGGCAGCTGCAAAAGCTCCTCGGAGGGCAGTTCATAGGCATCGCCAGTAGTTGCCGGCACGATCCTGCCCATCAGGGGCAAGGGCGACACCGCACGCGCCGGGGCCAACGGCTCCGTGACGCCACTGTTGACTGGCTCTGGCGCCGTTGCGACGACCGGAGCGGGCTCAGCGCGCTCGGCAGTCGCGGGCGCTTCGAGGGTCGCCTGGTTGGAGTTGGCGGGCGCTGCCGGCGCTGTCATGACCTGGTGGGGCGGAATGCACTCGATGACACGGAACAGCGCTGTGAGTTCCGCTGCCGGAATCTCGGGCTGCCTGGTGACGATCGGCGCCGGCGCAACCCGGGCGGGCGGTACGGGCGCCGGACGGGTGGCAACGACCGGGACGGTCGGCGAAGGACCGTCCGACGTGTTTGGCGCCATCAGCTCGAAAAATGCATGGTCGGAAAGATAGGACCACCTAGCCTTCTTCGGCTGGGCTGCGGCGGCCACACCGGTATCTGCAGGCTTGGCTGCCGACTGTGGCGGCGAGGCGGCCGGCTGCACGACTGCTGCGGCTTGCCGCGCGGGCGAGTGTGCCTGAACCGCCTGTGCTGCGGTCCTGCTGGCGATCTGCGCCTGCAAGGCTTCCACGACCTGGGCCCCTGTCGTCACGGTTGCCGGCCTGGCCGGAGCAGGAGCGGCAACAGGCACGGCAGCTACCGCGCGCTCGCTTGCCTGCGGCTGAACTGCCGCGACATTCGCCTGGGCTTCATTATGGGCGGCCTCCGCCGCCTCGTATGCCTGGCGCTTGGCGGCGTCGTAGTCGGGCGTGCGGGTGAAGCGCACATTGGGCGCCAGGTAGAAATAGTCCTGCCAGCCGGGGCCATCGGCCGGCGAGGGCACATGCGTCCTGTCACCCTTGTTTTCAGGGCGATCTGGGCGGTCATCGTGCGAGGCTTGGTTCGAAAAATTCACTCGAGGCAAACGCGTGCTTCCCATACTCAAGACTCGCTGATGAAACGTCCCCCGAGCAATAGGAAGCGAGTGGTTAACAGTTCCTTCCAGCTTCCTGCTTTGTGATCGGACTCGTCAATTCGCGGACGCGATAAGAGGTCCCTCTAAGTTTGTTAGCAGAATGCAATATGACAGCAGACGTCAAAGGATGGGCTGTGGAGTTCCCACGCCAGCAGTTTGCAAGCCCTTGTTCCGCTGTGCTAACTTTACGTCATGCGGTAAGGAGATGCGGACTTGTACCGCTTTTGGAATTGGTTTGGGTATCCGAAGGCTGGGGGCAAAAGAGGTGGAGGGCCGGAGCCCTCGAACCTCTCGTTGGTCCATGATGGACGCTTTGCAGGCTTCCTGGCAAACACCGCTGATCTTGTTTCATTTTATGACCACGATTTCCGGCTGACCGACTGCTCGGCCAGGCTGAAAAGCATTCGCGGAAACGCAATGACCCCCGGTGCCATGGCCTGGGAAATCTACCCGAACTTTGGTGAAACCGAGCTTCGCGCAGCAATGCAGCTCGCCGCGCGCGACGGTTCGTCAACCCGAATCAAGCTCAAGGCTTTGTCGGGCCAGCCGGCGGGCACCATCTTCTGCTTCGGAATGGCTGATGGCGTCGGCATCATAGAGACTGCGGAAACAGGGCAGGACGGTCGCGCTGCCACCGAAGAAGCAGATCGCGTGAAGCTGCTGCAGCATCAGGCGACGCACGACGCCTTGACCGGATTGCAAAACCGCCGCCGCTTCAGCGAGCGCCTGGACGAGGTCCTGGCGGAAAGCGGCGATTCCCGGGACAAGTCGGCACTGCTGCAGATCGACCTCGACGACTTCAAATCGGTCAACGACACGCTTGGCCATGGCACCGGCGACACCTTGCTGCAGCTTGCCGCAAATCGGATCCGCGGCGCCCTGCAGGATGGTGATGCCGCCTACAGATACGCCGGCGACGAGTTCGCGGTGATCCAGGCCGCCAAGCAGCAGCCCATGGCCGCCGAGCGGCTCGCGCAGGCGATCGTCGATGCCTTCAAGGCGCCCTTCGTCATCAACGACATACCGCTTTTTGTTGGCGCCAGCGTCGGCATCGCCTTCGGCCCCCAGCACGGGATCGAGAGCGAAGAGCTGATGAAGGCGGCCGACATCGCCCTTTACGCGGCCAAGCGCGATGGCCGGGGCTGCGCCCGCACGTTCAATCGCTCGATGATGCTGCTCCTGGAACAGCGGGAGAACCTGCGGCGAAGCCTGCGCATGGCCCTGGAGCGGCAGGAGCTCTACCTCGAATATCAGCCGCTCATTCGCCCACCATCAACGGTGATCGGGTTCGAGGCGCTGCTGAGATGGCACCACCCCGAGGTTGGCCTCATTCCGCCGAACGTGTTCATTCCGATCGCCGAGGCCGACGGCCTGATGGACGACATTGGCCGCTGGGTGCTCGAGGAAGCCTGCCGCCAAGCGATGACCTGGCCTTCTTCTCTGAGCATCGCGGTGAACCTGTCGCCGGCGCAGTTCCTGAGCGGTTCTCTCACCGATACCGTGGCACAGATCATCGACAAGGTCGGCATCCGGGCCGACCGCCTGGAGCTCGAAATCACCGAAACGGTGCTGCTGGAGCAGACGGTCGACAATCTCGACACTCTCAACACCCTTAATGTCCTGGGAATCCGGATTTCCCTCGACGACTTCGGCACGCACTACTCGTCGCTGAGCTATCTCAAGAATTTTCCGTTCGATACGCTGAAGATCGACCAGTATTTCATCAAGGACCTGGTTGCCGACCGCAAGAGCCAGGCCATCGTCCGGTCTGTCATGAGCCTGGCACACGGCCTGGGTATCAGCGTCACCGCGGAGGGGGTCGAAACGGCCGGCCAGGCACACTGGTTGATCGAAGAGGGCTGTGATTGCTTGCAGGGGAACTTTCTCGGGCGGCCGATGGGGGCGGACGCGACGGGTGAGTTTGCGGACCGCCCGCCGGCGGAGCAGAAAGCGCCGCAAGAACAAGACCGATCATGACGACAGGCAACACCCAACAAGCTTGCCTCGACGGGGCAGGCGAACAAGGCCATACATACGGATAGTGTCAGGCCCAACCAACATCGGGCCGGGCACCGCAAATAAGCCGAGCAATCCTGTTGCCCGGCCAACGATAAGAGGGTGACATGCCTACGAAAGATGCGAATGCGGAACCAAGTTTTCGCACGATGATCCAGGTCGACATGGAGATCGCATCTTTCCTTTCGAATTGGGCGCATTGCGACTACATTTCGAGCTATCTGGCGCGTACGATCAGCCATAACAGGCCCGACTCCGTTCTGTTTTCAAATCTCTTTTCATCCGCATTGAATGAATTGCTGGAGGTCACTTTCAGGACCCGTCACTCTGGGGGCGCACTCGAATGCCGGCTGTCTCGCCTCGGTGAGACCGACCGGATCGAGTTGACGTTTGCCTGCAGCAAGGAAGAGCACGCCTTCCTGGAGGCCGCCGTTGCGCGGGTCCAGGGTGCCGATCGGCAGGCGCGCTATCTGAGTTCGCTTTCAGGCGATGTCGCACCTAGTCGCGACATGATGCTTCTCGAACTGACCGTTAACTACAATGCCACGCTTCGGCTTGAAGAGGTCGATGCCGATACGGTTACGATCGTCGTCGATCTTCCGCTCGGGGGCCTGGCAAATTGACTGCACATCCTCACCCCTCCAACATATCGGGGCGCTTCAAGGCGCATTTTGACCTGAACAACCAGGAATTCTCGCTTGCCGGGTCGGTACGCCCGCAAACGATTGATGAGTTGGCGCCTAGCCTAGGCCTGCTGAAGGAATCCATCGAAAGCGTCCGCGGCGTGCTTTACATCAATGTCAGACGCCTCGCGCAGATGAACAACACTGCGTTCCATGCCTTCTCACGCGTCATCATCGACGCATGCCGGGTCAGGCCGGACCTGAGATTCGTTGTCATTACCTCCAGCGTCGTCGGCTGGACGACGCGCAAGTTCGGTCGCCTCAGCAAGATCGAGCCGGGCATCACTGTCGAGGAATATGACAGCGAGTTCTATCCCGGCCAGAGCTTCCTCGAAGAGGGTGGCTTCATCCCCATCCTGCGGACCCAGACCAAGATGACCTGGCGGCACGAGCGCTCGATCCTGCCACGCCACGGCATGCGTCCGGGCATCGTCATGGCTGACATCTGCTGCGGCATCGGCGATTTCGCCGTGCTGGTTCAGAAGGAGTTCGAGCCGTCGCGGATCGTCGCCCTCGATCATTCCAAGTCGAGCCTGGCCTATGCTCGAAACGTCGCCAGCGAGTTCGACATCACTGGCATCGAATACACCTATGGCGATGCCTCCGAGATGCTGCTCGATGACGACCAGTTCGATCTCGTCACCTGCCGGCACTCGCTGCAGATCTTCAATCGTCCGGCGCAGATCCTCAAGGAGCTGTTCCGGATCTGCAAGCCGGGCGGCCGGGTCTACATCACCAACGAGAAGAACTCGCACTGCCTAGGCGAACCGCGCGGCGAGAGCATCCGCTGGACCTACAACGAGGTAGCCAAACTGTTCGAACACTTCGACATGGACGTCGAGCTCGGGCCAAAGAGCCGGCGCTACCTGGCCGATGCCGGCTTCGACGACATCCGCGTCGAGTCGTTCATGGTGACAAATCTCGACGGCGACCCGAAGGACTTTGCCGACATGATCGCCGCATGGGAAGACGTCTATGCTGGCGACATGGCGGTCAAGCGCGGCGATTCTGGCGAATTCATCAAGCAGTTCAGGCAAGGTTTCAAGGACCACATCTCCGCCGCACTCCACCCGAAAGGGTATGCCGGCTGGCCAATCTGGGCTGCCTCGGGGCAGAAGCCGCTATGAGCACGGAGATACAGGACACCCCACGTTTCGGACTGCATTCCTTCCGCGCGAAGTTCGTGCTGGTGGTGGGCGGAGCGGTCCTGTTCGACCTTTTGATGAGCGGCGGCCTTGCACTGTGGAACGTGCAGCGGTTGTCGCAGGACGCGACCTCGGAGGTCGGCGCCGGCCTGACGACGGCAAACCAAGAATATATCCGCTCCTATGCCGAGTCGACGGCTTCGCGGGTCGACCTGTTGCTCGACCGCGTCCATGCCGACGTCAAGACGCTGGCAGGCGTGATTCAGGGGCAGATCGACGATCCCGACCGGCAAAAACAGGTCGGCGCCACGCTGGCAAACCAGGCCGCGGCTTCAGTGAATGTGGTCTATGACACCAAGGGACAGTGGGCGCAGAACCTGCCCGGCGCACCGTCCGTGGTCAGCGTCTGGGGCTACCTGCTTGGCCCCGACCACAAGCCGCTGCCGGCGGTCCAGGAAGAGATCGAAAACAGCGCAGTGCTCGACCTCGTCGCGCCGAGCCTGCTGACCAGCGGTTCGTCAAAGCTGCAGATGTATTACATCGGCCCGAAGGAGCGCCCGATCTTCAGGACGGCGCCCTATACGGACCAGGCGCAGACCTTCGACCGCCTCTATCCCGGTCACAACAATTCGGAATTCTGGGAGTTCCTCTTCCCCGGCATCTATGGCTCGTGGCAGAAATGGGCGCTCGACCCAGCGTCGCGTTTCATCCCCGACAACGACATCACCCAGACCGCGCCTTACACTGACGCGATCACCGGCAAGCTGATCGTCAGCTTTTTCCATCCGCTGTGGACGCGTGACCGCACGGGCGTGGCAGGTGCCGCCGGCGCCGATATCACCCTCGACCAACTCGCCGAGATCGTCGAGAACGTCAAGATCGCTGAAACCGGCTTCGGTTTCCTGACGATGCCGAACGGCAACGTGGTGGCCATCAACCCGAAGAGCGAAGCAACAATCGGGCTGGTTTCCTCGAATGAAAAGGGTACGGACGGGGTCACAGGCTTGGAGCGCTCGCTGCGTTCCAGCACCCAGCCCGCGATCGCGACCCTCGACCTCAATAGCAGCAATGACGGCGTGATCCAGCATGTGCTGCTGCAGGAGGACGGCGAAAACGTTCCTTACATCGTTGTCCTGAAGGGGCTGAAGCCGACCAATCTGTGGACCACAGGGCCTATCGAAAAACAGGCGATGTCGGTCGGCATCGTCGTGCCCGAGCGCGAGATCTATGCCGCGTTGTTTGCAGCACAGGACAGCATTTCGAAGGCGACGAACCGGATCCTCCTCTACCAGCTCCTGGCGATCATCGTGTCTCTGATGATCGTGTTTGCCGCGGTGTTTGGCTTGTCCAAACGCATCACGGCGGGCCTCAGCGCCCTTGCCGCCGGGGCCCGAAGGCTACAGGCGAAGGACTATTCCGTCCGCGTCAACATCCCGTCCAAAGACGAGGTCGGCGAGGTTGGCGTGGCCTTCAACCGCATGGCTGAGCAGATTAGCTTCCACACCGAGAACCTTGAACAGTTGGTCGATGAACGCACCAGGGATCTCGAAGACGCCAATGTCGAAATCTCTTCGCTCAATGAAAAGTTGCGCAGCGAAAACGTGCGCCTCGGCGCCGAACTTGACGTCGCGCGCCAGATCCAGATGATGGTGCTGCCCAAGCCGCGCGAACTGGCGCTGATCCCCGGCATCGAAATCGCAGCCTATATGCGGCCGGCCGACGAGGTCGGTGGCGACTATTACGACGTGTTGCAGGATGGGAACCGCCTGAAGATCGGCATTGGCGACGTTACCGGGCACGGCCTGGAGAGCGGCGTGCTGATGCTGATGGTGCAGTCGGTTGCGCGCGCGCTGCAGGAGACGGGCGAGGACAATCCCCGCCAGTTCCTCGATCGGCTGAATCGCGCCATCTTCAAGAACCTGGAGCGCACCAATTCCGACAAACACCTTTCACTGGCCTTCCTCGACTATGAAGACGAGCGCCTCGTCCTGTCGGGTCAGCATGAAGAGGTTCTGGTTGTCCGCGCCGGAGGCAAGGTCGAGCGGATAGACACGCTTGACCTCGGCCTGCCGGTCGGCCTTGAGCGCGACATTTCGCCTTTCGTAGCCACCCGCAATATCCCGTTCAGTAGCGGCGACGTCATCGTGCTTCACACCGACGGCGTGACCGAAGCAGAGGGGTCTGGCGGCAAGCTGTTCGGCCTCGACCGGCTCAGCGAAAGTGCACGGTCGCGCTATGGTAGCAGCGCGGAAGAGATCAAGACGGGAATTGTCGATGACCTGATGGCATATATCGGCACACGGAAGATACACGACGATATTACACTCGTCGTCATGAGGCACAGGTGAGCACATGACAACTATGTATGGTCCGGCCGACATTGCGATGGGCATGCGCGACAATATCAGCCGCGTCAGGTTGTTTGACGGGCCGCTGGACCTGAAATGGCACCATTGCGCAACGACTTCGGATTTCATCGCCGATCTTTTCGCGCTGCCCTTCCACGCATCGCGAAACGACTACAAGGAAGTGCGCCACAGCATTGGATACCTCGTCAACGAACTGATCGAGAATGCGGTGAAGTTTCGCGAGCCGGGCGAGATCATCGTCGAAGCATCAATGGACTCAAACAATTTCAAAGTTAAGGTTTCCAACGTCGTTGCCGACAAGACCGCGGTGACGTTTCAGAAGCTTCTCTTCCAGATTACCATAGGTGATCCGGGAGACCTTTTGATCCAGCAGATTGAGGCAAATGCCGCCGATCCCGATGCTACCGGCTCCGGGCTTGGATTGCTCACGCTGATGAGCGACTATGGCGCCCGACTGGCATGGATCTTCAGCCCGGTTGAATCCAGCAACCGGGTTCACGTCGAGACCTATGCCACGATCCCGATCTCGCAGGCTCACTAAAGAAAGAATGAAGGCGCCCATGGAAGTAAGAACCGATGACTATCGCGTCTGGACCGAAAACAGCGATGTCTATTTCGACGGCTCCATGCGGCTTTCTGGTTCGGAAGCCTACGCGCCGGTACTGGCGGTGATGACGGCCATCCTGGCCGAAAAGCCTGAAACCATGACGCTCAACCTGACCGACCTCGAGTTTCTCAACTCATCCGGCATCAATCTTCTGGCCAAGTTCACCATCGAAGTGCGCAAACACCCCGACGTTCAGCTCGTCGTGCGCGGCAGCTCCGAGATTCCCTGGCAGTCCAAGTCGCTGCCAAACCTGAAGAAGCTGCATCCGGCGCTGGTGTTGCAAATCGACTGAAGCGGCAAGGCGGCAGGTAACATCCGTCGCACAGGACAGAAAAAGCCGCGGCATCGATGCCGCGGCGTTGTCGTTTCGGCTCTCGCCGTCCGGTCAGTTGATGGCAGCGATATTGCCCAGGCGAATGAACAGCGTTTCGCCCGAGGAGTCGTCGACGCCGTCATTGTCGGTGACGACAAAGGCTTCGCCTGACGCATCGATGGCAAAGCCTTCGACCTTGTCGACGACGTAGCCTTTGGTCGCGGCCTTGAGGTCGGGCACGAGATCGCGCACCAGCGTCTTTTCCACAACCGGCAGCTCGCCGCCGAGCTTGGCCGGCTTGAAGCCATCGAGCGCGACCGAATAGAGGCGCTTGTTGAAGGCTTCCTGGCCGATCAGATTGTCACGTTCGACGATGAACAGCTTGCCGTCGTGGGCGGCAATCTCCGACAGGCCGACCCAGCCCTTCTCGGTCTTGTCGAGGGGATAGCGGACTGCCGACCATTCCTTGTCCTTGGGCTTGTAGGCGACAAGCTTGACCTGGCCCTTGGGGTCGTCGGCCCATTCGCGCTGGATCGCCATGACCAGGGTGAGGTCGTCGCCTTCGCCGAGCGTGGTGATTCCTTCGAGGCCGAAGCGGGTCTCGTGCGCCAGCAGTTCGGCCGGAAACGCGATCTCTTCCTTGATCTCGCCCTTGGCGTTGACGTTGAAGATGGCGTGCGGGGTCAGCTTGTCGGTGCGGCCTTCAGAGGCGAGCCAGAAACCGCCCTTGCCGTCCGGTGCCAGGCCTTCGAGGTCAAGCTTCTGGGCCGGCTTGCCATCGCGCGTGACGACGGTCTTTGCGGTGATCAGGGCAGGGGTCTTGGTGGTGTCGACGGTGAAGATCGCCGGCGCCGAACGGTAGACCGAGTCCGACACCGCATAGAGCTTGCCGGCCTCCTTGGGATCGGCGGCGAGGCCCGAGAGCGCACCCCAGCCGAGCGGCGTGCCGTCATCATTGGGAGCGGCCACGATCTGCGGATAGTTGGCGGCACCTTCGCCGAGCTCATAGACCATGACATGCGAACGGGCGAGGCCGTCCTCGACGAGGTCCGTCTCGTTGGCAGTGACCAGCAGGTTGCGCTGCGGGACGGCGACGAGGCCCTCCGGACCGATACCAGAGGGCAGGAGCTGGACGAATTCCGGTTCCTTGCCGGTGTCCTTGTAGACGCCGATCAACGACGCGCGCTCGGCGGCAACGAAGATGTATTTCTGGTCGCCGAACTGTGCGAACTCCAGGCCTTCTGGCTCGATGCCCTTCTTGTTGCGGGCGTCGGGATAGTGACCAGCGGCGGCCGCTTGGTATTCGAAGGACGGACCGGATTCGTAGAGCACTTCGCCAGTCTTGGAGAAGATGGTGAAGCCCCGCGCACCGCCCTTGTAGTCGCCTTCATTGGCAACGACGAGGCGGTCATTGTCGAGCCACTTGACCGCATCGGGTTCGCGCGGTGCGTTCTCGACCTTGCCGGTGAAGCTGAGCGCCCCGTCCTTCTTGGTGTCGACGTTTTCGAGCGTCACTTCGCCAGCCGAAAAATGCGACACGATCTTGCCCGAGGCCGCATCGACGATGGCGATGTGGTTGTTTTCCTGCAGCGTGACGGCAATCTCACCGGCTTCATTGAAGGCGACGAATTCCGGCTCCGGATCCTCCGGCGACACAGCTGCGATGCCGGTCAGGTCGACCGTCTTGATCGAAGCGCAATCGACAGCACCGTCCTTCAGGGAAACGATCTTGAGGTTGCCGGCGGGCAGCTGTGGCAGTGCGCCTTCGTTCAGCTCTTCGTCACGCTCGTTTTCGATGGCGATGGCGAGGAGCTTGCCGTCCTTGCTCAGCGCCACCGAGTCGGGCTGGCCGCCGAGATCGCAGGAGGCGTCGATCGCCTTGGAGGCGAGGTCGATGATGGTCAGGTTGCCCGATGGCTCCTGCTTGTTCTTCGAGGTGTTGACGCCGGCGAAGACCTTGCCGCCCAGCACCGTGACGGAGGTCGGCTCGCCTTCGATCTTGACGATGCCGGCGGCCTTCGGTGCCTTGGCGTCGGTGATATCGATGAAGCCGACGGCGCCGAGTGGGCTGTCCGAATAGACCAGCGTCATGCCGTCTTCGGTGGCGGCAATGATCTCCGACGACGTCGGGGTCGCGGCGTCGACGCCGACCGGCAGATTGGTGGCGACCGGGAAGGTGGCGATCCGGTTGAACGCCTGGTCGGCATAAGCAGGGAAGGCTGCGGACGCCGCCAGCGCGGACGTCAAAAGCAGGAGCTTGCGTGACATGGGAAACCTCTTTGCCTGAACGAATTGCGGTCCTCGTTTGGGGCAATGAGATTTCAGCGCGATGACAAGAAGATGATGGTTTCATGACAGGAGCAGCGAGCATCCGCGCCGATCAAACTGGCCATGTTATCCGGCAAAAGACTTCCCGGGCGACGTTCGCCACCCGGGAAGTCTGGCAGGGGTCAGGACGGTGTCGACCACTGGCCTCCCTTGTAGAGGCGCGTGGCGGTGTTGGTCGAGGTGAGGTCGATCTCCACCGAGTTGGAGCGGGCCGAACTGAACATCGTCGACGTAGAGATGTTCTGCTGGAACCAGACCATCACCGTGTCGATGGGGGTCAGCGTGACCGAACCCTGGACAATGCCGCTCGGCGCCACATAAAGCGGCGTCGTCTGCTGGACGCCGTTCAGCGTGGAGATCTGGCTCAGCGCCGGATGGATCAGGCCGAACTGGTTCTGCATGGTGACGCCGGTGGCCGGACCGCCGGTCGCCGGCGGCTGCAGAATGCCGTTGCTGTCGAGCAGGCACTGCTGACCCAGCCCCAGCGTCCGCTGGTTGGTCGTCGCGGTCACAGTCACGGTGTCGGCGAAGATATTGGTGCCGAACAGCGAAAACTGCGGCGTCCAGGAGAAGGCGGTGCTGTAGAGATAGGCAGTGAGCGACTGCCATACGACGTTATAGCTGCCGCTGTCGCTGCCGGACGCAACCTTCTTGGCAAAACACATGGCGTAGTTGTTGGCCTTCAGCGTTGCCAGGTCGTCGAGATCGACAAGAACCGTCACCGCCTTGGACACGGCATCCAGCGCCGAGTAGAAGGCCATGAGATTCTGCCTGGCGGCTTCCCGCTCCTGGATGTCGGCCTCGTCGGCTGGGGCCGCGCTGAAGGTCGCGGTCTTTCCGGCAACCGAGGTACAATTGCACAGGTCGCCGCTCGCCGACTGCCCCTGCCTGACGTCATAGGTGTTGCCACTGGCAACGGAACCGGACGTGATGTCGATCGTGAACGACTGGCTGGTGCTGACAGTTCCGTCACCATCGGCAACCTTCGACCAGACCTTCCCAACCTTCTTGTAGACATGCAACTTCGCCATCTTGGCCTCCTGGAATTTTGGTTGAAAATTCAGATGCAAGTTTAGCAATAGCCGCGCGGCCTTTTTGACTTCCACACACTAGACAATCTTCGACAATTGCACAGTATTTTAAGTATTATTCCGCCACACCGCTGGACATAATCTGTATCAATTCCAGAAATACGTCTTGCTGCTGGCGTCCAAAAAAGATGTCTGCTCGTCCCAGGCCGCATCTGCCCGGCGTCTCGCCGCCCAGCGTCGGCACCCGGTCAGCCGACCATCAGTTCCCTGAGCCAATGTTCCAGTTGATTGCTGCTCGACGCAGGGGAGGCGGCCGTCAGCCACTCCGCGTCTCCGCGCCGGCCGGCAGCACGCGCGGCGCGAGGCGACTTGCCGAAGGCCTCATGGAAGATCCGGCTGAAATGCGCCTCGTTCCTGAAGCCGAGATCATAAGCGATGTCGCCGATACGACGATGGCGGAACGCCGGGCTGCAGATGTCGAGCAGGGCGCGGCGAAGACGGCGGCGGCTGATATAGTGCCTGACACCGCCTGATGCCTCGAACAGCCGGTAGAGCTGGCTTCGCGAAATACGGAACGCGCCGGCCAGCTCTTCGGGTGTCAGTTCCGGCTGGTGCAGCCGCTCTTCGATATGGCGGCGAATGGACCTGACAAGACTGCGGTGAGGCGCCGTTGCCGGCGCCGGCTGCGACACGGCTCCGATCGCCAGGCATGTGTCGGCGAGGTTTGCCGTGACCCGGGCAAGCGCCACCGCCTCGTGGAGCCAGAGCCGTGGCGCCGTCTGGCACAAGGTGACGATGTGCTGCCCCAGCAGACCGCCGACCGGCGTGTCCCGCAACAGAATGCGCCCATGCTGCCTGTCCAGTTCGCCCGCGGAAGGGGACAGGAGCGATCGCGGCAATACAAGACTTACGCTTTCGCTGGCATAGGCGACGAAGTCGAGCGGGCTTGCCAGGTCGACGATTCCGACGTCGAGATGGCTCAGTCGGCTGGCCTCGCCGGAGTGCCGCAGACGGCCGCCACCCTGGCTGCAGACATGGATGAAAAGATGATCCAGGTCATCGCGCAGAGTCCTGGTATCGGATCGCGAATAGCGAACGGCATCGCTTTTTCCGTGCAAAACCAGCGCCAGGCCGAGGTGGTAAACGGTGAGCGAGGCGAAAAAACTGTGCTCAGGCCGATGAAACGGTCGCGTCACCCTGAACAATGAAGCCAGAAGCTCTTGCCAAGATTTAAAGCGGTCTGAGTCCGTGTCACCTGAGGCTGAATAATTGAGAATTTGTATTCTTGATCCATTCGCACCGGTCTGTTGCGTTTCGGGAAAGATACTTGACACGACCACACCGCACCCCCATGCGACCAATGGAGATTACCACTTATCAAACTATCTTCTATTCATAAAACTTCTTTTACGATGCGCAGAAGATTAAGTATATGTCTACAATATATGTCCGCGCGTTCGCTCAGCGCAGCTGACAGTAGAGGCAGGTGATGTCGTCGCTTGGCACGCCTGCCGATATCGAATTCAGCCGCAGCCAGACATCAGCTCCACGAGATCGGCAACCTCGGACGCGGCGCCGCTCCGCAACTGACGCGCAGCTTCACGGCAGTCTTGGCGGGGGATGTTGTTCCATTCCATTCAAGCCCGCCTTATCCGGACGGACCTCCGCTCACCGAAG
>Ga0209902_101040_pt1 | contig 17307 bp, 11 predicted proteins | sample FECB27metaG_FD_188304 | JGI IMG/M metagenome (GOLD analysis project Ga0209902, IMG submission 188304) | Cyanobacterial communities from the Joint Genome Institute, California, USA - FECB-27 (SPAdes) (version 2) | ecosystem: Environmental > Aquatic > Thermal springs > Hot (42-90C) > Microbial mats...
CGCCCGAATTCCTAGCTATGAACCCCAAGGGCAAGGTGCCCGCGCTGGTGCTCGACGACGGCGCCGTCGTCACCGAATGGCCCGCCATCGCGACTTATCTGGCGGGGCTGAAGCCCGAGGCCGGCCTGATCCCCGCCGATCCGCTCGCTCGCGCGCGCGCCTATGAGGCGACCGACTATATCGTCGCGACCGTTCACATGCAGGGCTTCACCCGCATCGCGCGGCCGGGCAATTTCACGCCGAACGAAGCCGATTTCGACGCGGTGAAGGCGCGCGGGCGCGAGATCTTCGACCAGGGCCTGGCCGCAATGGACGCGCAGCTTGCCGGCAAGGACTATCTGATCGGCGACATCTCGATCGCCGACGCCGCGCTGTTCTATTGCGAGGCCTGGATGGTCAACCGGCTGGGCGGCACGCTGCCCGCCAACTGCCAGGCGCATTTCGAGCGCATGTCGGCGCGCCCGGGCATCGCCCGCGCGGTGCAGCGGGGAAGCTGAGGAGATCGAGGTCGATCCGGTTCCCGAAGGCACCGGATCGACCTGAACCGTTCAGGCCGCGGGCACCGGGGATTTCTTGTCGAGCAGCTTGCGCATCGACCGGCGCACGATCCGCCATCCTTCGGGGAACAGGCGATACTGGTCGCGATATTCGGTGATCAGTTCCACGCCGCGCATCGGCACCGGCATCTCGCCCATCGGCCCGTCGATGATCAGCGCGATGCAATAACCCTCGGCCTCCGTCTCGCTCTTCACCTCGACATGCGGGTTCTGCAGCAGATGGACGTTGAAAATCGCGGTCTGGCGCCTGTCGAAATAGCCGCGGATCGCATCCTGCCCGGCCAGTTCGCGCGGTGTGTCGTTGACCAGTTCCCAGACGCCGTCGGGGCTGAAGATCGACAGGAAGCCGTCGACGTCGCGCGTGTCGAGCGCGATGCAGTAACGGGTCATCAGATCCTTGCAGGCGGATTCGATCAGCAGTTTCTGGACGGCATCCATGACGAGACTCCGATAGGGAAAGGGAAATGAAGAGCGGTCAGCCCGCCTTGCGCGCCAGGATCTCGGCATGCGCCGGATTGCGCGAGTTGGTCAGCACGCTCTCGGGATCGCGATAGCCGGGCTGGGCCGGTTCGCCGAACGAGGCGAGCACGGCAGCGAACCGCTCCTCGGCCAGTTCGCGGAATTCGGGATGGCTGAAGATATAGAGATCGTTGGCGCGGATGCCGGCGAGCACGCAGCGACCCGCCGACAGCGCGGTCATCACCGGCTTGTCGACCGTCTTGTCGGCCAGCTTCGCCTGTTCCTCGCCACCGTCATGCACCACCGCCGCACGGCGCGCGGCCGAATTGGTCACCAGATTGCTCTTCACCGCGCCGGGGCAGAAGACCGACACGCCGATGCCGTGCGGCGCAAGCTCGCCACGCAGCGTTTCCGACAGGCCGACACAGGCGAATTTGGACGTGACATAGGCGCTGGAGCCGGGCGGCGAGAGGAAACCCGCCATCGACGCGGTGTTGACGATCGAGCCGCCCTTGCCGCGCGCGATCATCATCGGGCCGATCGTCCTGACGCCCAGGAAGACGCCGACGACATTGACGTCCATGACCATGCGGAACAGGCCTTCGCTCATGTCCGTCATCATCAGCGGCGCACCGCCGGGAAGGCGGCTCTGCGCCACCCCGGCATTGTTGCAGAGGATGTCGATCTGGCCGAACCGGTCGACGACCGCGGCGGCGGCGGCCTCCCAGGATTCACGCGAGGTGACGTCCAGCCCGATCCCGATCGTGTCGTCGCCCAGGCGATCGGCCTCGGCGACGGCGGCATCGGCGTTGATGTCGGCGATCGCGACCTTCATGCCCGCCTCGACGAACGCCTCGACGATGCCCAGCCCGATCCCGCTCGCGCCGCCGGTGACGATCGCAACCTTACCCGCCATGTCGGCCATATCGCTTCCCATTCCTGTGTTCGTGCCGGTCAGAACTTCTTGGAGAAGCCCAGGCTGATGATGCGCGGTTCCTTCACATAGGCGCGGGGCAGCAGGCCGATCGAGTCGTCATTGTAGAGATAGTCGGTCACCGGACGGTTGTTCGCCAGGTTCTTCACGAACAGCTCGACGGCGATCTCGTCCTCGGGACGCTCCACCTTCAGGCTCAGGTTCACATTGCCCCAGCCGGGCATGTAATCGACCGCGGTGTTGAAGACGCGGGCATAGGAACGACCCTGACGGAACACGTCGCCGCGCATTGTCACGTCCCAGCCGGCGGTCAGCGGGAAGGTGTATTGCGCGCCGAACGAGATCGTCCAGTTGGGCGCGTTGGGCAGTTCGTTGCCGGTCAGGTTGGCATCGACGCCCTGGGTCGGCGTCACGCCCATCGAGGCATAGGTGCCGGCACAGGCGTTGAGCAGCGCCAGCGGATTGCCCGAGACGCCTGCCATCGCCGGCGCGCCCGGCTGCTGCTGGATGATCGCGAGCAGGTTGGCGAGCGCCGCTGTCGGCACCACGCACGAGCTGGCCGAGGTGTTCTTGACCAGGGTCAGGTTCGGATTGCCCTGGGTACGGTCGAAGAAGTCGAGCGAAGTGCCGTTCTTGATCCGCGTGCTGAGCAGGCCGCCCGTCAGGTTGAGCCGCAGCCCTTCGAGCGGACGCGCGATCGCCTCGACCTCGATGCCCTTGATGGTGGCGTCGACATTCTCGGTCACCGCGATGCGGTTGACGTATTTCGAGATCTGGTAATCCTTATAGTCGTAATAGAATGCCGACAGGTTCAGGATCAGATCGCCGCCGAGCATGGAATTCTTCATGCCGAATTCGAGCGCGTTGATATATTCCGGCTTGTAGGTGAGGTTGGCCCCCGTCACGACGCCGTTGATACCGCCGCCCTTGTAACCGCGCGAGACGAAACCGTAGATCAGCGAGTCCGCAAAGCCGAGATCGGTCTTCCAGTCGAAGCCGAGACGGCCGGTGACCGCCTGGAACTTGGCGTCAAAATAGGGCGGCGTGCCCGCGGCATAACCACTGCCCGCGGTGTTGAGGCGGACCGGGAAGCTGAACAGACGCTTCTTGTCCTCGGTATAGCGGATGCCGCCGGTGATCTTGAGCGAGGGATCGAGCTGGAGATAGATTTCGCCGAAGGCCGCCTTGGACGTGAGGTTGTAGGGCGTCAGGCTGCGATAATAATTATGGCCCGTCGCGTTGGTCAGCGCGCGTTCGTTGGGCTCGATATAGATGCAGTTGGTGGCGCCCAGCGCACAGGCATTGCCGCCGTTGAGCGAATTGGCCAGCGCGGTGAAGGCGTGCGAGAAGATGTAATTGTCCGGGCTCAGCTTGTAGCGGAGGTGGTTCGCGCCGGCGCTGAAGTTGAAGATGCCGTCGAAATCCGACGAGAAGCGCAGTTCGTGGAACCACTGCTTCGTCGTGCGGCGAAGCTCGTTGAAATAATAGAAGCTGTTGCTGGGCCCGAGCTGCGGATCGTTGACGATCCCACCGGGGGCAAGCGCAGTCGACGAATAGTTGACGCTCGGCTTGGCCAGGAAACCGTCCTGTCCGATATCGGTGTAGCCGCGCGTGTAGCTACCCATATAGTTGATCTCGATCGCGTCGAACGGCGACCAGGTGATCCCGCCTTCGTAATGATCCTGTTCGGCGATGTAGATCGGATCATATTGCGATTCGACATTGTCGAGCCCGGCGACCTGGGTCTTGCCGGCGAACAGATCGCCCGACGCGATGCCCGCGCGATAGGCCTGGACGCCGAACAGGGTGGTCAGCGAATTGGGCACGTCGACGGTGGTGTTCGGGTTGATCCGGACATTGGCGCAACCCTGGCTCAGGAAGCCGCGGACGACCGCGTTGGTGACGGCGACGCCGCCGACGCTGGCCGGGCCATTGTCGCGCGTACACGCCGCCTTGCCCGTCATGATGCGATCATCGTCCTCGCGGAAACGCTGATACAACGCATAGGCGCTCAGCCGGTCGGTCGGCTTCACCAGCAGCGTGCCGCGGAAGGAATAGATGTTGCGGCTGTCCAGCTTGTCGCCGTTCAGCACATTGGTGACGAAGCCGTTGCGATCGTAGCTGAAGCCGGCCACGCGCAGCGACACCTTGTCGTCGACGATCGGCACGTTCAGCATCGCGCGGGCCTTGCGCCCGCTATAGCTCTGCAGCTCGACCCCGGCGAAGCCCTCCAGCCGGTTGGTCGGCTTGGCGGAGATCAGGTTGATGACGCCGCCCGTGGCGTTGCGGCCATAAAGCGTGCCCTGCGGACCGCGCAGCACCTCGACACGCTCGACATCGTAGAAATCAGCTTCGAACAGGCGGTTGTCCGTCATCGGGCCGCCGTTGAAATGGACGCCGACGGTCGTGTCGCCGCTGGAGGTGAACTGCTTGTTGCCGATGCCGCGGATGGTGATGTTGTCGCCGCGCGACCCCTTGGAAAAGGTCATGTTCGGCACGCCGGTCTGAAGGTCGGCGCCGGTGTCGATCTTCTGCGCCTGGAGCGCCTCGCCGCCAAAGGCGGAGACGGCGATCGGCACATTCTGCAGCGATTCCGATCGGCGCTGCGCGGTCACGATGATCTCTTCGGGAGAGGCGGGCGCATCCTCGGCCGCCGCCTGGTCGGGCGCGGCATCCTGCGCCTGCGCGACGGTCGCACATGCGATCGCCATCAGCGCGGAACCACCGACGAAAAGGGATTTCAGGCACAGGTCTTTGATCATTTCCATCCCCTCCAATTGCATAAGCATTCTTTCGCGCGACTTGCCGTCGAGCGTGTTTTTCTTGTCGAAGTGAAACCTACTCTTATTTCGGTCGGCGCCACGTCCCGGGGCGCCCGATCGACCGCAAATCACATATGCGAAACCTTATCGCCCCGGTCCCGCAGCAAGCGCGATCTCGGTGGCGCGCCGATAATCGCCCTTGCCGCTGGCATGGCGCGGCAGTTCGTCGAGCACGATCAATCGCTTGGGGATCTTGTAGGCGGCGATCGTCCGCGCCACCGCAGTCCGCGCGGCGCTTTCGTCGAAATCGCCGGTGGTGGTGACGAGCCCGACGACGCTGTTGCCCCATGTCGGATCGGGCACGCCGACGACCAGCACGTCGTCGATGCCGGGGGCCAGCTTCAGCGCTTCCTCCACCTCCTCGACGAACACCTTCTCGCCGCCGGTGTTGATGCACATGCTGTCGCGGCCGAGCAGGCGCAGCCGTCCGTCGGGCTCGCGCGCGGCAAGATCGCCGGGAATGGCGTAGAGCGTGCCCTCGATCCGCCGATAGACCGACGCGCTCTTCTCCGGATCGCCATGATAGCCGGCAGCGAAGGGCTCGCGGCGGGCGAGCCAGCCCTGCCCCACCTCGTCGTCCGCCAGGACCCGGTCGGTCTCGACGTCGATGATCACGGTATGCGCACCGGTCTCGAACAGGCCGGTCGGCGTGCTCGCCTGCGCCGTGGTGATCGCATAACCGAAGCCCGACGCCTCCGACGCGCCGAGCAGGTCGACCAGGGTGAGCTGCGGCAGTTCGGCGACCAAGGCGGCCTTCACTTCCTCACTCCACATCAGCCCGGCCGACGAGATGACCCGCATGCCGGAGAGATCCCAGCGCCCGCGATTCTCCTGGAGCGCGCGCGCCATCGGGCGGGCGAAGACGTCGCCGACGATCAGGACGCGCGTGGCGCCGGTCCGTGCCGCCTCGTCCCACAGCTCGACGGGATCGAACCGATCGGACGGCAGCAGCACCACGGTGCCGCCGGCGACGAGTTCGGCCATCGAGCTGTTGAGCCCCGCGCCGTGCATCAGCGGGCAGGCCGGGATGACGCAGCCGGGCCGGGCATTGCGGACGATGTCGACATGGTCGTCCATCGTTTCCGCCTTGCGCGGGATGGTCGGCGATTCCATCTGGACGCGCCGCGCGTCGCGCCCCCGCCAGCGCACCCCCTTGGGACGGCCGGTCGTTCCGCCGGTATAGAGGAAATAGCCGTCGTCGCCCGACCGCGCGATGCCCAGCGGCGCACCGTCGCCCTCGACCGTCATCGCCTCGAAAACCGGCCCGTCGATGTCGACGACGAGTTGCAGGTCGGTCAGCCCGTCGCGCACCGGCGCGATGACCGGATCGAACTCCGCCTGATGGAAGATCGCGGCCGCCTGGCAATCGGCGAGCACATATTCGACCTCGCCCGAGGTGTAGCGATAATTGATGTTCACATAGGTCAGCCGCGCCTTCACGCAGGCGATGGCGATCTCGATATATTCGGGAATGTTGCGCGCCATGATCGCGACGCGCGCGTCGACGGCCAGGCCCCGCGCCAGCATCGCGCGGGCGAGGCGGTTGGTGCGCGCGTCCAGATCGCCCCAGCGCGTCACCCGATCGCCGCGGATCAGCGCCGGCCGGTCGGCCGGCACGTTCGCGGCGGTCGCGTCGAGCAGGTCGCCGAAATTCCATTCGGTCACGTCAGCGGCCCTTGAACTGGGGCGGGCGCTTTTCGACGAAGGCGGCGACCGCCTCGGCGGCGTCTTCGGACACCGCGAGCTTGGCGGTGTTGCCCTGTTCGTAGCGATAGCCGTCGCGCAGCGTCATATTCTCGATCGTGCGCATGCTGTCCTTGGCGAGGCGCGTGGCGAGCGGGCTCTTCGCCGCGATCGCGCGCGCCATCTCCATCGTCCAGGGCATCAGTTCGTCGGCGGGCAGGCACGCCTCGATCACGCCGCGGCGATAGAGTTCCGCCGCGGGCGCGCGATAGCCGGTCAGCATCATGCGCCGCACCAGCGAATGCGGCAGGATCCGCGCGGCATGCTTGCCGCCGCCCATCAGCCCGACATCGACCTCCGGCAGGCCGAACACGGCGTTCTCCGACGCGATGACGATGTCGCAGCTCGCGACCAGGCCGAGCCCCGCGCCCAGCGCCGCGCCGTTGACCGCTGCGATCACCGGCTTGTCGCATTCGATGATCGAATAGCTGACCCCGCGCACCGCGCGGTTGCGCTTCCAGCGCGCACCCGGCGACGACAGGTCGGGCCGGTTCTTCAGATCCGCGCCGGCCGAGAAGCATTTGCCCGCCCCGGTCAGCACGACGACGCGGACATCGTCGCGATCGTTGAACGAGTCGAACGCGGCGGTCAGTTCCTCGATGAATTCCATCGGCTGCGAATTGACCGGCGGATTGTCCATGGTGACGACCGCGACGAAATCCGCGACGTCGATTCTGATCAGGCTCATGTCTCTATCCTTTCCGAATTCGGGTAATGTTCAGCCGGCAGCGAAGCGGCGGACGTGATGCGCGGCGTCGCCATGGGCGAGGTCGATCATCATCAGGCGCTGCAGGTGGTGGCTGACGATCAGTTCGGACGTCACGCCGACGCCGCCATGGAGCTGGACGCACTGCCGGCCCACGAACAATCCGGCCTGCCCCACGCGCGCCTTGCCGGCGGCGACGGCGCGGCGGCGCTCGGCGGGCTCGCGATCGAGGTGGAGCGTCGCATGATAGGTCATCGATCGCGCCTCTTCCGCGGCGATGGCGATATCGACCATGCGGTGCTGGAGCGCCTGGAAACTGCCGATCGGCGCGCCGAACTGATGACGGGTCTTGAGATAGTCGATCGTGATCCGGACCAATGCGTCCATCGACCCCACGGCTTCGGCCATATAGGCGCACAGCGCGCGATCGACTGCGGCCTCGATCCGCGGCAGCGCGGTATCCGCATCGCCGACCAGCGCGTCCGCGGGCAGCCGGACATCGTCGAGCGTCAGCCGGGCATGGCGGTGGTGATCGACGGCGCGCGCGCGATCGACGCGCAGGCCGGGCGCGTCGGCGGGCACTGCGAACAGGCTGATGCCGTCCGCCCCGCTCGTCGCGGAGACGAGGAACATGTCGGCGCCGCCGCCATCCTCGACATGGATTTTCGCACCGGACAGCCGCCAGCCATCGCCATCGGCCTCGGCACGCGTGCGGATCCGGTCGAGCGCGAAACCGCCATCCTCCTCCAGAAAGGCGCCGGCCACGATCGCGTCGCCGGCCATGATCCGGTCGACCAGATCCTGCTGGTCCGCACCCGCGAGCAGCGCCGATGCCAGCACGCCGGCGGCGACATAGGGTTCGGGCACGCGATGGCGCCCCAGCATCTCCATCGCCGCCATGATGTCGACCGCGCTGCCGCCCAGCCCGCCATCCGCCTCGGCAAAGGGCAGCGCGAGCAGGCCGAGTTCGGTCAGGCCGCGCCAGCGCCGCCGGTCGCCTGCGGCGAGTTCGCCGAGCAGCGCGTCGCGCGCGGTGGCGGGGTAATGATCCTGACCGAACCGGTCCACCTGATCGGCCAGCAGCCGCTGTTCGTCGCTATAGTCGAAATCCATTGCCGCCTCCCGTCACAGGCCGAGCGCGCGGCGCGCGATGATGTTGCGCTGGATCTCGCTGGATCCGCCATAGATCGAGGTGACGCGCGAATAGAGCGCGCCCTGCATCGCATAGGGCATGTCGGGATCGGCGGCCGGCGCGTCGTCGATCGGCATGTAATGCGCGGCGGCGGGGCCGAGCGCCTCCGCCCACAGGCTGGTCGCCTGCTGGAAGAGTTCGGACCAGCGCAGCTTCAGCATCGAGGCGCGAGGGCCGGAATCGGCGCCCTTCGCCGCATCGGCGATCAGCCGCAGCACCATGGTCTCGATGCCGATCGTCTCGATCTCGAGCTGGGCGAGCCTGGCCGAGAAGCCCGGCGAAGCGATCAGCGGCACGCCGTCGACGCTCCGCCTGGACGCCGCGTCGCGGATGCCTTCGATCGTCTGGCGCAGGCGGAGCGCGGTCGCGGCGCCCACCATCCGCTCGCGATCGAGCAGCACCTTGCCGTAATTCCACCCCTGCCCCTCCTCGCCGACCAGATCGGCGGCGGGGACGCGGACATTGTCCAGAAAGACCTCGGTCGTATGCGCCTTGCCGTCGAGCGTCTCGATCGGGCGGACCGACAGGCCCGGCGTCTTCATGTCGACCAGGAACAGCGAGATGCCCTGCTGGCGCCGCGCCTCCGTCGACGTCCGCGCCAGCACGAACATGTGGGTCGCGATATGGGCATAGCTCGTCCACATCTTCTGCCCGTTGAGCAGATAATCGTCGCCGTCGCGCTCGGCGCGGGTGCGCAGCGCGGCGAGATCGGATCCCGCACCCGGCTCCGAATAGCCCTGGCACCACCAGCTATCGGCATTGATGATGTCGGGCAGGTAGCGCGCCTTCATCGCGTCGCTGCCATAGGTGAAGATGATCGGGCCGATCAGTTCCAGCCCCTGGTGGAACTGCACCGGCGCGTCGGCGCGGGTCGCCTCGCTCTCGAAGATATGGAGCTGCGCGGGGGTCCAGCCGGTGCCGCCATATTCGACCGGCCAGGTCGGCGCGCCCCAGCCCCGCGCGGCCAGCGCCTTCTGATAGGCGATCAGGTCGGCTGGATCGAGCCGCAGCCCGGCGCGCACGCGCTGGCGCCAGCCCTCCGGCACGACCGATGCGAAGAAGGCGCGGACCTCGTCGCGGAAGGCGAGCTCCTCGGGGGTAAAATCCAGGTTCATACCGCGGCCTCCGCATGGAGCCCGCCAAGGCAGCGCGCTTCGGCGATGCCGATGGTGTCGAGTCCGCTCACCACTGCGATCCGGCCCGCATCGGGATGATCCGATTTCAGCCTGTGCCCCGAATCCGCGATCGATGTGACGTAGAGCGTATCGAGCGCCGGGCCGCCAAAGGCCGGACAGGACGGATAGGGCATGGGCATGTCGATCCGGTCGAGCGCGCGGCCGTCGGGCGCGACGCGCAACAGCGCCTGCGCCTGGACGAGCGCGATCCAGATATTGCCTTCGGCATCGACGGTAGCGCCGTCCGGTGCCGAGCCATGGTCCCGGCAGTCGACCAGCGGCGTCCATGCGCCGAGCGCGCCGGTTTCTCCATCATAGGGATAGCTGCGAACGACCCCTTGCAGGCTGTCGGCCAAATAGAGCCGGTCTCCGGCGGGCGAGAAGCAGAGCGCATTGGCCAGCCGGAAGCCGCGCTCGACGCAGGTTGCCGTGCCGTCCGCGTCCAGGCGCCACAGGCTGCCGTCCGGCCCGCTCTCCGCCATCAGGATCGTGCCGCAGAAGAAGCGGCCCTGGCGGTCCGCCTTGCCGTCGTTGAGGCGGATCGGCCCCTCGCCGATCGCCGGCCGTGCGACCTCGGCAAGCGCGCCGGTTGCCGGATCGAAGCGATGGAAACCGTCGGCAAGCGCGACGACCAGCCCGTCCTGCATCAGCCCGATACTGCCGGGGGCGGAGGGCATGTCCCATGCTGCGGTTGCAGTGCCATCGGCGTCGGCCGAATGGATGCGGTGGCGGGCGGCATCGACCCACCACAGGCGCGCGGTCGCCGGATCCCATAGCGGGCTTTCACCGAGCGCGCATTGCGCTCCATCCAGTAAACCGACGCTCGATCCCACCTGCCGCTCTCCATGATCTTTTGCGGGAAGTTCGGCCAAGCGCGGCGGGCGCGCCATCGCCGGCCGGGCATTGCGGCGAATATCACTCTCGTGATGTGGCCGGGTCCGGATCGTCGAGGAAGGAATCGTCGGGCAGGTCGGCGAAGGGGCCCGTGTGATCCTTGAACTCGCCGATCAGGCGCCGGATCGTCGCAACGATCGTCGCCTTCTCGCGAGAGATGCGATCCGCCATGCCGCCCACGCCGATCGCAACGGGAATACCCTGAAGATGCTCGTTCAGCGGAAAGGCGATCGACGAGACTTCCTCGGTCGGCCGGTTGGGCGCGTAGCAATAGCCGGTGTGCCGCGCCCACTTCACCTCGTGCATGACATCCTCGATGTTGAAGCGTCCGCCCGAGGAAAGCTGGTAATAGTTGGTGTAGCGGCAGATCTTGTCGATCTCCCGGTCGCTGATCTGGCTGAGCAGCGCGATGCCCGAGCTTGAATCGAGGATCAGCCGCATCGTGCCCTCATTGGGCGGCATCTTGTACTCGTGCGCCGGCACGCGCATCATCACATACTGGATGAACAGGTCGTTCTGGGTCACCAGACCCACCGTCTCGTCGGTCTGCCGCTGAAGCTCGTCGACGAGCAGGCGATAGCGGCTCTGGCTGTGGATGAAGCCGGTCAGCCAGTTGCCGAGCGAAGATACCCGGATCGTCGGCAAATATGTCCGCGTGGCGCGATTGTAATTGAGATAGCCCAGCATCACCATGCTCTTCAGCAGGTTCGTCGCGCTCGACTGCGGATAGCCGAGGACAGTATAGACCTCGTTCAGGCGAAGCGGTCGGCGGCGCTCCGAAAACAGTTCCAATACTTCCAGCGTCCGCGACGCCGATTTGACCGCACGCCTCTCCATCATCACCTCCACATCTACAAAGCCGGCGTTTTCCGCCGTGCTTCGACGATCCGGGCGGAGGCGGTGGACGGCGAAGCCGACCGATGGCCCGCCAATTGCCCGCAACCATCACGGATGTGATGGAACTCCGTTTATCGAGATAGCAGATCGAAGCCGCAATCCGATCAGAATATCACATATGTGATATAAACCCGTCGCGCCGGTGTGAGGCGGACTCGGACCGCATATCGAAACGGGCGCCGCTGCACGCTGCGCGATTCACATTTCGCGCGGGGTACGATAGGTCATCGTTTGTGCGATCATTTCGGGGGGATTGAGGGCGATGCAGCACAGATACCGGATGGGGTTTGCAGGTGCCATTCTCTCCGCCCTCGCGCTCATGCCGGCACCGGCCGCCGCGGTTCCGCCCTGCGAGAAACGCCCCTGCCCGTCGAGCTGGCTGTCGCTCTCGCCCGGGGATCGCAAGGCGGTGTTCGCCTTCGCCGAGGACTATAAGGATTTCATGGGGCCAGCCCGCACCGAGATGGCGACGGTGCGCGAGTCGCTCGACCTGGCACGCAAGGCCGGTTTCCGCGAATGGTCGCCCGGGGCGAAGCTGACCCCGGGCAGCCGCTGGTACAAGAACAACCGGGATCGATCGCTGGTGATGTTCGTCGTCGGATCGCAGCCCATGGCGCAGGGATTTCGCATCGCGGCCTCGCACATCGATTCCCCGCGCCTCGATCTGAAGGCGCGGCCACTTTACGAAAAACAGGATTTCGCGCTGTTCCAGACGAACACGCACGGCAATCTGCTCAACTATCAATGGACCAACATCCCGCTGGCGCTGATCGGGCGGATCAGCCGCAAGGACGGCACGTCGATCGACATCTCCGTTGGTCTGAAGCCCGACGAGCCGGTGTTCATGATCGCAGGGCTTTCCCCGCACGTGGATGCCGATCTGCGCAATCGCACCAACCGGGACGTCATCGCCGCCGAAGAGCTCGATCCGATCGTCGGTTCGATGCCGAAAGGCGCCAACGAGGGTCCCTTCGCGCAGGTGGCGGATTATCTGCGCCAGACATATGCGGTTTCGATCGACGACCTCGTCTCTGCAGAACTCGCGCTGGTGCCCGCGAACCCGCCGCGCGACGTCGGCTTCGATCGCGCGATGATGACGATGTACGGACAGGACGACCGGCTGGGCGCCTATGCGTCGCTTCGGGCGATGATCGATCTGGACCGGCCGCGCATCACCTCCGTCCTTCTACTCGCGGACAATGAGGAGACGGGCAACAACAACAATACCGGCGCCGCATCCGACGCGCTGGTCAACCTGCTCGGCGAACTCCTCTATGCGGAGATCGGCGACGGATATCGCGCGCCGCATCTCAGCCGCGCGCTCGAACGGACCAAGGTCCTGTCGACCGATGTGAACGATGCGATCAACCCGACCTGGCCGAGCGCGTGGGAAGAGGGCAATGCGCCGCGCGTCGGCGAGGGCGTGAACATCAAGGTCTATGGCCAGGGCAACAATGCGACATCGGAATATGCCGCATGGGTGCGCCGCATCCTCGACGATGCCGGCATCCACTGGCAGACCGCGACCTACAAGGTCGGGCGCGCCAGCGGCGGCACATTGGGCGGCGCGCTGTCGCGGCGAGACATGGACGTGATCGATATCGGCGCGCCGGTGATGTCGATCCACAACAGTCAGGATCTGTCGTCAAAGGTCGATCTCTGGTCGCTCTACAATGCCAACAGGGCGTTCTTCGCGGCGCCGTGATCCCGCGGTCGCGATGCTTGGCAGATGCGTCCGCGGCTGACATTCTGGGCGGATGGATGCCCTGTTCCGCTTTCCGACGGCGCGCCGGCACGATCCCGAGGTCGAGGCCTGGTTCGCGCATGGCGATATCCTTCGCGGCGTGGCCGCGCCCTGGTTCGAACGGTTGCAGTCGTGCGGACCGGACATTCGTACGCTGATCCATGACGGGCGCCCGACGGTCTGCGTGGAGGATGCGGCCTTCGCCTATGTCGACAGTTTTGCCGAACACGCCAATATCGGCTTTTTCTTCGGCGCGTTCCTGGACGATCCGGCAGGGTTGCTGGAGGGCGCCGGCAAGCGGATGCGGCACGTGAAGCTGCGGCCGACGCGGATGCCGGACCAAGCCGCGCTCGACGACCTGATCCTGGCCGCCTGTCGCGATATCCACCGGCGCCTGGACGATGCGCGATCGCAGGAGGCGACACGCGACTAAGATCGTCGAATTCTTACAATTCTTCCCCGCCCATAGGTGGCATCGCCTGAAGGATACGCATCCGCGTTACGGGGGGGAATCATGGGCGCGAACTTGATCAAGGGCTTTGGCGGCACGGCCGATTTCGGACAGACGGCGCTGGGGCGCGTGGATGACGGATCGGGATCGATCAACGTCGGCGCGGTGTTCGAGAACGGGATCACCTTTTTCGGGCAGACCTATTCCAGCCTGTTCGTCAACAATAATGGCAGCATCACCTTTGGCGGGCCGCGTTCTTCGCTGACCCCGGGCTTCATCGACAATACCGGCCTGCGCGAGATCGCGGTGCTGTTTTCCGACGTCGATACGCGCAGCACGATTTCCAACCTGTCGCCCGGCGGCAATTCGACCGGATCCAACCGCGTCTATTACGCGCTCGACACCGTGAACGATCGCATCGTCATCACCTGGGACGATGTCGGCTATTTCGACCGCAAGATGGACAAGGTGAACGCGTTCCAGTTGATCCTGTCCGACAAGGGCCAGGGCAATTTCGACATCGAGTTTCGATATGAATCGGTCGACTGGACGACGGTGAACACGACGATCGCGCAGGCGGGCATCTCCACCGGCACCGGCCAGCCGGGGTCCTTCTACACTTTGCCCATGTCGGGCAATGCGAGCGGGATGCTGGCGATCGACGAGACGCCCGGCAACACCGGAGAGGCCGGACGCTGGCTGTTCAACATCCGCCCCGCCGCATTGTTCGGCAACGACCAGGACATCGTCGATTTCAACCACCTGCTTCCCTCGCAGGCCCAGGCCATATTGGCGGGCGCGCAGGTCACCGCCGCGGGGTCGGGCAATGACGGCGTGTGGCTGCCCAATGTCGACGTGCACCGCGTGGACGGTACGATATTCTGGGATCCCGACAAGAAGTTCGACGCGGGCGCAGGCAACGACACCGTCCATGGCGGCGATCGCAAGGACGTCATCTTCGGCAATTCGGGCGACGACCTGCTTTTCGGCGGCGACGGCAACGACATGCTGCGCGGCGGCGAGGGACGCGACACGCTGGTCGGCGGCTCGGCGATCGTCGGTGACGGCGTCACCACATTGGCGACCGGCAACGGCATCGATGTCGCGGTCTACGAGAAGCCGGCGACGTCCTACCGGGTTGTATCGATCGCCGGCGGTTTCCGCGTGACCGACGTGGCGAATGGCCAGTATGACGATCTGTACAATATCGAATATCTGCTCTTTAACAGCGCCACCACGCCGAGCTTCGCGGATACCGGGATCGGGCGTTCCCAGGGGCTGCCGCCCGCTGGCACGGACCTCTACGAACTTCCCTATGTCTATGTCGATTTCGATGCGGCCATGTCGCGCATCTACCGCGCGGTCGATATCAATACCGATGGCAACGCATACCAGTCCGTGACGTGGAAGCCGGGCATCGCGCCCGTCGGCCACTTCACCGATGCGCAGAAGCGCGAGATCATCCAGGGCGTCCAGGCGATCTTCGACCGATCGGGCATCGAAGTCACGGTTGTCGCCGGCAGAACGCCGGAGGGTCATCAGGGCGGGACGAGCGCATATTTCACCAGCCAGAAGCTTTTCTACGACAATGACGGCAACCCCGCCACGGCCAAGATCCAGTATCGTGGTTCCTCCTCGAACCCGGAGCCCGACTATTACAATCGCTCCTTGAGTGACGACGTTCTAATCCTGATGGACGGTTACCAGGCGGACGGTACGACGCCCATTTCACCCGGTGAGATGCAGATCCTGATCAACACCATCGCTCACGAATTTGGCCATGCTTTCGGCCTTGCCCATGTTGGCGGCGGCGACGGCACTAATGTGATGGACTATGTCAGCACTGCGACCGAGCGCTTCCCCAACGGGATCTCGCTGCTCGACGTGCAATCTGGGCTGCTCGACGGCCCCCTGGGTCAGAACCAGTTCTACCTGCTCAATCGCTATGTGGTGGGCGTCAATTCAGACAATGTCACGCCCGGCGGCGTCGACCTGAAACAGGTCCAGCCGTCCGAATACGACCTGGCAGGGCTGAACACGATCAGCTTCACCCTCAGAATGGCGATCCTCGCCGCGCAATTCGCGCTGCAGCTGGTCAGCACCTCGACGGCCGACAGCGGTGACATGAACAGTTTTCCCCTGTTCGACCTCGGCGCCAGCACGGCCGACGGGACGGCCTTCAACATCACGGTCACTGAAGGGCAGGTCATCCGGATCCTGGGATCTTCGGTTCCGGACGGGCCGGTGGATCTGATCGTCGCGTTCGACACCCCCGACGGGCCGGTCACCGAATTGCGCGTCGGACAGACCATGCCGACGACGGGAACCGTGCTGAAATACGCAGCCCCCGGCGCGACGCCGACAACGCTCGGCACGATCAGCCTGGCCGTCACCAGCGTCGAGAGCTTCGGCCCGCCGACCGCGACCGACGATACCATTACGCTCGACGAAGACGGCACGGTCGTGATCAGCGTGCTGACCAACGACAGCGTCACCGACGCCGGCCAGAGCCTGACCGTGACGGCGGTCAGCGATCCGGCGAAGGGCAACGCCACGATCAACCCGAACGGAACCATCACCTACACGCCCGATGCCAACGCCAACGGCCAGGACAGCTTCACCTACACGGTGGTCGACGCCAATGGCGACTTCGATACCGCGACGGTCACCGTCACCGTCACACCGGTCAACGATGCGCCGGACGCAGTGAACGATACGGCGCGAGCGCCGCGCAACGGCGCGGTGACGATCACCGTGCGCGCCAACGACACCGATGTCGACGGCGACACTATCACCGTGACCGAAGTGGGGGCGGCCGCGAAGGGTAGCGCGGTCGTCAACGGCAACAGCACGGTCACCTACACGCCGAACCCGGGCTATGTCGGACCCGACAGCTTCACCTACACCATTTCCGACGGCAAGGGCGGCACCGACACCGCCACCGTCAACGTCACGGTTGCCGATCCGCGCGTCCGGCTGATCATGCCCACCGGCTATGCGGGCGCGGTGCGCGGCGCGGTCGACGTGTTCGGCACGAGCGGTTTCCAGGATCTGACTATCCTCGACGGATCCTATGGCGTGGCGCTGGACGGATCGTTCAGCCGCGGCGGGGATATCGTGCGGCTGCCCGGCAATGCGATCGAGTATGAGATCCGTCTGGCAGGATCGAACGCCGAGCTGACCAAGGGCGCACTTTCGGTGCTGATTCCGATCGGTACCGACGGGCTCCCGATCGTGTTCGACGACGGCGTCCGCAAGCTGGTGTTCGACGGCGCGGCGCTGAAGATCGGTGCGCAGACCTTCTCTGCGTCGGCGGGAAAGATCACGGCCGTTGCGGACGGAACGCCGCTTCCCACAGGCGAGAATCCGGCGGCGGTAGCGCGCATGCTGATCACCGCGGACAGCGTCAGCGCGCTCGACGGCAACGCACAGGTCTTCGGTTCGAACAGCGGGGAACGGCTGACCATCATCGACGGCAGCGCCATACTCGACGGATCGTTCAGCCGCGGCGGAGATACGATCATGTTCAACGAGGGCGCATCCAACTTCGCCGCCTATATCGGCGGATCGTCGCTGATCCTGGTGGACACCGTCGACGACGATCTGATCACCATTCCGATCGGCGTCGCCGGCCTGTCGCTGAGCTTCGACGGCGACGTCCGCGTCATGCGCTACGATGCCGCCGCGAACGGGATATTCATCGGCGGGCAGAAGATCACCGCGACCACCTTCA
>Ga0209902_101042_pt1 | contig 17219 bp, 15 predicted proteins | sample FECB27metaG_FD_188304 | JGI IMG/M metagenome (GOLD analysis project Ga0209902, IMG submission 188304) | Cyanobacterial communities from the Joint Genome Institute, California, USA - FECB-27 (SPAdes) (version 2) | ecosystem: Environmental > Aquatic > Thermal springs > Hot (42-90C) > Microbial mats...
GGGGGTCGGTCATTTCCAGAGCGCGCACTTGCTCTCGGCCTTGGTCGTGAAGACCTGGTCGCCCGGCAGCTTGGCCACGACCTTGTAATAGTCCCAGGGCTGGCGCGACTCGGACGGCGCCTTGACCTGCATCAGGTACATGTCGTGCACGAAGCGGCCGTCGGCACGCACCGTGCCCTTCGCGTAGAAGTCGTCGATGGGCATCTTCTTGATCTGCTCCATCACCTTGTCGGCGTCGGTGGTCTTGGCCGCCTGCACCGCCTTCAGGTAGGTCATGGTGGCCGAGTAGTCGGCGGCCTGGATGTCGGTGGGCATGCGCTTGGTCTTGTCGAAGAACTTGCGGCCGAAGGCGCGCGTGCGTTCGTCGAGGTTCCAGTCCCAGCTGGTGGTGAGCAGCAGGCCCTCGGTGTTCTTCAGGCCCAGGCTGTGGATGTCGGTGATGAACACCAGCAGGCCGGCCATCTTCATCGACTTGGTGATGCCGAATTCCTTGGCCGCCTTGATCGCGTTGATGGTGTCGCCGCCGGCGTTGGCCAGGCCGAGGATCTGCGCCTTGGAGTTCTGCGCCTGCAGCAGGAAGGACGAGAAGTCGGAGGCGTTGAGCGGATGCTTGACGCCGCCGACCACGGTGCCGCCCTTCTCCTTCACCACCTTCGCGGTGTCGGCCTCGAGCGCGGCACCGAAGGCGTAGTCGGCGGTCAGGAAGAACCAGTTCTTGCCGCCCTGTTCCACCACGGCGCCGCCGGTGCCCTTGGCGAGCGCGACGGTGTCGTAGGCGTAGTGCACGGTGTAGGGGCTGCACTGCTCGTTGGTGAGCGCCGAGGTGCCGGCACCGTTGACCACGAACACGCGCTTCTTCTCCTGCGCCACCTTGGCCATCGCGAGACCCGTGCCCGAGTTGGTGCCGCCGAACAGCATGGTCAGGCCCTGCGTGTCGATCCACTCGCGCGCCTTCGAGGCCGCGATGTCGGCCTTGTTCTGGTGGTCGGCGGTCAGCAGTTCGATCGGCAGGCCGTTGACCTTGCCGCCGAAGTCATCGATGGCCATCTGGATCGCCACCGCGCCATTCTTGCCCTCCACGTCGGCGTAGAGACTGGACATGTCGGTGACGAAACCGATCTTGACCTTGTCCTGCGCCTGGGCGGCGCCCGCCGCCACGAAGGCAGTGGCGAGCAGACAGGCGGAAGCGATGGCGCTGCGTTTCATGGTGGTGATCCTCGTGGTGGTCTCGTGTTCTTCGGCGGGGCGGTCTCAGGCGCTCTTCACTTCCAGAGCGCGCACTTGGTTTCGGCCTTGGTCGTGAAGACCTGGTCGCCCGGCAGGGTCTTGAGCACCTTCAGGTAGTCCCAGGGCTTCTTCGACTCGGACGGCGACTTCGCCTCCACCAGGTACATGTCGTGGATGAAGCTGCCGTCGGCGCGGATCTGGCCCTTGCCGTAGAAGTCGTCGATCTTCATGCTCTTGAGCTGCGCCATCACCTTGTCGGAATCGGTGGTCTTGGCGGCGGCCACGGCCTTCAGGTAGGTGGTGGTAGCCGAGTAGTCGGCGGCCTGCACGTCGGTCGGCATGCGCTTGGTCTTCTCGAAGAAGCGGTTGGCGAACTTGCGCGTGTCGTCGTTCAGGTCCCAGTACCAGCTCGTGGTGTGCAGCAGGCCTTCGGTGTTCTTCAGGCCCAGGCTGTGGATGTCGCTGAGGAACACCAGCAGGCCGGCGGTCTTCATCGACTTGTTGATGCCGAATTCCTTGGCCGCCTTGATCGCGTTGATGGTGTCACCGCCGGCGTTGGCCAGTCCGAGGATCTGCGCCTTGGAGTTCTGCGCCTGCAGCAGGAAGGACGAGAAGTCCGAAGCGTTGAGCGGATGGCGCACCGAGCCCACCACCGAGCCGCCCTTCTCCTTCACCACCTTGGTGGTGTCGGCTTCGAGCGCATGGCCGAAGGCGTAGTCGGCGGTCAGGAAGAACCAGCTCTTGCCGCCGCGGTCGACCACCGCCGCGCCCGTGCCCTTGGCCAGCGCGACCGTGTCGTAGGCGTAGTGGATGGTGTAGGGGCTGCACTGCTCGTTGGTCAGCACCGAGCTGCCCGCGCCGTTGTTGAAGTACACGCGCTTCTTCTCCTCGGCCACCTTGGCCGTGGCCAGCGCCACGCCCGAGTTGGTGCCGCCGAAGACCATGGTCACGCCGGCGGTATCGATCCATTCGCGCGCCTTCGAGGCGGCGATGTCGGCCTTGTTCTGGTGGTCGGCGGTCAGCAGCTCGATCGGCTGGCCCAGCACCTTGCCGCCGAAGTCGTCGATGGCCATCTGGATGGCGGTGGCGCCACCCTTGCCTTCGAGGTCGGCGTACAGGCTCGACAGGTCCGTGACGAAGCCGATCTTGACCTTTTCCTGGGCCTGCGCGCCGGTGGCTGCGAGGGCGAGGACGGCGATGGCACCAGCGATGAGGCCGAGTTTCTTTTGCATGCGAAGTCTCCTGAAAGAATCTTTGTGAGATGAGGACGGGAACGTCGGGGTCTTGTGGACGGAAGGGGAAAGGGATTCAGACGCCCAGCAGCTCGTTGAGCACCGGCATCTTGGCTTCGAGCTCGGCCGCGCCGAACTTCTCGACGATGCGGCCGTGCTCCATCACGTAGAAGCGATCGGCCAGCGGCGCCGCGAAGCGGAAGTTCTGCTCCACCATCACGATGGTGTAGCCCTTGGAACGCAGCGTGGTGATCATGCGAGCGAGTGCCTGCACGATCACCGGCGCCAGGCCTTCGGAGATCTCGTCGAGCAGCAGCAGCTTGGCGCCCGTGCGCAGGATGCGCGCCACCGCCAGCATCTGCTGCTCGCCACCCGACAGCCGCGTGCCCTGGCTGTGGCGGCGCTCCGCCAGGTTCGGAAACATCGCGTAGATCTCGTCGACCGACATGCCCTGCCCCGCGCCCTTGAGCTCGGGCGGCAGCATCAGGTTCTCCTCGCACGACAGGCTCGCGAAGATGCCCCGCTCCTCGGGGCAGTAGCCGATGCCCAGGTGCGCGATGCGGTGCGTGGGCATCGCGATCGTCTCCCGGCCATTGACCTCGATGCTGCCCTTGCGCGCGCCCGTCAGGCCCATGATCGCGCGCAGCGTGGTCGTGCGGCCCGCGCCATTGCGGCCCAGCAACGTCACGACCTCACCGGGCTGCACGACCATGTCGACGCCATGCAGCACATGCGATTCGCCGTACCAGGCTTGCAGGCCCTTGATCTCGAGTGCGGCGGTCATCAGTGAGCCCCTTGCAGTTGGCCGTCCGTGGTGCCCATGTAGGCCTCCATGACCTGCGGGTTCTTCGAGACCTCCGCGTAGGGGCCTTCGGCCAGCACCGCGCCACGCTGCAGCACGGTGATGGTGTCGGCGATGGTCGAGACCACGCTCATGTTGTGCTCGACCATCAGGATGGTGCGTCCGGCCGACACGCGCTTGATCAGCTCGGCCACGCGGTGCACGTCCTCGTGGCCCATGCCCTGCGTGGGTTCGTCCAGCAGCATCAGCTCGGGCTCCATCGCGAGCGTGGTCGCGATCTCGAGCGCGCGCTTGCGGCCATAGGGCAGGTTCACGGTCTGCTCTTCGGCGAGTTCTTCGAGGCCCACCTCGGCGAGCAGCTCGCGCGCCCTCGCATTCAAGGGTTCGAGCGACTTCTCGCTCTTCCAGAAGTGGTACGAGGTGCCCAGCCTGCGCTGCAGCCCCAGGCGCACGTTCTCCAGCAGCGTGAGGTGCGGGAACACGGCCGAGATCTGGAACGAGCGGATGATGCCGCGCCGCGCGATCTGCGCGGGGCGCTCGCCCGTGATGTCCTGGCCGTTGAAAAGAATCGTGCCGCTCGTGGGCTCGAGGAACTTCGTGAGCAGGTTGAAGCAGGTCGTCTTGCCTGCGCCGTTGGGGCCGATGAGCGCATGGATCGAACCGCGCACGACCGAGAGGTCGACCTTGCTGACAGCAGTGAAGCCCTTGAATTCCTTGGTGAGCTGGCGTGTTTCGAGAATGCAGCCGCTCATCGACGGGCCTCTTCGCGCGGCGTGGTCTGGTTCATGCGCACCTCGTTCATTCGTTGACGCACGAGAAGCTCGCCGCTGCATTGACATCGCCACTGCCCTTGTACTTGGGCCAGGCCGGGTAGTCGCAAAGCGGCCGGGTGCGGCGGGGCACGCTCGCGGTCATGGTCACGGGGTCGATCGGGGCGTCGGTCACGGTCATCGCGGTCGGTGCCGTGCCCTTCTCCACCCAGTTCTCGAGCGCGCTCAGCGAATCCCAGCTGGCGTTGAACACCGTGCCGACGGCATGCGCGTAGCCCGGGATCTGGTAGTAGCGCATGAAGCCCTTCACCCGCTCGGCCCCCATGGTGGCGCGCACCCGGTTGAAGTACTGGTCGGTGGCGCGCGTGCTGACCAGTTGATCGGCGGTGCCGTGCGCCATCAGCAGCTTGCCGCCGTTCGCGGCGAACGCCGAGAGGTCGGCCTGGTTGATGTCCTGCAGCTGCGTGAGCTCGGCGATGCGTGCCTGCCAGGGGCCTGGATTCTCGGGATCGAGCGTCAGCGAATCGAAGCCGGGGTTCTTCGTCACGAAGAAGCGCACCCACTGGTCCCAGAAGTTCGAGTGGAAAGGCGCGAACGCGGGCATCGGCGAGGCGGGCGGCTGCGCTCCCAGGCCCAGGTAGGCGACGGTCGTCTGGCCGATGCCGGACCGACCGAACTCGGCGCCCCAGGCATTGAAGCCCGGATACTGGTTCTCGCCGCTGCCGAGCGGGTAGTTGAAGACGGCCGGCGTGTCGATCACCTTGAAGGCGGCGATCTGCGCATCCGACAGGCAGTCGTCTGCCGTGTCGGCACCGCCCGGGCAGCGCAGTGGCTTTCCGTCGAGCAGCGCGGTCGCGGGATCGAAGCGCTGGTTGCAGGCGTTCTGGTTGCCGATCAGCCCGTCCTTCACGCCATCGAGGGCATCGCAGGCCTGCATCACCGCATCGAACAGCGCGCCGCGCTTCGCGAGACTGGGGTAGGCGCCGGGCTGGGCCAGCGCGCGCGTGATGCGGCCGAACTGCAGGTCGAGGCTGGCCGCGTTGAAGGCCGGGTAGAGCACGATGGCGCCGTTGAAATCGGTCGGCCATTTCTGCACCACCGCGAGCGCCTCGCGGCCGCCCGACGAGCCGCCCGCGAAGTAGCTGCGCTGCGGGCGCTGGGCATAGCGCTGCTCGATCAGGAACACGGCCGCGTCGCGCGTCTTCTTCAGGGCCTCGAACGAGAAGTTGCGCAAGGCCTCCGTGTTGAGCGCGAAGGCCCCGGGGTTGTTCTTGTCGGTGTTCGCATCGTGGCCCGAGTCGCTCGCGAACACCGCGTAGCCGCGGCCGATCGGGTCCGGCGCGTCGACGGGACCGGCGGATACGTTGCCGGCGACAGCGGGAATGCTGCCGTCGTAGCCGCCACCGCCGTACATCATGGCCTTGCGGTTCCACTCGGTGGGCAGCAGCAGCGTCAGCTTGATCGGCGGCGCGGCGGGATCGACCGGCGCGATCTCGGCGCTGAGCTTGCAATGCTCGCCGTAGCTCTTCGGCGCCTTGCCGCCCGCGGGTACCAGCGTGGCCGCCGTCACCTTGGCGCCGCCGGTGGCGAGCGCGATCGCCGATGCGGGCACGGTGAGCTTCGCCATCTGCTCGCAGTTCAGCGGCGTGGCCGCGGCCGGCGCGGGTGCCGGCGCCGGCGCCGGAACCGATGGCTGGGGGACGAAGGCCACGCCATTGCCGCTTCCGCCGCAGGCGCCCAGCAGGGCCGCGATGGCCAGCGTCGCGGCGACGGGAATGCGCGGCACGGCGCGCGTCGCGCGGCGTGGCGGTGGGAACGGGATGCTTCGGTTCATGCTTGTCTCTCTTTGGGGTGAAGTCGAGAAATCGCCATGCGCGCATGGCCTGCGGGAAACACGGGGCGTCGCGGTCGAAGGCCGCGAGCGGCGGGCATCAGCGCGGCGGACGTTCCCGCGCCAACATGCCCTGGCGGCGTTCGCGCACCGATTGCCAGTGCGCGTCGGTCCATTCGTAGAAGCCGTGGCCGGAGCTCGCGCCGCATCGGCCGGCGGCCACCAGGGTCTGCAGCAGCTGCAGCACCGACTCGTTCTTCTCGAGTTGGGGCATCAGGTGAGCGCCGATGTCGAGGAAGGTGTGGAGGCCGCCGAGGTCGGCCGTCTCCAGCGGGCCGAAGGAGGCGTAGCGCTTGCCGATGCAGGCGCGCACGACCGCATCGATGGTGGCCGCGTCGGCCACGCCGCTTTGCACCAGGTGGAGCGCTTCGCGCAGCACCGCGAACTGGATCCGGTTGCCGACGAAGCCGGGTACCGCCTTGCTCAGCAGCACCGCCTCGAAGCCCGCGCTTTCGAGCCGGCCGCGAAGGGCCGCGCAGGCCTCGGGGGCGGTGGCTTGCGCCGGCACGAGTTCGACGAACGGGATGACATGCGGCGGATTCCAGAAGTGCGCGACGAGAAAGCGCTCGGGATGCGCCATGCGCTCGCACAGCACATCCGGCATGAAGCCGCTGGTGTTGCTCGCGATCAAGGCATAGGAGGGCAGCACGGCCTCGAACTCGGCATAGAGCGCATGCTTGACCTCGAGCCGCTCGACGACGGCCTCGAACACGAGCGATGCATCGGCCAGCGCCGCAAGGTCGGCCACGACGCGAATCCGCGCGCGGGCCGCGTCGCGCTCGGCCACCGCGATGCGGCCCGCGGCCATCAATTCCTCGAATATTTTGTCCGCCAGCGCGGGCAGCTCATCGCGCCGCGCTTCGCTGAGATCGAACACGTGGACGTCTTCACCGGCGAGTGCCAGGCAGCTCGCGATGCCCACGCCCATGAGGCCCGCTCCCACCACGGCCACGCGTCGATTGATCTCGTTCATGCAACTTGTCTCCAGCATCTTGTGGCGCCGAAATCGCTCGGCCCTTGGCGCTGGTTTTGCAGAAAGCGTGCCCGTCGATCTCAGCCATGGCGGCGCGCGCATTTCTCATTCGGGCGCTCCGCGTAAACCCGAATGCCGCGAGCGCGCGCGACGCTGTGCAAGCGATGTCCAATACTGTCCAGGCCAATGCACACGACGTCCAACAACTGGACATCGATTCGGAGCGTCTAAAGTCACGCCCCTGCGCGCCACCGCCGCGCGTCATGGACATTCGCACCCGCGAACCAAGGGAGTCAGCCATGCTGCAGATCAAGGGAGACCAGGCCTTCGACCTGGCGAGCATCCGGGGCCAGGCCCTGCAGTCCTTCTTCGAGCTGTTCGGCCAGCTCGCCGAGGGCGCCTTCGTGATCGGGCGCGACAGCAAGGTCATCTGGGCCAATGCGCGCTACCTGGCCTTCATCGGCCTGGAGCCCGACCGGCCGGTGGTCGGCCAGCACATCTCGACCGTGGTGCCCGCGACCCGCATGCCCGAGGTGGTCGAGACCGGCCGCTCGATCCCCTTCGACTTGGTCGAGGTCAACGGGCGCTGGGCCGTGGTGTCGCGCTTTCCGATCAAGAACGACGCGCAGGAAGTCATCGGCGGTTTCTGCTTCGTGCTGTTCGACGAGCTCGATCCGCTGCGGCCGATGCTCGCGCGCATCCAGCAGTTGCAGAGCGAGCTCGAGCGCACGCGCTCGAAGCTCAACCAGCTGCGCCGCACGAAGTACGAGTTCAGCCACTTCGTCGGCTCGAGCCCGCAGGCCGCGCAGGTGCGGCGCAGCGCGCGGCAGGTCGCGGCCACCGATTCGACGGTGCTGCTGCTCGGCGAGACCGGCACGGGCAAGGAGATGGTCGCGCAGGGCATCCATGCGGCCTCGCGGCGCGCGCGGCAGAACTTCATCGGCGTCAATGTGGCGGCCATTCCCGAGGAGCTGATGGAGGCCGAGTTCTTCGGCTCGGCGCCGGGCGCCTACACCGGTGCCCATCCCAAGGGCCGCACCGGCAAGATGATGCTGGCCGACAAGGGCACCTTGTTCCTCGACGAGATCGGCGACATGCCGATGCGCATCCAGGTCAAGCTGCTGCGCGCGCTGCAGGAGCGCGAGATCGAGCCGATCGGCGGCAACACCGTGATCCCGCTCGACCTGCGCGTGATCGCGGCCACCAGCCGCGACCTCCGGCAGCTGGTCGAGACCGGCCAGTTCCGCGCCGATCTCTACTACCGCCTGAGCGTGGTGCCGATCCAGATCCCGCCGCTGCGCGAGCGGCTCGAGGACCTGCCCGAGCTGGTCGACCTGCTGCTGGCCGAGCTCTGCGCCACGCTCGGCATGCGCGAGAAGGACATCGCACCCGACGCACTGGCGCTGCTCGCGAAGTTCGGCTGGCCCGGCAATGTGCGCGAGCTGCGCAACGTGCTCGAGCGCGCCTGCGTGGTGTCTGGCGATGCCTCGGAGCTGCGCGCCGAGCACATGCTGCTCAACGACGGCGCGCGGCCGGCCGCGGTTGCTGCGTCGACCGCGACGGTGGCTCCGGCGCGCCACGACCTGCACGCCGCCGTGAACGAGACCGAGCAGAAGGCCTTGCTCAATGCGCTGCAGGAGACCAAGGGCAACAAGCTGCTCGCGGCCCGCCTGCTCGGCATCAGCCGCTCGACGCTCTACAACAAGCTCAAGCAGATGGCGCTCGAGCGCTAGCGACCCGCGCGCTCAGCCGCCGCGGAACTGCCCGCGCAGGAAGTTGCGGTGCCGCGCGATGTGCCCCAGCTGCGCGGGCGCGATGGTGCCGCCCAGGTCGTTCTCGTCCGCGCCGTTGAGCACCGCGTTCGCATGCGCGAGCGCGCGCGCCACGATCTCCTGCTCGCTCACGCCGAGTTGCGCGCCCAGGTCCAGCGCCACGCGCCGCATCGCGCGCTGCGACAGCATCCACATCGCGCCGAAGCGGTCCCACGCGAGCGCGGACTCGCCGGCCTTCTCGTGCTCGGCGAGGATGTCCTTGAGCGGCTTGGCGAGCAGCGCGTCCATGGCCTCGAGCCGCTCGCTCAGCGCGGCGTTGCGCTCGGCCAGCTGCTCGGGCGTGGGCCCCGGCTCCGCCGCCTTGGGCGCGGGTGGCGGCGGTGGCACGAAGCCGGCCACGTTGGCATCGGCGGGAACGATCTGGAGTTGGTCTTGCAGGCTCATGATTTCTTTCCGTGGCCGGTGTCTGTCGAGGAAGTCTTGCGGCTCGTCATCGCCGTCGCGCGCAGCCCGGGCAGGTCGAGCACGCGCAGGCCGCCGTATTCGACGCGGATCAGGCCCTGCGCCGACAGCCCGTTGAGCGCCTCGTTCACGCGCTGGCGCGACAGGCCCACGAGGTAGGCCAGTTCCTGCTGCGTGATGCGCAGGACCTCGCCCACGCCCGGATAGAGCACCGGGTTGAACAGCGAGACCAGGTTGCGCGCCACGCGCGCGTCGGGGCTGTTGAGGCGGTCGATCTCGAGCGCGGCGATGAACTGGCCCAGGCGCTCGTTGAGCTGGTTCATCACGAAGCGGTTGAAGCCGATCGAATGGTCGAGCAGCCAGTGGAAGCTCTCGATCGGCAGGCCCGCGACGAGGCTGCGCCGCAGCGCCTGGATGTTGTAGCGGTAGGGCTCGCGCTTCATCACCGTGCCTTCGCCGAACCAGCCGCCGGGCGGCACGCCGGTGTAGGTGACCGAGCCGCCGTCGGCGTTGTCGTTGCTCATCTTGAGCAGGCCCTCGACCACGCCGAACCAGTAGGTGGGCGAGCGCCCCACGCGGCAGACCAGGTCGCCGACCTCGGCCTCGCCGACCACCAGCGCGACCTCGGCGCGGCGGCGCTCGGGCGCGGTGAGCGTGAGCAGCCAGGGGATGCCATCGAGCTCGGCGGCATTGGGCGGACGCACGCGGTCCTTGATCGAACTGCCCGCGGCGAGGGGGAGGTTGAGCGAGGGGCTGCCGGTCGGCATCGGGAAACTCCGGGGAGTAGTGTCCCTAGGATTGTCGTTGGAACGACAACTGGACGTCAAAGTGCGGCCCTACGATCCGCGCACCGTGCAAACAAACGCCCTCACCTTTCCCCGCCTGCTGCTTGCGCATGCGCAAGCGCAGCCCGAGTCGCCCGCGGTGCGGGAGAAGGACCTCGGCATCTGGCAGACCTGGACCTGGCGCGCCGTGGCGCAGGAAGTGCGCGAGATCGCGTGCGGCCTCGCGAGCCTGGGCTTCCAATCCTTCGACAACCTCGCGATCGTCGGCGCCAACCGTCCGCACCTGTACATGGCGGTGGTCGCGGCGCAGAGCCTGCGCGGCGTGCCGGTGCCGCTGTACCAGGACGCGGTGGCCAACGAGATGGTGTTCATGCTCGACGACGCGGCCATCGACTTCGTGGTGGTCGAGGACCAGGAGCAGGTCGACAAGCTGCTCGAGTGCCGCGACCTGCAGGCCGAGCGCGTGGCGCGCGGCGAGGGCCGCCAGGGCATCCGCCACATCATCTACGACGACCCGAAGGGCCTGCGCCACTACGACCAGCCCGGCCTGATCGGCTACGAGCAGTTGCGCGAGCTCGGCCGCGCCTACGACCAGGCGCATCCTGGCGTGTTCGACGCCGCGGTGGCCAGCGGCGAAGCCACCGACGTGGGCGTGATCCTCTACACCTCGGGCACCACCGGCCGCCCCAAGGGCGTGTGCCAGACGCATGCGAGCTTCATCGCGGCGGGCCGCGGCGGCGTCGAGACCGACAGGCTCGGTCCCGGCGACAACATCATGAGCTACCTGCCGATGGCCTGGGTCGGCGACCACCTGTTCTCGGTGGCGCAGTGGCTGGTGGGCGGCTTCACGCTCAACTGCCCCGAGTCGGCCGCCACGGTGATGAACGACATGCGCGAGATCGGCCCGAGCTACTACTTCGGTCCGCCGCGCACCTTCGAGGGCCTGCTCACCGCCGTCTCGATCCGCATGGAGGACGCGGCGGCTCCGAAGCGCTGGCTCTATGCGAAGTTCATGGCGCTCGCGCAGCGCGTGGGCGCCGACATCCTCAACGGCCAGCCCGTGGGCGCCGGCGACCGGCTGCTGTACGGCCTGGGCAACCTGCTGGTCTACGGGCCGCTGCGCAACGTGCTGGGCATGAGCCGCATCCGCGTGGCCTACACCGCGGGCGCGGCGATCGGGCCCGACCTGTTCCGCTTCTACCGCTCGATCGGCGTCAACCTCAAGCAGTTCTACGGGCAGACCGAGACCTGCGCCTACGTCTGCCTGCAGCAGGACGGCAAGGTCAAGCTGCAGACCGTGGGCACGGCCGCGCCGGGCATCGAACTCAAGATCGCCGACGACGGCGAGGTGCTGGTGCGCGGCGTCTCGGTGCTCAAGGAGTACTACAAGCGCCCCGACGCCACCGCCGAGGTGCTCGATGCCAACGGCTACTTCCACACCGGCGACGCCGGCGTGCTCGACAGCGAGGGCCACCTGCGCATCATCGACCGCGCCAAGGACGTGGGCCGGCTCGCGGGCGGCGCGATGTTCGCGCCCAACTACATCGAGAACAAGCTCAAGTTCTTCCCGCAGATCAAGGAAGCCGTGTGCTTCGGCCATGCGCGCGACGAGGTCAGTGCCTTCGTCAACATCGACTTCGAGGCCGTGGGCAACTGGGCCGAGCGCCGCGGCCTGGCCTACGGCGGCTACGTCGACCTGGCCGGCAAGCCCGAGGTGCTGGCGCTGATCGCCGAGTGCCTCGGCAAGGTCAATGCCGACCTGGCCGCGGAAGCCGGCATGGGCGAGACGCAGATCGCGCGCTTCCTGGTGCTGCACAAGGAGCTCGACCCCGACGACGACGAGCTGACCCGCACGCGCAAGGTGCGCCGCGGCTTCATCGCCGAGAAATACGCGGTGCTGGTCGAGGCGCTGTACGGCGGCAAGACCGAGCAGTTCATCGAGACGCAGGTGAAGTTCGAGGACGGCCGCACGGGCGCGGTGAGCGCGACCCTGAAGATCGTCGAGGCGAAGCGCTTCCCCGGCATGGCAAAGGCGGCCTGACATGGCAAGAAAAACCGGCGACGTCATCCTGGACGTGCAGAACATCTCCCTGAGCTTCGGCGGCGTGAAGGCGCTGACGGACATCAGCTTCAACGTGCGCGAGCACGAGGTGCGGGCCATCATCGGGCCCAACGGCGCGGGCAAGAGCTCGATGCTCAACTGCATCAACGGCGTGTACTGGCCGCAGCAGGGCTCGATCACCTTCCGCGGCCAGACCTTCAAGCACATGAACTCGCGCCAGGTGGCCGAGATGGGCGTGGCGCGCACCTTCCAGAACCTGGCGCTGTTCAAGGGCATGAGCGTGCTCGACAACATCATGACGGGGCGCAACCTCAAGATGAAGAGCGGCCTGCTCGCGCAGGCGCTGCGCTGGGGCCCGGCCGAGCGCGAGGAGCTCAAGCAGCGCGAGTTCGTCGAGCACATCGTCGACTTCCTCGAGATCCAGGCGCACCGCAAGACGCCGGTGGGCCGCTTGCCCTACGGCCTGCAGAAGCGCGTGGACCTGGGCCGCGCGCTCGCGATGGAGCCGCAGGTGCTGCTGCTCGACGAGCCGATGGCCGGCATGAACGTGGAGGAGAAGCAGGACATGAGCCGCTTCATCCTCGACGTGAACGACGAGTTCGGCACCACCATCGTGCTGATCGAGCACGACATGGGCGTGGTGATGGACATCTCCGACCGCGTGGTGGTGCTCGACTACGGCAAGAAGATCGGCGACGGCACGCCCGACGAAGTGCGCAACAACGAAGACGTGATCCGGGCGTACCTGGGCGTGGAGCATTGATATGGGCTTTTTTCTTGAGACCCTCTTCGGCGGCCTGATGGTCGGCATGCTCTATTCGCTGATAGCGATCGGCTTCGTGCTGATCTACAAGGCCTCGGGCGTGTTCAATTTCGCGCAGGGCGCGATGGTGCTGTTCGCGGCGCTCGCGATGGCGCGCTTCGCCGAATGGATCCCGCAGTGGCTGGGCTTCCAGAGCCTGATCCTCGCGAACATCCTGGCCTTCATCGCGGCGATGGCGATCATGGTGGTGGTGGCCTGGCTGATCGAGCGGCTCGCGCTCAGCAAGCTCGTGAACCAGGAAGGCATCACGCTGCTGATGGCCACGCTGGGCATCGCCTACTTCCTCGACGGCCTGGGCCAGACGCTGTTCGGCAACGACATCTACAAGATCGACGTCGGCATGCCGAAGGAACCGCTGATGGTGCTCGAGAGCACCTTCCAGGGCGGCCTGCTGCTGAGCCAGGAGGACCTGATCGCGGCGCTGGTGGCGGCGGCGCTGGTGGTGGTGCTCGCGATCTTCTTCCAGAAGACCGCCACCGGCCGCGCGCTGCGCGCCGTGGCCGACGATCACCAGGCGGCGCAGTCGATCGGCATCCCGCTCAACCGCATCTGGGTGATCGTGTGGTCGGTGGCCGGCTTCTCGGCACTGGTGGCCGGGATCATCTGGGGCTCCAAGCTCGGCGTGCAGTTCTCGCTCTCGCTGGTCGCGCTCAAGGCGCTGCCGGTGGTGATCCTCGGCGGCCTGACCTCGATTCCCGGCGCGATCATCGGCGGCCTTTTGATCGGCGTGGGCGAGAAGCTCTCGGAGATCTACCTCGGGCCGATGCTCGGCGGCGGCATCGAGATCTGGTTCGCCTATGTGCTGGCGCTCGTGTTCCTGCTGGTGCGGCCGCAGGGGTTGTTCGGCGAGAAGATCATCGATCGGGTCTGAGATGTTTTACAGAGAAAACGGCCAGTTCAAGTCGACCTACCGCGCCGACCAGCAGATCTTCCCGATCCTGCAGGACCGCGTGGCGATCCTCGCGCTGCTCGCGGTGGCCTTCATCGCGGTGCCGCTCGGCGTGTCGGACTACTGGATGCGCGCCATCCTCACGCCCTTCCTGATCCTGTCGCTCGCGGCCATCGGCCTCAACGTGCTGGTGGGCTACTGCGGCCAGATCTCGCTGGGCACCGGCGCCTTCATGGCGGTGGGCGCCTACGCGGCCTACAACTTCCACGTGCGCATCGACGGCATGCCGCTGATCGCCTCGCTGCTGCTGGGCGGCCTGTGCGCCACGGTGATCGGCGTGCTGTTCGGCATCCCGAGCCTGCGCATCAAGGGGCTGTACCTCGCCGTCGCCACGCTGGCGGCGCAGTTCTTCACCGACTGGGCCTTCCTGCGCATCCAGTGGTTCACCAACAACTCGTCGTCGGGTTCGGTCAGCGTGGCGAGCCTCAACGTGTTCGGCATCCCGATCGAGTCGCCGGTGCAGAAGTACCTGTTCTGCCTCGCGCTGGTGGTGATCTTCGCGCTGCTCGCGAAGAACCTGGTGCGCAGCGCGATCGGCCGCGAGTGGATGGCGATGCGCGACATGGACGTGGCGGCCGCGGTGATCGGCATCCGCCCGGTCTACGCCAAGCTCACGGCCTTCGCGGTCAGCAGCTTCATCGTCGGCGTGGCCGGCGCGCTGTGGGGCTTCGTGCACCTGGGGGCCTGGGAGCCCGCGGCCTTCAGCATCGACCGCTCGTTCCAGCTGCTGTTCATGGTGATCATCGGCGGCCTCGGCTCGATCATGGGCTGCTTCTTCGGCGCCGCCTTCATCGTGCTGCTGCCGCTGCTGCTGAACCAGTTGCCGGGCTGGCTGGGCTTCTCGATCTCGACCGCCCTGGCCTCGCACCTCGAATACATGATCTTCGGCGCGCTCATCGTGTTCTTCCTGATCGTGGAACCGCACGGCCTCGCGCGGCTGTGGTCCACGGCCAAGGAGAAGCTGCGGCTGTGGCCCTTCCCCCATTGAGCTTTTCAAGCGTTTTTTCGGCGTTGACAACCCGGCACCGCGGTGCCCCCAAAAAGGAGACAGGCATGAAACTGAAATCGCTCGCTCTGACCGCCGCCCTGGTGGCCGGCACCCTCGGCACCGCGCTGGCGCCCTCGCTCGCACAGGCACAGGCCAAGGAGCAGTTCTTCCCGCTGCTGGTCTATCGCACCGGCCCCTATGCGCCCAACGGCACGCCCTGGGCCAACGGCAAGCAGGACTACCTGAAGCTGGTGAATGCGCAAGGCGGCATCAACGGCGTGAAGATCTCGTACGAAGAGTGCGAGACCGGCTACGCCACCGACAAGGGCGTGGAATGCTACGAGCGCCTCAAGGGCCGCCCGGGCGTCGCGCTGTTCGACCCGCAGGCCACCGGCATCACCTTCGCGCTGACCGACAAGGTGCTGACCGACAAGATCCCGCTGATCACGCTGGGCTACGGCCTCGCGGCCTCGCAGGACGGTGGCGTGTTCAAGTGGAACTTCCCGCTGATGGGCAGCTACTGGACCGCGGCCGACATCCTGATCCAGCACATCGGCAAGAAGGAAGGCGGCCTCGACAAGCTCAAGGGCAAGAAGATCGCGCTGGTCTATCACGACTCGCCGTTCGGCAAGGAACCGATCCCGCTGCTGCAGGAGCGCGCGAAGCAGAACGGCTTCGAGCTCTCGCTGATCCCCGTGACCGCGCCCGGCGTCGAGCAGAAGTCGGCCTGGCTGCAGGTGCGCCAGCAGCGTCCCGACTACGTGCTGCTGTGGGGCTGGGGCGTGATGAACTCCACCGCGCTCAAGGAAGCCGTGGCCACGGGCTACCCGCGCGAGAAGATGTACGGCGTCTGGTGGGCCGGCGCCGAGCCCGACGTGAAGGACGTGGGCGCGAATGCCAAGGGCTACAACGCGCTGGCGCTCAACACCTCGGGCACGCAGCCCAAGGTGATCCAGGACATCCTCAAGCAGGTGCACGAGAAGGGCCAGGGCACGGGTCCGAAGGACGAGGTGGGCTCGGTCCTCTACACGCGCGGCGTGATCATCCAGATGCTGTCGGTCGAGGCCGTGCGCCGCGCGCAGGAGCGCTTCGGCAAGGGCAAGGTCATGACCGGCGACCAGGTGCGCTGGGGCTTCGAGAACCTCGCGCTCGACCAGAAGAAGCTCGACGCGCTGGGCTTCTCGGGCGTGATGCGTCCGGTGAGCACCTCGTGCCAGGACCACATGGGCTCGACCTGGGCGCGTGTCCATACCTGGGACGGCGCGCAGTGGGGCGGCATGTCGGACTGGTACCAGGCCGACGAGCAGATCATCAAGCCGATGGCGAAGGCCGCGGCCGACAAGTACGCGACCGAGAAGAAGCTCACGCGTCGCGACGCGGCCGACTGCCAGAGCTGACGCTCCGGCAGGTGCCAGGGACCGACGGCACCCTCCCCCTACCCCCTCCCGCCAGGCGGAAGGGGGCCTGCCTTCCCTTCATGGGAGGCGGCATCCGCAAGCGCAGCGTCTCGTTCCACGTGCGCTTGCGGATGTCCGAAAGAACACCATGAGCCAACCCAACATCCTTCTCGACGTCAACGGCATCGAGGTCATCTACAACCACGTGATCCTGGTGCTCAAGGGCGTGTCGCTGAGCGTGCCCGAGGGCGGGATCGTGGCGCTGCTGGGCGGCAACGGCGCGGGCAAGACGACGACGCTGCGCGCGGTGAGCAACCTGCTGGCGGGCGAGCGCGGCGCGGTCACCAAGGGCACGATCGAATTGCGCGGCGAGCGCATCGAGGCGCTGTCGCCGGCCGAGCTGGTGAAGCGCGGGCTGATCCAGGTGATGGAAGGCCGCCACTGCTTCGCGCACCTGACCATCGAGGAGAACCTGATGACGGGCGCCTACACGCGCACCGACGGCAAGGCCGCGGTGCAGCAGACGCTCGAGAAGGTCTATGCCTACTTCCCGCGCCTGAAGACGCGGCGCACCTCGCAGGCGGCCTACACCTCGGGCGGCGAGCAGCAGATGTGCGCGATCGGCCGCGCGCTGATGGCCAACCCGACGATGGTGCTGCTCGACGAGCCCTCGATGGGCCTGGCGCCGCAGATCGTGGAGGAGGTGTTCGAGATCGTGAAGGACCTCAACACCAAGGAACGCGTGACCTTCCTGCTGGCCGAGCAGAACACCAACATGGCGCTGCGCTACGCCGACTACGGCTACATCCTCGAGAACGGCCGCATCGTGATGGACGGCGCGGCGCAGAGCCTGCGCGAGAACGAGGACGTGAAGGAGTTCTACCTCGGCGTGGGTGGAGCGGATCGCAAGAGCTTCCGGGATGTGAAGAGCTACAAGCGGCGCAAGAGGTGGCTGGCTTGATGTTCTTTCCTGCCGTCTGTGCTGTCCCTGCCGTCTACGGGTGGGGACGGGCTCGCGCCGATGGGGTACTCCCCTCCGCGAATGTCCCCCGCCCTTCGGGCTCCTCCTTTATTTCGCTGCGGGGA
>Ga0209902_101043_pt1 | contig 17213 bp, 10 predicted proteins | sample FECB27metaG_FD_188304 | JGI IMG/M metagenome (GOLD analysis project Ga0209902, IMG submission 188304) | Cyanobacterial communities from the Joint Genome Institute, California, USA - FECB-27 (SPAdes) (version 2) | ecosystem: Environmental > Aquatic > Thermal springs > Hot (42-90C) > Microbial mats...
CCCGCCGCAGTCGGCGGTCCGGACGAGGAAATGGCGGAGGCCGAGGCGGCCGACCCGATCGTCGTCACCGGATCGCGCATCGACCGCGCCGGATACAAGGCGCCGACGCCGACCATGGTGCTGAGCGCCGACGACCTCAACATCGGCGGCCGCGCGAACATCGCGCAGGCGCTCAACGACCTTCCGCAATTCCGCGCGACCACGACGCCGCAGACCACGCCCGCCAACACCTCGTCGGGTCAGGCCCGCGTCGATCTGCGCGGCCTGGGCTATCTCCGTTCGCTGACGCTGATCGACGGACGGCGCTTCGCCGGCGACGTCGATCTGAACGCGGTGCCGAGCGTGCTGGTCAAGCGCGTCGAGATGGTCACGGGCGGCGTATCCGCGGTCTGGGGATCGGGCGCGGTCGCGGGTGTCGTCAATCTGGTGATCGATTCCAAGCTGGAGGGCATTCGCCTCGGCGCGCAGAAAGGCATCTCCAATTTCGGCGACGGTGGCGAAACCGGCTTCGAGGCCGCGGCGGGCACGTCGTTCGCCGGCGGGCGCGGCCATGTCGTGGTCGGCGGCGAATTCTACGACAATGCCGGGATCGCGCCGAAATCCTCGCGCCCGCGCGTCGGCCGATGGGCTGTGATCACCAATCCCGGCTATACCGCGACCAACGGCCAGTCGCCGTTGATCCTGTCGCCGAATGTCGGCGCGGCCAATGCTTCGTTCGGCGGGCTGATCACATCGGGCGTGCTGCGCGGGCAGACTTTCAATCCCGACGGCACGTTGCGCCCCTTCGTCTACGGCACCGTCTTCGGCACGCTGATGATCGGCGGCGAAGGCCCGTCGAACGACGACAGCATCGGGCTGACGCCGCCACAGCATCGCTATGCCGCGATGGGCCGGGTCAGTTACGAACTGAGCGATTCCATCCGCGCCAGCGCCGATGTCCGCTATTCCCGGATGTGGGCGGATTACGATTATCTGCCCGACATTTATCGCGGCACGATCACCATCTCGGTCAACAACGCGTTCCTGCCCGCGGCGGTGAGGTCGCAAATGGTCGCCGCCGGGCAGACCAGTTTCAGCTTCGGCCGCGTCGCCAGGGACTATGCGTTCCTCCGCCTCAAATACGAGCGCGAGACATTGCAGGGCACGTTCGCGCTCGACGGGGAATTCGGCAAGGACTGGCGCTGGAGCGCCTATTACAGCCACGGCGTCTACGACAACGACCTATCCAACCCCGAACGGACGATCCCTGCCAACTTCACCGCGGCGGTGGATTCGGTGATCAGCCCGACGACCGGCCAGCCGATCTGCCGGATCGCGCTGACCAACCCGTCTACCGACTGCGCGCCGCTGAACCTGTTCGGCATCGGCAACGCGTCGGCCGCGGCGATCAAGTACATCACCACCACCAACTATTCCTATCAGCGCCAGACGCTCGACGTCGGCGCCTTCAGCCTGCGCGGCGAACCCTTCTCGCTCTGGGCCGGCCCGGTCTCGATCGCGGTCGGCGCGGAAGCGCGCAAGGAACGGATCGCCACCGAGTTGAGCGCGCTCGACACGTCGGTGCCGCTCAAGGGCTCGATCTCGGTCAAGGAAGCGTTCGGCGAGATCCTGATCCCGCTCGCAAAGGACCTGCCGCTGCTCCGCAATCTTGAGGTCAGCGCGGCCGCACGGATCAGCGATTACAGCACCTCCGGTTCGATCTGGTCGTGGAAGATCGGGCTGACCAACGAGATCGTCGAAGGCGTGCGCATCCGCGCCAGCAAGTCTCGCGACATCCGGTCGCCGACCATCACCGAACTCTATACCCAGCAGATCACGGGTCTCGGCAACATCATCGATCCGGTGAAGGGCCAGACCGTCTTCGGTTCGGTGATCACCGGCGGCAATCCCGATCTCGAGCCCGAGATCGGATCGACGCTGACCGCCGGCCTGCAACTCTCGCCGCGCGGATTGCCGGGGTTCAGCGCCAGCATCGATTATTTCGACATCAAGATCGACGGGCTGATCAGCACCATCACTCCGGCCGACATCCTCACCCGCTGCGTCGCCGGCGACCAATCCTTCTGCGACCGCGTCTCGCGCGATTCCGCCGGCAACCTGCTCGGCGTGCGCAGCAACTACATCAACTACACGTCGTTCAACACGTCGGGCATAGATGGCGAAATCTCGTACGTCCTGCCGCTGGACACCATCTCATCGCTGCCCGGACGGCTGAAATTCCGCCTCTTCGCCACCTGGCTCAACGACTATTTCGTGCTCAACGACACGCGCAAGACCAACTATCTCGATTCGCTGGGGCAAGCGTCCTTCTCCGGCATGCCGCGCTGGCGCAGCACCGCCTCGATCTCGTACGACAATGACCGTGTCGGCGGCGATTTCCGCGCGCGCTACGTTTCGTCAGGCGATTACGACCGCAACCAGAACATCCAGAACAACCACATCCCGGCGACGACCTATTTCGACCTGAGCCTGCGCGCGAGGATCCCGAACAAGGGCGCGCAGGAGATGGAGATCTATGGGAACATCACCAACGTCTTCAACAAGCAGCCGCCAAAAGGATCGCTCTACACAGCGTTCTACGATGTGATCGGGCGCTACTTCAATGTGGGCGCGCGGCTGAAGTTCTGATCTGCCTGCATCGGAGGAAAGCATCACCGAAGAAGGACCACGCATGATGCGCCAGCTCGCTATCGCTTCGATACTACTAATGACCGCAGCAGCTGCCAGCGCACAGCCTGAGCCTCCCCCACCCGCTGAAGTCACCATTCCCAACAGCCGGCGCGTCGAGTTTGTCTCGACCGTCAACGGCCACCGCTATTTGCTCAATATCGCGCTGCCCAATGTTCCGCCGCCGGCCGCCGGATATCGCGTGCTCTATGTGCTCGACGGCAACGGTTATTTCGGCATGGCGAGCGATGCGGTGCGGATGAACGGCAATGCCCCCGACGTCGTGGTGGTCGGCATCGGCTATCCCGACAGCCCCGAATTCGTCGCGCAGTCGCTCGCCGAGCGTGGACCGGTGCCGGAGCGCATGGCCGCGCTGCGCCCGGTCGACATCGCGCGCCGGCGCGAACGGCCCTACGATCTGACTCTGCCCGCCACCGCCGAACAGATCGCCGCGCAGACCGCGCCGGGCGTGCCGCCCTATCTGCCGAAGAATATCGGCGGGCTCGACGATTTCCTGAAGACGATCGAGCAGGACGTGAAACCCCGCATCGCGGCGATGGCGCCGATCGACCGGACGCAGCAGACACTGTTCGGCCATTCGCTGGGCGGTCTCGCGGTTCTCCACGCGCTGTTCACCGAACCCGGCGCATTCCGCACCTTCGTCATCGCCAGCCCGTCCATCTGGTGGAACGAGCGCGCGGTGCTGGCCGGCGAAGCGAAGTTCGCCGCGGCGGTGACGTCGGGCAAGGTTGCGCCACGCGTGCTCGTCACCATCGGCGCCGACGAAAGTACGCCGCCAAAAAGCTTTCCACCCGGAACCGATGCCGCGGCCTGGCTCGCACGGTCGCGCAAGATCGACATGGTCGGCAATGGCCGCGCGCTGACCGAAAGGCTGCAGGCGATGAAGGGTGCGCCGGGCTACGAAGTCGCCGACTATGCCGCCTTCCCGCACCAGGCCCACGGCATCTCCGCCTGGCCCGCCATGGGCCGCGCGGTGGAGTTCGCGTTCGGGCGGTAAGGTAGATCAGCGCTCACACGTCAAAAGCCGGGCGCAAGGCCTCCCCCACACTGTAGCTCCAGCGAAAGCTGGAGCCTATGCGATGCGTCCAACTTCACTGCGGCTTGAAGATCGTATGGGCTCCAGCTTTCGCTGGAGCGACAGAGCGCGGCGGATGAATTCGCGGCTCCACGTCGATTTATTTTCACCCCCTCTACGGAAGCACCCGCATCGTGCATCATGATATTGAATGCGCGGAAACTGGACAGATGGGGTGGTGGACGACGACGGGCGCCTGAGAGTGATGGCATGGGTGGGCAGCGAAGTGCTCCCCCATGAGGCCGCCGTGCGTGGCTGGCTTCGGCGGATGATCGACAACGACGAGATCGAGGACGTCATCCAGGAAAGCTATTGCCGCATCTCCGCTTTGGCGGATGTCGCGCATATCCAGAATGGCCGCGCTTATCTGTTCGCCACGGCGCGTTCGCTGGTGCTCGAACGCATCCGGCGATCGCGCGTCGTCAGCATCGACACCGCTACGGAAATCGACGCGCTGGACATCGTATATGACGAGCCCTCGGCAGAACGGGTCACGGCGGCGCGGCGCGAGCTGGCGCGCGTGCAAAGGTTGATCGAGGGGCTGCCGGACCGGTGCCGGCGGATCTTCGAGCTGCGCAAGGTGGACGGCCTGTCGCAGCGCGAGGTGGCGGACAGGATGGGGGTGCCCGAACACACGGTGGAGAACGACGTGGTCAAGGGTCTGAAACTGATCCTGAAGGCCATGGCCGAAGGCGAAGAGCGTGCCGAAAAGGCTTTGACGAATGCAGGACGAGATGAGCGAGCGCGAGACAGCACAGGCGATCAATGACGACGCGGCCGCCTGGGTCGCCCGGATCGACGCCGCCGCGCTCGATCCGGCGGACCAGGCCGAGCTCGACCGCTGGCTGGCGGGCGACGACCGCCGGCGCGGCGCGTTCTTCCGCGCGCAATCCGCATGGCGGATGCTCGATCGCGCGAGCGTGATGGGCGCGGGCGCACGCGATGTGATCGAACCCGAAGCGGCGCCCGAACGGCTCGCGCCAACGCGGCGGCGAATGCTGTGGGGCGGAGGCGCGCTGGCCGCCTCGCTCGTCGCCGGGATCGGCGGCGCGATGCTCTGGCCGCGCTCGCCCGACGAAATCGAGACCGCGCTGGGCGAGATCCGCCGCGTGCCGCTGCACGACGGATCGCTCGCCGCGGTCAACACCGCGACCAGGCTGGCCGTCGACCTGCGACCCGAGATCCGCAATGTCCGGATCGATATGGGAGAGGCATGGTTCCAGGTCGCCAAGGATCGCGAGCGACCCTTCGTCGTCACAGCAGGCGACGTCCGCGTGCGCGCGGTCGGCACCGCATTCTCGGTGCGGCGATTGGGCGACGGCGCCGACGTGCAGGTGACCGAAGGCGTGGTGGAGGTGTGGACGGTCAACCGGCCCGACGCGGTCCGCCGCATTGCCGCGGGCGCACGCACCTTCGTGAACGATATGGCTGGCCCGGCGGCGCCGGTCGAGGCATCGCTGGAGATCGACCGCACGCTTGCCTGGCGCAACGGCCAGCTCATCTTCGACGGAGATACGCTGGCCGACGCCGCCGCCGAGTTCAACCGCTACAATCGGGTTAAGCTGGAGATCGATCCGGCGCTGGCATCGGAGCGCGTCGTCGGCCGCTTCCGCACGAACGAGCCCGACGCGTTCGCGCGCGCCGCATCCGCCATGCTCGGCGCCCGCGTCCAGATCGGCGCGGAGCGGATCGACGTGTCGCGGAACTGAAATATTTTTCGGCACGCTCAACGGAAGCGCTCAACTCGCCCGTCGTTCAGGACAGGAGGCCCGATCGCGGCCCAGGGGGGAACGACATGACGAACTTCGCAATCCGCACCAGCCTTGCCGCGTCCGCGGCGATCGTGGCGATGGCCACCGCCACGCCCGGTCAGGCACAGACCAAGGCGTTCAACGTGCCGAGCCAGGCCGCCGTCACCGGCATCACCGAACTGGCGCGGCAGGCCGATGTCCAGATCCTGGTGAGCGAGGCGGCGGTGCGCGGCAAGCGGACCAACGCCGTGCGCGGCAAGATGACCTTTCGCCGGGCGCTCGACACGCTGCTGGCAGGAACAGGGCTACGCATCGCGGCCAGTGATGGGCGGACCTATACGCTGGCGATCAATCAGGCCGCGGCGGTCGGCGGGCCTGTCGAGGAAATGGCGGCAGCAGAAACGGACGAGTCAGCGGATCCGATCGTGGTCACCGGATCGCGCATCGAGCGCGCCGGCTATACCGCGCCGACTCCCACGACAGTGGTGGGGCAGGCCGAACTCAAATCGGGCAATCGCGTCAACATCGTCGATGTCCTCAACGATCTGCCGCAATTCAAAGCCAGTTTCACCGCAGCCTCCAATCCCTCATCGATCTATTCAGGGATGGCGATCGCCGACATGCGCGGCCTTGGCGTCGCCCGAACCCTCTCGCTGATCAACGGCCGGCGATTTGTGAACACGGTCCTTGCCGGCGGCGATCTCAACTTCGTCCCGAAGACGCTCGTGAAACGCATCGACGTTGTCACCGGCGGCGCATCCGCAGCCTGGGGATCGGGCGCCGTGGCCGGGGTCGTGAACGTCATACTCGACGACACGATGACCGGCTTGTCGATGGTCGCGGACTCCGGGGTTTCGTCGCGCGGCGATGGCGCGCGTTATCGCGGCGAACTGAGTTGGGGGACCGAATTCTCCGACGGTCGCGGGCATTTCATGATCGCCGGCGAATATCTCCACCAGCGTGGCGCATATGGCCGCAATTCCGGTGACCGGCCAAACCTTGATGCCGGTCTCTTTACCACCCCCGCCGGGCAACTCGTCATGGCGCGAGACGTCAATTTCACCAACGCGACCCCCGGCGGGATCATCATGAGCGGCCCGCTTGCGGGGCAGACATTCAACACCGATGGAACGTTGAGCCCACTCGCTCTCGGAAACGCCGTCAACGCCGCGAGTTTCTTGATGGTCGGCGGTGGCAGCCGCAACGATCGCGATCATTATTCACTGGCCAACCCGTACCAGCGCTACAACGCGTTCGGCCGCGCCAGCTATGAGTTGAGCGACGCCGCCAAACTCTGGGTTGATTTCGGCTGGATGCGCACGAGAGGGACCTCAGCCCTCTTGCCGCAGGTGTTCCGTGCGACCGCGACGACGGGCGGGATCGTGATCCAGCGCGATAACGCGTTTCTGTCTCCGGCGATCCGAAGCGCGATGGGATCGACAACCAGTTTCCGCCTTGGTCGCTTTCTCGACGATATCGGACCGTATAAATTCTATGGGCTCGACTATCAGCGCGATCAGGTCGATGGCGCAGTCGGCATCGACGGAAAGATCGGAGCCAATTGGCGCTACTCCGCATATTATAACCACGGCCAGTACCGCACCTGGCAGCGAAGCTTCAATCAGACGATCACAACCAATTTCAACAATGCAATCGATGCGATCGTCAGCCCCACCACCGGACAGCCTATTTGCCGGATCGCGCTGACCGATCCCACCACCGCGTGCCGCCCGCTCAATCTGCTGGGCCAGAACAACGCCTCCGATGCCGCGATCGGCTATGCTTTCGGCGCAGCGTTGACCATCACGAGGATCAAGCTCGATTCGGCCGGCGCCAGTTTGCGGGGAGACCTGTTCTCGACATGGGCGGGGCCCGTGTCGATCGCGGCGGGTGCCGAAGCGCGCTGGGAGGGCATCGTCACCGATTATGTCGATCCGCTCTCCCTGGCGCGGGCCTTTGGCCTTGCCAACCGCACCAGCCTGAACGGGAATTTCGACGTGAAGGAGGGGTTTGTCGAGCTGGCCGTCCCGCTCCTCGATGCAGAAGGGATCGCGTCGATCGATGTGAATGGTGCGGCGCGCTATAGCGATTACAGCAACAGCGGCGGCATCTGGTCGTGGAAGATCGGCGGCACCGCCCGGCTGTTCGAAGATTTTCGCCTCCGCGCCGTCTATTCGCGCGACATCCGGTCTCCGAACATTTCCGAACTGTATACCGAGATGTCGCTGAACCTGGGCTCGATCAACGATCCCCAGAACGGGAACAAGATCGTCAGCTTCCGCAACTACACCGGCGGCAATCCCGACCTCGTCCCAGAAATCGGACATACGCTGACGCTCGGCGGTTCATGGACACCGGCCGCGATCCCAGGCCTCAACCTGTCGGTCGATGCCTACAAGATCAACATCGATGGCGTGATCGGTACGATCACGCTCGCCAATGCCCTCGCGCAGTGCCTTGCCGGGTCCGCCACTGCCTGCTCGACGATCGAGCGGCAGGCGGATGGCAGTATCGTCGCCTATAGCAATTTCCAGAATCTCGCATTCTACAAGACGCGCGGTATCGATTTCGAAATCGGCTATCGCCTGCCGATCCACACCAGCAATGTGGACGGCGCGGTTCGTTTCCGCCTGATCGGCAGCTATGTCGACACATTCATCGTCAACGATGGAGCGACGACGCAGGACAGGGTGGGCGACATCGGTAGCGCGGCATATGCGGTTCCGTTGCGTCTCACCGCGGTTCTCGGCTGGGAAGGCTCCCACTTGTCGACGGAGGCGCGCATCCGATATGTCGGCAGCGGATATCAGGATCAGACGCTTGCATTGGTCAACAACCGGGTTGCCCCACGCGCCTATCTCGACCTGAGCGCGCAATACCGGATTGCGGACGCATTTTCGATCTACGCCAACGTCAACAATGTGCTGGATCGGGATCCGCCGCTTTCGAGTGTCTCTCCGCTATTCCACGACACGATCGGGCGTTATTTTTCCGCAGGCGCCCTCCTCAGCTTCTGAATAGGTCTGCCAACCGTCAGCTTCATGACAAGCGCCTGATTCCCGGCCTTCGATCGGCCGGGCATCATGTGTAAGACAATGCCGGAACAAGGCGGGCGAGGCCAAGCCAGGCGCTTTCGCGATTGAGGTGATATCATGCGAATTCCATCCTTCGAGGATGTCCTTGCGGCCTCGGAACGGCTTCTTCCCCATGTCTCGCGCACTCCATTGTTGAATTCGCCTGCGCTGGACGATCGTGCGGGCGGAAGCCTCTTGTTCAAGGCGGACTCGCTTCAGGTCACGGGGTCGTTCAAGCTTCGCGGCGCATTCAATCGACTCCTCGGAATGTCGACAAAGGAACGATGTGCGGGTGTCGTTGCCTGGTCGGCGGGAAACCACGGACAGGCGCTCGCTTACGCCGGACGCAAGCTCGGTATCGCGACAACGATCGTCATGCCCTCCTCTGCTCCGCAGGTTAAGATCGAAGGCACCCGGCGCTGGGGAGCCACGATAGTGCTTTATGACCGGGAGACCGAGAGTCGCGAGGAGATCGGCCGTGATATCGCGCGCCGGACCGGCGCTATCATCGTTCCGCCGTTCGATGATCCCGACATTATCGCGGGTCAGGGGACTGCGGCCCTCGAAGCGCTTCAGGACGCACGGTCGCTCGGTCTCGAGCCGGATCGCCTGCTCTGCCCGACGGGTGGTGGTGGGCTGATTGCCGGCTGCGCCCTGGCTCTCGAGGGACTCGGCTCCAAGGCCGCCATCCATTCGGTCGAGCCGGAAGGCTATGACGACACGCGCCGCTCGATCTCGAGTGGATCCATCGAAGCGAATGAGCCGCGCACGGCATCGATATGCGATGCCTTGATGACGGTATCGCCCGGTGAAATCCCCTTTGCCGTGAACAGACATCGGCTGTCGCCCGGTCTGGTGGTGGGCGATCAGGCAGTCATGGCCGCGGTGGGTTCTGCGTTTCTGGAACTGAAGCTGGTCCTGGAACCGGGCGGTGCGGCTGGGCTGGCCGCCGCATTCGCGCATCCCGATCTGGTCAGGGACTCAACCACGATCGTCATGCTGACGGGGGGCAATGTGGATCTCCCGGTGTTTCCGTCGATCGCAGCATGATGACGTTCGACCGGCACCGTGAAGCGAATGTCCAGGTGGATAGCATGACCAAGCTTCTCGACGTCGCATTGCTGCAGCTTTGCACGCCGGACCGCCAGGATCGATCCATCGAGCACGCAATGCCATTCCTTGAGGAGGCTGCCGCCGGCGGAGCGAACTTCATCATACTCCCCGAAACCTGCAACCTGATGCAGCGCGACCCGATCCTCCTCGCGCGGCAATTGTTCTATGTCGACGACGATCCCTTCATCTGTGCCGCCCGGACATTCGCGGCAGACCGGAACGTCTGGTTGCTGGTCGGTTCGGTTTTGGTTCGGGGAGAGAGCAAGGCCCGCAATCGCGCATTGCTTGTTGCACCGGACGGATCGATTGCGGCGAGCTACGACAAGATCCATCTCTTCGATGTCGATCTGCCGAATGGCGAGCGTCACCGGGAGTCGGATCGATACGAGGCCGGCGATCGGGCAATTGTCGGACGGACGCCCTGGGGCGGAGTGGGTCTGACGATCTGCTACGACCTTCGCTTTCCGGAACTCCATCGGGATCTCTCGCTTGCCGGTGCGGAGATGATTGCGACGCCGGCAGCCTTTGCGAGGCCAACCGGGGAAGCGCACTGGGAGACCCTCCTGCGCGCCCGAGCCATTGAAAATGGATGTTTCGTCCTCGCTCCGGCGCAGGGCGGAACCCATGCGGATGGAAGTCGCACATGGGGGCGCTCGATGATCGTCGATCCATGGGGACAGCCGATCATCGCGCTCGATCATGATCGACCAGGCATTGTCTCGGCTCGACTGGATCTCTCTGAGGTGGAGAAGGCGCGAAATGCCATTCCGTCTCTGGCCCACCGCCGCCGCTACAATTTGGGCTGAAACCTTTCCGTTCTGCACGGCGTGACTTACGCGATCCCGCCTTGGAGTTCAGCGAAGGCTTCAATCATGTTGATATTCCTTCGCCGGCCCTGCACGGTCGCGTCCGACTGAATCGGAATGCGGCGCCAGCCGCGCCGGACATATCAACGAACGGGGTGGACGAATGGCGGGATCTGATCGGGCAACGACGCGCAGCATGTCGGCGGGGCGTCGCACATTTGGGGCCGCGATCCTGCTGGCGACCGGCATCGCCGCCCCCGCGAGCGCACAGACGCCCCCTGCCCCGCTCACCATCACGCCGGTGCCCTCCGCGCCGATCGCGGACGGCTTCACGCTCGCGCTGGCCGGCGACCTCATCTATCTGCGGCCGATGCTCGCGACCTTGGAACGTCAGGCGCCCGACATCCTTCAGGTGCTGCGCGAGGCGAATGTCGCCTTCGGCAATTTCGAGACCACCGCGATCGATCTGGAGCGGTTCAAGGGCAGCCCGCAGGCGGAATCGGGCGGCACCTGGCTGTTCGCCTCCCCCGCGACGGTGACCGATGTCGCCGCCATGGGCTTCGACATTTTGAGCCATGCGAACAACCACGCGACCGACTGGGGCGAAGAGGGACTGGCCGAGACGCTCGACCATCTCGACGCGGCGAAGCTGGTCCATGCCGGCACGGGCGCGAGCATGTCCGCCGCGCGCGCGCCGCGCTATCTCGACACGGCCTGGGGCCGCATCGGGCTGGTCGCCGCCGCCACCACCTTCACCCCGATGTCGCGCGCGTCCGATCCGCTGGGCGAGGTTCCGGGACGTCCCGGCGTCAACGGCATCCGCACCATTCGCAGCGGCCTGGTCTCGCCCGAGAATCTGCGCGTTCTGGCATCGATCGCGGGCACCGATCCGACGAAGCCGGTCAATCTGATGGGTGGCCGGTTCCGTGCGATGGAAGGCGCGCCCGCCAAGCTGAGCTACAGCTACGAACTGAACGAACGCGACCAGCAGGCGAACATGACCGCGGTGCGCCAGGCGCATCAGAACGGCAATCTCGCCATCTTCTCGCTGCACAATCACGAGCCGGGCAACGAGAGCGAGACGCCCGCCGATTTCGCGCAGCCGATGGCGCGCAAGATGATCGACAGCGGCGCCGATGTCGTGGTCGGCCACGGCCCGCACCAGCTTCGCGGGATCGAGATCTACAAGGGCAAGGTGATCTTCTATTCGCTCGGCAACTTCGCGATGATGAACAACTCGCTGGATCAGCTCCCCGCCGACGTGTTCGACCAATATGGCGTCGAGCCGGGCAGCACGACCACGCCGGAACTCCTCCAGTCGCGCAACACGCGCAGCTTCTCCGATCCCCGCTTCTACGAAAGCGTGGTGGCGCGGATGCGCTATATGGGCGGCAAGGTGAGCGAGATCCGCCTCTATCCGATCGACCTGGGCGTCGAACTCAACGGCGCGACACGTGGCGTGCCGCGCACCGCGAGCAAGAAGATCGGCCAGCGCATCCTGGAACGGCTGCAGGGCCAATCGTCCGCTTTCGGCACCAAGATCGTCATCGAGAATGGCGTGGGGGTGATCCGGCTGCCTGCCGAGTGAGGCGGCGACACGCCAACATCCCATTTAGGTTGAATTTTTCCGGCTAGGATTGCAGCTTTCCCGAAGGCGCTGGGGCGGCGCCCAAGGGGAGATTCGCGATGCCGGGGCAAGTCACGCGTTTCACGTTCGCTGCGGTCATGGGGGTGGCGGCGCTGACCGCCGCACCGTCCGCCAATGCACAAGGCACCCGCGCCGATTATGAGCGCGCGGCGGTGCTGCAGAATCTCGATCGGCTGGTCTCGCGACTGACGCTCGCGCCCAACTGGATCGAGGGCGGCAGCCGTTTCTGGTATGTCGATGCGCAGAGCGGCGGCGGCAAGCGGTTCATGGCGGTCGATCCGGCGGCGAACCGCGCCGCGCCCGCCTTCGATCACGATCGGCTGGCGCAGGCGCTGACCCAGGCCGGCGGTAAACCGGTTGCGGCGGACCGCCTGCCCTTCGATCGCTTCGCCTTTGTCGATGGCCGCCGCGCCCTCACCTTCAGCGTCGGCGACGCGGGCTGGCGCTGCACGCTTGCCGATTATCGCTGTGCTTCGGTCCCCGCCCCGTTCCGCAAGGGCGACGCGCTTTCGCCCGACGGGCGGCGCGCGGTGTTCCTGCGCGACGACAATCTCTGGATGCGCGACGTCGCGACAGGCGGCGAGAAACAGCTTTCGACCGACGGTGCGCCGTTCAACAGCTATGCCGCCAGCGACATCGGCGAATATGTGACGCGCACCATGTTGCAGCGCCCTGCAGTGCCGCCCGTCGCCTTCTCCCCGGATTCGCGGCGGATGATCGCCTATCGCATCGATGTGCGGAAGGTCCGCCGCATCGCCCTGGCGGAGACGGTGATGGGTGCGCCGTCTCGCATTCGCGACTATCCCTTTTCCAATGCCGGCGACGCCGAACTGCCGATGATCAGCCCGGTCGCGTTCGACCTGGAGACCGGCACCGCCGTGCCGCTGAAGATCCCCGCCTTTGGCCGCACCATGAGCTATGAGTCTATCGCCTGCTGGAGCCCGGATGCGCGCCGCGTCTGCTTCAATTCCGATACGCGCGGCTACAAGGCGGTCAGCATCAGCATCGCCGACACGACCACCGGCGAGGTGAAGACCCCGCTGGTCGAGCCCGCCGACACCTATATCGATCGCGGTTACGATGCCCGGCTGATCGGCGGCGACCTGATCTGGATGTCGGAGCGGGACGGCTGGAAGCATCTCTACCGGATCGACGGCGCGACCGGCCAGGTCCGCAACCAGATCACCCGGGGCGAATGGGCGGTGCGCGACATCGTCCATGTCGATGCGAAGCGCATCTTCTTCACCGCGGGCGGGCGCGAGGCCGGCGAGGATCCCTATCAGCGTATCCTCTACAGCGTCGCATTCGACGGGTCGGGGCTCAGGCGGCTGACCCCCGAGGATGCGGACCACGAGATCGCCTTCTCGCCCGACGGCCGCTATTTCGTCGACAGCTTCTCGCGGCTGGACATGGCGCCGGTGACAGTGCTGCGCGCCGCCGACGGCCGGATGATCAGAGAGCTGCAACGCGCCGACATTTCGAAGCTGGTCGCGACCGGCTGGAAGCCGCCCGAGCGCTTTTCGGTCAAGGCCGCGGACGGCAAGACCGACATTTACGGCGCGATCTTTCGCCCGACCAATTTCGATCCGGCGAAACGCTATCCCGTTCTCGACGCGATCTATCCGGGGCCTCAGTCCATCCGGACACGGAAGAATTTCACCGTGCCGAACTGGAACGGCAACGAGTTCGGCATTGCCGAGCTCGGCTTCATCGTCGTCACCATCGACGGGCGCGGCACACCGTTCCGATCCAAGGCATTCCACGATGTGAGCTTCGGCAAGCTGGGCACCGCCGGCACGCTGGAGGATCATGTCGTCGGGCTGAAGCAGCTTGCCGCGCGTCATCCGGAACTCGACCTCGATCGCGTCGGCATCTACGGCCATTCGGGCGGCGGTTATGCCTCGGCCCGCGCGATGCTCGACTATCCCGATTTCTACAAGGTCGCGGTATCCTCCGCGGGCAATCACGACCAGCGCAACTACACCTCCGCCTGGGGCGAACGCTACCAAGGCTATCCGGTCGGCGACAATTACCTGGAACAGGCGAACACGCTGCTGGCGGCCAAGCTGAAGGGCAAGCTGCTGCTCGTCCATGGCGACCTGGACGACAATGTCTCGCCCAGCCACACGCTGCAGCTTGCCGATGCGCTGATCGCTGCGAACAAGGATTTCGACCTGCTGATCATGCCCAACCGCAATCATGGCATGATCGATCTCGCCAAGGGCGCGGCCGCACCGTCGATCACCGATCCCTATTTCATCCGCCGGCGCTGGGATTATTTCGTCCAGCATCTGCTGGGCGTCACGCCGCCGACCGAATTCAACCTCGTCCAGATCAAGGACGATCAGGGCGCCAAGCCATGATCGCCACCGTCCACAGGAGCGCCGCTATGACCCGTCCCACCCGACTGCCCCTTTTGGCGCTCGCCCTGGCCATCGCCGCACCCGCCGCCGCGCAGGATGGCGGGCCGGACGCGCCGCCGATCAACGATCGCAGCAAATATCTGCCCGCATCGGTGCCGACGTCGGACGATGTGCTGCGCATCCCCGTGCCGGCAGATTACAACGCGCCCAAGGGGTCGTTCGTGCTGGTCGGGGGCCGGCTGTTCGACGGCACCGGCGCCGCCGCACGGCCCGCGACGATCGTCGTCCAGGGCAAGACGATCACCGCGGTGCTGAAGCCGGGCGAGCGGACATGGCCCGCCGACGCCGTCGTCTACGACATCACCGGCAAGACGGTGATGCCGGGGCTGATCGACCTGCACACCCACCTGACCTATGTCGAGCGCTTCGATTCCGGCTATGGCGCGGCGGTATCGAGCGGCGCGGATTCCGCGCTGCGCGGTGCATGGCGCATGGACATCTTCCTGCAATCGGGCGTCACCAGCGTGCGCGACGTCGCCTCGCATGGCGACAGCCCCTTCCTGCTCAAGAAATGGCAGGCCGCCGGTCGCATTGTCGGGCCGCGCGTGTTCGCGGCGGGCAAACTGATCACCGCGACGGGCGGCCATGGCGCGGCGCTCAACAAGGACGCGCCCAATCCCAACGACGCGGTGATCGAGGCATCCGGCCCCGATGGCTGGCGTGAGGCGGTGCGCGCGCAGTTCAAGCAGGGCGCGGATCTGATCAAGCTGGCGAGCGAATATTCGCAGGCAGAGATCGATGCGGCCGTTGCCGAAGCGCATACGCTGGGCATTCCCGTCACCGTCGATTCCGAGACGCAATATATCGACATGGCGGTGAAGGCCGGGGTGGATTCGATCGAGCACCCCCTGCCCCGATCGGACCAGGCGATCGCGCTGATGGCAAAGCGCGGCATCGCCTCCGTTCCGACGCTGATCCCCTATCGCATCATCCAGCGTAACAGCGGCGGCTATTTCGGATCGACCTCGCGCCGGTTCGAGCTGAACGAAACGACCATCGTCGAGATGCTGCAGAAGATGCGGAAAGCGGGTGTGAAGCTGGGCGTCGGCACCGACCTGATCACCAACTGGATCGACTATATGCCGCAGGCCTATATCGAGGAGCTCAAGGCGTTCGTGAAGGTGGGCTATACCAACAGCGAGGCGCTGGTCGCCGCGACAAAGACCAATGCCGAGATCCTGCGCATGAGCGACCGGCTAGGCACGATCCAGCCCGGCAAGCTGGCGGACATCATCGTGATCGACGGCAATCCGGACCAGGATCTCGATGCGCTGTCGAAGGTGCGTACGGCATTCGTGAATGGCCGGCTGATGCTGCAGGACGGGCGGCCCTATATGCCGGCGCATGTGCCGGTGCCGTTGCCGGCGGTGAAGTAGGAAACACGCACATTCGTCATTGCGACGGCCAAATCTCCGTCGCTCCAGCGAAAGCTGGAGCCTATGCAGACTCGTCGCCCTCACCGAATTGACCAGCATCGTATAGGCTCCAGCTTTCGCTGGAGCGACAGTGAGGGAGATCCCTTCCCCTCTTCCCCACGTCATGAAGCCATCCTAGAAACCGCCGCATCGAGGGGGAATCGACATGCCGAAACCACGCCGGCTCACCGCCGCAGCGCTCGCGCTGATCGCCGTCGCGCCGGGCGCACACGCGCAGTTGGATCCGGCCGCCATCGCGGTTCCCGACCTGTCCTTTACCCCCGGCCCGAAGGACGAAGCGCGCTATGACGCCTATTTCTATTTCCACCGCGCCGGCACCGATTTCGCGACCGCGCTCGCCGATCTGCGGCAATGCGATGCGCTGGCACAGGGTTTGACGCCGGGCACCGGCAATCCCGCGATCGGCGGCGCGGCGCTTGCCGGCCTGTCCGGCGCGATCGCTTCGGGCAATCGCCGCGCGCTGGCACGCGTCAACCTGCGTCGCTGCATGTTCTTCAAGGGCTATGGCCGATACGGCCTGAGCGAAACCATCTGGCGCGGGATCGCGAGCGGCAGCGATCCGCTGCTCGTCCAGGCGAAGATCGCTTCGGGCGCGACACCAGCGGCGAAGGATCTCGGCGAATGAAGCGGATGATGGTCTATGCCGCGATGCTGCTCGCCGCGCTCGCGCAACCCGCCATGGCGGGCGAGAACGATGCCGATATCGCGCGCCATATCCGTGCCGGCGCCGCGGTGACGATCGCGCCCGACACCGCCTATCTGCTGGTGCGCAACAGCGATATCCTCGCCTTCCGCTTCGTGCGCATCGACGGAGAGGGCAAGCGCGGCCCCGACGGCCTGCCCGTGATCGACCGGGCCGATCTTGTCGACCTGGCCGCGCATCTCCCCTTCGACAAGGGGCCGCCGCGTACGCATCTGCTGGCGGTGAAGCCGGGCACCTATTGGCTGTACGGAGAGAAGGCGCGCTTCCATCTGGAAGGGCCGTTCCTCAACTGCCTGTGCATGGGGACAGTGCGTTTCGATGCGCGGGCCGGTACGATCACCGATCTCGGCACGATCCGGAACCTGGCGCGCGAGACGAAGGACGGCAAACGGCCCGACGCCACCGGACAGGCGCGCACGCTGCTCGGCAATCGCGACACGCGCGCGATCCTGGTCGAGCCGGCCGTGGCGGGCCAGGCGGTGCCCGCCGCGCTTGG
>Ga0209902_101045_pt1 | contig 17204 bp, 16 predicted proteins | sample FECB27metaG_FD_188304 | JGI IMG/M metagenome (GOLD analysis project Ga0209902, IMG submission 188304) | Cyanobacterial communities from the Joint Genome Institute, California, USA - FECB-27 (SPAdes) (version 2) | ecosystem: Environmental > Aquatic > Thermal springs > Hot (42-90C) > Microbial mats...
TGACTCAGAATTCAGACCGCCCCACCCACCCTCGAGGACAACGCCCCATGATCGAATTTCGCCCGGCTGTCGCAGCCTTCGCGTCCTTCTTCTGCGCCACAACCGCGTTCGCGGCCGAGCCGCTCCAGATCGGCTTCGTCTATCAAAGCCCCGTCTCCGACGCCGGCTGGGTGGCCGTCCACGAAAGCGCGCGCAAGCAGCTCGAGAAAGAATTCGGCAACCGCATCAAGACCCAGGTGGTGCAGGACGTGAAGGCCGGCCCCGACGGCGCGCGCGTGATCCGCGAGCTGGTCGGCAACGGGGCAGGGCTGATGGTGCTCGGCAGCTTCGGCTACATGAACGACGGCCTGAAGGCGGCCGCCGAGAACCCCAAGGTCAACTTCGTCCACGCCAGCGGCTTCAGGCAGGCCGCCAACTTCGGCACCTACAACGCGCGCTGGTACGAGGCCGCCTATGTGGCCGGCCTGGTGGCGGGCAAGGTCACGAAGTCGAACAAGCTCGGCTACGTGGGCGCGCTGCCGATCCCCGACGTGGTCTCGACCATCAATGCCTTCGCGCTCGGCGCGCAGAAGAGCAACCCGGCCGCCAAGGTCTCGGTGGTGTGGGTCAACGAGTGGTTCAACCCGGGCAGCGAGCGCGACGCCGCCAACACGCTGATGCAGCAGGGCGCCGACGTCATCGGCTCCGGCTTCCAGGACAACCCGGCGGTGCTGCAGGCGGCCGAGGCCAAGGGCGTCTGGTCGATCGGCATGTTCTCCGACCACCGCAAGTCGGCGCCGCAGAAGCTGCTGACCTCGCTCACGCACGACTGGACGCCCTACCTGCGCCAGGCCGTGCAGGACACGCTCGACGGCAGGTTCAAGGGCACGGCCTATGCCGCGACCCTGGCCAACGGCGGCGTGAGCCTCGCGGACTGGAACACCGGCGTGCCGGCCGACGTGGTCCAGATGGCGAAGCAGGCGCGCGCCGACATCGTGGCCGGCAAGCTCAAGGTCTTCGCCGGCCCGCTCAAGGACAACACGGGCAAGCAGCGCGCGGCGCCGGGTGCCTCGCTGCCCGATTCGGACATCGCCGGCATGAACTGGTTCGCCGAGGGCATCCAGGGCGCGATCCCGCGCTGAGGCCCGGCCATGAACCAGACCGCAGACACGGCGGCGGCAAGCTTCGCCGACTGGTTTCCCGTGGAGTTCTCGCGCAACCTGCTGCCGGGACAGGTGCTGCAGTCCACGCTGCTCGGCCATGAACTGGCCCTGTGGCGATCGGCCTCGGGCGCGATGGAGGTGTGGGAGAACCGCTGTCCGCACCGCAGCGTGCGGCTCAGCCTCGGCTTCGTCGTCGGAGAAGAACTGGTCTGCCGCTACCACGGCTGGCGCTACGGCCGCGACGGCCATTGCGTGTCGGTGCCTTCATCGCCGAAGGACGCGAGCCCGCCGGCCGCCTGCGCGCGCACCTACCTCAGCCGCGAGAGCGACGGCATCGTCTGGGCCAGCCTCGCGCGCATGCCGGCCGGCTATCCGCCGCGTCTCGGCGACGGCCTCGTGCCGTCGCGCAGCTTCACGGTCGATCTCGATGCCGGCACCCTCGTGCCGAAGATCGAAGGCGCGGGCTGGTTGCAGGGGCAGAGCGCCTGCGTCTGGCAGGACGGTGCATCGGCCTTGCTGATCCAGCCGCTGTTGCCCGGCACCTCGATCGTCCACCTGCTCGTCGCGCGCGACGCGTCGAGCCTCGACAGGCAACGGACCATCGCAAGCATCAAGACGCACATCGCGCAGTGGACGGCCGAGGCCTCAGCCCCCAGGGAGATCGAACATGCCTGACCCCATCGACCCCGCGATTGCGGCCGACTGGCTCGCCATCGGCGACAGCCTGGGCCTCGCGCCCGGCACGAGCCGGCGCACGCGCCTGCTGGGCCACGACCTCCACGTGCGCCGCCAGCCCGACGGCACGCTCCAGGCCCGGTTCGAGGCCGAACCCACGAGGCCTTGCCACGCCACCGACCACTGCGGCTTCATCCTGCTGTGCCTCGGCGACGCGCCCAAGCCGCTGTTCGAGCTGGCGGCCTTCGCGAATCCAGCGCGCCGCTTCCTCTACATGGGCGGTTTCGGCATCCACAGCGGCCCGCTGCGGGTGGTGGAGAACTTCCTCGACATGGCGCACTTCCCCTTCGTCCATGCCCACATCCTCGGATCGGAAGAAGCGACCGAAGTGCGCGGCTACGAGGTCGAGCTCGACGCCCGCCAGGAGCTCTGGGCGCGCGACTGCAAGTTCATCCAGCCGCTGGCCTCGGCGGACGCGAAGGGCGGGGCGGACGTCGACTACGTCTACCGTGTCGTCAACCCGTTCTCGCCGATGCTCTACAAGCATCCGGCGGGCCGTTCGGCCGAGCTCGCCGACATCATCTTCCTGTTCATCCAGCCTACCGAGGAAGACCGCTGCATCGCGCACTTCGCGATCAGCCTGTTCGATGCCGAAAGCTCGAGCGGCGAGATCATGGCCTTCCAGCAGAACATCCTCGGGCAGGACAAGCCGATCCTCGAGAACCACGTCCACAAGAAGCTGCCGCTCGATCCGCGCATCGAGGTGCCTTCACGCGCCGACGCCGCCTCGAGCACCTTCCGCCGCTGGTTGCGCGACATCCATCTGCGCTGGGGCATCGAAGCGCAGAGCACCGAGCCGCGGCCGCGGCTCACCGTGGAGGTGACGGAAAAAAGAACCGTGGCGCGGGACATCGTCGAGTTCAGGCTGCGCTCGCCACACCGCGGCCCCTTGCCGAGCGCCGCCGCGGGCTCGCACCTCGACGTGCACCTGCCGAACGGCCAGATCCGCCAGTACTCGGTCTGCGGCCAGGACGACGAGGGCTACACCATCGCCGTCAAGCGCGAGGCCGATTCGCGCGGCGGTTCCATCGCCTTGCACGAGTCGGTGCAGGCCGGGATGCAGCTCGAGATCGGACTGCCCAAGAACAACTTCCGGCTCGACCCGCGCATCGAACACGCGGTGCTGATCGCGGGCGGCATCGGCATCACGCCGATCCTCGCCATGGCGCGCGATCTTGCGGCGAGGGGAAAACGGCCAGCCCTCCATTACTTCTGCCGCTCGGCCGAGCATGCGGCCTACCGTTCCGAGCTCGAGGCATTGTTGGGCGCGAACCTGCATCTGCACCTGGGCCTGTCGCCGCAACAGACCGAAGACCAGGTACGGCAGGCACTGCAAGCCGGTGACGATGCGCATGCCTTCGCCTGCGGGCCCACACCGCTGATGCAGTGCATCGAGCGCGTCGCGGCAGAACTCGATTGGCCCGCCGAGCGCGTGCACTTCGAATACTTCCGCCGCGCCACGCCCGTTCAGGCCACCGGTCCCGCCTTCACCGTCGAACTCGCGCGCAGCGGCCGCCGCGTGCAGGTCGCGAGCGACACCACCATCGTCGAGGCACTGCGCGCGATCGACATCCACCTCGACACCAGTTGCGAGCAGGGCGTCTGCGGCACCTGTCTGTGCACCGTCATCGACGGCGAGCCCGATCACCGCGACCAGTACCTGAGCGCGGGCGAGAAGGCGGCCCACATGCAGATGCTGCCCTGCGTGTCGCGGTCGCGCTCGGCGACGCTGGTGCTCGACCTCTGAGGGCGCGCGATGATCAAGCTCTACAACGAACAGCTGTCCGGCAACTGCTACAAGCTGCGGCTCTTCATGGCCTTGCTCGGCATCGCCCACGAGCGCGTGCCGGTCAACTTCCACCCCGGACGCGAACACAAGCAGGCCGATTTCCTCAAGCTCAATCCCTTCGGCCAGTTGCCCGTGATCGACGACGGCGGCTTCGTGCTGCGCGACGCGCAGGCCATCCTCGTCTACCTCGCGAGCCGCCACGACAGCGCCGGCACCTGGTTCCCCGCCGATCCGAAGCGCCGCGCCCAGGTCATGCTGTGGCTCACCGTGGCCGAGGACATCACGCGCAGTGCCTCGGCCGCGCGCCTGCACGATGCCTTCGGCTACGACCTCGATGCACCGGCCTGCCGCGCGGCCGCGCACAAGCTGTTCGCGCACATCGAGGACCACCTGGGCGACCGCGAGGCCGCGAGCGAAGGCTGGCTGGTCGGCGCCATGCCCACGCTCGCCGACATCGCCTGCTTCCCCTACATCGCGCTCGCGCCCGAGGGCGGCATCGCGTTGACGCGCTATCCCGCGCTGCGACGCTGGATCGCACGCGTCAAGTCGATCCCTGGCTTCATCGGCATGCCCGGCATCTTCGCGCTCGGCATCGACGCCGAGGCCACCTGATGCGTCGCGGGATGCCCCGCTGATTCGCCTCAAAAAACCTCATCCCGGTCGATTGGTCCGGGTCGCCGCGTCCCTTAACCTCGGTCGCGAGGCAGCAAAGCACTGCCTCGATTCGACCCAGGACAGGAGACAAGCCATGACCCCAACGAGCGCGACCGCCGCGCCGGCCGCCGATGCCCGCGGCTTCGAGCCCGACGCGCCGATCCGCTGCCGCGACTTCCGCATCGGTGCCATCGGCGCCGGCTTCATCATGGCGGACGTGCAGCTCGCGGCCTACCGCGAGGCCGGCTTTCCCGTGGTGGCGATCGCCTCGCGCACCCGTTCCAAGGCGGCCGATGTGGCGCAACGCTGGAACATCCCCACGGTGCACGACACGCCCGAGGCGCTGATCCGCGACCCGCAGGTGCAGATCGTCGACATCGCCTTTCCGCCCGACCGCCAGCCCGAGCTGATCCGCCTCGCGCTCGCGCAGCCGCATGTGAAGGCGGTGCTCGCGCAGAAGCCGCTGGCGCTCGACCTCGAGACGGCGCGCGCGCTGGCCGAGGAGGCGCGCGCGGCCGGCAAGCCGCTGTCGGTGAACCAGAACATGCGCTTCGACCAGTCGATGCGCGTGCTCAAGCAATTGCTCGACCGCGGCGAGCTCGGCACGCCGGTGCTCGCCACCATCGAGATGCGCGCCATCCCGCACTGGCAGGAGTTCCTGCGCAGCTACGGCCGCCTCACGCTGGCCAACATGAGCGTGCATCACCTCGACGTGCTGCGCTTCCTGTTCGGCGAGCCCGAGGACATCTACACCGCCGCGCGGCCCGATCCGCGCACCGGCTTCGAACACAGCGACGGCATCGTCTGCTCGACCCTGCGCTTTCGCAGCGGCGTGATGGCGCTCAGCATGGAGGACGTCTGGACCGGCCCGCACGGCGAAGGTTTCGATGCCGGCATCTTCATCAAGTGGCGCGTCGAGGGCACCGAGGGCGTGGCCGAAGGTACGATCGGCTGGCCCGACTATCCCGAAGGCAGCCCGAGCACGCTGCGCTACAGCTCGCGCCACGGCACGGGCGGCGAATGGATCGCACCGAGCTGGTCCACGCGCTGGTTCCCGCAGGCCTTCGCGGGCGTGATGGAACAGCTGCAATGGGCGCTGGCCCAGGGCGAGGCGCCGCTGCTCGACGTCGCCGACAACGTGAAGACCATGGCGCTGGTCGAGGCCGGCTACCGCTCGCTCGAAGAGCGGCGCGCCGTGCCGCTGGCCGAGTTCGGCGTCTGAGCCGCGCGCTTTCCCCGCATCCCCACCCACAACCCATCGGAGACAACCCATGATCCAAGTCGGCATCTTCAGCGGCTACTTCCCCTATGCCCTCGAGGAGTCCGCGCGCCGCATCAAGGCGCAGGGCTTCAACACCGTGCAGCTCGACCTCGCGTTCAAGGACATCGACTTCTCCACGCCCGAGGCCATCACGCGCGAGAAGTGCCACCGCGTGCGCGACACCTTCCGCCGCCACGACCTGCCGATCAGCTGCATGTCGGCGTACACGAACATCGTCCATCCCGACGCCGGCGAGCGCCAGCGCCGCAACGACTACCTCAAGGCCACCTTGCGCCATGCGCGCGACTGCGGCACGCCCTACGTGATCAGCGAGACCGGCACCGTCAACCCCGACAGCGACTGGTCCTCGCATCCCGACAACAAGAGCGAGCGCGCCTACGCCGACTGCGTGAAGGTGGTGCGCGAGCTCGCGCAGGAGGCGCACGACCACGGCGCGGTGTTCCTGGTCGAGACCTACGTCAACAACATCATCGGTTCGGTCGAGGAAACGCTGCGCCTGTTCGCCGACGTCAACCATCCGGGCCTGGGCCTGCTGATGGACCCGACCAACTACTTCGAGACCCACAACATCGACCGCATGGACCAGGTGCTGAACCAGATGTTCGACGCGCTCGGCGACAAGGTCCGCATCGCGCATGCCAAGGACGTGAAGCGCGCCGCGGGCGACGACAAGGGCGAGAAGTTCGCCGACATCGACGCCTCCGAAGCGCACCAGTTCCGCGGCGTGGGCGAGATCGAGCTGCCGGCGCCGGGCCTGGGCGCGCTGAACTACGACCTCTACCTCAAGCGGCTCGCGCAGCACCATCCCAACATCCCGATCATCATCGAGCACCTCGACGAATCGGACGTGCCGCGCGCCAAGCGCTTCCTCGACGACAAGCTGCTGGAGGCCGGCGCGTGATCCAGCTCCACGGCCGCCACTGGACCCGGCGCGCGCTGCGCGAACACGCGGGCACGCTCGCGCAGTTCGCGGGCGTGCGACTGGTGACGCTGGGCGACGGCGTGGAACGCGGCATCCGCTGCCTCGAGTTCCGCACCGGCACCGGCTTCGCGTTCCAGGTGCTGGTCGACCGCGCGATGGACGTGGGCGCCTGCGAATACCGAGGCGCGGCCATCGGCTGGCAATCGCCCACGGGCTTCCGGCATCCGGGGCTGCACGAGAACGCCGACGAGGGCGGCCTCGGCTGGCTGCGCTCCTTCTCGGGCCTGCTCGTGACCTGCGGCCTCGACCACACGCTGTTCATGGACAGCGACCCGGCCGGCCACTACCACTACACGCCGCGCCAGAGCGTCGACAGCGGCCTGCACGGCCGCATCGCGAACATTCCCGCGCGGCTCACCGGCTATGGCGAGCGCTGGGAGGGCGACGACTGCATCCTCTGGTGCGAAGGCGTGGTGCAGCAGTCGGCCGTGTTCGGCGAGGACCTGCACCTGGTGCGGCGCATCGAGGCGCGCGTGGGCGAGCACGGCTTCACGCTGCACGACCGCGTGGTCAACCACGGCTTCTACCGCACGCCGCACATGTTCTGCTACCACATCAACGCCGGCCACCCGGTGCTCGACGAGGGCAGCCGCTACATCGCGCCGATCCGCCACACGCCCTGGGCCGCGCATGCCGACGCATTGCGCAAGCAATCGGTGGGCTACCGCACCCAGCCCGGACCGCAAGCCGACTTCCACGAGCAGGTCTACGAGCATGCGATGGCGGCCGATGCGCAAGGGCGCATCCCGATCGCGCTGGTCAACGAGGGCTTCGACGGAGGCCGCGGCATCGGCCTCGCGGTCGAGGTCAACCGCGACGAGTTCCCGTGCCAGTTCCAGTGGCAGAACTACCAGCGCGGCCAGTACGCGATGGGCATCGAGCCGAGCACCAACCACGTGCTGGGCAAGCCCTTCGCGCGCGAGCGCGGCGAGCTGATCTGGCTCGAGCACGGCGACGAGCGCCGCTACACCACGCGCTTCTCGGTGCTCGACGGGCGCGGCGAGATCGCGGCCTTCGAGGAGCGCGTGGGCGCCATCTGCGCGCAGCCCGCCGACGAGTACCCGGCCATCACCGGCCGCTGGGACTGAGGCACGAAGATGGGCGAACCGGTGCGGACATCGCGACGGGGCGTCTCGTTGCGCGGAATACTCGGCGACATGAAGACGAAGACATCGACGCCCCCCGCCGAGGCCCCCGGTCGCTCGCGCCTGGCCGACGTCGCGCGCGTGGCCGGCGTTTCGAAGGCCACGGCCGACCGCGCGCTGCATGCGCGCAAGGGCGTGCGCTCGGCCACGGTGCAGCGCGTGGTGCGCGCGGCCGCGCAGCTGGGCTACCTGCCCGACGAGAGCCTGCACCAGGTGCTGCGCCCCAGGCCGATGGAGCTGATCTTCCTGCTGCCGGCCGGCACCAACCAGTTCATCCGCATGCTCGGCGACTACGTCGGCATCGTCGAGAAGCAGCTCGAGCCCTTCAACGTGCGCTGCCGCCGCGTCGAGATCGAGGGCTTCGATGCCGAGGTGCTGGCCGCGCGGCTGCTGCGCCATGGCCGGCAATGCGACGGCATCGCCTTCGTGCCGCTCGAGCATCCGGCGGTGCGCGAGGCCGTCGCCACGCTGGCCGACCAGGGCGTGCACCTGCTCACGCTGCTGTCGGACCTGCCGGGCTCGCGGCGCGCCGCCTATGTGGGCATCGACAACCACGCGGCCGGCCGCACCGCGGGCTATCTCATGGGCCGCATGCTCGACCGCAAGTCGGGCAAGGTCGGCCTGATCGCGGGCAGCCTCAGCTACCGTGGCCACGAGGAGCGCGAGGTCGGCTTCCTGCAGGTGCTGGCCGAGCAGTTCCCGGGGCTGCGCGTGGTGGGCCTGCGCGAGGGCCACGACGACGTGGCACAGAACTACCGCCAGGCGCGCACCCTGCTGCGCCAGCATGCCGACCTGGTGGCGCTCTACAACATCGGCGGCGCCTCCGAAGGCATCGGCCGCGCGCTCAAGGAGGCGGGCCTCGACCGCAAGGTGGTCTTCATCGGCCACGAGATCACGCCCGACACCCGCGCCATGCTGATCGACGGCACGCTCGACGCGGCCATCAACCAGAACCCGCAGACCGAGGTGATGAACTGCGTGCGCATCTTCGCCAACCTGCGCGCCGGCCGCGATGCGCTCGCTGGCGTGGAGCCGGTGCGCGCCGGCATCGCGGTGCGCGAGAACCTGCCCTGATCCCTCCTTTCCTCACACGACTTCAAAAGACACGACACGACCATGGACATGACAGGCAAGAAGGTGCTGGTGACCGGCGCCGCCGGCGGACTCGGCACCAGCATCTGCTGGGCTTTCGCGCGCGCGGGCGCGCAGGTGCTGGCGCTGGACATCGATCCCGCCAAGGGCGAGCGCCTGGTCGCGGCCGGGGAGGGCGAGGGCGCCGAGGTGCGCGCGCGGCTGCGCTTCGTGCAGGGCGACCTCGCCGACCTCGGCGCGCTCGCGGCGCAGCTGGCCGCGCTGTTCGAGGCCCAGGGCGGCATCGACGTGCTGGTCAACAACGCCGCCATCTATCCCTCGCGCAGCATCGAGGAGTTCAGCATCGAGGAGCATCGCCGCGTGCAGGGCGTGAACGTCGACGCGGCGCTGGTCTGCGTGCAGGCCGCGCTGCCGCACATGAAGCGCCAGCGCTTCGGCCGCATCGTCAACGTCGTCAGCATCACGATGTACGGCGGCTGGCCGCTGCTGCTGCCCTACGTCACTTCCAAGGGCGCGCTGCTGGGCATGACGCGCGCGATGGCGCGCGAGCTCGGGCCGCACGGCATCACGGTCAACGCGGTGTCGCCGGGCGCCTTTCCGACCGATGCCGAGAAGATCCATCCCGACCCCGAGGGCTACGAGCGCTTCGTGCTCGAGCACCAGTCGGTCAAGCGCCGCGGCGCGCCCGAGGACATCGCGAACGCGATGCTGTTCTTCGCGGCCGAGGGCAGCGGCTTCGTCACCGGCCAGACGCTCAACGTCGATGGCGGCTGGGTGATGCAGTAGCCGCCGAAGCCCCCGCCTTTCCGCTCCACGCCTCCACCACCAGCTAGGGAAATCCCGTGATCGCAGCCACGGGCTGCAACGCTAAAGTCGTACTTGTTAGCGCTAACAGTTAGCGCTAATAATCTCGCCAACAGCAGCGCGACGGCTTCGGCCGGACGCATCGAATCCCACGGCAGGGCCTGCCGTCATCGGAGACAGACACACATGAAGCAACGCCTTTTCACCGGCCGCCGCGCGGCCCTCGCCGCGATCGCCATCGTTCCGGCCCTGCAGCTGCTCGCCGCGGGCAGCGCCCAGGCGCAGGCCGCCGGCAAGCAGGTCGTGACCTTTGCCGCATCGAGCTTCGCCGAGCCCGGCCGCGGCGAGAAGATGCGCGCCTGGATCGGCAAGTTCAACCAGAGCCAGGACAAGGTCGAGATCCAGCCGGTCACGATCCCGTTCTCGTCCTTCGCGAGCACGGTCTTCACGCAGATGGGCGGCAATGCCGGCCCCGACCTCGTGCGCTTCGACCTGCCCGAGTTCTATGCCGCGGTCGATGCCAGGCGCCTCGTGCCCATCGACGACGTGATCGCCGACGGCGCCTTCCCGCTCACCGGCCCCGACAAGTACATGAAGATCGGCGGCAAGCGCTACGGCGTGGTGTTCGAGGTCAGCAACTACGCGATGGTCTACAACAAGGCGCTGCTCAAGGGCACGCCGCCTTCGAACTTCGACGAGTTCCTGGCCGCCGCCAAGGCCGCGACCGCCGCCGGCAACTACGGCTATGCCTACCGCGCCACCATGGCCGAGCGCGGCGGCTTCTGGTATGACCTGTGCAACTACGTCTACGGCTTCGGCGGCCGCTGGTCCGACGAGCAGGGCAACCCGACCATCAACAGCGCCAAGGTGATCGAGGGCGTGGCGGCCTACAAGAAGGTCTACGACGCCGGCGCGATCCCCAAGGGTGCCGATGCCGCCACCTACCGGCGCATGTTCGCCGAGGGCAAGATCGCGATGCAGGTCGACAACGGCGGCGTGGCCGCCAACCTCGCGACCCAGGCCAAGGGCTTCGAGTTCGGCGCCGCGCCCTCGCCGTTCCCCACCAAGGCGCAGGGCATGATCCTGGCGCCGATCAGCATCAACGCCAACAGCAAGAACAAGGCCGCCGCCGGTGCCTTCCTGCAATGGATGCTGACGCCCGAGGCGCAGCGCGAGCTGCAGCTGATCCACGGCGCCTCGAGCGTCGCGATCGCCGTGCCGCGCTCGGCCGAGGAGGTCGCCAAGTGGCCCTGGATCTCGGTCTACGACCAGCAGACCGCCAACAGCGTGCCCGCGCTGCCGCAAGGCCTCGAGGTCAAGGCGCCCGAGATCCAGCAGATCGTGATCGAGCAGGTCATCAAGGTGCTGCAGGGCGGTGTCGATCCCGCCAAGGCGATGAACGACGCGCAGCAGACCGTGCTGAGCCGCGTGCTCAAGCGCTGAACCCGCGCCGCATCCCGTGACGATGAACGCCACGCTGTCCTCCGCCGCCGCGGTGGCCCGCCGCGAGGGTGCGCGCCGCCGCGCGCGCCTCGACGGCCATCCGCTCGCGCCCTATGCGCTGGTGCTGCCGGCCACGCTCTACCTGCTCGTGTTCCAGGGCTATCCGCTGCTGCGCGAACTGGTGCTGAGCTTCACCTCGACCTCGCTGCTCGCGGCCTCGCAGGGCGAATGGGTCGGGCTGCAGAACTACGCCGACCTCTGGAACGATCCCGACTTCCACCGCGTGATCTTCACCACGCTGCTCTACACCGTGGCCTGCGTGGCCTCGGCGATCGGGCTGGGCCTGGCCTCGGCGCTGCTGCTCGACGCGCCGTTCCACGGCCGCGGCATCGCGCGCGCCGCCGTCACCATCCCGTGGGCCGCGCCGCCGGTCGCGGTGGCGCTGATCTTCATCTGGATCTACAACGCCCAGTACGGCGTGTTCGGCCACACGCTGCGCTTCTTCGGCATCGCCGCGGGCAGCGAGAACTGGCTCGACAGCATGCAGCACGCCATGCCCGCGGTGCTGATCACCACCATCTGGCAGATCTTTCCGTTCGCCTCGGTGGTGTTGTTGGCGGCGCTGCAGGGCGTGCCTTCCGAGCTGCGCGAGGCCGCCGTGATGGACGGCGCCGACCGGCTCAGCGTGTTCAAGGCCGTGGTGTGGCCCACCATCCGGCCCTCGGTCGCGCTGCTGGCGCTGTTCTCCACCATCTGGTCGCTGCGCCGCTTCGACCTGATCTGGCTGCTCACGCAGGGCGGGCCGGTGGGTGCCACCAACACGCTGGTGATCGACCTCTACCGGCGCGCCTTCGTCAACCACCACCTGGGCCAGGCCGCGGCCGTCGGCATGGTGGGCGTGGCGATCGCGCTGGCGGTGACGCTGGTGTACTTCCGCTACACCGCGCGCGCCGAACGCGAAGGAGAGCGCTGATGCACGCCGCCATGAGCCGACAGGCGCTGCGCATGCTCGCGGTGCTGGTGCTGCTGGGCGCAGCGGCCTTCCCCATCTACTGGATGCTGGTGACCTCGCTCACGCCGACCGAGGCGCTGTTCGCTGACCGGCCGCAGCTGCTGCCGTCGCTGGGGCAACTGCCGGTGTATGCGAGCGTGTTCGCCATCAAGCCGGTGGCGAGCTGGCTCTTCAACAGCGCCTGCGTCGCGATCGGCACCACGGTGCTGAGCATCGCGCTGGCGGTGTTCCCGGCCTATGCGCTGTCGCGCTTTCGCTTCGGCGGCAAGGGCGCGATCGGCTTCGGCCTGTTCGCCACCCAGATGCTGCCCGAGGCGATGCTGGTGGTGCCGCTGTACGCGATCTTCGCGCAGATGCAGCTGCTCAACACCCTGAGCGGCCTGATCCTCGCGAACACCGCCTTCACCGTGCCGGTGATCACCTGGATCCTCAAGGGCGCCATCGACGGCGTGCCGATCGAGGTCGAGGAGGCCGCGCGGGTGGACGGCTGCTCGCGCATCGGCATCGTGCTGGGCGTGGTGGTGCCGCTGATCGCGCCCACGCTGGCCGCGGCCGCGGTGATCTCCTTCTTCCATGGCTGGAACGAGTACGTGTTCGCGCAGACGCTGATCACTGAGGAGCGGCTGCACACGGCCTCCGTCGGCCTGGCCGGCTTCATCGGCGAGCTCAGCACGCCGCTCGATGCCGTGATGGCGGTGGGCGTGATGTACACGCTGCCGGCCGTCGTCTTCTACCTGATCGTGCAGCGCCACGTCGTCTCCGGCATGACGGCCGGCAGCGTCAAGGGCTGAGAAGGCATGAATGAACCTGCTGCGCACCCCGATCTCGCGTCTGCGGTCCTCGCCGTACCTGAGTACGGCTCCGGTCCTCGACGCGACCTCGGGGCGCTCGCGACGGTTCCTTCACGCCTTCTGAGCGCCCGTCGAATCCGAATATCCAAACGCACATAGATCTTCAATCCATGGCTTCCATCAAGCTCCAGGACATCACCAAGAACTTCGCCGACAAGCATGTCGTCAAGGGCGTGTCGATCGACGTGCCCGACGGCGAATTCCTCGTGCTGCTCGGCCCCTCCGGTTGCGGCAAGTCGACCCTGCTGCGCATGCTCGCCGGGCTCGAGAGCATCAGCGGCGGCGAGATCCACATCAACGAGCGCCGCGTCGACGAACTGCCGCCGACCGAACGCGACATCGCCTTCGTGTTCCAGTCCTATGCGCTCTATCCGCACATGACGGTGCGGCGCAACATCGCGTTTCCGCTGATCATGCGGCAGCACCGCTGGTGGTTCCACATCCCGCTGCTCGGCGGCATGGCCAAGCGGCGCATCGAGCGCTCGCCGGCCGTCTCGCAACTCGTGGAGCGCACCGCGCGCACGCTGGCGCTGACCGACTGGCTCGACAAGTACCCGCGCACGCTCTCGGGCGGCCAGCGCCAGCGCGTGGCGCTCGGCCGCGCGATGGTGCGCGAGCCGCAGGTGTTCCTGATGGACGAGCCGCTGTCGAACCTCGACGCCAAGCTGCGCACCACCATGCGCGCCGAGATCTCGAAGCTGCACCAGCGCGTGGGCGGCACCTTCGTCTACGTCACGCACGACCAGGTCGAGGCGATGACCATGGGCACGCGCATCGCGCTGCTCAAGGACGGCGTGGTGCAGCAGTTCGGCAGCCCGCGCGAGATCTACGAGGCGCCCGCCAACCTCTACGTGGCGCGCTTCATCGGAACGCCGCCGATGAACCTGCTGCAGGCCACGGTGAATGCCGACGGCAGCGCGCTCGCGCTCGGCGGCGAGGCCGCGATGCCGCTGCCCGCGCACCTGCGCGGGCTGGCCGCGCCCGGCGCCGCCGTGGTGCTCGGCCTGCGGCCGAATGCGCTGACGGTGGCGCGAGGCGGCCAGGGCCTGGCCGGGCGCATCGCGCTGGTCGAGCATGTCGGCGCCGAGTCGCTGGTGGCGGTCACGCTCACCGACGCCCGCACGCTGCACGACGAGGAGGGCGCCGCGAACGCCGACCTGATGGTCACGGTGCCGGGCTACACCGACCTCGCGAACGGCGACCCGGTCGCGGTCGGCTTCGACGTCACGCAGGCCGTGCTGTTCGATGCCGCCACCGGCCGCAACCTCGCCGCCGCGCCGCGCACGCACTGAATTCTTCCCACCCCTCATCGCCAACACACTCCATGAACAAATCCTCCGCCATCCTCGAGGGCTTCCGTGTCCTCGACTGCTCCATCGCCATGGCCGGCCCCTTCGCGGCCCAGCGCCTGGGCGACCTGGGCGCCGACGTCATCAAGGTCGAACCGGTCGCCGGCGAATGGCAGCGCCACGTCTCGGCCGGCGGCGCGCGCGGCAACCGCATCAACGTCTCCTTCCTCTCGCTCAACCGCAACAAGCGCAGCCTCGCGGTCGACCTCAAGAGCGACGAGGGCCGCGACGCGCTCTACGAGCTGGTGCGCGGCTCCGACGTGTTCCTGCAGAACTACCGTCCCGGCGTGGCCGAGCGCCTGGGCGTGGACTACGCCACGCTGTCGAAGATCAACCCGCGGCTGGTCTACGTCTCGATGTCGGGCTACGGCGAGGACGGCCCCTACAAGCTCTGGCCCGGGCAGGACCTGCTGCTGCAGGCGATGAGCGGCGCCATGCTCTCCACCGGCCGCGCCGGCGAGCCGCCGTCGCCCGCGGGCCAGTACCTGGTCGACGCCATCACGGCTTCGACCGCCTTCGAGGCCGTGATCGCCGCGCTGCTGCACCGCGAGCGCAGCGGCGAGGGCCAGCTGGTGCAGGTCAACATGCTCGATGCGATCGTCGCGCTGCAGATGCAGGAGCTGTCGGTGTTCAGCGTGGCCGGCAAGCCGCAGGAACGCACGGCCGAGCCCCATGCCCACGTCTACATCCGCGCGCCCTACGGCGTGTTCGCCACGCAGGACGGCTTCCTCGCGCTGGCCTTCCCGAAGATGGCGGCGCTGGCGCAGGCCATCGGCGCGCCGGTGCTGGCCGACTTCGACGACGAGCGCGACACCTTCGCGCGGCGCGACGAGATCTTCTCGATCACGCGCGAGAAGCTGCGCCACCGCAGCACCGCCGAGTGGCTCGCGGTGTTCCGCGCGGCCGACATCTGGGCCGGCCCGGTGTACGGCTATGCCGACGTCATGAACGATCCGCAGATCGTCCACAACGGCACCTTCGTCGAGTACGAGCATCCGACCGAAGGCAAGGTGAAGACGCCGGGCTTCCCGATCAAGTTCACGCGCACGCCCTCGAGCGTGCGCCGCGGCGCGCCGCTGGCGGGCCAGCACACGCGCGAGATCCTCGGCGAGCTGGGCTGGAGCACCGAGCGCATCGACGGCCTGCTCGCGGCCAAGGTGATCGGGGAAGAGACGCTGTGAGCGGCGCGCCGATCCAGGGCCTGACCTGGAACCATCCGCGCGGCTACGTCGCGCTCGAGCGCGCGGCCGAACGCGCGCGCGCCGAGGGCCTCGACCTGCGCTGGGAACGCCAGCCGCTCGAGGGCTTCGAGTCGCATCCGATCGAGGACCTGGCCGAGCGCTACGACCTGATCGTGCTCGACCATCCGCACATCGGCGACGCGGTGGCCGGCGACTGCCTGCAGCCGCTCGAATCGCTGTTCGCCGCCGACGATCTCGCGCGCTGGCGCGCGCAGAGCATCGGCCGCTCGTTCGACAGCTACCGCTATGCCGGCGTGCACTGGGCGCTGCCGCTCGATGCCGCCACGCAGGTGGCGGTGGCGCGCACCGATCGACTCGAGGGCGCGCTGCCGCGCAGCTGGACCGAGGTGCTCGCGCTGGCCGCGCGCCAGCCGGTGTGCCTGTCGCTGGCCGGCCCGCATGCCGCGCTCTCGCTGTTCAGCATGGCGGCCGCGCATGGCGACGCGCCCACGGGCAGCGAGCCCGGCCGCCTGTTCACGGGGCAGGGCGCCACCACGGCCTGGGAGCTGCTGTCGGAACTGCATGCGCTGGCCTTTCGCGGCTGGGCCGGGCTCAATCCGATCGGCATCCTCGATGCGATGTCGCGCGATGCGCAGGCCGTGTACTGCCCGCTGGTCTACGGCTACGTCAACTACGCGGTGGCCGGCGCCGGCGCGCAGCCGCTGCACTTCGCCGACGTGCCCGCGGGTTCGCACGGCCTCGGCTCGACGCTCGGCGGCACCGGCCTCGCGGTGAGCCGGCGCGCGACGGTCGGCGATGCGCTGCGCGCCCACCTCGTCGCGCTGATGAGTCCGGCGATGCAGGAAGACTTCATTCCCTTCGCCGACGGCCAGCCGAGCGCGCGCAGCGCCTGGAGCAACGAGCGCGTCAACGGTGCCTGGAACGGCTTCTTCGCGCAGACCCAGGCCACGCTCGAGGCCGCGATCGTGCGGCCGCGCCACCCGGGCTACATCCCGTTCCAGACCGCGGCCTCGGCGCTGGTGCGCGAGATGCTCGCCGACCGGCTCGCGGCCAGGGCCGCGCTCGAGCGGCTGCAGTCCCTCTACCAGGCCCACCGACCCGCGGACAGCGAAGTCTGAGCCCGTCTTCCCTTCTTCAGTCCACCTCCGCCATGAACCACATCCTCTTCGAGGTCCGCGACCAGGTCGCGACCCTGATCCTCAACCGCCCCGAGAAGCTCAACGCCGTCACGCCCGAGATGGCCGATGCGCTGGTCGCGCACGTGAAGGACTGCAACGCGCGCGCCGACGTGCGCGCCGTCGTCATCACGGGCGCCGGCGAGAAGGCCTTCTGCGCCGGCAGCGACATCGCCGAGCTCGACGGCTACGACACGCCCTGGACCTTCCGCAACCGGCCCGACTACTGCGACGCGATCCGCGCGCTGCGCAAGCCCGTGGTCTGCGCCATCAACGGCTATGCGCTCGGCGGCGGCCTCGAGACCGCCATGTCCTGCGACATCCGCATCGCGGCCGAGCACGCGCGCTTCGGCGCGCCCGAGGTCAAGCTCGGCTGGATCGGCGGCGGCGGCATGTCGTACATGCTCGCGCACAGCATCGGCGCCTCGAACACCGCGCTGATGCTGATGGGCGGCGATCCCGTCAGCGCGCAGCAGGCGCTGCAGTGGGGCCTGGTGAGCGAGCTGGTGCCGGCCGCCGAACTGCTGGCGCGCGCGCAGGCCATTGC
>Ga0209902_101046_pt1 | contig 17193 bp, 9 predicted proteins | sample FECB27metaG_FD_188304 | JGI IMG/M metagenome (GOLD analysis project Ga0209902, IMG submission 188304) | Cyanobacterial communities from the Joint Genome Institute, California, USA - FECB-27 (SPAdes) (version 2) | ecosystem: Environmental > Aquatic > Thermal springs > Hot (42-90C) > Microbial mats ...
CCGATGCTTCAATGAGGCCGCGGCTTTGTAACGCCGCGGAAGATGACGCTATGGAAATGGTCGCAGACGGCGGCGACGCTTCAATGAGGCCGCGGCTTTGTAACGCCGCGGAAGTCATGTTGAGATCGCCGTCAGTTGTGCGTCGCTCAGGGCGCGCTTCAATGAGGCCGCGGCTTTGTAACGCCGCGGAAGCCTTTGTTAAAATTGTTGTATCGCCAAAGGCTGTTAATGCTTCAATGAGGCCGCGGCTTTGTAACGCCGCGGAAGGTCGTGCCGTCCTTTGCCGCCTTGACAAATCGCTGCGAAAGCTTCAATGAGGCCGCGGCTTTGTAACGCCGCGGAAGTGCAGTGTGGTCGCGCTATCTCCCTTAGGTATTGGCTAGCTTCAATGAGGCCGCGGCTTTGTAACGCCGCGGAAGGGAGTGCAAAGCATCATGAAGTACGCCGAAGCAAACGCTTCAATGAGGCCGCGGCTTTGTAACGCCGCGGAAGGACGCTGTCGCTGCCGGTCGATATTCGGGCGCTGGCCGCTTCAATGAGGCCGCGGCTTTGTAACGCCGCGGAAGCGGCGGCTGCGGTAAGGACTGTTGCGCGACCTGCAAGAGCTTCAATGAGGCCGCGGCTTTGTAACGCCGCGGAAGTGACGGACCCGGATCATCAACCCCGGGATTGGCCCCCGCTTCAATGAGGCCGCGGCTTTGTAACGCCGCGGAAGAGCGCCGACAACGGCAAAGAAAGCGCCGACAACGGCGCTTCAATGAGGCCGCGGCTTTGTAACGCCGCGGAAGGGGGATGATCGAAGGGGGCGAGCAGTGAGCGCGCTCCCGGCTTCAATGAGGCCGCGGCTTTGTAACGCCGCGGAAGCGAGCGAATCCGGAGACGAAGAACGGGGCGGCCGGCGGGCTTCAATGAGGCCGCGGCTTTGTAACGCCGCGGAAGAGCTTCAGCGCGAGCTGAAGATGGCCGAGCTTGAAATGCTTCAATGAGGCCGCGGCTTTGTAACGCCGCGGAAGCGGCTTTGTTACGGGGCGCATCGGTGAGGGCGGCCTGCTTCAATGAGGCCGCGGCTTTGTAACGCCGCGGAAGTGGGTATCGCACCCTTGGGAAGCAAGCGTGTTGCGACGGGCTTCAATGAGGCCGCGGCTTTGTAACGCCGCGGAAGCGCCTTCGGCGAAATGGGAATCGTCGAGATGGCGGCTGCTTCAATGAGGCCGCGGCTTTGTAACGCCGCGGAAGGGGTTCATCGAGGGTTACGGCTACAGCGCATCTTGGAAGCTTCAATGAGGCCGCGGCTTTGTAACGCCGCGGAAGTCAAGGCGGTGCTGTCCACGGCGGCCAAGGCGTTGCGGCTTCAATGAGGCCGCGGCTTTGTAACGCCGCGGAAGTGCGACGCGGCTGGATGCAGCTACGTCGAACCGATTGCTGCTTCAATGAGGCCGCGGCTTTGTAACGCCGCGGAAGTTGCGCGGCGTAACAGACGTGGCCCCGTCGTCATTGCTTCAATGAGGCCGCGGCTTTGTAACGCCGCGGAAGCTGATAGCGATCCTTGACCTTGAAGTATGCCGACGATGGCTTCAATGAGGCCGCGGCTTTGTAACGCCGCGGAAGTTGGCATATGGTTTTCGCAAATCACGTCTGACAGGAAGCTTCAATGAGGCCGCGGCTTTGTAACGCCGCGGAAGTGGCAAATGCTTTGCGCGGAAGCCGTCAACCACATTCATTGCTTCAATGAGGCCGCGGCTTTGTAACGCCGCGGAAGCGCGCCATGGCGATTATGTGCGCCGAAAGGTTTTGCTCGCTTCAATGAGGCCGCGGCTTTGTAACGCCGCGGAAGAGCCATTTACAGATCAACCCCAGGCGGAATGGATAACGAGCTTCAATGAGGCCGCGGCTTTGTAACGCCGCGGAAGCTGCACGCAAACTCAACCAGTCACTCATCGTGATCAAGCTTCAATGAGGCCGCGGCTTTGTAACGCCGCGGAAGTACAAGGCCGGCAACGGCCTCGAGGCCATCGATGTGATCGCTTCAATGAGGCCGCGGCTTTGTAACGCCGCGGAAGATATCCATCCGCAGGTCGTCATCGGTGACGCCGGTAGGCGGCTTCAATGAGGCCGCGGCTTTGTAACGCCGCGGAAGGGCTGGCTCGCCTACGGCGCGGCGCTGACGCGGCTTTGTAACGCCGCGGAAGTTTCCGGGTCGTGCGCTTCACCCTTTCGGTAGCAGCCGCTTCAATGAGGCCGCGGCTTTGTAACGCCGCGGAAGATTGCGAGAGACGCCGAACCTGCGATGGATAGTGCTGACGCTTCAATGAGGCCGCGGCTTTGTAACGCCGCGGAAGCCGGCGCCGGATCAGGCTTCGACTGGTCCGGCATCTACGCTTCAATGAGGCCGCGGCTTTGTAACGCCGCGGAAGTTCTGGGAATTTCATCGTCAATGGAGTTCTCTCGAGATTTGCTTCAATGAGGCCGCGGCTTTGTAACGCCGCGGAAGGCGGGCGTCGCGCGCGCTGTCCGGCGACGGCTCGCCGGCTTCAATGAGGCCGCGGCTTTGTAACGCCGCGGAAGAACAATATCATCGGCTGAATTTGGCCCCGTGCTTTCCGCTTCAATGAGGCCGCGGCTTTGTAACGCCGCGGAAGCCGGACGCCGCATTGAACAAGTCCGCGCGCTGGGCGAGCTTCAATGAGGCCGCGGCTTTGTAACGCCGCGGAAGCCGATCGCACCAGGATTCTGATTGGCGATCGCCTATACCGGCTTCAATGAGGCCGCGGCTTTGTAACGCCGCGGAAGCGCTCGTAGTCAGTGATGAATTGCCCCCTGCTAAGGTGCTTCAATGAGGCCGCGGCTTTGTAACGCCGCGGAAGTCCGCTACTCAAGAAGATGTATGCGTCGTATTCCGACGCTTCAATGAGGCCGCGGCTTTGTAACGCCGCGGAAGCTGCGATCTCGGCTTCGAGCCTTTCAATGCGCTCGACGGCTTCAATGAGGCCGCGGCTTTGTAACGCCGCGGAAGGGCGTCATTGCACGCTCGCAATCACGCGTTTGATTTCGTGCTTCAATGAGGCCGCGGCTTTGTAACGCCGCGGAAGCTGTCGTAAGCATAATGTCGTTTGAGTACACCGATCCGCTTCAATGAGGCCGCGGCTTTGTAACGCCGCGGAAGAAACAATCGAAGCCGACGAAACCTACATCGGCAGGCTCGCTTCAATGAGGCCGCGGCTTTGTAACGCCGCGGAAGCGAAAAAGTTTTTTAGAGTGAACACATTCTCGACGGCGCTTCAATGAGGCCGCGGCTTTGTAACGCCGCGGAAGTACGCGCATCAATGATGGTTGGGAGGCGATCAAGACAGCTTCAATGAGGCCGCGGCTTTGTAACGCCGCGGAAGAACCGAAATCCAGGGACAGCTTTTGTCACGTAGGGACAGCTTCAATGAGGCCGCGGCTTTGTAACGCCGCGGAAGCCTTTTGCACGTTGCGAGCACCGCGCTCGGCGTGCCGCTTCAATGAGGCCGCGGCTTTGTAACGCCGCGGAAGGCGATCCTGCCAACGCGGCACCGCGGGGAAATCTTCGCTTCAATGAGGCCGCGGCTTTGTAACGCCGCGGAAGGGCCGGGGCCGATGCCGCGATCAATGCAGGCCGTCAGGCTTCAATGAGGCCGCGGCTTTGTAACGCCGCGGAAGTCGCCGCCGCGATGGAAGCGCGGCGCATTGTCAAAACTTCAATGAGGCCGCGGCTTTGTAACGCCGCGGAAGGGTGAGCAGCAGCGCGGCGATGCGGGCGGCCTCCGCACTTCAATGAGGCCGCGGCTTTGTAACGCCGCGGAAGTCCCGCCCCATTTCGTTGTCTGCGGGAAAATGCGAGACTTCAATGAGGCCGCGGCTTTGTAACGCCGCGGAAGTCGAAATTCACTTTCGGCGGCGGCAATCCTGTTACGACTTCAATGAGGCCGCGGCTTTGTAACGCCGCGGAAGTTCGGGACAAAGAGCACTGCCGCAACCGGCCTCTGCACTTCAATGAGGCCGCGGCTTTGTAACGCCGCGGAAGTACATCGCATCGATGCACCAGGATTCCCGGTTCGGAGCACTTCAATGAGGCCGCGGCTTTGTAACGCCGCGGAAGGACAACGCCCCCACGCCACATGAACTTGTCGATACACTTCAATGAGGCCGCGGCTTTGTAACGCCGCGGAAGCTCGATGCCGCCCTCACGCATGCTGAAACGATTGCAGACTTCAATGAGGCCGCGGCTTTGTAACGCCGCGGAAGGTTGTTTGTCAGCGTCGCGCTGTAAGAGGTGACAACGGCACTTCAATGAGGCCGCGGCTTTGTAACGCCGCGGAAGGATTTAGTATTCCGCAGTACAGCGGCGATGTATCGGCACTTCAATGAGGCCGCGGCTTTGTAACGCCGCGGAAGCGACAGACACCGCCATCCGCTCCCCGATCGCGCTGAAACTTCAATGAGGCCGCGGCTTTGTAACGCCGCGGAAGCTGTGCAGTTCATCCTAATACAAACGGGATTCTGACACTTCAATGAGGCCGCGGCTTTGTAACGCCGCGGAAGTCAGCACCGATGCGTTGATGCACCCATATGTCATAACCGACTTCAATGAGGCCGCGGCTTTGTAACGCCGCGGAAGCTCGCGGCGCATGACCTCGCCAGTGTCGCGATAATAACTTCAATGAGGCCGCGGCTTTGTAACGCCGCGGAAGGGTTGACCCGGATGTTCCGGTTGCCGGCGCGCCATTATTACTTCAATGAGGCCGCGGCTTTGTAACGCCGCGGAAGGGCGATCCGACCGCATTATTGCGCTTGGCTTCGAGCAACTTCAATGAGGCCGCGGCTTTGTAACGCCGCGGAAGGCAGGAAGAGTTCGCCAAGAAAGGAATTCGATGGCGAGTGACTTCAATGAGGCCGCGGCTTTGTAACGCCGCGGAAGTTTTGACTGCGACGGCGGACTAGTTGTGTTTGGCTCACTTCAATGAGGCCGCGGCTTTGTAACGCCGCGGAAGGGCAAATAGCTCGCGCTCCTCAGCGTGCATCCTGCCCCACTTCAATGAGGCCGCGGCTTTGTAACGCCGCGGAAGGCGCTCGCCAATGCAAATGCAGTGATGGACCTGTCGTCACTTCAATGAGGCCGCGGCTTTGTAACGCCGCGGAAGTATCAGCGAACGAAAACAGCTTGGACGGCGATGACCGACTTCAATGAGGCCGCGGCTTTGTAACGCCGCGGAAGGATGAAACGAGCCGGAGGCGACCCGATACCAGTCCTGCGGACTTCAATGAGGCCGCGGCTTTGTAACGCCGCGGAAGCAGAGCCCGGCCGACATCCAGTGCCATTGAGAAGGGTCACTTCAATGAGGCCGCGGCTTTGTAACGCCGCGGAAGATGGCCTTCCAGGACGACATCAGGGCTTCGGTCGACGACTTCAATGAGGCCGCGGCTTTGTAACGCCGCGGAAGGGCTTGCGCCTAGAATGCTGATTCAGAAGCGTTTTGCCCTACAAACACGAGACCTAACGAACCGACAGCAGCACTACCATCAGCCGCTGTCTGAATTTTAGCCAACGATGTCAAACAGCCTGTTGATTTGCAAGCATTTTTGCTTTGCGAGCGCTGCCGCCTGACTACTCATCATCGGAGCGCTCGCACAGCATCAGCAGCACCGTATACCTATATCACAACCGCTGTCCTCTTCACAGATTCAAATGTCTTGCCCAAGCTCTCCACACGCGGATCGACTTTGTCGGCCGGCCCGAGATCAAGAATGAGCACATGGTCGTCGCGGTCGTGGATGAGTTCTTCGAGCCGTCGCGCCAGCTCGGCGCGGCGACGAGCCGTTAGCCGGCACTGAAACACCGACAGTTGCAGCCATCGGCCGTAGCCGTTCATCAGCTTGAACACGCGCCGCCAGCGCCTGTCATTTGAAATGTCGTAGGTGACGATGTAAAGCCGCTCTTCGATCATGGCTGTCACCGCACCAAATAATGCGGGTAGTCATCAATCTCGCCGTCGAGATACCGCGCCAACAGCCGCGCCTGTACTTCAAGCAATCGCCGCATCGAAACGCGATAGCCGAACACCGGGTGCGTCACCTCTTGTTCGAGGCGGCGCTCGTAGGCGGCAATGAAGGCGCGTCGCGCGTGCGGTTTGAGGTTCACAGCGGGGCCGGCCGTTACAAATCCACCCGGTTTCACTTCGCCGTTATTGATGACCTGGATAACAGTTGAGTCGGCGAGAATGGATCGAAACGGCTCCATCATATCGAGGGCGAGCGCCGGCCGTCCGAAGCGGGGACGATGATAGAAGGCGATGTAGGGATCGAAGCCGACGGCAGAGAGCACCGTCAGCCAAGTGCGTGTCACCAATGCATAACCGAGCGACAGCAAAGCGTTGACTGGATCAGCCGGTGGTCGGCGCGTGCGTTTATCGAAGGCGAATTCCGGAAAATCACGCGCGGCGTCGCCGAACATGGTGGTAAAAATGCGAAAGTAGCGCGCCGCCGCCTCGCCTTCGATGCCGAGCAGTTCCGACTCGCTTGGCGCGTAAGCCGCGCGATCTGCAAGCCGCGATAGCGCCTCAAGCGTAGCATCGCGCTCAGCTTCGTCGCCGGCCTTGAGATTGCGGCGCAAGAAGACGCGGCTGTTCTTAATTTTGGCCACGACCAAGCTGCGCGCAAAAGCGAGGCACCGCCGCTCGTCAAATGCGGCACGATACTGCGCGATACGAATTGCCACATTCTTATGGCCGGTCGAAACCGTGTGGCCGAGTACCCAGCCGCCAGTTGATGCGTAGGTGACCGGAATCTCCTCGCGGAGCAAGGCGCCCAGCGCGGGCGTGCTCAACGAGATGGGCCCATGCAGTACCAACTCGGACACGTCGCCGATCGGAACCTCGGTTTTCTGGTCTTCCGTCTCGATGACCAGAACTTCTCCTGATTTACCCACACGCGCGCCGGGCTCCTGCACATAGAGCGGCAACGCCGTGTCGGCCGACGGATTGAGCGGACGAGGTGCCAATCCGCGGCGGAAGAACGTAACCTCGTCAGGTAGGCAGATTCCCGCAAGCGAGCATTTCGTACATTTGGGACTGTCAACGAGCGGTGGCGGAAGCCGCCCAGCGGCGGCGGCAAGCCGCAAATCAGCGATTGCTGTGCGTGTCTTGGCGCGCAACGCATCATCAAGTGCAATCCGTACCCGTTCGCGCGAGCCCGCATACCAAATTGCGCCATCCGTTACGGAGTATCCGGCATCTTCGAGGATCAAAGCCTGGGCGCATACCTGCACCCGCTCAGGCTCGTAGGCACCCTCGGCCACGTGCGGGCGCTTGCCCTTTTTCGTATCGACTGGCGTGACCGTGCTGTCCTCGCCGTCGATGAGATCGATTTTGGCAATAATGCCGAGCCGCTCGGAGGCAAGCGTCACCGATCGCGCGGTGAAATCGGGCTTCTCGTGTGTCTCTGCCGGCGCGGGGAGCTTTCCGCCTCCGGCATCCACACGCACGTGCGCGCGGCGGCCTTCTTCGGTATCGCCGGAGTCCGCCCATTCGCCGTCGACCCATTCGAGAAAGGCTAGTCTGGGGCAATAGACCCATTCGTTGACCATCCGCACCGGCACGAGCGGCGTTTCGGCATTGGCTGGCGGCGCCGGAAGATCGAACGAAAGCTGGGATTCTGACGAGGGGGCGAGCCGGGGGCCGAGTGGGGAGCCGGCGTCGGGCGCAACATCGGACGCGGAGGAGGTCATACGCAACAATCCTCGATAGCAGCCGCATCTGGATGGAGGATTAAAGCGCGAATCTTGCCGTGCGTCAGCGGGAAATAACCCGTCCAGTCTATAAATGCGGAGTGCCGCGGCGCGCGTGACCGGACTGCGGCACACGGCAAATCCGTCAAATTGAATTATACCTCGACCGCGAACAAGCCGCCCCCTGATGGCTGTCACGGCCAAGGAGGAGTGGCCCCCGAACAGCCACTGCAAAACTCAGCCGTGCGCGTGGGAAGCGCGGAAAAATCGAGCACTTCGACATTGGGCAGCGGCAGGCCGCGGCGCAGGCACTCCAATTCCAGGTCGTGGATGAGCGCTGCACCGGGTTCTTGCCGCGACCGGCGTGGCGGGTGGCAAGGTAACGCGTGCGGCTTTGCCAGACCCGCGCCGGCCCGATCAGCGGATCGCGGTCGGCGAGCGCTTGCGGCCCAAGCGCGATCACGCCGAGCCGGCCGGCGCGGACGACCTCGAGTCGGGAAACGATTTCATCGAAGGTCTTGCGCGCTCGCCCTTCCGCCGGCACCGAGCGGTCACACGCCCACGGAGCGTCTACGATCAACCGGTCGATACGGCCGTCGCCGTCGATGTCATCGGCGGCGAGAAAGATGTGCTCCTGCCGGCCGGAACTGGCGGGCCGTCCGTCGGGTTCGTGGCCTGAAAAAAGGCGCGGTATGCGACCGTTACTATCGCGCGCCAGCGCCATCAGCGCACGGCGCGCCGCGCGCACCAGCCCCGGGCCATCGGCGACGGCGACGTTCGCCGCCTCCGGCACCGTAAACGCCAGCGCGTCGCCCGAAACGTCGCGTAGCGGCGCCATGAGACCGAGGCCGAGATAGCGGCCGTCGCCGATCGCGAGTCTCGCATTTTTCTGCGCGATGCGGGGAATCGCGGCGGCAAGGGCTCTGCCAACACGTGATCGCTACCGCGCTGAAACTGAACCAGGGCCGCGTCAGCGAACTGTTGACCGGAAAGCGGGTCCCTGAGGCGAAGGCGCTCGCACGCAAGAGAGCGTGAAATCAACGCTGGCCCGGTGCCGTCGCTGGCCCATGCCGCTTCGCGCCTCGGCCAACAACAGTGGTTGCATTGCGTGCGGCGTTGTTCCATCTTTGTTCGATATACCCAGGGTTGAGGGGGGCGGCAATGGGTAAGCAGTGGTGTACGAGCGTCTCGCGGTCAGAGACACGGGAAGGGGACGCGAGAATGCCGCCGAACACCGAGGCTTGCCTCGGCTTGGCGGCCTTCGTTCGCGAACGTCGGGGTGAGGGGTAGGAATGAGCTTTGCGGAATTCTTTGCGCAGGCGACCACCTGCAGCCCTTATGCCTATCAGCGCAAGCTCGCCGAAGAGGATTGGCCGGACGCGCTGATCGCGCCAACCGGTCTCGGCAAAACCGCGGCCGTGGCGCTCGCGTGGCTGTGGCGGAGACGGATTGAGCCTGAAACGACGCCACGCCGGCTCGTCTACTGCTTGCCGATGCGCACGCTCGTCGAGCAGACGGCGGCGAACGCGCGGCAGTGGCTTGAACGTCTGGCGCGGGCAGGCCTCGCCCAAGACCTTCCAAGTGCGGCTGACGTGTACGTACTCATGGGCGGCATTGAGCCACCACGCGGTCAGCCGCGGTGGTACGAGGCCCCGGAGTGGCCGGCCATCCTGATCGGCACCCAGGACATGCTGGTCTCGCGCGCCTTGATGCGGGGCTATGCCTCGGGCCGGGCGCGGTGGCCGGCGGAGTTCGCGCTGCTCCACAACGACGCGTTCTGGGTCTTCGACGAGGTCCAGCTCATGGGAGCCGGACTTGCGACCTCGGTGCAGCTTGCCGCATTTCGCGAACGGCTGAATTCGGCGCTGCCGGCGAAGAGCCTCTGGGTTTCGGCGACGCTCGATCCGTGCTGGCTGAGAACGGTGGATTTCCCTGGTCCACAAAAGGTTCTGCGGGTTCCCGAAGATATTCCCCAAGACGCGTCCTCTCACGCGGTGCGCAGCCTTATCGAGGCCCATAAGCCGATCGCGAAAGCGCCGGTCGCTCCTGCGGGAGCAGGGGAAGCCGAAATCAAATGTTACATCCGCAATCTTGCGGATTTCGTCCGGAAGAGGTGTGCAGCGACAGGCCGCACGCTCGTCATCGTGAATACCGTCGACCGTGCCCAGAAGCTCCGCACCGAGCTGTTAAATATTGGCGTGAGGGAAGAAGAACTTGTTCTCATCCATTCGCGTTTTCGGCCGGAAGATCGCCGCAAGCAGATGGAGCGGCTGATGGCTGTCGATGGCGCCATCGCCGTCGCCACCCAGGCCATTGAAGCCGGCGTCGATATCTCGTCCGCCGTCATGATCACCGAGCTCGCGCCCTGGGCGTCGCTGGTGCAGCGGTTCGGACGCGTCAACCGCTACGGCGAGTGGGAGAAGGAGTTGGGCGGGGCACCGGTCTATTGGGTGGACCTTCCGTTTGAGCTCGCTGCGCCTTACGAGGGGGGGCATCTTGCCGAGGCGCGTGAACGACTTCTCAAACTCGCCGATGCGGCGCCGACTAATCTCGGCGATCCCGGTCAGTTGGCGCCGCCGCAGCGCGTGATCCGGCAGAAGGATCTGATTGACCTGTTCGATACCGATCCCGATCTCACCGGCTTCGATGTCGACATTTCTCCTTACGTGCGCGACGCGGCCGATACCGATGTCCATGTGTTCTGGCGCGATCTGAAGTCGCTCGCGGCTGGTTCAGACCCGGTGCGCCCGTCGCGCGAAGAACTCTGCGCCGTCTCGATAGGCAAAGCCAAGGAATGGGTCGACGTGCTGCGAAAGCGCAAAGTACGCGCTTATGCGCCCGATCCGCAGTGGACAAAGGAAGGCGCGCGCACAGGAATACCGCCTGGTTGGCGCCCCTTCGATACTGCACCCTGGCCCGGGTTGACGTTTCTCGTCGATACCGGCGCGGGCGGCTACAAGCCCGATGTCGGATTCGTCGGCAACGCGAGTGAAGAGCCGGTGACGCCGATAGCGCCGGCGCCGCTCGACCAAACCGAGAGCGACCAGGAGGAGGGCGAGGAAACCAACGAAGGCTTCGCCCGGCCGGTTACGCTGACGGACCACACCGAGCATGTCGTGGCCGAGGCTGAAAGCCTTTGTACTGCCCTGAGCATTGGCGGTTCGGAGAAGAACGCGATCTTGCAAGCGGCGCGCTGGCACGACCTCGGCAAAGCCCATCCTGTGTTTCAAGAGACGATGCGACGCGGGCTCGCCGAGCCGGCGCGTTACGATGGCGTGCTGCTTGCCAAGACGGAGAAACAGCATCTCCGGCACAAGCGCTCCTACTTCCGGCACGAACTGGCTTCGGCGCTTGCTTTCCTTGCCCACGAGAAGTGGCGGCGCGACGGCGATATCGTCGCCTATCTTATCGCATCCCACCACGGAAAAGTGCGGATGTCACTGCGCGCCCGGCCCGAGGAGAAGCTGCTGGACGGGGAGCGGGAGGGGGTGCGCTTTGCGCGCGGCATCTGGGAGCGTGACAGGCTGCCAACCGTCGATCTGGGCGACGGCGTGGTCTGTCCCGAGACCGCGCTTCGCCTGGAAATCATGGAACTCGGCGAGGACGACGTGACGGGTGCGAGCTGGACCGAGCGCACGCGCGCACTTCTCGGCGAATATGGGCCTTTCAAGTTGGCATGGCTCGAAGCGCTGCTGACGATCGCCGACTGGCGCGCTTCGGCCAAGGAGCGGAACGGATCGGCAAGCGCCACGCCTTCGCCTGCACCCGGGGGCTCGCATGAGTGATCATCACACGCACCGGCTCGACGGCTGCACGCCGACGCCGCTGGCGAACTACCTCAAGGCGCTCGGCGTGCTGCGGCTGATCTCCTCGCCGGAGACCAACGTCAAGGGAAAGGCCGCCGATCCCACCGCTCGCGGTTGGTGGGCGAACGAACGGTTCCATCTCAAGACGCACCTCGACCGGGACGCGCTCCTCCGCTTCTTCCTGGAGGATTACGCGCCATCGCCGATCATTGCGCCGTGGAATGGCCGCGCCGGCTTTCTGGAGGGTGACGCTGGGTCTGATTCCAGTCGCACCGGCGCGCAACTGATGAAGGCGATTGAACACGGCGTCGCAAAGCGTCTCGATAACATGCGTGCTGTCATCGCGGTTCTTCGCTGCGAGCCGATGCTGGTTCAGTATGACAAGCGTCGCGCCGAGGCCAAAGCCGCGGCCGAGCAAGAAAAGAAAGAAACAGGGAAGGCAAAGGAAGCAGCCGCGCAACGACGAAAGGAACTGACCCAACAAGCGGAGGAAATCAAGAGCGCGCTCCTTCCCAGCCTGCGGTCAAACGCGGATCCTAACCACCTTCGGTTCATCGACGCATGTTTCGTGCTTGCGGAGGATGAACGCGCGGCGCCGCTGCTCGGCTCCGGCGGCAACGATGGAAGCCGCGATTTCGGCGTAAATTTTGCGGAGGCGCTGGACGCGCTGTTTGAGTTCGACAAGGGGAAGCCCAAGGAGCCGGCCCGTGACGAACTCGAAGTCTCAATCTTCGATGTCGGGCGGTTGCTCGACACGCGGGGCTCCATCGGCCAGTTCAGGCCGGGCCAAGGCGGCCCAAACGGCTCAACCGGCTACGACGGGTGGAACCCGCTGAACCGCTGGGATGTCCTGCTGAGTCTGGAGGGCACTCTCGTCTTTGTGGGGGCTTTGACTCGCCGCTGGGGCGTAGAAGGTCCAGGACGCGCCGCCTTCCCATTCACCTTCGATCCAAGCCGCGCCGGCTCGGGCGCGTTGTCAACGGAAGATCCTAACAAACCACGCGGTGAAATATGGACTCCGCTTTGGGCCAAACCGGGCAGTCTTGCCGAACTTGAAGCATTGTTCGCTGAAGGGCGCTTGACCGTCAGTCGCCTTACTGCGCGGACGGGTCTCGATGCTGCTCGCGCCGTTGCGCGCCTCGGCGTGTCGCGCGGCCTTACCGCATTCGAGCGCTATTCGCTGATTCAGCCTGATGCAAAAATGCCTTATCAGGCCAATCCGCTGGGGCGCTTCATTGCACCGAAGCAGCCACGCAGCGATCCCATTGCCGATCTCGATCGCGGAGGCTGGCTTGGCCAGCTGCGCGGCACTCTCGGCAAGAACGCACCGGTGCGAGCGCGGATTGCGGTGCGTCGGCTCGACGACGCGCTGTTCGAGATCGCCCACGAAGGCGCGCAGGCCGAGAGCTTGCAACGCGCCTTGATGGCGCTTGGCGACGTCGTGTCCTGGCTGGCGACGAGCCGCGAAGGACGGGGAAGGGTACCGCCACCGCCCCGCCTCGGCCTGCAATGGACGTATGACGCCGACGATGGCAGCGCCGAGTTCCGCATCGCCTCCGCTCTGGTCAGTCTCGGCTGGCCTGATGAGTCGTCGCGGGAGGAGGAGCCAGAAGCGGACGACGGAGCCGAACCGGAGTCCGAGAGGGGCGACGTTGCTGAAGGGAACCGAGTGCGGAGCGACGCGCGGGAGTCAGCAGGTGACTCAGCGCGCCAGAAAGCGTCGCCGCCTATGGCGGCGCATTTCGCGTCCATCGACGAAGCGACCTTTACCCGCCGCTTGCGGCGCTGGGCGGAGAACGAGTCAGCGACCGTCGTCTGGGGTGCCGGCGGTCTTGTCCAGAATTTAATCGCGGTGCTCGAGCGCCGACTGATCGAGCAGGCCATGCGTGGCCTCGCCGACAAGCCGCTCGCCGGCTCAACCGCGGCCGACCTCCCGGCGATCGCAGCATTCCTGGAGGGCCCGCCGGCTTTCGATGACGCCCGTTGCGCCGCCCTGCTGGCCGGACTCGTGTGGGGGCAGCCCGCGTGTCTTGCGCCGCGCCACCCGGAGAACGCGTGGTCAATACCCTTCGCCTATGCTGCGCTGAAGCCGCTCTTCATGCCGGACCGCGATCTGCGGGCCGGCGCAAGTTCGCGCGCCGGGGCGCGGCAATTCCTCCCGGAAGGCGGCAAGCTGCCCATTCCGGCAGGCCTTGTGTCCCGGCTGCGCCGCGGCGCGCCCGACGAGGCCGTGCGCGAGGCGCTCGGCCGCGCGCGTGCCTCGGGCATCGCTTCGCCCTTCAATCCGGTCGGAGTCGCGGCCCGCAGGCTCGCTCTCGGCAGGGCCGTGAAATCCGACCGCCTCGCAGCCGCCCTTCTAATCCCGATCGATGAATTCGCGCTCACGTCTCTCATGAAGCGCGCCTATCCGCTCGACGAACACCAGGAGGAAACAGACGATGCCGCTTGATCTTTCAGCCTTGAAGGATGCTCCACGCCTTCTGATCGAGGCGGAGCTGAAGCCGCTGCAGGGGCATACCATCTACCCCACCAATTTCCCAAATCTGGGAGCGGCAACATACGCCGATCCCAAGAATGGGTGGCAGAACCTGTCTGTGGAGTCGCCACAAAGTATGGCCAACCTGATGGAGGCCGCATGTTGGGACGGCGACACGTGGAAGAAGCCGTTGGCGAATATTCCTTATGTTGAGGTGCTGGACGAAAACGGTCAGGCTTTTACCTGGTCGACACTCGAAGCTCACCGACTGAATTCGGTCTACATAGAGAAGAGCGACTGGTTCAAGACGCTGAAGCAGGAGGTCGGCTTCAACGAAGAACGCCCCTATGACCCACCCCGCCAGTTGGCGCCCGTTCTCCTGAAATATGATCCGAATTCTCTCATCCACGGCGTGATGCTGGAGAGCATTGGCGGCGTGGTGCGCTTGCCTCGCGCGCTTGGTGCGTTCATTGAGTCAGAGGAGGTTCAGGTCGCGCCGGGAGGCGGTGCAAAGTTTGATCGTAACCAGCCCGCGAAAACGGCAACCCAAACGGCCAAGGAGGGCTATGGAAACGTCATCTATTTACGGGATCGCTATGCTCCCAAGCGCACGATCGCATATTTCAACCTAGATATTCGACAGATCCGTTCCTACGGGATCCCTGACCTTGCAAAGGACTTTTTAATCCGCTTCGCGCTTTACAAGAGCGGCGCAGCATTGATGAATGGCTGTCAGCGCCGGCGCGAGTGCGAGTTTGAGGTCGAGAAAATTGAGGTCAAAGGTCGCAACATCTCCGATGACTTTGGCAAGAGCCTCGTCGAAGCTCTCAAAAACCCCGACCAGTTGGCCACGGAGACGACCGAGGCAGCCGACAAGTTGGCCAGTAAGCACCCGGACGCTCTCGCCCCCAGTAACCACAAACGCGAGGGGCGCAGAGTAACGATTGCCAAATACGAAGTCGCTGGCACGCGAAGCAGAAGGCGGGAACAGACAGAAGCCGAAACGGAGATAGCAGCGAGCGGGAATGGAAGTGATAACTGATGTTCGCGCTCGTCTTCCGCTTTCCGGCCGGGCGGTATCACGCCACGCCCTGGGGCCGAAACGTCAATGAGGCCGATGTCGCTTGGCCGCCGGAGCCGTGGCGAATCTTGCGTGCGCTGATCGCGACGTACTGGCGCAAAGGAGATCGGCAGCGATGGTCGGAAAACGATCTCGCTGCGCTCATCGACGTGCTGGCCGAGCGGCCTCCGGTGTATCGACTGCCGGAGGCTGCCGTTCACGCACAGACGCGGCATTACATGCCTATAGGGGGGATAAAGAAAGGGCGCCAAGAAACCACGCTCGTCTTCGATGCCTTCGCCCGCCTTTCGCCGGACGCCGAGATCGTTGCGGCCTGGCCGGAGGTGAACCTAGAGGAACATCTGTTTGCGCTTGCCGAGGATCTCGCCGGCGGCTTGGCGTATCTCGGCCGCGCAGAAAGCTGGGTCGAATGCGAAGCGCGGTCCGAATGGAATGGCTCCCCAAATTGCCTACCCGAAGGGATGGATCAAGGGGAAGCGGCGGATCGTCAGCCTATCCGGTCGATCGCCGCGTGCGCGGCCGCCGATTATGCAGCCGAGCGGGACCGCTTGCTTGCCGAATTTGATGAGCGCGTGCGCCAAAAGGCGATTGATAAAGGCAAGAAAGAACCCACTGCAAAGGCGCTTTGTGCGGCGCGCAAAAAGGTGTTTGGCCTGACGCTTCCAGCTCGGCTGCTCGATGCGCTCATGCTTGATACGAGCGATTACCAGAAGCGGGGCTGGAGCCGGCCGCCGGCAAGCCGCGAGGTCATCTATTTCCGCAAGCCAATTGGCCCTCTACCCAGAAGCTCCCGATTGAAAGTCAGTGCGAATGACGATCCCTTGCGCTTCACGGTCGCGCGCTTTGTGTTGGCTGGCCGGCCCCGACCGCGCATCGAGGAAACCCTTAGGATCGGCGAGTTGATGCGGCTTGCCGCTCTCGCCCAGTTCGGCTGGGAGAAGGACGAAACAAGCGGTCGCTTGCGGCCGAAGGCTCCGCCGGTGATCTCTGGCCGCGATGCGCAAAACCGTCCGCTCAAGGACGCAGAGCACAACCATGCCTTCTGGCTGCCGGAGGATGCCGACGGGGACGGCGAGATCGACCACGTGGTCGTGTATGCGCGAGAGGGCTTCGACTGCGATGTCCGCAACAAGCTGGACCGGATCACCCGTCTCTGGATTGACCGGCCGAGTGAAGACGACGAGGATGCCGAAGCCAGTCCGACGGCGCGCAAGGAATGGCGGTTGGCGCTCGAAGGCTTCGGTAAGCCCGAAGAGTTCGGCGAGGCAAGCAGGCTTCTCCGCAAGTCACTTGCCTGGGAAAGCGTGACGCCGTTCCTGGCCTCCGGCCATCTGAAAAGAGGCGGCTATGCGGCGGAGGTCCGCCGTCTTCTGCAACACCGCGGGCTGCCTGACCCGACCAGCATCGCGTTCGTCCGGCCGCAGTCGTCCGGATCGTCGGATGCAGGCGACGATCCTCATGGAAAGGATGTAGGCGTCGTCATCCGGGGTCGGCTGCGCCGTGCGATCCACTTCTATCGCTTCCGTTCCCGCGGGCGCGAACGGCAGCCGGATACCATCGGCACCTTCCTGCGGCTGCAGTTCGCCGAGCCTGTCAAGGGACCCCTTGCGCTCGGTTTCGCCTGCCATTTCGGGCTCGGTTTGTTTGCTGGAACCGACAAGTAAGGGAGAGGGTCGCCAAAATTACTGCGTCTGCGGTCATTGCAGGTGCTGCCGCAATCACTTTCTCCACAGCGCGCGCTTCCGCATACCTCCACTCACCTTTGCCGAAACGAACTCGGTTAGCGGAGATTCGACCACCTCAGCCGCCGCAGTAAAGTTCCAGTTGCTCCCATCGGCGGGTCGAGCCTGACTGAGCTCGCCCGGTCAACCGAGGGAGTCACGGATGGCGCGAGCCCGCAAACCGCATCCCGCCGATATTGCCAACGCCAATGTCGTCGCATCGGCGGCCCGCTTTGAAATTGCCCTTTTCCTTGCGGCTTGCCGGGCGCGATGTAATGCCACTCGACCCGCGTCTCCTGCGACCAGCGCAAGATCGCCATGCCGGTGAGTTCGGTGCCATTGTCGGAAACACATATCGCCGGCCG
>Ga0209902_101047_pt1 | contig 17181 bp, 14 predicted proteins | sample FECB27metaG_FD_188304 | JGI IMG/M metagenome (GOLD analysis project Ga0209902, IMG submission 188304) | Cyanobacterial communities from the Joint Genome Institute, California, USA - FECB-27 (SPAdes) (version 2) | ecosystem: Environmental > Aquatic > Thermal springs > Hot (42-90C) > Microbial mats...
GACCGGCGCCTCGGACTTGTGCACCGCGCTCAGGAAGACTTCCTGCAGCGACTTGGATTTGCCGCGGCTGTCGTCGAACGCCTTCTCGATCGGTTTCAGGTCGATCGGCGCCGCCGGCATGACCGTCGAGATCGCGTGCTTGTAGACGAGCTGCGACTGTCCGTCGCGGCGCAGCAGCACCGAGAAATTGTCGAACCAGGTGATGATGCCCTGGAGCTTCACGCCCTTCACCAGGAACATGGTGACCGGCGTCTTGGTGCGCCGCAGCGTGTTGAGGAAAATATCCTGCAGATTGTTGATCTTGTCGGCCATTTCTTACTGTCCTGTTCTTGGCGGATCGCGGTCCGCGGTCGCCCGTTGCAGCGGGCTTGCTGTGCCGTTGTGGCCCCTCCCATTTAGTGCGTCGCGGCGGTTTCGTCCACCGTCAGACCATCATTCCTCGCCGTCGGGCTTCGTGTCCGCCATGCCGAGCAGCTTGAGTTTGCGGTGCAGAGCCGATCGCTCCATGCCGATAAAGCTCGCCGTGCGAGAGATATTGCCCGAAAAACGGCGGATCTGGATGCGCAGATATTCCCGCTCGAACGTCTCGCGGGCCTCGCGAAGCGGGGCACCCATTATCGCCGAAGCCGCATTGCCGACATTGGCGTCACCCTGTGCGCCCATCACCTCGGGCGGCAGCATGTCCAGGTCGATCTGGCCGATCCTGTCGCCCGGCGCCAGGATGATCGTCCGTTCGACGACGTTGCGGAGCTGGCGGACATTGCCCGGCCAGTCATAGGCCTGCAGCGCGGCGATCGCGTCGCCGGCGACCCCCGGCGGCAAGACGCGACGTTCATTGGCATAGCGCGCGACGAAATGATCGATCAGCCCGGGAATGTCCTCTCGCCGCTCGGAAAGCGCGGGGATATGCACGGGCACGACGTTCAGCCGATAATAGAGATCCTCGCGGAACCGGCCTGCGGCGATCGCATCGGCAAGGTCACGCGACGTGGCGGAAACCACGCGGAATTCCACTTTCACGACGCGCTGGCCGCCCACGCGGGTGAAACTCTGGTCGGTCAGGACGCGCAGGATCTTGGCCTGGGTCGTCAGCGGCATGTCCGCCACCTCGTCCAGGAACAAAGTACCGCCATGCGCCTGTTCGAGCAGGCCGGGACGGACGAGTTCGCCCCCCTCCTCCACGCCGAACAATTCCTCCTCGACGCGCTCGGGCTCCATCATCGCCGAGCTGACGACGACGAAGGGCGCCGTCGCGCGATTGCTCCACATGTGGAGCAGGCGCGCCGCGACTTCCTTGCCCACGCCGGCCGGGCCCGTCACGAGCACGCGGCTGCCCGTCGCGGCCACGCGCTTCAGCGTCGCGCGCACCGCGTTGATCGACGCCGAACTGCCCGTCAGTTCCTCTTCGCCGCCGACCTGCGCCTTGAGCGAGGCGTTTTCGCGCCTCAGTCTTTCGGTCTCCGTCGCGCGGCTGACGAGATGCAGCAGATGCGCGGCCTCGAACGGCTTTTCGATGAAATCCACCGCGCCGCGCCGGATCGCGGCGACCGCCGTGTCGAGATTGCCGTGCCCCGACATCATCAGGACGGGCAGCGACGGATCACGGCGCTTGATCTCGTCGAGCAGGTCGAGCCCGTCGAGCCGCGACCCCTGCAGCCAGACGTCGAGCAGCACCAGCGAGGGGCGCCGCTCCGCGATCGCCTCCAGCGCGGAATCGCTGCTGCCCGCGGCGCGCGGGGTATATCCCTCGTCTTCGAGCACACCGGACACCAGATCCCGGATATCCTGCTCGTCGTCGACAATCAGAATGTCTAGCGCCATGGCTCAGCCAGCTCCTTTCCGCGTCAGTCGCGGGGTTTTCTCGTCGCCATCGGCATCGGCGACGTCATCGTCGGTCGCGACATTGGCGAGCATCTCGAGATCGAAAATGGTCGAGATGATCGTTCCGCCGCCCGGATTGTCCGCCAGTTGCATCGTGCCGAAATGCTCCTCGACGATCTTCTTGACGATCGCGAGGCCCAGGCCGGTGCCGCGGGTTCGGGTCGTCACATAGGGTTCGACCAGCCGGTCGCGCTCCTGCGGCAAGCCGATCCCGTTATCGGCGATGGCGATGGCGATACGTCGGGTGCCTTCGTCGGGCGCGATGGACAGCGTCACCTGACCTTCATAGCCCTCGCTCCCCCCTTCCGCCTTCTGCTCGATCGCCTCGACCGCGTTCTTGACCAGATTGGTCAGTGCCTGGCCGATCTGCCGACGGTCGCACACCATCTGTAACGCTTCGCCGTCCTGCTCGAAGGTAAAGCGGATCTCGGGATGCGCCACTTCGTGCAGGAACAGCGACTGACGGGCGATGTCGGTCAACGACTCCGGCTTGAACACCGGCTTCGGCATGCGCGCGAAGGACGAGAACTCGTCCACCATCCGGCGCAGATCGCCGACCTGACGGACGATGGTCTCGGTCAGCCGGGTAAAGGTGCCGGTTTCGTCGTTCACCTGTTTGCCATAGCGCCGCTGCAAACGTTCGGCGGCAAGCTGGATGGGCGTCAGCGGATTCTTGATTTCGTGCGCGATCCGGCGGGCAACATCCGACCATGCAGCACGGCGCTGATCGAGCAATTGCTGGGTGATGTCGTCGAAGGTAAGCACGCGGCCGCTTTCGCCGCCCACCACGCGCACGGCCAGCGTGCGCGCGTCGCCGGTGGAATTGAGCTGTACGATCTCGCTGCGATCGCCGCCGGCCGCCAGGCTGCCCAGCTCGGGCGCCAGTTCGGTCAGGGCCTGTCCGATCGCGTCGAACGGGCCGATCTTGAGCAGGGTCGCCGCCTGGCTGTTCATCAGCAGCACCTGACCATTGGCGTCGACCGAGACCACGCCGGCACTGACCCCGGAAAGCACGGCTTCGATGAAGGCGCGCCGGCTTTCCAGCGCGCCGGTCTGTTCCTCGATCCGGCGCGTCATCCGGTTGAACGCATTGGCAAGGCGACCGATTTCATCCTGACGCACCGGTTGCTCGACGCGCGCGCTGAGGTCGCCGCCGGCAATGCGCTGGGCGGCATCGACCAGGTCGCCCAGCGGCCGCACCAGCCGGTCGGCGACGGTCAGCGCGATGAACACCGCGGCGCACACGATCAGCAGCGACACCACCAGCAAAGCGATATTGAACTGAAGCTGCAGCGCGCGCGAACGGCTGAGCAGCCGCTTATAGTCCTGCAGCACGACATCCGCGCGCTGCGCCTGCGCAAGCATCTTCGGATTGGCGACGCGCGCCGCCCACAGATACGCCTCTTCCTTCACGCCCAGCGGCACCACCGCCTCGATCCGGTCGCTGGTTTCCGTCACGACCGCCGGAGCGCCACGGCGGATCTTCTCCATCACCTCAGGCTTCACGACGTTGGATTCGCCGCGGTCATAGGGATCGACCATGATCAGCGTCTGTAGGCCGATTCCCGGCTTCACCACCAGGATCGCCGCCTCGGACAGTTCGCGCTGATAGACCTGGCGCGCAAACGCCTCCTGGAACAGCGGATTCTCGATCGGTGCTTCCTGAAGGAACTGGATCAGATCCGACGCCATGGTGACGGTCTGTCCCTGCACGTCGTCGCGATTCTGCGCATAGGTCTCCTGCGCGAGGATGCTGGCATTTTCGAGCATCCCGCGCGCGCGGTCGGAGAACCAGAATTCCACGCCATATTGGAACAGCAGCGACGCGAAGATCACCACCAGCAGCGTCGGAACGGCGGCAATCAGCGAGAACAGGGCGACGAGCCGGACGTGAAGCCGCCCGCCCCCGCCGACCAGCGAACGCGCGGCGCGCTTCTTTGCGATGCGCCGGCCGATCAGCACCAGCAGGGCGACGCCGGGCACGAGGTTGCTGATGAGGAGCAATGCGACGATCGCCGGCGAAAGCAGGCGGTCGGTCGCGGATTCGCTGGTGACGATGAAATAGCTGGCGACGAGGATCGCGATCGCCGCGGCAAGCGTGGCGATCTCGACCCAGGCGACGATATTGTTGCGCCGATAGAAAGCGGTCAGTGCGCGCCGCCAACGGGCATGTTTCATCGAAATGTCACGATCCGGCGCGCTCACCGTTGCTTCCTTACAACATTCGCGTTGCAAGACAAACACACTCTGCACCGTATCGCGCTCGATATCGGCGCGTCACGGGCACGCTCCGGCGCAACGGCTCAGGGTCCGCGTCGCAGCTTCCCCAGGTCGATCGCGTGATCGTTGAGCTTCTTGCGCAGCGTATTGCGGTTGATGCCGAGCAAGTCCGCCGCGCGAAGCTGATTGCCGCGCACAGAGGCCAGGGTCAGTCGCAGCAATGGCTCCTCCACCTGCGCAAGCACCCGGTCGTAAAGGCCGTCGGGCGGCAGGTCGTCGCCGAAGCTGGCGAAATAGCCCGAAAGGCTTGCTTCGACCGCGTCGGACAGCCCACGCCCGGTCAACAGCGGCGGCGGCGCATCGATGCCGCTGCCGGCAAGCGACTGATCGATCAGCCGGGCACCGATCACTTCCTCACGGCTGAGCGCCGCCAGTCGGCGCATGAGATTCTCCAGCTCGCGGACATTGCCGGGCCAGCCATGATCCGCCAGCCGCGAGAGCGCGTCGGTACCGAGCTTCTTTCGCGAAAGCCCCTCCTGCCCCGCCCGGTCGAGAAAATGCCGCGCAAGTTCGGCAATGTCGCCTGGGCGGTCGCGTAGCGGCGGCAGCGAGATCGGCACCACGTTGAGCCGATAATAGAGATCCTCGCGGAACGTGTTGGCGGCGATCATCGCGGGCAGATCCTTATGCGTCGCCGCGATGATGCGCACGTCGGTACGGATCGTGCGCGCGCCGCCCACCGTGGTGAACTCGCCTTCCTGAAGCACGCGGAGCAGACGGGTCTGCGCGTCGATCGGCATGTCGCCGATCTCGTCGAGGAACAGCGTGCCGCCCTGCGCCTGTTCGAACTTGCCGGCGGTGCGCGCCTGCGCGCCGGTGAAGGCGCCACGCTCGTGACCGAACAGTTCGGATTCGATCAGCTCGCGCGGGATCGCCGCCATGTTGATCGCGACGAACGGCTTGCTCCGCCGATGGCCGAGATCGTGGATCGCGCGCGCCACCAGTTCCTTGCCCGTCCCCGATTCGCCGAAGACCAGCACGGTCAGCTCGTTCGCGACGACACGCGCGATCGTGCGATAGACGTCCTGCATCGCCGGCGAGCGGCCGATCAGCGGCAGGTCTTCCTTGATGCCTTCGGGCTCTGCATCGCCGCGGGCCGCGCGGCTGCGCAGCCCGTCCTCCACGGCACGGCACAGTTCCTCAAGGTCGAACGGCTTGGGCAGATATTCGAACGCCCCCTGTTCGGTCGCGCGCACCGCGGTCGCGAGCGTGTTCTGCGCGGAAAGGACGATCACCGGCATGCCGGGATTGCTCGCCAGCATCTCGGGCACCAGATCGAGCCCGTTGCCGTCGGGAAGAATGACGTCGGTCACCAGCAGGTCCGGCGCGAAACGCGCCATCGCCTTGCGCTGTTCGGCGACCGAGGCGGCGGTCTCCACCTCATGGCCCTCGCGGCGAAGCGCCTCTCGCACGACCGTGCGGATCGCCGCGTCGTCGTCCACGACCAGGATTCGTCCCACGGTCACGAGCGATCCCGCGCGCGCGGCAGCAAAAGGCGGAACACGGTCATTTCAGGATTTCCTTCACGGGCATATTCCACGACGCCACCCTGATCGGTGACCAGCTTGTCGACCAGCGCCAGTCCGAGACCGCTTCCGGTACGCTTCGAGGTGACAAAGGGCTCGAACAGATGCTCGCCGATTTCCGGCGGCGCGCCCGGTCCATTGTCGATCACGCAGACCTCGATCGGCAATGCCTGCTTGCCGTCGGTGCCATGCTTCAGGAACGATACGCCGTGGCGATAGGCCGTCCGAATCTGGATCGCACCACCTTCTCTATTCCCAACAGCCTCCGCCGCATTCTTGAGAAGATTTATGAAGATCTGCACCAGCGAGTCGCGGTGCCCCAGCACTTCCGGCAGTGAAGGATCATAGGCTTCGCGCACGGGTATCGCATGCGCGAAGCCCTGGCGCGCAACCTCGCGGGCATGGCTCAATATGGCATGGATGTTCTGCGGCTCGAGCGCGATGTCGCGCGTGTCCGTGAACCCCTCCATGCGATCGATCAGCGCGGTCACACGGTCGACTTCGTCGCGAATGAGCCGGGTCAGGTCGCGAGCATCCGGCTCCACGCTCTTTTCAAGCAGTTGCGCCGCGCCGCGGATGCCCGAAAGCGGGTTCTTGATTTCATGCGCGAGCATCGCGGCCGCCCCCACGGCGGTCATCTTTCCACCCTCACGCTCGGCGCTGCGGCCGACGATATGCGCGGTCGACCGCATATGGATGGTGACTACCCGCCAGCCCGGATGATCGGGCATCGGCGCCGCCATCATATCGACGCGCTGGTTGCGCCCGCCCGGCAGGTCGATCGGCAGATCGAATGCCGAGAACGGCGAATCCTTGGCCATGGTCGTCAACGGATGCCCGGTCAGCGTTTCCATCGACCGCCCGACGATCGCGCCGCGCCCGAGGTTCAGCAGCGTTTCGCTGGCGACATTGGCTTCCGCGATCATGCCGTCGGGGCCGACGACCAGAACGGGCGTCGGCATCACCGCGAACAGTTCTGCAAAGGCCGGGACATCGGGCGCGACGACCGGGGCCGCCCGCCTTCCCAGGCGGATCAGGCGGCCGCCCGGGAGAGCCATGGGCCGTAGAAATCCGCCAGCATCGCCAGGACGGTCTCGGCGCGGGGCTCCTGGTTCACCGCGTTGCGGAATTCGGCGGATCCAGGCAGTCCCTTGGTATACCAGCCGATATGCTTGCGCGCCATATTGACGCCGGTGAACTCGCCATAATGGTCGAGCATCGCCTTATAATGGCCTATGATCGCGTGATATTGTTCTTCGATCGACGGATCGGCCAGCCTCTGCCCGGTCTGAAGCCAGTGCATGACCTGCCCCAGCAGCCAGGGCCGCCCATAGGCGCCGCGCCCGATCATGACGCCATCCGCTCCGGACTGGGCCAGTGCGGCTTCCGCGTCCTCGATGGAACAGATGTCGCCATTGGCGATGACCGGGATCGAGACGGCATCCTTCACGCGGCGAATGAACGCCCAGTCGGCCGATCCCTTGTACATCTGGTTGCGGGTACGGCCATGAACCGTGACCATCTTCACGCCGAGGTCCTCGGCGATGCGCGCCAGTTCCGGGGCGTTCAGGCTGTCGTGACACCAGCCCATCCGCATCTTGAGCGTGACCGGCACGGAAACCGCCTTCACCGTCGCGTCGACCAGCGACGCCGCGTTCTTGAGATCGCGCATCAGCGCCGATCCGGCGTCTCCGTTCGTCACCTTGCGGACGGGGCAGCCCATATTGATGTCGATGATCGCAGCACCACGATCCTCGCTGAGCTTCGCCGCCTCTCCCATCTCCTTGGCGGTGCAGCCGACAAGCTGCATCGACACGGGTTCCTCCACCGGATCCCATGCCGCCTTCTGGATCGATTGGCGGGTTTCGCGGATGGCCGCCTGGCTCGCGATCATCTCGGTGACGTTGAGCCCCGAGCCGTAACGACGGACGATCGTGCGGAACGGCAGATCCGTCACGCCCGTCATCGGGGCGAGGATCACCGGCATGTCGATCCGGACCGGGCCGATATCAATGGGAGCGAGCTTGGTCATCATCTGCCTAAAAAAGAGGCAGCGCCATAGCGGTATTGGCCAATGGGGGCAAGTGAGGCGATGGTTTGCACGACGCGCAAATTGCACTAGGCGCGCGGCATGGACGCCGGGAACCGCATCGTCGCGCTGATCGTCGCCGCCGGCAAGGGCGCGCGCGCAGGTGGCGGCGTGCCCAAGCAGTTCGCGCAACTCGGCGGAAAAGCCGTGCTCGCGCACAGCGTCGCCGCCTTTGCGCGCCATCCGGCGATCGACGAAGTCGTCATCGTGATCGGCGAGGGCCAGGAAGAGGATGCCCGCATTGCGATCGGCGATCATCGCCTGGTCGTCGGCGGCGCCACGCGGCGCGATTCGGTCCGAAACGGGCTGGAAGCGATCTGCGATGCCTCACACGTCCTGATCCATGACGCGGCCCGGCCGTTCCTGCCGGCGGCGGTCCTGGACCGGTTGCTGGCGGCGTTGGGCGATCACGCCGGCGCGGTCCCCGCCCTGCCCGTCGCCGATACGCTGGCGCGCGGCGACGGATCACTCGGCGAAACCGTCGATCGTGACGGATTGTACCGGGTGCAGACGCCCCAGGCATTCCGCTTCGCCGACATATTGCAGGCGCACCGGACCTGGCCCGCGGACAGGGACGCGACCGATGATGCGCAGATGCTCCGTGCCGCCGGCGGAGACGTTGCGATCGTCGAAGGAGATCCGATGCTGGAGAAGATCACCCATCCGGCGGACTTCGCCGCGGCCGAAATCCGGCTCGCCGCGCGCGGATCCACACGCACGGCGATGGGCTATGACGTCCACCGTCTGGTCGACGGCGAGCAATTGTGGCTGGGTGGCGTCAACATACCCCACCGCCAGGGTCTTTCGGGGCACAGCGATGCCGATGTCGCGCTCCATGCGCTCACCGACGCGCTGCTGGGCACGATCGCGGCGGGCGATATCGGCCAGCATTTTCCGCCATCGGATCCGCAATGGCGGGGGGCATCGTCCGATCGTTTCCTGCGCCATGCCGCGGATCTCGTCGATCGCGCCGGTGGCCGCATCGAGCATGTCGACCTGACCATCATCTGCGAAGCGCCGAAAATCGGCCCGCATCGGGACGCCATCCAGGCCCGGATCGCTGACTTGTTGCGGCTCGCCCCCGCCAGGGTTAGCGTCAAGGCGACAACGACGGAGCGGCTGGGGTTCACCGGCCGTGGCGAGGGGATCGCGGCGCAAGCCATCGCAACAATAACGCTCGTTGAGGCGTTGTAACGAAATCCGAGATGTCAGTGACAGAATCCATCAAGAGGAAAAGCACCACCCTGCCCGCCAAGCTGGTCGAGGCGGCGCGACGCGTGATCGAGGCGAATCGCGCGGCCGGCCGCAGAATCGCGGTCGCGGAAAGCTGCACCGGGGGGCTGGTGAGTGCGGCGCTGACGGAGATTCCCGGATCGTCCGACGTGTTCCAGGCCGGCTTCGTCACCTATTCGAACGAAGCCAAGATCGCGATGCTCGGCGTCAGCCTGGACGTGCTCGAAACCTTCGGCGCGGTATCGATCGCCGTCGCCTGGGCAATGGCGCGCGGCGCGATCGTCCGGTCGGATGCCGATATCGCGGTGGCGATCACCGGCATTGCCGGCCCCGAAGGCGGCAGCGAGAAGAAGCCGGTGGGCACCGTCGTGTTCGCACGCGCCGAACGCGAATCCGGCCCGGAAGACATCATCGCGGACAAGCGCGAATTCGGCGATCTCGGCCGCGGTGGTATCCGGCTTCAGGCCGCGTTGTGTGCGCTCGAACTGCTGATGCCTGAATCGCCCGCACCGTAAAGAGCGGCGGCGCGCGCCTCGAACGCGCCGATCATCTTGCGAAGCGCGCGATCGAACATCTGGCCCGCCAGCCGTTCGAACAGCGAGGACCGGAACGCGAAATCGACTGCGAAGTCGATGAAGGTGCCGCCCTTCCCGTCCGGCCTGAACGCCCAATCGTTCCGGAGATGCTTCAGCGGCCCGTCGACATAATCGACGCTGATGCTGTTGGGACGATCCTTCTTCACGCGCGACGTGAAGGTCTCACGCAGCGCGGAGAAACCGACGATCAGATCCGCGACCATCTCCGTATCGCTGTTCGACCGCACCCGGACCGCGCTGACCCAGGGCAGGAATTCGCGATAGCTGGGCACGTCCGCGACCAGATCGAACATCTGCTCGGGCGTGTAGGGAAGCTGGCGGGTTTCGGAATGGCGGGGCATGTCAGACCCTGACGCTCATGTCCGCGCGAGCTTCGCCTCGCGTGCGGCGCGCATCCGCTCGAAATCCTCGCCCGCGTGGTAGCTCGACCGGGTCAGCGGCGACGAGGCGACGAGCAGGAAGCCTTTCGCACGCGCGATCGCGGCATAGGCGTCGAACGCCTTGGGCGGCACGAACTCCATCACCTTGGTGTGCTTGGGCGTCGGCTGCAGATATTGGCCCATCGTCAGGAAATCGACGTCGGCGGACCGCATGTCGTCCATCACCTGATGGACCTCCAGCCGCTGTTCGCCCAGGCCGAGCATGACGCCGGACTTGGTGAAGATCGACGGATCGTGGCGCTTCACCGACTCGAGCAGGCGCAGCGACGCATAATAGCGCGCGCCCGGCCGGATCGTCGGATAGAGCCGGGGGACGGTTTCGAGATTGTGGTTGTAGACGTCAGGCCGCGCGGCGACGATCGACTCGACCGCCGCTTCGGACTTGTTGCGGAAATCGGGCGTCAGTATCTCGATCGTGGTCTTGGGGGTGTTGCGCCGAAGCGCCTCGATCACCTTCACGAATTGCGACGCGCCGCCATCGGGCAGGTCGTCGCGGTCGACCGAGGTGATGACGATATGTTCCAGGCCCAGTTCCGCCGCGGCAACCGCGACATGTTCGGGCTCCAGCGGGTCCACCTTGCGCGGCATGCCGGTCTTCACGTTGCAGAAGGCGCAGGCACGCGTGCAGACGTCGCCCAGGATCATCACCGTCGCATGCTTCTTGGTCCAGCATTCGCCGATATTGGGGCACGCAGCCTCTTCGCACACGGTGGCGAGGTTCAGCCGGCGCATCAGCGCGCGGGTCTCCCCGAAACCGACGCTGGTCGGTGCCTTGACGCGAATCCAGTCGGGCTTGCGCTGACGCGGCGGACGGGCTTCGGGGGTGATGGCTGGATCGGCTTCGCTCATGGAAGCGCAGATAGCGATTTCACCCGCAGGTTGCCACCCCTGCCCCGGTCGCGCTAACGCGCCAATCCATGGCAGACTTCAACGCGCTCATTTCCGGCTATCGCCGCTTCCGTGAAACCGGCTGGGCGCGGCAGCGCGAACGCTGGTCCGAACTCGCCGAGGGGCAGAGCCCCAAGGTGATGGTGATCGCCTGTTCCGACAGCCGGGTCGACCCCACCCAGATCTTCGACACCGCCCCCGGCGAGATGTTCGTCGTACGCAACATCGCCAATCTGGTGCCGCCTTTCGAACTGGGCGGCGGCCGGCACGGCGTGTCCGCGGCGCTTGAATTCGCGGTCACCCAGCTTGAAGTGCCGGAGATCGTCGTGCTCGGCCATGGCGCATGCGGCGGCGTCCATGCCGCGCTGACCCGCCGGTTCGAGCATGCGGCGCCCGGCGCGGGCGGCTTCATTGCACACTGGGTGGACCTGCTCGACGACGCACGCGACCGGATTTCCGCCGAGCTCGGCGACGGACCGGAGGCCATTCGCGCGATGGAGCTGGAAACGGTCAGGGTCAGCATCGCCAATCTGCGGACCTTCCCGTGCATTCCGGAGCGCGAGGCGGCCGGGCGGCTGACCATCCATGGCGCCTATTTCGCGATCGCCGACGGCGTGCTGCATCTGCTCGACGAGCAGACGGGCGACTTCCGGCCCGCCTGACGACCGGCCGGAACCGGCGGCAGGCGCCGTCGTTTGCCATCCGACCGGAACCGCGCCATGATTCCGGACAGGAGGCCGATGCACGACCGCCCGACCAGCGCGACAGATCCGGACGCGGCCTTTTTCGAGCCGCGTAAGGTCCTGCGCGGCCGGCACGTCCTGGCGCTGACCGTCGGCATCGTCGTCGGCGCGGGAATCTTCAAGACACCGGCACTCGTGGCAGGAGCGGCGGGCAGCGAAGCGATGATGATGCTCGCATGGATCGCCGGCGGATTGCTCTCCATCGTGGGCGCGCTCTGCTACGCCGAACTGGCGGCCGCCTACCCCCATGTCGGCGGAGACTATCATTATCTCGGGCGCGCCTTCGGCCCGCGCATCGCCTTTCTTCACGCCTGGGCGCGCCTGTCGGTGATCCAGACCGGGTCGATCGCGCTGCTCGCCTATGTGTTCGGCGACTATATGACGCAGATCGCCGATCTCGGACCCTGGTCGGCCGCCATCTATGCCGCGATCGCCGTGCTGATGGTCACCGCGGTCAATCTGGCGGGAATCCGCGCCGGCGCTGGGGTGCAGACCTGGCTGACCGTGTTCGAGGTCGCCGGGCTCGTGCTGGTCGTCGTCGCCGGCCTGATGCTCGTTCCCGAGGCGCGGGGGCCGCCGCCGCCCGCTCCCACCGATTCGAGCGGCACGCTGGGCCTGATGATGGTGTTCGTGCTGCTGACCTTTGGCGGCTGGAACGAAGCCGTCTATGTTTCCGCCGAGCTGGAAGGCGCACCGCGCCGCATGGGGCGCATCATGGTGCTGGGGCTCGGCATCGTCACCATCCTGTATCTGCTGGTCAACGCAGCCTATCTGAACGCGCTCGGGCTTGGCGGCACGGCGTCGTCCCAGGCGGTTGCCGCCGATGTCCTGCGTCTGGGCTTCGGCGAAGCGGGCGCCGCATTGATCAGCGTCATCATCGCGGTCGCCGCGCTCACCTCCGCCAACGCCACCGCGATCACCGGCGCGCGGACCACCTGCGCTCTCGGCCGCAGTTTTCCCGCGCTGCGCTGGCTCGGCGGCTGGAGCCCCGATCGAGATACGCCGGCCAACGCACTGCTGGCCCAAAGCGGGATCGCGCTGCTGCTGGTCGCGGGCGGCGCATTTGCCCGCGACGGTTTCTCGCTGGCGGTGGAGTATACCGCGCCGGTATTCTGGCTGTTCCTGTTGCTGGTCGGCATCGCGCTGTTCGTGCTGCGCATTCGCGAACCCGATATCGAGCGGCCGTTCCGCGTGCCGCTCTATCCCGTATTGCCGCTGGTCTTCTGCCTGACCAGCGCCTGGCTGCTCTATGCCAGCCTGGCGCATACCGGCATCGGGGCGCTGGTCGGGGTCGCGGTGCTCGTCGTCGGGGGGCTGCTACTCATGATGCTCCGCCCCCATCCCTCGTCCCAACCGCAGCAGGAGAAGATCGGATGAAGATGATCCCAATTGCGGTCACCATCGCCGCTTTGGCACTGGGCGGCGGCGCCATCATTGCCGGACACGGCACTGCGGGCGCCCCTCAGGCGGAGGAGAAGCCGCATTGGGGCAAGCCCGACGTCATCTACGTTCCCACCCCACCAGAGGTGGTCGATGCGATGCTCGCCATGGCGAAGGTCAAGGATGGCGACGTGCTGTACGACCTGGGTTCGGGCGACGGCCGCATCCCGATCGCCGCCGCCACGCGCTTCAAGGTAAAGGCGGTCGGCATCGATATCGATCCCAAGCGCATCGAAGAGGCCAACGCCAATGCCAAGGCGGCCGGCGTCACCGACGAGGTCAGCTTTCGCAAGGAGAATCTGTTCACCGCCGATTTCCGCGACGCGACGGTGATCACCCTCTACCTGCTCGACTCGCTCAACGAAAAGCTGCGCCCCAAGCTGCTTGCTGAGTTGAAGCCCGGCACGCGGATCGTCAGCCACACCTTTCGCATGGGCGACTGGAAGCCGGAACGCTCGCAGGACGTCAACGGCCGGATGATCTATTTCTGGACGGTGCCGCCCCGGAAATAGCGTGCCGGCCGTCCGACATTAATAGGCCAGGGCAAGACCGTCGGCGCGCATCTCGCTCGCCGCGCCATAGACGCGTTCGTTACCGCTCATGCGATGTTCGACGCATTGATAGCGTCCAAAGCCGCCGTCGGGCTCGGCCATGACCCAGCCCATGTCGACCAGCGCCTTGCGCGTCGCCACCGGCACGCCGCTTTCCAGCCGCAATATGCCCGTGGGGCCGAGCCCCGGCAGATCCTCACCCATGCTCTGCGACGAACCTTCGTGATGCCAGCGCGGCGAGTCGCCGGCCGCCTGGGCATCCAGCCCGTAATCGACGCGATTGAGGATGATCTGGGTCTGGCCCTGGGGCTGCATGTCACCGCCCATCACGCCGAAGGAGAGCCAGGGCGCATCGCCTTTGGTGGCGAAGCCGGGGATGATCGTCTGGAACGGACGCTTGCCCGGCGCATAGATGTTGGGATGGCCGTTCTGCAGCGAGAAGAGCTGCCCGCGATCCTGGAACATGAAGCCGAGCCCGTCGGCGACCAGCCCCGATCCCATGCCGCGGAAATTGGACTGGATCATCGAGACCATCATGCCCGAGGAATCGGCGACGGTGAAATAGGTCGTATCCCCCTTGCTCGGGGCGCGGCCGGGATCGACCTTCGGATTGATCCGGTCCGGATGGATCAGCTTGGCGCGCTGGGCGGCATAGTCCTTGGAGACGAGCCACTCGCCCGGCACCTTCGAGAAATTCGGATCGGCATAGTAACGCGCGCGATCCTCATAGGCGAGGCGCTTGGCCTCAGCCTGGATATGGATCGAGCGCGCCGACTGGAAACCGGCGCCGCGCATGTCGAAATGCTCGATCATGTTGAGCATCTGCAGCGTAGCGATGCCCTGCGTATTGGCGCCCAGCGAATGGACGGTGACGCCGCGATAATCGGTGGCATAGGGCTGCGACCATTCCGCCTTGTGCGCGGCAAGGTCCGCCTTGGTCAGCCAGCCGCCGATCCGCTTGAAATAGGCATCGATCGTGTCGGCGATCGGCCCTTCATAATAGGCGTCGCGACCGCCCTCCGCGATCATGCGATAGGTGCGCGCAAGGTCCGGATTGCGGAAGATCTGGCCGATGCCGGCCCCCGCACCGAACGTCTTCTTCGCATTCTCGACTTCCTCGATCCCCATGCCGGGTTTCGTGAAGTTCGCCATGCCGCGACGCATCGCGTTGCTGATGACTTCGGGAACGGGCACGCCGCCGCTCGCATAGGCGATGGCAGGCTCGAACAGTTCGGCCCATTTGAGTTTGCCGTAGCGCTGATGAAGCGTCCACCAGCCATCGACCGCGCCGGGCACCGAGACGGTGACAGCACCATAAGCCGGCAGCACCCCACCCTTCGCGCGTGAGCGCGCCGTTTCCAGGCTGAGTGATCGCGGCGACGCGCCGGATCCGGCGATACCTACGACCTTCTTCTGCGCGGGATCCCAGAGCATCGCGAAGACGTCGCCGCCGATGCCGCATGCGGTCGGCTCCAGAAAGCCGAGACAGGCATTCATCGCGATCGCGGCGTCGACCGCCGATCCGCCCTTTTTGAGGATCTCGATCCCCGCGAGCGTCGCCAGAGGCTGCGATGAGCCCGCGGCGCCCGTGCGGCCGAAGACGGTGGATCGCGACGCGAAGCTGGCGCCGACGGGCCGGTCGCCGGCATGGACGTCCGGGCGCGAATAGGTTTCGGCGCCCTGGGGCTGGAAGCCGGCCGGCGCAGCGGCAGCCGTCTCCGCCTGTCCCTGCGCCTGTGCGGCGTCGTTGAGCGAAAGCGCGACCGCCGCGGTGGGCACCGCGGCGATGAAGGTGCGACGATCCATGCGAATCTCCCTGTGTTGGCGGGGAGACTAGTCCGGGGATTTTCAGGCCGCCAGCGCCCTCAGCATCGTATCGGCATGCGCCGCCAGATAGGCCTCGGCATCGAGCGGTTCATAAGGCTCGAACAGCAGCTTCCACACCATCGCGACCAGAGCCGGTCCGATGATGATCTCCGGATGCACGGTCAGCGGGCCGGCGCGGAATTCTCCCCGTGCCACGCCCCGTTCGATCAAGGCGCGAAGCGCCGCCCTGCCTTTGCTGATCACTTCAGTGTGATAGAAGCGGGCCATCTCAGGAAAGCGCGGCCCCTCTGCGATGATCATGTGGATCAAACGCCGGCGATCGGTTCCCACCAGCTCGCGATAGAATGTCGTCATCAGCATGCGAAGCTGATCGGGCGCGGGCGTCGTGCGATCGGCCGCGATCAACGCAGCCGCCTGATCGATGAAGGGCAGCACGGTCGACCGGATCACCGCCTCGAACAGCGCCTCCTTCGACGGGAAATAGACATAGACCAGCCCCTTCGACACGCCGGCGCGCGCTGCGATATCGTCGATCCGCGCCTCGCTGAAACCCTTGGCGACGAACTCGTCGCGGGCGGCCTCGACGATCTCGCCGGGCCGGGCCTCCTTGCGCCGTCTGCGGGTGCCTTCGCTCATCGCGCTTCGACCTTGATCATGCGCACCATTATGTTATTGACCAGCCAGTCAGTCAATAGTGAGTCTCCCATGGCCATCCGCGCGACATCATTGCAGACGGCAGCGATCCCGCTGATGTTCGCGCTTGCGCTGCAGGGATGCGGCGAGCGCCCGGACAAGCCGTTCACCGGTTATATGGAGGCCCAGCTCCTGCTGGTCGGCGCGGAGCGCGCGGGCCGCATCAGCGCTCTGGCGGTCGAGGAAGGCGGCACGGTAAAGGCCGGTCAGCCGCTTTTCGAGATCGACGACCGGGAATCCCGTGCCCAGGCCGAGCAGGCCGGCGCACAGGTCGCGCAGGCCGGCGCGCAGCTCGCCGACACGCTGGCGCCGATCCAGCGTCCCGCCGACCTGGCGGTGCTCGAACAGGCCGTGCGCCAGGCACAAGCGGCGGCGACTTTGTCGCAGCGTGACTTCGAACGAACCGAGGCACTGACCGGTCGCGGCTTCGTTTCCAGGGCCCGGCTCGACGCAGCCCGTTCCGCGCGCGACCGCGATGTCGCGGCACTCGCCGAGGCACGCGGTCGCATCGCGCAAGGGCGGCAGATCGCCCGCGCGGGCCAGGTGGAGGCAGCCGAAGCAGCATTGGCACAGGCACGCGCCGCCCAACGCGGCGCCGACACCAGCCTCAGCCGGTTCCGGGTGCCCGCCCCCGCCTCCGGCAGCGTCGAACAGGTCTATTTCCGCCCAGGCGAGGTGGTGGGCATCGGCCAGCCCGTCGTCGCGCTTCTGCCGCCGGAGCGGCTGCGCGTGCGCTTCTTCGTGCCGGAGGCGAGGCTGGCGGAGGCACGGATCGACCGCACCGTCGCGGTTTCCTGCGATTCCTGTCCCTCCGGCCTGACCGCGCGGATCGCCTTCGTTTCGCGCGATGCCGAGTTCACCCCGCCAGTAATCCTGTCGCGCGGCGATCGCGAGCGGCTGGTCTATCTGATCGAGGCCGTCCCGCTGGGCGACACAGGCCGGCTCGCCGCCGGCCAGCCCGTGCGGGCGGACGCGGCGGTGCGAGGAGAGGATC
>Ga0209902_101048_pt1 | contig 17173 bp, 16 predicted proteins | sample FECB27metaG_FD_188304 | JGI IMG/M metagenome (GOLD analysis project Ga0209902, IMG submission 188304) | Cyanobacterial communities from the Joint Genome Institute, California, USA - FECB-27 (SPAdes) (version 2) | ecosystem: Environmental > Aquatic > Thermal springs > Hot (42-90C) > Microbial mats...
TCTGGCTCGACAACGAGCCGTGGCTGATCGGCATGGGCAGTTCGAGCAACCTGTTCGACACGCCGCAGAACGGCCCCTGGCGCGAGGTGTTCGGCCCGGTCTCGCGCTTCGAGACCACCATGTACTACGCGCGCAACATGCTGCAGTACCTGAGCCCCCGCTTCGGCGGTTTCTCCGGCGAGCTGGCCTACGCCTTGCGCGAGGGCGATGTCTCGGCCAGCGGCGCGGCCGGCATGCGGCAGTACCGGCTGAGCTACGACGACGGCCCCTTGGCCGCGGGCTTCTCGCAATCCCGTTCCGAGGCGCAGGTGGTGGCCGGCGGGCCCGCGCGGCGCTTGACCGACAGCGTGGCCTCGGTGTCCTACGACCTCGACGGTGCCAGGCTCGCGCTGTCGTGGCGGCAGTTCCGCGCGGCCGGCAGCAAGGAGTCGGTCGTCCGGTTCACGGCCATCCTGCCGATGCCGCACGGCTACCTCAATGCCTCGTATGCGCGCAGCCGCCAGGCGGGCCGCATCGATGCCCATCCCGCCCCCGGCACCCGCGCCGGCCCCATCGACGGCAACGGCAGCACGCAGCTCGCGCTCGGCTACGTGTACCCGTTGTCGCGGCGCACCTCGCTCTACGCCAACGTCGCGCGCCTGTCGAACCGCGGCGCCTCGTTCCTGGCACTGCCCGGGGGACCGCCCACCGCCGCGGGCAACTTCGCCGGCGGCACTTCCACCGGCTTCGATGCGGGCATCACGCACGCGTTCTGACATCGCCTCCTCCCACCGAGACAACAGCCATGACACTGACTCCCCTCCCTCCGGTCCACCGCGTGGTCACCGGCCACGATGCCACCGGCAAGGCCATCGTCGCCATCGACGGAGCGCTGCCCACCGTGGTCGAGCTCGCGGCCATTCCGGGCACCGTGTTCCACGAGCTCTGGCACACGAGAGCGAGCCCCGCGCCGCTCGACAACGGCGCGGACCCGACACCGGGCCCGTTGACGCTGGCGCCCGCGCCGCGCGGCACCCGCCTGCGCTTCGTCGACATGCCGCCCGACACGCCCGAGTTCCTAGCACAGGGCGCGCAACGCATGAAGGAACTGTTCGCGCGCACCGGCAACGACGCCCACTCCACCGCGCGGGCCGGCTCGCCGCATCCGCTGATGCACCGCACCGCCTCGCTCGACTACGGCATCGTGATGGAGGGCGAGATCACGCTGGTGCTCGACGACTCCGAAGTGAAGCTGACCGCGGGCAGCGTGGTGGTGCAGCGCGGCACCAACCACGCGTGGGCCAATCGCTCGGACCGGCCCTGCCGCATGCTGTTCGTGCTGATCGACGGCGCGCTCGATCCCGGCATCGCCGCGACCTTGGCCACGGCCGCGCCGGACGGAGACCGCGATGCGCGCTGACAACGCCGAACTCGCGCGCCACTGGCGCCTGCTGCTGGGTTCGACGCTGGGCATCTGCGTCAGCTCGTCGGCCCTGTTCTATTACACGAGCTCGGTCTTCTTCGCCGAACTGAACCATGCGCTGGGCTGGTCGCGCAGCGAACTGGCGCTGGCCAACGTCGTGCACACCGCGGCCATCGCGCTGCTGTCCCCGTTCGCGGGCCGCTTCATGGACCGGCACGGCATCCGCGCGCCGATCGTGTTCTCGCTGTGCGCGCAGGCGGCCTGCTATGCCGCGATCGCGCTGCTGCCGGCCACGCTGCCGCTGTTCCTGATCCTGCAGGCCCTGCTGTCGCTGCTCGGCGTGGCCGCGACGCCCGTGGGCTACTCGCGCGCCATCAGCGCGCGCTTCGATGCCAAGCGCGGCCTCGCGCTCGGGCTGGCCATGAGCGGCCTCGGCGTGGTGGCGATCCTCGCGCCGCTCGTGCTGCCGCGGATCGTGGAAGCAGTGGGCTGGCGCGGCGGCTACCTCTCGCTGTCGGCCTTCGTCGTGCTGCTCGGCGCGCCCGCGATGTGGCTGCTCGGGCCCGAGGTGGACCGCGCGCCCGTGCGGCCTGCGGCCGCGCCGGCCCAGGCCACGCACGATCTGCCGCTGCACCGGCGCCCGCTGTTCTGGCTGCTGATCGCCGCCTTCGTGCTGCCGATGCTGTTCGGCTCGGGCTACATCGTCCACTTCATCGCGATGATGCGCGACCGCGGCCTGAGCGCCACCGAGGCGGGCACGATGGCGGCGCTGATCGGGGTGGCGGTGCTGCTGGGGCGCCTGGTCACCGGGCTGCTGATCGACCACCTGTTCGCGCCGCGGGTCATCGCCGTCGTCATGCTGCTGTTCGCGGGCGGCCTGCTGCTGCTGACGACCGGCCACCCGCTGCTGGCGCTGCCCGCGGCGTTCACGATCGGCTTCGCGATGGGCGCCGAACTCGACGTGCTGGCCTACCTGGTCTCACGCTACTTCCCCATCGCGCGCTTCGGCCGCACCTACGGCGTCTTCTACGGTGCCCTCATGGCCGGCGGCGCCTGCAGCGCCCTGCTGATCGCCCAGCTGCATGCGCGCACCGGCAGCTACGACGCACCGCTCGTCCTGTCGGCCGCCATGCTGGTCCTCGCGGCCGCGCTGTTCCTGCTGGCGCCTCGCTTCCCTTCATCGCCCGCGTCCTCGTGACCGGCCCGCAACCCTGGCTCGACAAGGAACACCCCATGCGCCCCTTCACCCTGGTCTCGTACCTGGACACCAACGATCGCAGCCGACCGGGCCTCGCGCTCGGCGACACGATGGTCGCCTGGAGCGACCTCGCCACCGCGCACGGCCTGCCGCTGGCCGAGGCCACGATGCCAGAACTCATCGCGGCCTGGCCGATGCTCGAACCGCGGCTCGCCGCGGTCGAGGACGGATCGCTCGCCGCGCCGCGCGACCTGGCGCAGGTGCGGCCGGCGCCGCCCGTCGTCGGCGGCGGCCTGTTCTGCAGCGGCCCGAACTACCGCTGCCATCTGAGAGAGATGACCGGCGGCCAGCGCAGCGACATCGACAAGAAGGTCGCCGCCCCCTTCTTCTTCTCGAAACCCGCGGCCCATTCCATCATCGGTCCCGGCGCGCCGATCGTGCTGCCCGCCGGCTCGCACAAGCTCGACTGGGAGGCCGAACTCGCCGTCGTCATCGGCCGGCCCGCGCGCGACGTGCCGGTGGAACGCGCGATGGACCATGTGTTCGGCTATTCCATCCTCAACGACCTGTCGGCGCGCGACCTGTTCCGCCGCGAGGAATGGCCGGGTTGGCTCGATTGGCTCAGCTGCAAGGGCTTCGAGGGCTCCGCACCGCTCGGACCAGCCATCGTGCCCGCGCACCAGGTCGCCGATCCCTACGACCTGACGCTACGGCTCTGGGTCAACGACGTGCTGCAGCAAGAGGCGTCGACCGACCAGATGATCTTCAGCATCGCCGAGCAGATCGCCTATCTCAGCCGCCGCGTGACGCTGCGCCCCGGCGACCTCATCGCCACCGGCACGCCGGCCGGCGTCGGCATGCCCCGGAACGTCTTCCTCCAACCCGGCGACGTGGTGCGCGTCGAGATCGAAGGCCTGGGCATCGGCCCGCTCGTCAACCCGGTCGTCGCCCACCCTCTTCATTCCCCCAGGAGCCTCCAGCCATGAGCACCCTCAAGTTGAACCGCCCGCTGCGCCTGTCCCACGGCACGCTGAGCTGCCGCGATCTCGCGGCCTCGCGCCGCTTCTACGAGGAATTCCTCGGCCTGGACTGCGTCGAGCATGTCGCGGGCCGGGCCATGATGATCCGCCTCGGCGGCTACTGGACCGTGGTCTGCCTGCCCTCGCCGCGCGAACAGAAGCTCGACGTGCACAACCACTGGGGCCTCGACCTCGAATCGCGCGCCGCAGTCGACATCGCGCGCGCGCTCGCGCTGCAGCACCAGGAGGACTACGGCATACGGCGCGTGCTGCCGGCGCGCGAACTGCACGGCGACTACGGCTTCTACCTCGAGGACCGCGACGGCAATTGGTGGGAATTCCAGTGCCTGGGCGGGCGCGACTACGACGACATCTTCCGCGCGGGCGACCAGGTCCGTGCGCCGGAAGGCCCCCAGCCATGAACGACCACCGCCTCGACATGCCGCCCGCGCGCGCCTATCGCCGCATCGCCACCGAGGAGGCCTATGCCCCGCCCGAACTCATCCAGGCCTACCGCCGGCTGATCGACGGCGGCCACAGCGACGACCCCGGCTTCACCAGTTCGTGGCGCTACTTCCTGAACAATCCCTCGCCGCGCACGCAGTCCATCATCGCCAAGCTGCAGGACCTCGGCGAGGGGCGCCTGCGCGACATGGATGCCGCGGGCATCGACATGCAGCTGCTGTCGCTGGCCTCGCCGGGCATCCAGGTGTTCGACGCGCCCACGGCCAGCTCGCTCTCGATCTCGTTCAACGACGCATTGGCCGAGCACATCGCGCGCCATCCCGACCGCTATGCCGGCCTGGCGGCGATCGCGCCGCACGACCCGGAGCGCGCCGCGCGGGAGCTGGAGCGCGCGGTCCGCACGCTCGGCCTGAAGGGCGCCATCGTCAATTCCCACACGCACGACAGCTACCTCGACGACCCGCGCTGCTGGCCGATCTTCGAGGCCGCGCAGGCGCTCGACGTGCCGATCTACCTGCATCCGACCTCGCCCTCGCGCGGCCTGATCGCGCCGCTGCTGGCGCGCGGCCTCGACGGGGCGATCTTCGGCTTCGCGGTCGAGACCGGCATGCATGCGCTGGCGCTGATCGTCTCGGGCGTGTTCGACCGCTATCCGCGGCTCAAGCTGGTGCTGGGACACCTCGGCGAGGGCCTGCCGTTCTGGCTCAGCCGGCTCGACTTCATGTACCGGGCCGGTGCCGCCACCGGCCGCTATGGCTCCTGGGCCAAGCTGGAGCGCAAGCCCAGCGACTACCTGCGCCAGAACATCTTCGTCACCACCAGCGGCATGGCGTCCGCGCCGGTCATCGCGTTCTGCCAGGCCCAGCTGGGCGCCGACCGCGTGCTCTACGCCATGGACTATCCCTTCGAATACGTGGCCGACGAGGTCCATGAAACCGAGGCCACGGCCTGCAGCGCGCAGCAGATGGCGCAGCTGTTCGAGACCAATGCCCGATCGCTGTTCAAGCTCTGATGTCGCCATGACCGCTTCGACACTCGACGCCATGGTCCATACCCTGCGCCACGAAGCCGAGGGCATCCTCGGCGTGGAGTTGCGGCCCGCCGGCGCGGGCATCGCGTTTCCGCCTTTCGAAGCCGGCGCGCACATCGACCTGCACCTGCCCAACGGCCTGGTGCGCAGCTACTCGCTGTGCAATGCGCCCGGCGAACGCCACCGCTATGTCGTGGCCGTGCTCGACGAGCGCAACGGCCGCGGCGGCTCGCGCTGCGTGCATCGGCAGCTGCGCGTGGGAGACCGCCTCGCGATCTCGCCCCCGCGCAACCATTTCGCGCTGCACGCCGATGCGCCGCGCAGCGTGCTGGTCGCCGGCGGCATCGGCATCACGCCGATCTTCTGCATGCTCCAACACCTGGTCGCGCAGGGGCGGCCGGTGGAACTGGTCTACTGCGCGCGCAGCGCGAGGGAAGCGGCCTTCGGGGAAGCGATCGCGGCCCTCGGCCCGCGCGCGCGGGTCGCCTTGCATTTCGACGACGAGCAAGGCGGACCGCCCGACCTGACCCACCTGCTCGCGGGCCGGGGCAGCGACAGCCACTATTACGGCTGCGGCCCGGCGCCGATGCTCGAAGCCTTTCTGCAAGCCTGCGAGCGGCACCAGTATCCGCACGCCCACATCGAACGCTTCACGGCGCTCCAGCCCGCCGCCGCGGCAACGGGCGACGGCTTCGAGGTGCTGTGCCGCAGGAGCAACCGGTCGGTGCGCGTCGCCGCGGGACAGTCGGTGCTCGATGCGCTGCTCGAGGCCGGTCTCGACCCCGCGCACAGCTGCAAGGGCGGCGTGTGCGGTGCCTGCGAAACCCCGGTGCTGGACTTCGATGGCGCGCTCGAGCACAACGACGGCATCCTCTCGCGAGAGGAACAGCAGTCGGGCAAGACGATGTTGATCTGCGTCTCGCGCTGCACCGGCACGCGGCTGGTGCTCGACCTCTGAACGGCTCTTCGGCCGGCAGGTTCAGGCGGCCGCGGTTGCGGCCGGCTTTGCGGCACGGCGCCGGCCCGGCGCCGCAACGCTCCCACCCTCGAGCGCGGCCAGCGCCGGCATCGCCCGCCCGATCTCCAGCAGCAGCGCGCGCAGCCACCCCAGCGCCGGGTCCCGCTCGAGGAACTTGTGCCATTGCAGCACTTGATGAAAGTGCGGCAGCTCGATCGGGCAGGGCAGCACGCGCAGCGGCAAGCGTTCGGCCATCTTCAACGCCACCCGCGTGGGCAGGGTCGCGATGCGTGAAGTGCCGACCACCATCTCCGCCATCAGCGCGAAGTTCGGCGCGATGACCTCCTGGCGCCGCTTGTGCCGCCCGATCTCGACCACGTGGGCGTCCACCGTCACGCGCCGTCCGTCGGGCCAGGTCAGGCCCACGTGCCCGCAGTCGAAGTACTGCGCCACGTCCAGCCGGTCGCGCACCGTCGGATGGCCGGTCCATACCGCGCAGGAGAAGGACTCCTCGTACAGCGGCTCCATCGGATGGCCCGGCACGGCCGCGAAATCGGGGCAGATCAGCAGCTCCATCTCGCCGCTGTCCAGGTGCTCCTTGGAGCGCGCGCCGAGCAGGCGCAGATCGAATTCCATCAGCGGCGCGCGCAGCGCGGCCTGGCGCACCGCTTCCTGCAGGAACACCAGCATGACGTTGTCCGACGATTCGAGCGTGAAATGCCGCGCCGAGGTCGTCGGATCGAACGAGGGCCGGATGCGCGTGATGGTCTGCACCTGCAGCAGCACGTCGCGGATCGGCTGCTGCAGTTCGCAGGCCAGCGGCGTCAGCGCCTGGGCCTTTCCGACCATGACCAGCAGGTCGTCCTCGAAGTACTCGCGCAGGCGGCTCAAGGCGCAACTGGTGGCGGGCTGGCTCAGGTAGAGCCGCCTGGCGGCACGCCCGACGCTGCGTTCGGACAGCAGGGCATCGAGGATCACGAGCTGGTTCAGATCGAGCTTGTGGAAACGCATGGCTGACTCCCTTTGTTGATTTTCGCGAGGCGAAGAAATTGAAGCACGGAGCCCGCCTGCCATGGCAGCGGTACAACCCTTTGGCGGATCGACATTCCTTGAGGCCTTTGGTTTTCGGCGCTTCATGAAGGTGTCACGCGCATCCCTGAAGCTCGGGCTCCATCCCGGACCCGGCGGCACCGCATGTTTCCCACCAAGACCGACAAGGCGCGCGACGAACTCCAGGGCGGACAGCGCACCCTGAGCCAGCGCGAACGGGCGTTGCTGCTGATGGCCGACGGCCGCCGTTCGCTGACCGACTTCAGCCCGCTGTTCGCGAGCCGCGGCGAAGCCGAGCAGGCGCTGATGACGCTGGTGGAGCGCGGCTACCTGCACGATCCGAAGGCCGCCGAAGCCGCGGTCGAGGCAACGCCCGCACCGCAGCCCGCGCCGGCCGTCGAACCCATCCACGTCTCGACCGCCGCCGACACCTTCGACGGCAAGCGCTCGCTGGCCACCACGCGCATGTTCCTGTTCGACATCTGCGAGCGCATGTTCGTGCGCCGCGATCCGCGCTTCGCGCTGCAGATGCGCGACGCGCTGCGCGAGGCGCGCGACCGCGAGGCCATGCTGACCATCGCCGCGCTGATGCTGACCGAGGTCGAGAAGACCGCCGGCACCGAGCGCGCCGAGTCATTGCGCGAGCGCATCGACCGGCTGCTGCCGCCGGCCGAAGTGGTGCACTGAGTTCAGGCGCGGCGACGCGGCGCCGCTGAACGCGCGGCCTTCAGGCTCTTCAATTCGGGCAGCCCCTGCGCAGTCTCGCGCAGCAGCGAGCGCAGCCAGACGATCGCCGGATCGCGGTCCTGGTGCTTGTGCCACTGCAGCTTCTCGGTGAAACCCGGGATCTCGACCGGGCAAGGCTGCACCTGCAGCGGAAAGCGCCGCGCCATCTGGTGCGCGAGCCGAGTCGGCAAGGTGGCGATGCGCGCGGTGCCGAGCAGCAGCTCCGGCACCAGCGTGAAGTTGGGCGCGATCACGTCCTGGCGGCGCGTGCGCCGGCCGGTGGAGATGAGCCGCGCGTCGAAGGTCACGCGCCGGCCGCCGGCCCATTCGATGCCGACGTGGGCGGACTCGAAGTACTGCTCGGCGCCGAGCCGCTTGCCCTTGACCGGCTGGTCGAGGCACAGCAGGCAGGAGAAGGTGTCCTCGAACAGCGGCTCGGACGGATGCCCGGGCACGATCGCGAAGTCGGGTGAGATCAGCAGCTCGATCTCGCCGCTGTCGAGGTGCTCGCGCATCTGCGGGCTCATGGCGCGCAGGTCGAACTGCATCAGCGGCGCGAGCGTGGCCGCGCGCCGCACCACCTCGGACAACAGCACGCTGATCACGTAGTCCGAGGACTCGATGGTGAAGCGCCGGGTCGAGGTGGCCGGGTCGAAGCCGGGCCGCGCGCGCGTGATGGTCTGCAGCTGAAGCAGCACGTCGCGCACCGGCTTCATCAGCTCGTTGGCGAGCGCGGTCGGCACCTGGGTCTTGCCGACCGGCACCAGCAATTCGTCTTCGAAGTATTCGCGCAGCCGGCTCAGCGACAGGCTGGTCGCCGGCTGGCTCAGGTACAGCCGCTCGGCGGCGCGGCTCACGCTGCGCGTGGTCAGCACGGCATCGAGCACCACCAGCAGGTTGAGGTCGAGTTTGTTGAAGCGCATGGGTCGTCTCCTTGATTCGCGCGGGATCTTCCAGGAATTTGCACGGCAAATGCATCGAATTTAAAGAATGAATTTTGCATATGCATCGCCGGCCCGGATCATCCGCCTCCAACGAGCCATCGCGAGCTCGCAGAACAAGCAACCGGAGACAAGACAAGATGCAAGACCAACGCAAGCGCGCACGCGCGCAGTGGGCCCTGGTGGCCTGCCTGACCCTGCTGAACATGCTGGCCCAGATCGACAAGAACATCCTGGTTCTGATGGTCGGTCCGATCCAGCGCGACTTCGGCGTCAGCGACATCCAGATCAGCTTCCTGATCGGCACCGCCTTCGCGGTCGCCAACATCCTGGTCGGCCTGCCGGCCGGCTGGCTGGCCGACCGCTTCGACCGCCGCCTCGTGATCGCCACCGGCGTGCTGGTCTGGTCGGCGGCGGTGGCGGCCAACGCGGCGGCCACCGCCTTCATCGCGCTGGTGATCGCGCGCGCCGTCGTCGGCGCGGCCGAGGCGCTGACGCCCCCCTCCTCCTATTCGCTGATCCGCGACGGCGTGGACGACCGGCGCCGCGCCCGCGCGCTCTCGGTCTACACCATGTCGATGATGCTGGGCACCGGCCTGTCGCTGGTGCTCGGCGGGCCGCTGCTGCACCTGGTGCAGGCCTCGGGGATCCATGCGCTGCCCTTCGTCGGCGAGGTCTCGGCCTGGCAGCTGACGCTGTTCATGATCGGCGTGGCCGGCCTGCCGCTGAGCCTGCTGATCTTCTGCTTCAAGGACCCGCGCTCGCAGCGCGATGCGGCCGTCCGTCCGCAGGAGAGCCTGCGCACCGTGCTGCGCTGGCTGGCCGGCCAGCGGCGGCTGTTCGTGCCGCTGTTCGCCTTCGCGGTCGGCAGCTCGATGATCGGCTTCGGCATGGCGGCCTGGATACCCACCATGATCGCGCGCCGCTGGGGCCTGGAGCTGCGCGACATCGGCCTGATGCAGGGCGGCCTGCTGCTGACCATGGGCCCGCTCGGGCTGTGGCTGGTCGGCGTGGCGCTCGACCGCGCCACCGGGCTGGCGGCGGTCGCGCGCATCGGCGCGGTGGTGGCCGCGGCCACCACGCTGTTCAGCGTGTCGATGTGCCTGACCAGCGATCTCACGGCCTTCTGGCTGCTCGATGCGCTGGTGGTGCTGTGCTCGTGGAGCTTCATGGCGGTCGCCTCGACCTTCGTGGCCCGCACCGTGCCGGCCGGCGGCATCGGCATGGTGATGGCGATCGTGCTGGTGCTCAACGGCCTGATCGCCCAGTCGGGCTCGCCGACGCTCATCGCGCTGGTGGCGCGCCATCTCTACGACGGCCAGGCGCTGGCCCTGCCCTCGGCGATGGCCACGGTGTTCGCGCTGTCGGGCTGCGTCGCCGTCGGCGCGGCGCTGCTGCTAGGCGGCCGGCTCGCACAGGGCGCGGCGTCAGGTTCGGCCTTCGAGCGCCGGATGCCGTCGTGATCCCGAAGCCTTCCGGGAGCCACACGATCATGATCCAACGCAACACCCAGGCCTTGCTGCTCGCCCTGTCGGGACTCTCGCTGGCCCAAGGCGCGCAGGCGCAATCGGAACTCAAGCTGTCGGGCCTGCTCGGCAGCGGCGTGCTCTACACCCGCGACTCGGGTGGCCGCAGCCAGCTGCAGATGACCTCCACGCATGCCGCGCCCTTCCTGGCGCTGACCGGCAGCGAATCGCTGGGCGGCGACCTGCGCGCGATCTTCCGCTGGAGCAACTCGGTCTTCGTCGACAGCGGAACCCTCGCGCCGCTCGAGAGCTACATGGGCCTGAGCTCGGGCACCTGGGGCACGCTCACCCTGGGCGCGATGTACGACCTGCTCGCCGACGCGACGCCCTTCACCTCGGAGCGCTACACCTCGCTGCTCGCCACGCATCCCGGCAACCTGGACCGCACGGTCGGCAACTCGCTGAGCAACCTCGTCAAGTACAAGTCGCCGGTGTTCGGCGGCTTCCAGTTCGGCGCGATGTACGGCTTCGCGGAGGCGGATTCGACCACCAACGTCGGGCGCGCCGTCGGCGCGGAGCTCAGCTATGCCAGCGGGCCGCTGCAGGCGCTCGCGATCTGGGAGTCGGTCAAGGGCATCCCGTACGCGCCCGCGACCCGGCTCGGCGTACCCAGCCTCTACGGCGTCGACTTCACCAAGGCCCCGGGCACGACCCTGTCGCAGACGCAGGACACGGCCACGGTCGGGCTGGCCTACACCAGCGACGGCTGGCGCTGGATGGGCAACTACAGCCACACGCGCCTGTCGGCGGCCGGGCTGCAGCAGACCGAGACGGCGCGAACCCTCGACCTCGGCGCCTACAAGTACCTCACGAACCAGCTGCGCATCGGCGGCGGCTATTCGCTCACGAAGCTCGCGAGCTACCGCTGGGATCAGGTGCATGGCCACATCGACTACGCGCTGTCCAAGCGCACCAGCCTGTACCTGCTCGGCGTGCTGCAGAAGGCGGGGCCCGGGCAGAAGGCGGTGCTGCGCAGCCAAGCCGTCGCGGGCGGCCGCCGCCAGTCGGCGTTCGAAGTCGGCATGACGCACGCCTTCTAGCCAACATGTTTTATCAAGGAGATCGAGTGACCGGAGATTCAATGCAGTGGGATGTGATCGTCGTCGGCGGCGGCCCCTCGGGCCTGACCGTGGCGGCCGAGTTGGCGGGTTCGGGCGCGCGCACGTTGGTGCTGGAGCGGCGCATCGAGGGCGTGCAGTCGCGCGCGGGCACGCTGCTGCCGCGCGTGCTCGAGCTGTTCGACGCACGCGGCATCGCCGATCGCTTCATCGAGCGGACGAGGCAGATCCTCGACTACCCGTTCCGTTCGAGCCACATCTGGGCCGGCTTCCAGTCGATCGAGTGGGAGCACCTCGACACCCGCTTCGGCTTCACGCTCGGGCTGCCGCAGAACATGACCGAGGAAATTCTCTGGGACTGGGCGGCCGACAGCGGCGCCGAGCTTCGCCGCGGTGCCGAGGTGCGCGCCGTGCGGCAGGACACGGAGGGCGTCGAGATCGAGGTGGCCGACCCGTCGGGCGCGGTATCGACGCTGCGCGCCAGCTACCTGGTGGGCGCCGACGGCGGCCGCAGCACCGTGCGAACCCAGTGCGGCCTGCCCTTCGAGGGCCACTCGGGCACCTTCCGCGGCATCGTGATCGACGCCGAACTCAGCGCGCCCTGGCCCGGCGGGCGAACCGGCGCCGACAACGAGATGGGCTGGGTGCGCGGCTATGCCTTCGGCGAAGGCATCACGCGCTTCAACATCGTGCACCGCGACCGCCGCCATGCCGCCAAGGACGAGCCGGTGACGCTCGAGGAGGCGAAGCAGTGCCTGCGCGACGTGCTCGGCAGCGACTACGGCATCGAGGGCTTCCGCTGGGCCTCGCGCTTCGACGACCAGATGCGCGCCGTGCCCCGCCTGCGCCAGGGGCGCGTGTTCCTGGTCGGCGAATCGGCGCGCATCCACTACCCGGCCAGCGGCGTCGGCATGAACTTCTGCCTGCAGGATGCCTTCAACCTGGGCTGGAAGCTCGCGAACGTCGTCACGGGCGTGGCCGACGAGGCCACGCTGGACAGCTACGACGCCGAGCGCCTGCCGGTGATGCATGCGCTGCTCGAGAGCGTGAAGGCGCAGTGCGTGCTGCAGTTCAACTTCGAGCCCGATGCGGTGGCGCTCAAGCGCCGGCTGGCCAAGCACATCATTCCGCTGCCCGAGGTACAGCGCCAGCTGGTGCTCGAGCTGTGCGGCCTCGAGCAGCCCTACCCCGGTCGCGCGGGAGAAACCGACCGCCACCCGCTCGCCGGCCAGCGGCTGCCCGACTTCGACCTCATCACGCGCGAAGGCCGCTCGGTGCGCGTCGCCGAGCTGCTGCGCGAGCGGCGCTTCCTGCTGCTCGATCTCGAGGGCAATTCGCGGCAGTTCGAATCGCTGGACTTGAAGAACCTGCCCGTGACCCTGCTGCCGGCCCGCGTGGCGCGCGTGCCGCCCGCCATGCGCGGCGTGCAGGCGATGCTGGTGCGGCCCGATGCCTATGTGGCCTGGGCCAGCGCCGATGTGGCGCGCGCCGCCGAGGTCGAGACCGAACTCTCGCGCTGGATGAAGAGGTGATGCGATGAAGAACAACCACAGGCCACTGCTGATCGCGGGCGGCTGGGTGCTGAGCATGGACCCGGCCATCGGCGAGTTGCGCCGTGGCGACGTGCTGATCGAGGGCGAGCGCATCGTCGCGATCGCGCCGAGCATCGACGCACCCCAGGCCGAACGGATCGAGGCCGATCGCATGATCGTGCTGCCCGGCTTCGTCGACACGCATCGCCACACCTGGCAGAGCTGCGTGCGGCATCGCTACGCCGACATCGATTCGCAGGTCTACTTCGCCGAGATGCTGGGCGCCAAGGGCGCGGCCTACCGGCCCGAGGACGTCTACACCGGCACCCTGCTGGGCGCGGTCGCGGCACTCGACAGCGGCATCACCACGATGCTCGACTGGTCGCACGTGCAGAACAGCCCCGAGCATTCCGACGCGGCGATCGCGGCGCTGCGCGACGCCGGTATCCGCGGCGTGTTCGCGCACGGCTGGCCGCTGGTCGACGGCGCCTCGTGGATGTTCGGCAGCGAGCGCGGCCATCCGCAGGACATCCGGCGGCTGCGCGAGCGCTACTTCTCGAGCGACGACCAACTGCTCACGCTCGCGATGGCCGCGCGCGGCCCCGAGATGGCGCAGCGCGAGACTTGGCTCGGCGACCTGCGGCTGGCGCGCGAACTCGGCATCCGCTCGAGCATCCACATGGGCGCCTACGCACGCAACGCCGCCGCGCGCGGCATCGCGCAGATGCACGAGGCCGGCGTGCTCGGCGACGACCTGACCTTCGTGCACTGCTGCTGCTCGCACCACGACGAGTTCTCGATGATGGCCGACGCCGGCGTCAGCGCCTCGCTCGGCGTGCACTGCGAGCTCAATGCGCAGGGCATGGGCGACATCCCGTTCGACCGGCTGCTGGCCGTGGGCATCCGGCCCAGCCTCAGCGGCGACACGGAGACCAAGTGCGCGGGCGACATGTTCACGCAGATGCGCCATGCCCTGGCCTACTACCGCTCGTGGATGGGTGGCGGCCATTCGAAGACGAAGAACGCCCCGGCGACGCTGGGCCTGCGCGACGTGCTGGGCTTCGCCACCCTGGCCGGCGCGCAGGCGAACGGCCTGGCGCACAAGGTGGGCTCGCTCACGCCGGGCAAGCAGGCCGACGTGGTGCTGATCCGCGCCGACGACCTGAACCTGGCGCCGGTCTCCGACGCGGTCGGCGCGGTGGTGCTGGGCGCCCATCCGGGCAATGTCGACAGCGTGTTCGTCGCGGGGCGGCCGGTGAAGCGCGACGGTCGCCTGCTCGATGTGGACCTCGATCGGCTGCGTCGGCGCGCGGCGGATTCGCAGGCCTATGTGCTGGGGCTTCAATGACCGCGCCGCTCGATCCCCAGCTCGCCGCCATCGTCGCGGCGATGCGCGCGAACAAGGCACCGCCACCGTTCTCGGGCACGCCCGCCGAGGCGCGCGAACGCATGCGCCGCGCGGTGATGGCGGCGCGCGAGCGCACGACGCTGCCGGTCGTCGCTTCCACCGAGGACCGCGTCGCCGAACACCAGGGCCTGCGCGTGCCGGTGCGGGTCTACCGGCCCGTCTCGGCCGAGACGGCGTTGCCGACCGTGGTGTTCCTGCACGGCGGCGGCTTCGTGCTCGGCAGCGTCGAACTGATGGACGACATCGCGCGCAAGCTCTGCCGCGACGTCGAGGCCGTGGTGGTCTCGGTGGACTACAGGCTGGCGCCCGAGCACCCATTCCCGGCCGCGCACGACGATGCGCTGGCCGCGACCCGCTGGGCGCTGGACCATGCGGAGATGCTCGGCGGCGATCCGTCTCTTGTCGCCCTGGCCGGCGAAAGCGCGGGCGCCAACCTGGCCGCCTGCGCCTCGCTGACGCTGCGCGGCCAGGCACGGCCGCTCGCGGCCCAGCTGCTGGTGGTGCCGGGCCTGGACATGGCGCGCGACGTGGCCGCGATCGAGGCCCGCGGCATCGACTACCCGATGCTCGCGCCCGCCGACCTGCGCGAGATCGCCCGGCTCTGCATGGGCGCCTCGGCCCATCGCGCCGCCGAGGTGCCGCCCTCCCCGCTGCGCGCGGCGAACGTCGCGGGCCTGCCGCCGACCCTGATCGCCGTCGCCGGCCACGACCCGCTGCGCGAGGAAGGCCTGGCCTACGCGCACCGGCTCGAGGCGGCCAGCGTGCCGACCCGGCTGCTGCGCTTCGACGACATGTTCCACCCCTTCTTCGGCTTCTTCGCCCACTCGGCCGCCGCCGGCCGGGCCCACGACGCCATCTGCCGATCGCTGTCGGACCGGCTGCACGGCCGCGGCTGAAGCCGCCCGCAATCCACTACACTCGCCGGGGTCAGGAGAGAGCCCCGCACGGGGCCGCCGAAGGCGCAGGGAACCCCCGAACGCTCAGGCAAAAGGACTGACACAGCGCCGGCCTTCGCGGGACGGCGTTTCCTTGCTGGAGAGAGGCCGGTGCCGCAGGCGCCAGGCCCACCGAAGGAGCAAACCCCGATCGTGGGGCGAATCTCTCAGGTAAAGCGGACAGCAGGGGTGGCCCCATGGCGCGAGCCATGGCATTCGATTGCTGCCCCCAGGAGTGCCCCGTGGCTGCTTCCGCCCCCGAATCCGAACTGCTCAAGACCCCGCTGCACGCGCTGCACCTGGAACTCGGCGCCCGCATGGTGCCCTTCGCCGGCTACTCGATGCCGGTCCAGTACCCCGCCGGCCTGATGGCCGAGCACAGGCACACGCGCGAGGCCGCGGGCCTGTTCGACATCTCCCACATGGGCCAGCTGCGCCTGTCCGGCCCCGACGCCGCGGCCGCCTTCGAGACCCTGATGCCGGTCGACGTGATCGACCTGCCCGCGGGCAAGCAGCGCTACGGCCTGCTGCTCGACGACCAGGGCGGCATCCTCGACGACCTGATGTTCTTCAACGAAGGCAACGGCTCGCTGTTCGTGATCGTCAACGGCGCCTGCAAGGTGGCCGACATCGCCCACATCCAGCAGCGGATCGGCCAGCGCTGCCAGGTGCAGCCGCTGCCCGGGCAGGCGCTGCTCGCGCTGCAGGGCCCGCAGGCCGCGGCCACGCTGGCGCGGCTGTCGCCCGGCATCGAGCGCTTCGTGTTCATGACCGGCGGCGCGGTGCAGATCGGCGGCATAGCCGCCTTCGTCACGCGCAGCGGCTACACGGGCGAGGACGGCTTCGAGATCTCGGTCGCCGCGAAGGACGCCGAGGCGCTGGCGCGGCTGCTGCTGGCCCAGCCCGAGGTCAAGCCCATCGGCCTGGGCGCGCGCAACTCGCTGCGGCTCGAGGCCGGCCTGTGCCTCTACGGCAGCGACATCGACACCAGCACCACGCCGGTCGAGGCCTCGCTCAACTGGGCGATCCAGAAGGTGCGCCGCATGGGCGGCGCGCGCGCGGGCGGCTTCCCCGGCGCCGAGAAGATCCTGGCGCAACTCGTGGCGGCCACCGGCGCGGCCGGCCACCTCGACCACGACACGCTCAAGCGCCGCCGCGTCGGCCTGGTCGCGCTCGAGCGCATCCCGGTGCGCGACGGCACGCCGCTGCAGTCCTTCGAGGGCCAGGACATCGGCCAGGTCACCAGCGGCCTGCTGGGCCCGACGGCCGACCGGCCGGTCGCCATGGGCTACGTGGCCACCGCCTTCGCCGAGCCCGGCACCCGGGTGCAGGCCATCGTGCGCGGCAAGCCGGTGCCGATGGAGGTCTCGACCCTGCCCTTCGTGCCGACGCGCTACTACCGCGGCTGACGACCGGACATCCGGCGGACCGCCGTCGCGGCTAACCTACGCCCCGGCATCGGCCACTTTTTATCCACGAGGAGTTTTTCAACATGACCATCAAGTACACCAAGGACCACGAATGGGTGCAGGCCGAGGGCGGCAACGCCACGGTCGGCATCACCGTCCATGCGCAGGACGCGCTGGGCGACGTGGTCTTCGTCGACCTGCCCGAGGTCGGCAAGAGCTTCGCCCAGGGCGATGTCGCCGGCGTCGTCGAATCGGTGAAGGCCGCGGCCGACGTGTTCATGCCCGTCTCGGGCGAGATCACCGAAGTCAACGAGGCCCTGCGCGCCGATCCCTCGCTCGCCAACAGCGCACCGCTGGCCGAAGGCTGGTTCTTCAAGGTCAAGCTGTCCGAACCGGCGCAGCTCGACGCGCTGATGGACGAAACCGCCTACGGCAAGTTCGCCGAAGAATCCTGAGCTCCTGAAACCGGATGGCCGGACGCGAAGGCTCGCGTCCGGAAGTCCGCTCCCCCTTCTC
>Ga0209902_101049_pt1 | contig 17166 bp, 16 predicted proteins | sample FECB27metaG_FD_188304 | JGI IMG/M metagenome (GOLD analysis project Ga0209902, IMG submission 188304) | Cyanobacterial communities from the Joint Genome Institute, California, USA - FECB-27 (SPAdes) (version 2) | ecosystem: Environmental > Aquatic > Thermal springs > Hot (42-90C) > Microbial mats...
AGCGAGGCGGCGCTCGCCGGCGCGACGCCGTACCTCAAGCTGTTCGGCCTCGCCGCCGGCGGCGCCGGGCTCGTCACCGCCGCGCTGGTGGAGGAGGACGAGGCTGGCCGGGCGGGCCGGGCTCTCGTCGCCCGCCACTTCGCCGAGGCGCACCTGCCGGAGACGGCGAGCCTGCGCGCGATCGTCGAGGGCGGCGGCGGCGCCGTGCTGGCGGCGACGGCGGAGCTGCTGGCGGGGTGAGATCGAGGGCCGACGCGGTCCGAGCATTCGGCGCTTCAACGCGGGCGACCACTGTCCTCCCGATAGACGGCCTCGATGTTGTTGCCGTCGGGATCGATGAGGAAGGCCGCGTAGTAGCCCGGCGGATAGCCGGCCGCGCGAAGACCAGGTGCGCCGTTGTCACGACCGCCGGCACGCAGGCCATTGCGATGAAACGCCTCCACCGCTTCGCGGCTCGTCGCACGGAAGGCGGTGTGCTGCTTCACCTTCGCCGGGTGGAAGACGTCGATCCAGAACATCGGGTAGTCGATGCCGAAGGCGACGCCGGCGAGGTCCGGGTCGTCCGCTTCCGCCGTGCTCATGTCGGTCCTGATCCGGTCGACGATCCGGGCGCCCAGGGGCGACAGCACGGCTTCGTAGAACCGCATGGCAGCGGCGATGTCCGACACGCCGATGCCGGCGTCGTCGATCAGCCAGTTGCGGACATTCGCCAACGGTCATGCCTCTTCGGAACGCTCGACCCCCTCTGCCCTGCCGCCAGCGGGCCGGTTCGGCTCAGGGGCGCGGGGCCTGCGACGCCACTGCCCGGCCGCGGCTGAGGGAGAGGAGGGGCGGGAGGGCGGCGAGCGGCCGCGCGTCTTCGTCGTCGACGGCTGTCGCCGAAAAGCGCGAACGGGGCGGGGCCGCAGCGGTCGATGCCGGTGCCAGGCCACGCAGCACGCAGTGCGGGTTCGGGGTGGTCAGGAAGACCTCGTCCTCGCAGGCGCCGCACATCACCGTCACTCCAGACTGTCGAACCGGGTCGCCCCGTATCTAGACGCTCGGGCGACGGCCGCCAACCCGCACCGCCGGAGGTCGCTCTGTGGCGGCAGCGATCCGCAACGGTATGCCGGCCGCTCACCGCGCCGGTTGCCCGGGGTGTCCGGCCGTCTGGTGCGGCCGGAGAGCACCCCGCTGCGACGCGAGGCGCTCTCCGGGGCGTCGGCGTCAGGGCTGGTAGGTCGTCGTCACCAGCGCGAAGTTGGTCTTGTTGTTATTGGGCTGGGCGAGACCCGTCATCATCATGTTGCCGGATGTCATCGTCATCTTGAACGTGACATTGTACTTGTCGCCGTTGATCTTCTGCGTCAGCTGGCTGTTGATCGAGCAGTCGCTGTTCACTTTGAGCGTGCCGGAGAAGGTGTAGGCGGTGTTGCTGCGCAGCGCCTCGTAGCAGTCGCCCTTGGTCAGCTCGCCGCTGCTGTTGAAGGTGAGCTTGCAGTACTGCGGGCCGTCGGGCGTCGTCAGCCCCATGATCCAGTTGCCCTTGAGAGCCGAGGTGGAGCAGCTGGCCGCCGCGGCGGGAGCGGCGAGGGCGAGCGTCGCCGCGCCGGCGGCGATCAGGCGGATCAGGGTGGTCGAGGGGGCCTTCATCGAAGCGTCTCCAGATCTGGCATCGCCGCTGCCGCGGCGAACGTCGCCGCGCGGCGGGGCGAGAATCGGCGGAGTCGCACCGCGCGGCAAGACGCTCCGTGCCGCATTCGCAAGCCCCAGGGCAGCCAGCGGTGCCCGCGCGGGGGCCTGCAATGCGAACGGCCCGCGGAGGGGGCTCCGCGGGCCGTGTCACGCTGGGGACGATTGCGACGTCTCAGCCGGCGCCGACGGCGTCCTTGGCCTCGTCGACGGCCTCCAGGCACTCGTCATATTCCTGCTCGCCCTGCTCGCGCTTGGCGTCGGAAAGCGCCTCGTTGAGGCTCTCCAGCACCTTGCCGGTGGGGTTCTTGGCGAGCTCCGCCTCGATGAACTGGATGCCGGCGGTGCAGTCGGCCGCCTCGTCGGCGAGCGCCGGCGTGGCGGCGAGGGCGAGCGCGGCGAAAGCGGCGGCGATCATCGTGTGCTTCATGGCGTGCAGCCTCCCTTTTCGATCATGGCGTTCTGGTGAGCATGGCGTTCTGGCGAGACGGCGTCCGGCTCGCGGCCGGACGCCGGGGACGGGATCGCGGCGGTACGCGATCACGCGGCTTTCGAGGGGCCTGAACTCGGCGGTGCTTGAGCTACGGGCCACTCGGTGCCGGCTACTCGACGATCAGCGTGCCGGTCATGCCCTGCTCCTGCAGGCCGGCGATGTACCAGTCGTAGGTGCCGGTGCGGATCGGCACGAAGTCGAACTCGACCGTGCCGGCCACGTCGAACTCCAGCGCGTGCGGCGCACCGTACGGGTGGATCTCGATGTTGTTGATGACGATCTGGTTCACCCACACGTTGCGGAAGAACTCCGGCGCCATGAACTTGTATTCCTTGCCGCCGTTGGAGGTGATGAGCAGGCGGTAGGACTTGCCGCCCTCCATCTTGATCTCCTTACCCTCGACGGCGAAGTCGCTGCCGCCCTGGGCACCGAGGACGATCTCACCGAGCTTCTTGCGGCCCTTGGCGATATCGGCGGCTTGCGCTGCGAGGCTGCCGGCGACGAGGACCGCAATGGCGGCGCTGGCGACGTGAAGTGGCTTCATCGAATACCTCCCGGATGATTGGGTCGCTCCGTCGACCCGACGCCCACCGGTCACGCGGAACACGTCTCCGGTCCGCCATTGCGACGTGCATCGTCGGCACAGGTAAGCGGATTTCTTCCTGCCACGCCACCCTCAATTGGCGAAGCTGCCCGCAAAAGCCGGGTGATCATCACGCTTGTTCCAGTAGATTTCTCGTGGCGTCTTATGAGAAGCTTATTCGGGAAGATTTCTATATCACTCTTAGGTTTCGTTCGATGGCGTCAGCGCGGCGTCGCCGGGGCGTGCATCCGGCGCGCGCCGTTGCTAAGAGCGGATCGTGCCGGTGCGGATGGGGACGAGGAACGCCATGAGTGACGGAATCGACGGCGACGGGGCGAAGGGCGGTGGCAAGGACGCCGGCAAGGCCGAGGGCGGCCGCACCGAGCGCACGAGCGACGCGAGCCTCGACCAGGCGGCGCTCTACTTCCACCGCCATCCGCGTCCCGGCAAGCTCGAGATCCGTCCGACCAAGCCGCTCGGCAACCAGCGCGACCTGGCGCTCGCCTACTCGCCGGGCGTCGCCGCCCCGTGCCGCGCCATCGCCGCCGACCCGTCCACCGCCGCCCTCTACACGGCGCGCCAGAACCTCGTCGGCGTCGTCTCCAACGGCACCGCCGTGCTCGGCCTCGGCGCCATCGGCGCGCTCGCGGCCAAGCCCGTGATGGAAGGCAAGGCGGTGCTGTTCAAGAAGTTCGCCGGCATCGACGTCTTCGACATCGAGGTCGGCGAGACCGACGTCGCCCGCTTCGTCGACGTGGTGGCGGCGCTGGAGCCGACCTTCGGCGGCATCAATCTGGAAGACATCCGCGGGCCGGACTGCTTCGCCATCGAGGCGGCGCTGCGCGAGCGCATGAAGATCCCGGTCTTCCACGACGACCAGCACGGCACGGCAATCATCGTCGGAGCCGCCGTCGTCAACGCGATGGAGCTGTCGGGCAAGCGCATCGAGGACATCAAGATCGTCGCCTCGGGCGCCGGTGCCGCCGGCCTCGCCTGCCTCAATCTGCTGGTGCGCATGGGCGCGCGCCGCGAGAACGTCTGGGTCACCGACCTCGGCGGCGTCGTCTATGTCGGCCGCACCGAACTGATGGACCCGTGGAAGGCCGTCTACGCCCAGGAGACCGAGGCGCGGACGCTCGCCGACGTCATCGGCGGCGCCGACGTCTTCCTCGGCGTCTCGGCACCGGGGGTGCTGAAGCCGGAGATGGTGTCGGCGATGGCGCCGCAGCCGCTCGTGCTGGCGCTCGCCAACCCGGTACCGGAGATTTCGCCCGAGGCCGCACTCGCCGTCCGCCCGGATGCGATGATCTGCACCGGCCGTTCGGACTATCCGAACCAGGTCAACAACGTCCTGTGCTTCCCCTACGTGTTCCGCGGCGCGCTCGACGTCGGGGCGACGGCGATCAACGAGGAGATGAAGATCGCCGCGGTCGAGGCGATCGCGGCGCTGGCCAAGGAGCCTCCGTCTGACGTTGCGGCCCGCGCCTATGGCGGCGAGCAGGACCGCTTCGGCCCGACCAGCCTGATCCCGTCGCCGTTCGATCCGCGGCTGATCCTGCGCATCGCGCCTGCGGTGGCCAGGGCTGCGGTGGAAACGGGTGTGGCGACGCAGCCGCCGGCCGATTGGAAGGCCTACGAGGACAGCCTGGAGCGCTTCGTCTTCCGCTCCGGCCTCGCCATGAAGCCGATCGTTTCGGCGGCGCGCTCCGCGCCGAAGCGCATTGTGCTGGCCGACGGCGAGGACGAGCGCGTGCTGCGCGCCGCTCAGGTGGCGATCGAGGACGGTATCGCCCAGCCGATCCTCGTCGGCCGGCCGGCGGTGGTGGAGACGCGGCTGAAGCGCTACGGCCTGTCGGTGCGGCCGGGCCGCGACTTCGAGCTGATCAACCCCGAAGACGACCCGCGCTACCGCGACTATGTCGACCTCTATTTCGAGCGCGTCGGCCGCCAGGGGGTGAACCCGGAGGCGGCGCGCGCCATCGTGCGCACCAACACCACCGTCATCGCGGCGCTCGCCGTGCAGCGCGGCGAGGCGGACGGGCTGCTCTGCGGCCTCGACGGCCGCTTCGACCGCCACCTGCGCGACATCCGCCAGGTCATCGGCCTGAAGCCGGGGGCGAGCGGGCTGTCGACGCTGTCGCTCCTGATCTTCAACGAAGGCGCCTACTTCCTCACCGACACGGCGGTTCGCGAGAACCCGACCGCCGAGGAGATCGCCGAGACGACGCGGTTCGCCGCCATCCACCAGCGCCGCTTCGGCTTCGAGCCGAAGGTGGCGCTGCTGTCGCACTCGAACTTCGGCGCCCAGAAGACCGCCTCGGCCGAGAAGATGCGCCGCGCCACCCAGCTGTTGTGGAACGTGTGCCCGGACATCGAGGTGGACGGCGAGATGCAGGGCGACGCGGCGGTGTCGGCGCTGGTGCGCGAGCGGGCGATGCCGAACGGCCGCCTGTCGGGGCCGGCGAACCTGCTGGTCTTCCCGACGCTGGACGCCGCCTCGATCGCCATGACGTTGCTCAAGGAGGTGGCGGACGGGCTGCACGTCGGCCCGATCCTGATGGGCACGGCCAAGCCCGCCCACATCCTGCTGTCGTCGTCGACCAGCCGCGGCGTCGCCAACATGCTCGCCGTGACGAGCGTCGAGGCGCAGGCCGGGTAGAGGTGGCTCAACTGACCCCGGTGCCGTAGGGCGGGGGCGGGATGGCGATGTGGGCCTCCCGCAGCGCCGCCGACCAGCGCTGGCGCAAATCCTGGAAGTAGCCGTCCTGGGCCTCGATGCGGTGGCGCAGCTCCGAGGCGAAGACGTCGCGGCGGATCGTCAGCACGTCGATCGGCAGGCCGACCGAGAGGTTCGAGCGGATCGTCGAATCCATCGAGATCAGCCCGAGCTTCAGGGCCTCGCGCAGGCTGGTGCGGAAATGCACGGCGCGATCGAGGATCGGCTTGCCGTACTTGTGCTCGCCGATCTGCAGGTAGGGGGTGTCCTCGGTCGCCTCGATGAAGTTGCCGGCGCGGTAGACCATGAACAGCCTGAGCCGCCGCCCGGCGATCTGGCCGCCGACGAGCATCGTCACGTCGAAGCCGGCGGCGTTCTGCTCGAGCGCCTTGCCGTCGACGCGGTAGACCTCGCGGATCGCCTCGCCGACGAGCTGGGCGGTGCGGAACATCGACGGCGTGTCGTAGATCGTCTCGACCTCGCCGGTAACGGGATCGCGCACCCCCTCCGACAAAAGGCTCAGCACCGACTGCGTCACCGCCAGGTTGCCGGAGGTGGCGATCGACACCACCCGCTCGCCGGGCTTCTCGAAGATGTGCAGCTTGCGATAGGTGGCGATGTTGTCGAGGCCCGCGTTCGTGCGGGTGTCGGCGATCATCACCAGACCTTCCTGGACGAAGATGCCGACGCAATAGGTCATGGGGGCGAACCGTTCGGTTGGCGGGCGGGAGAGTCGCGAGCGCGGGAGTGTCCTCGCCGGGCGCCGCCGCCGCAAGCGCGGGAAGCTTCTTATCCAAGCGTTCCGCCCGGCTGCGGCGATGTGGCAACAGCGCGCGGACCCCGTTGAGGTGCGGCCCCGGCTGGGGAAGACTGCGGCGCTGAAACGAGAAGACTCGGTCCCCGGGGGGAACAACATGGTCTCGATCGCCAGCATCTGCCGCCATCCTGTCGCGAGGCTGTGCTCGACGCTCGCGCTGTCGGCCTTCGTCGTCGCCGTGCTCGCAGCGGCGACGCCCGCCGCGGCGGACGTGCTCGCCCGCTGGACGCAGTACGTGGCGAGCGGCGGGGCCGAGGCGCGGGCGGTGGTGACGGACCCCGCCTGCCCGGAGGCGACGGTCGACGGCGTCGCGATCGCCATGACGGAGCGGGCGGCGCCGGCGGACGGCTTTCCCGAGCGCGTCTGTGCGCTGGCGCTCGGGGAAGGGGCGACGAGTGTCACTGTCGCCGGCGTCGCGGTGCCGGCACCCGCAAAGACCATTGGGCGCGTCGTCGTCGTCGGCGACACCGGCTGCCGGGTCGTGCCGAACTGGGCACAGGCGTGCGACGATCCGACGAAGTGGGTGTTCGCCACGGTGGCGGCCGCCGCGGCAGCCGAGAAACCGGACCTGATCATCCACGTCGGCGACTACATCTATCGCGAGAAGCCGTGCCCGACGCTTGTCCAGCCGGCCTGCGCCGGCACCCCGTCGGGCGACAATTTCCCGACCTGGGCGGCGGACTTCTTCACGCCGGCGGCGCCGCTGCTCGCCGCCGCACCGATGATCGTGGTGCGCGGCAACCATGAGATCTGCAGCCGCGCCGGCGTCGGCTACAGCCGGCATCTGTCGCCCGACGCCTTCGACCCGGCGATGCCGTGCCCGCAGAAGGACCCGACCTACTGGATCGCGATCGACGGCCAGAGTTTCGCTGTGCTCGACACCTCGTTCCCGCCCGACGCGCGCGTCGATCCGGCGATGGCGGCGATGCTGCGCCAGGACCTCACCGCGATCGGCGCCGCCGCCGCGACGGCGCCGACGATGCTGCTCACCCACAAGCCGGCGTGGGCGATCACCCGCGGCGCGCACGACCGCGTCTACGGCTCCAGCCAAACCTATGCGGCGGCGGCCGGAGACAGCCTGCCGCGCGCCCTGCAGGTGGCGATCTCCGGCCACATCCACCTGTTCGAGAGCCTGACCTTCACCAATGGCGGGCCGGGCCAGCTCGTCGTCGGCAACAGCGGCACGATGCTGGAGCGCCCGACGCCGAGCGATCTCTCGGGGATGCAGGCGGCCGACCGGACGATCGCCGCCGGGCTGGAGATCCACGACTTCGGCTTCATGGTGATGGAGCGCACCGCCGACGGGTGGACGGGCCGCGTGCTCGACGAGACCTCGGCACCGCTCGCCACCTGCGCCATCGTGCCCGGCCCGCTCGCCTGCCGCCTCGCGCCGTGATTCCCTTCATCGAGCCGTTGCGCGAGGGGCGGCTCGTCCGCCGCTACAAGCGCTTCCTCGCCGACGTCGCCTTTCCCGACGGCAGCGTCGAGGTCGTGCATTGCCCGAACCCCGGCGCCATGCTCGGCCTCGACATGCCGGGCGCGCGGGTGTTCGTCTCGGTCTCGGCGAGCCGCACGCGCAAGCTGCCGATGACGCTCGAGATCCTCGAGGCGGACGGCACCTTCGTCGGCATCAACACCAACCGGCCGAACGCGCTGTTCGCCGCCGCCATCCTCGCGGGGACGGTGCCGGAGCTCGCCGGCTACGTGCGGCTGCGCCGCGAGGTGCCGTATGGCCGGGCGAGCCGGGTCGACATCGTGCTGGAGAGCCCCGACCGTCCGCCGGCCTATGTGGAGATCAAGAACGTCCATTTGATGCGCCGACCGGGTCTCGCGGAATTCCCCGACTGCGTGACGGCGCGTGGCGCCAAGCACCTCGCCGAGCTCGCCGACGTCGCGGCGGGCGGCGGGCGGGCCGTGATGGCGTTCGTCGTGCAGCGCGGCGACTGCGACCGCGTCGCCATCGCCGCCGACCTCGATCCGGCCTATGCCCGGGCCTTCGCCGCGGCCCGCCAGGCCGGGGTGGAGGTCATCGCCTATGGCTGCCGGGTGACGCCGGAGGGCATCGGCATCGATTTCCCCGTGCGGGTGTCGGACTGAGAGCCGTTCCCGAACGGGCGGCGGGCGCGTTAGGGTTGCGATCGTGCTGCAAGTGGCGGCGATCGGGTCTATATGACGTTGGAACGAAACGCTGCGGGCAGGGGCGCGGCGACGAGGAAGAACGCATGGTCACCTATGTCGACGCGGCGACGGCGCCGCTGAAGAATACCGGCCACGTCCGGCTCTATGGCCGCGACGCCTTCGCCGGCATGCACCGCGCCGGCCGGCTCGCCGCCGAGTGCCTGGATGCGCTGACGCCGCTGGTGCAGCCGGGCACGACCACCGACGAGATCGACGCCTTCGTCTACGACTTCGGCGTCTCGCGCGGCGCCCTGCCGGCGACGCTGCACTATCGCGGCTATCGCAAGTCGACGTGCACCTCGATCAACCACGTCGTCTGCCACGGCATCCCCAACGACAAGCCGATGCGCGACGGCGACATCGTCAACATCGACGTCACCTTCATCCTCGACGGCTGGCACGGCGATTCGAGCCGCATGTACGGCGTCGGCCAGCTGCGGCGGGCGGCCGAGCGGCTGCTGGAAGTCACCTACGAATCGATGATGCGCGGCATCGCCGTGATCCGGCCGGGTGCCACCACCGGCGACATCGGCGCGGCGATCCAGACTTTCGTCGAGGCCGAGCGCTGTTCCGTGGTGCGCGATTTCTGCGGCCACGGCGTCGGCCGGCTGTTCCATGACACGCCGAACATCCTGCACTACGGCCGCCCCGGCGAGGGCATCGAGCTCCGGCCCGGCATGATCTTCACCGTCGAGCCGATGGTGAACCTCGGACGGCCGCACGTAAAGATCCTGTCGGACGGGTGGACCGCGGTGACGCGCGACCGCTCGCTGTCGGCGCAGTACGAGCACACGGTGGGCGTGACCGAGAGCGGCCACGAGATCTTCACGCTGTCGCCGGCCGGGCTCGATCGGCCGCGGTCCGCCGGCTGAGGAACGGCGCTCGGGGGGGCGGGCGGCGATGGCGGACGGCGATGGTTTCGAAGATGCCCGACCCGCCCGCCGCGGGCAGAAGGCGGCCGCGCCGACCGAAGCCGAGGGCCTCGACGGCCACCGCGCCCGGCTGCGGGCACGCTTCCGCAGCGCCGGCGCCGATGCGCTGGCCGACTACGAGCTGCTCGAGCTGATCCTGTTCCGCGCCATCCCGCGGCGCGACACCAAGCCGGTGGCGAAGCGGCTGATCGCCCGCTTCGGCTCGTTCGGCGAGGTGCTCGGCGCGCCGGAGGCGCATCTCGCCGAGGTCGAGGGCGTCGGGCCGGCGGTGGCGCTCGACCTCAAGACGGTGCTCGCCGCCGCCCAGCGGCTGACGCGCGGCCGGGTGCGCGGCAAGCAGGTGCTCGGCTCGTGGAGCCAGGTCATCGAATACTGCCGCGCCGCTATGGCGTTCGCCGAGCGCGAGCAGTTCCGCATCCTCTTCCTCGACAAGAAGAACGCGCTGATCGCCGACGAGCTGCAGCAGACCGGCACCGTCGACCACACGCCCGTCTATCCGCGCGAGGTGGTGAAGCGGGCGCTCGAGCTCTCGGCCACCGCGCTGATCCTCGTCCACAACCACCCGTCCGGCGATCCGACGCCGTCCCGCGCGGACATCGACATGACGCGCCACATCGCCGAGGTGGCGAAGCCCCTCGGCATCGTCCTGCACGACCACATCATCGTCGGCCGCGACGGCCACGCCTCGCTGAAGGGCCTGCAGCTGATCTGAGCGCGCTGGAGCGGCCGCCGCACGTCCGTTCGCGGGGGCGGGGAGTTCCCGCCCGGACGGCCAAGCCGTCGTCACGACGGCTGCGCGACAGGCCGTTGGCGAGGCCCGGCACTCGCCTGGCGGCAGGCGGTCGGCATCGTCGCCCCGTCCATGGAGAGCCCCACCGATGTGGCAGCGGGGGATTGACGACTTTCGCGGCACCGTGCTTCACCAATATTGCAAATGACTCGCATACGCAGTTGCAAACTATACTAATTCACAGGGTCGCCGCCTACGCTTCTGTCGACGACATCACCGTCGGCGACGTCGACGACGACCCTGTTTCCGAGGAGCCTGTTATGATCACGATCGACGCGTCCGGTTCGGACGGAATGGATTTCGAGGCCTTCATCCGCGGCGGGTTTCTCGCCGACACGAGCGGCGGCGGGATGCCGGTGTTCGACAATTCCGGGTCGTTCTCCGGTGAAGAGATGCTCATCGGCTTCGGCACCGACTCATCGTCGAAGTACGTGCTCGCGCAGGGCGACCTGTCCTACAATTTCGGCACCCACACGGTGGCCGGTGACATCGACACGATCGAATACGGCACCCGCGGTGACGGCACCTATGACGAGGACGGTGCCTTCGTCGGCGGCGACGTGCTCCTGCGCATCACCGGCCTCGATCTCTCCAACGACGTTCCCGCCAATGCCGAGGAAGAACTGGAGATCGAGGCGAACGGCGCGGTGCACAACTTTGCCGTCGCCCACATGTACGGCTCCTCCGCCGACGCCGCACGGCTGGCGGTCTATGCCGATGCGCTCGACGCCTCGGCCCAGCACTTCATCGGATCGTCCGGCGACGACATCTTCCGGGCAACCGATCACGACGATCGTGCCGAGGGGGATGCGGGGGCCGATTGGCTCGGTGGCGGCAAGGGGAACGATATTCTCGCCGGCGACGACGGCGACGACGTGCTGAAGGGCGGTGGCGGCAGCGACCGCATCGCCGGCGGAGAGGGGCTGGACAAGATGTGGGGCCAGGGCGGCTCCGACCGCTTCGTCTTTTCCGAAGCCGCGCACGCCGGGACGGAGAACCGGCCGGACGTCATCAAGGACTTCCAGTCCGGCGCCGATCGCATCCACTTCAAGGCGATCGATGCCAATGCCGAGGTGGACGGCAACCAGTCGTTCGGTTTCGTCGGCACCGCCGACTTCTCCGGCACGGCGGGCGAACTGCGGGTCTGGATAGCCGGCGACGGTGCGAAGACGATGGTCGCCGGCGATCTCGACGGCGACGGCAACGCCGACTTAGTCCTCAAGCTCGTCGGCGGGCATGCTCTCACCGCGAGCGACTTCGTTCTCTGACGGTGCGCATCGGCGGCGCCGATCTCGGTGCCGCCGACACCGGACGACCGATCGCCTTGAAAGCAGGCCGTTCCCCTCCATGCCCAAAATGGCGGCATCTCGCCCCGCGACGGCTTGTCTGCCCACGATCAAGGCAAGGGGCGCTTGCGGCGCGCCGCACTTTCCCGGTTAAATCCCCGGGCGCGCCGCCGGCGCGGGCAGGGGACGGGACGGACGATGACGGTGAGCGCCTTCGACGAAATGACCGGCTCCGGCGCCGACATCCGCCTGGGCTACGAGCGGGTGAAGAGCTGGATCGGCGAGACCGAGGTGGAGCAGCTCCGCGCCCGCCAGCACGAGGCGGAGCTCCTGTTCCGCCGCATCGGCATCACCTTCTCCGTCTACGGCGACGCCGAGGCCGAGGAGCGCATCATCCCGTTCGACATCGTGCCGCGGGTGATCACGCGGGCCGAGTGGGACCGCCTGTCGGCCGGCCTCGTGCAGCGGGTGAAGGCGCTGAACGCCTTCCTCGGTGACGTCTACGGCAAGGGCGAGATCGTCCGCGCCGGCGTCATCCCCGAGGACCTCGTCTACGGCCACCCCTACTACCGTCCGGAGATGGTGGGCGTGGAGGTGCCGCACGGCGTCTACGTGCCGATCGCCGGCATCGACATCGTCCGCGTCGACGCCGACACCTTCTACGTGCTCGAGGACAATGCCCGCACGCCGTCCGGGGTCTCCTACATGCTGGAGAACCGCGAGGTGATGATGCGGCTCCTGCCGGACCTCTGCCAGACCCACCGCATTGCGCCGGTCGAGAACTATCCCGACGAACTCCTGGCGACCCTGCGGTCGCTCGCGCCGACGTCGGCGCCGGGCTTCCCGACGGTGGCGCTGCTCACCCCCGGGCCGTTCAACAGCGCCTACTACGAGCACTCGTTCCTGGCCGACAAGCTCGGCGTCGAGCTCGTCGAGGGCAGCGACCTGTTCGTCAGCGAGAACGTCGTCTACATGCGCACGACGCAGGGGCCGCGCCGGGTCGACGTGCTCTATCGCCGCCTGGACGACGATTTCCTCGACCCGCTGGTGTTCCGTCCCGATTCGGTGCTGGGCGTGCCGGGGCTGCTGTCGGCCTACCGCGCCGGCAACATCGCCCTCGCCAATGCCGTCGGCACCGGCGTCGCCGACGACAAGGCCGTCTACACCTACATGCCGGAGATCGTCCGCTTCTATCTCGGCGAGGAGCCGATCCTGCAGAACGTGCCGACCTGGCGGTGCCGGGAGCCCGACGCGCTCGCCTACGTGCTGGAGAACATGGCCGACCTCGTCGTCAAGGAGGTCTCCGGCTCCGGCGGTTACGGCATGCTGGTCGGCCCGAAATCCGACGCCGCCACCATCGCCGCCTTCCGCGACAAGGTGAAGGCGCACCCGACCAACTACATCGCGCAGCCGACGCTGGCGCTGTCGACCTGCCCGACCTTCGTCGGCGAGGGCGTGGCGCCGCGCCACGTCGACCTCCGGCCGTTCGTCCTGACCGGCTCCGACCGCATCCGCATCGTGCCCGGCGGCCTCACCCGCGTCGCCCTGAAGGAGGGGTCGCTGGTGGTCAACTCGAGCCAGGGAGGCGGCACCAAGGATACCTGGGTCGTCGACTGACGCGCCCCCGTCGTCCGCCACCGCCGCGCCGTTCCCTTCCGAGAAAGCCTCCCCGATGCTCTCCCGCACCGCCGATACCCTCTACTGGCTCGCCCGCTACGTCGAGAGGGCCGAGAACACCGCGCGCATCCTCGACGCCGCGCTCCGGCTCGCAACCTTGCCGGCCGGCTACGGCGGCAGCTCCAACGAGTGGGAATCGGCGGTCGCCGCCACCGGCTCCGCCGACCTGTTCGCCAGCCTCTACGAGGAGGCGACGCAGGCGACGGTGGTCGATTTCCTCGCCTTCTCGCCGGCCAATCCGTCGAGCATCCGCAACTGCCTCGAGATCGCCCGCCACAACGCCCGGGCGGTGCGCACGGCGCTGACGATCGAGATGTGGGAGGCGATCAACGGCGCGTGGCTCGAGATCAAGCGCTTCGACGGGGCGACCTTGTCGCGCTCGCGCCTCGGCGAGTTCCTGTCGTTCGTCAAGGAGGCCTCGCTGCGCTTCGACGGCTCAGCCTATCGCACCATGCTGCGCAACGACGCCTTCGATTTCTTCCGCATCGGCGTCTATCTCGAGCGGGCGGATTCGACGGCGCGCATCCTCGACGTGAAGTCGCACATCCTGCTGCCGGAGGGGCAGTCGGTCGGCGGCGGCCTCGACTACTTCCAGTGGTCGGCGATCCTGCGCTCGGTGTCGGCGCTGACCGCCTACCACTGGGTCTACCGCGAGAGCCTCAGGCCGCGCCTCGTCGCCGACCTGTTGATCCTGCGCCGCGAGATGCCGCGCTCGCTGACCTACTGCTATGAGAACACGGCCCGCCACCTCGACTATCTGGCGCGCACCTACGGTCGCCAGGGGCCGAGCCAGCGGCTCGCCCGCGCCTCCTATGCGCGCCTGGAGAGCATGGAGATCACCACCGTGTTTTCCACCGGCATGCACGCCTTCCTCGTCGACTTCATCGACGAGAACAACCGGCTCGGACAGGCGATCTCCGAACAATATCTGGTCTGAACGCAGCGAGAGGACGGGCGGCGCGGCGATGCGGCTTCGGATCACCCACGAGACGACCTATCGCTACACCCAGCCGGTGGCGCGCGCGATCCAGGTGCTGCGGCTGACGCCGCAGAACCACAACGGCCAGTTCGTCGCCGACTGGCGGCTCGACCTCTCGGCCGACGGCCAGCTGACGCCGATCGACGATCCGTTCGGCAACAGCGCCCACACCTTCTCCACCTCCGGTCCCCTCGACAGCCTGACGATCACCGCTTCCGGCGAGGTCGGCTCGGACGACACCGCCGGCATCGTGCGCGGCGCCATCGAGCGGCTGCCGATGCCGGTCTACCTGCGGCAGACGCCGCTGACGACCGCCGACGAGGCGCTGGCCGACTTCGCCCACGCCACCGCCTTCGGCTCCGACGACCCGCTCGACCTGCTGCACACCCTGAACCGCGGCCTGCACGAGCGCCTGCGCCGTGATCCACCGTCGGCCACCCCGGTGCGCGCCGCCGCCGAAATCTTCGCCGACGGCGGCGGCACCGCGCAGGAGCTCGCGCACGTCTTCCTCGCCGCCGCCCGCGCCGCCGGCGCGCCGTGCCGCTACGTCGCCGGCTACCTCTACAGCGACGCCGGCGGGCGCGAGAGCGACGCCGGCCACGCCTGGGCGGAAGCGCACGTCGACGGCATCGGCTGGATCGGCTTCGACCCGTCGCTCGGCGTCTGCCCGGCGGATTCCCACGTGCGCGTCGCCACCGCCCTCGACTGGCACGGTGCCGCCCCGCTGCGCGGCGCCCGCACCGGCGGCGACGGCGAGACGATCGCCGTCCGCGTCGTGGTGGAGGCGGTCGGCGGCGGCCGCGGGTGAGCGGAAGGTCCGGGAGCCCGTGTCCCGGCGGCGCGCAGGCCAGTGAAGGCGACGTGCTGGCGTCGTGCAAGCTTGCGCGGCGGCGGTGATTGCGGCCGAAGGTGGGCGGTGCCATCGTGCGCGACCCGCCCGAAGGCTGGATTCCCGCCGGAGCCATCATGTCCCTCGCCACCGATGACGCCCCACCACCCCGACCGATCCCCGTCGCCACGGCTACCGCGTCGTCTCTGGACGCCAAGGGCACGAGCCGCCGCGGAGTCCTCGCCGCCGCTGCCGCCCTCGGTGGCTTCGTCGTCCTCGGTCGTGCGAACCCGGTCGCCGCTGCGCCACCGGTCTCCGACCGCGCCTGGAAGCATCTCGCCCGCAGCCTTTCCGGCTCGCTGCTGCGGCCGGGCGACAAGGGCTACAAGGCCACCGCGCTGCCGAACAACCTCGTCTATGCCGACCGGCTGCCCGCCGGCATCGCCCGCTGCCGCACCCCCGAGGACGTCGCCACGGCGATCCTGTGGTGCCGCGAGAACGACGTCCGCTTCGTCGCCCGCGCCGGCGGCCACAACTATGCCGGCTACTCGACGACCCGCGGCCTGATGATCGACGTCGGCGGCCTCAATGACATTTCCTTCAACGCGAAGTCCGGCCGCGTCACCGTCGGCGCCGGTGTGAAGAACCGCGACATCTACACGGCGCTGGGGCGCGAGAGCGTGGCGATCACCCACGGCCGCTGCTACGGCGTCGGCGTCAGCGGCTTCCTGCTCGGCGGCGGCATCGGCTTCGACATGCGGCTGAACGGCATCGGGTCCGACAAGCTCGTCGAGACCCACGTCGTCGGTGCCGACGGCGAGATCCGCACCGCCCGCGCCGACCACCAGCCGGACCTGTTCTGGGCCTGCCGCGGCGGCGCCGGCGGCAATTTCGGCATCAACACCCGCTTCGTCGTCGAGACCTTCGCCGTCGACGAGATCACCGCCTTCGACATCACCTGGTCGCGCAAGCCGGAAGCCGTGGCGGAAGCCCTGATCGCCGCCCTGCAGGGGGTGACGCGGCGGCTCGGCTCGAAGATCTCGCTGCGGGCCGTGACGGCGGCGGAGCGGCGCGCCGGGAAAGACGTGCGGGTAAACCTGCTCGGCCAGCTGCACGGGCCGCGGGACGAGCTGCGCGACATCCTCGCGCCGGTGTTCGCCATCGCGCCGCCGCTGAAGCAGACGATCAGCACCGGCCCCTACTGGGAGGGGCAGACGCTGTTGTCGGAGGAGGGCGGGCCGGAGCACTACCGCGAGCGCTCCCGCTTCGTCGAGAAGGCGTTCGGCGCGGCGGCGCTCGGCACCGCCTTCCGCCAGGCGCGGCGCTTCCCCGGCACCGGCGGCTCGGCCTCGCTGAAGCTGTTCCAGACCGGCAAGGCGGTAAACGACCTGCCGCAACGCGCCACCGCCTTCGTCCACCGCCGCAGCCAGTGGCTGTTCACGACGGCGTTCACCTTCGAGGAGAGTGACGGGCGGCGCGCCGTCGCGGCCGCCGGCGACTGGCTGGACGAGACCTACGAGGTGATGGTGCCGTTCTGCGGGGAGGGGGCGTTCCAGAACTTCCCCGACCCGGCCCTGCGCGACTGGGCCCGCCAGTACTACGGCGCCAACCTCACCCGGCTGCGGGACGTCAAGGCGGCGGTCGATCCGGACGACGTCTTCCGCTTCGGCCAGTCGATTCGCCCGGCCGGCTGAGAGCGCGCGGGAACGATTTCCGCGGCACCGGCGTTCTCACGCTGCCAATGCGATTTCCTCATCTCGACTCCAACCCCGGACGCTCCCGCGTCCGGGGTTTTTTCTCGTGCCCGCGCCGGCCGGACCCGCCTAAACTGCCCTGTCTCGACGAATCGTGAACCGTCATGGCTCCCGGTTCGTGCCATAGGTCGGACGGGGGCCACTGACGCGACGCCCGGTCGCCGGTGGACCGAGGGGAAGCAAGAGCGCCGTGGGGGCGAAAAACGCCGTCCTGCCTGTCGTCGTACCGGTCGCCGTGACGGTTTTCGTCGCGGCGCTTCTGGTCGTGCTCGCCATCGTCTGGGCCGCGCGACTGTCGGACGACTATGCGGTTTCCCGCCAGGCGTCGCTGTTCGCCACCGCCGTCGACGACCGCCTCGAGGACATGATCCGCGAGCAGACGGTCGCGATCGGCGGCGAGGCGGCGGCCGTTGCGGCGCTGGACCCGACCGCGCGCGACCGCCTGCACGAGCGGCTCGGTC
>Ga0209902_101051_pt1 | contig 17135 bp, 15 predicted proteins | sample FECB27metaG_FD_188304 | JGI IMG/M metagenome (GOLD analysis project Ga0209902, IMG submission 188304) | Cyanobacterial communities from the Joint Genome Institute, California, USA - FECB-27 (SPAdes) (version 2) | ecosystem: Environmental > Aquatic > Thermal springs > Hot (42-90C) > Microbial mats...
GAGACGCAGCTTGCCTGACCACTCCTCCGACACCGAGTCATAGGCCGCGACCAGGGCCACGCCACCCCAGGACTGGGCATAGGACAGGCCTGCCACGACATGCGGCATGTAGCTGTCGACGACGAACGGGTCGTAGCCGGTTTCGAGCGAAACGGCCGCGGTGAAGCCGTTTTCGTTCTTGTAGGTGTAGGCGATCTGCGGCGTGGCGAACGGGCCGTAGCCGATGACGTCGTCCTTGGAGACATAACCTGCATAGTTGACGAAGGTGATGAACAGCGAGTCGTTCACGCCGATGCGCAAGCCACCCAGCTCGATGATGGCACTCTCGATCTCCATCGCTTCGTGGCCACCGTCCGAGTCGATGTCATGCTGGAAGTTGACGTGCATGTAGCGGCGCAACGTGCCGAGTTCAGTCTCCGAGCGGGCATCGATCTTCAGCGCCGCGCGGGCGCGCTTGAAATAGGTGTCGCCCCGGCCGTCGTCGTCACGGTCCGCGCCAAACAGATCGCCCACTCCAATCTCGTAGCGAATGTAGCCGCCGACGCGCAGGCAGGTTTCGGTCCCCGGCAGATAGTAGAAGCCGACGCCATAGGTATCGCAGATCCTGGCATAACCAATCGGCTCCGGTTCTGCTGCGACCACGGCATCAGCCGCCTGGGCGCCATGGGGCGCACCGATTGCCAGGGCGCAGCCAAGCATGACTTTCCTGTAGTTCATTGTCCCGGTTCCCTCCCGATTTGTAGCTGTTCTGGTTTCCATGCCGGGGTGGACTTCCCCGGATGCAGGCGGCAATCGTCGCGATTCAGGCGCTCCTCCCCGTTGGCGTCAGGCAGCATGCGTCGTCCCCCATCGCATGACGGAGGTGCATGATGCCTGCCGATGAACGGCCGGCCTGGATGTTGGTGTGGGCGGCGATTGCGTTGCGACGTTAGGACAGGCGCGGCGCTGTCCGAATGGCCGAGATACGCAAATCCATATCTGCAGGTAATGCGAAAAGGAGCCAATGCAGCAGCGGCCAAGCTGCCGCATTGGCTCTCAGCCGCCCAGGGTCAGATTGAGCGGCCTTCGTAGATAGGGAACTCGGCGCAGAGCCATTCCACGGCAGAGTGAATCGACCGCTCCTGCTCGGCGGCGCGATCGGTGCCGACAGCATCCAGCACGTCGGCAATCAGCGTGCCGACCTGGGCGAACTCGGCCTCGCGGAAGCCACGCGTAGTGGCAGCTGGTGTGCCCAATCGAATACCCGATGTGACCGCCGGCGGTGCCGGATCGAACGGAATGCCGTTCTTGTTGCAGGTCAGCCCGGCCCGGCCGAGTGCAGCCTCCGCGTCCTTGCCGGAGACACCCTTGCTACGCAGGTCGACCAGCATCAGATGCGTATCGGTGCCGCCCGATACGATATCGAAACCGCGCGCCGAAAGGGTCGTGGCAAGCGTACGCGCGTTAGCTACCATCTGCCTGGCATAGTCCTTGAAGCCATCCTCAAGCGCCTCGCCCAAAGCAACAGCCTTGGCGGCGATGACATGCATCAATGGACCGCCCTGCAGACCGGGGAAGACCGCCGAGTTGAGCTTCTTGGCGATGTCGGCATTGTTGGTGAGGATCATGCCGCCGCGCGGTCCGCGCAGCGTCTTGTGCGTGGTCGTCGTCACGACGTCGGCGAACTCAATGGGATTGGGATGCACGCCGCCGGCAACCAAGCCCGCGAAATGCGCCATGTCGACCATCATCAGCGCCCCGACGCTGTCGGCGATCGCCCGGATGCGCTTGAAATCGATGATGCGCGGATAGGCCGAGCCGCCAGCGATGATCAGCTTTGGCCGCGCTTCGAGCGCCTTGGCCTCCAGTTCGTCGTAGTCGATCAGGCTGTCGCTCTCGCGCACGCCATACTGCACGGCATTGAACCACTTGCCCGACATCGTTGGTCTTGCGCCATGGGTGAGGTGCCCGCCTGCCGCGAGCGAAAGCCCCATGAAGGTGTCGCCCGGCTTCAGCAGGGCAAGCATCACGGCGCCGTTGGCCTGCGCACCGGAATGCGGCTGCACATTGACATGGGCCGCGCCGAACAGCCGGCTCGCCCGCTCGATCGCCGCGGCTTCGGCCAGGTCGACATACTGGCAACCTCCGTAATAGCGATGGCCGGGATAGCCCTCGGCATATTTGTTGGTCAGCACGGAGCCCTGCGCTTCGAGCACTGCAGGCGAGACGATGTTCTCGGAGGCGATCAGTTCGATCTCCGACCGCTGGCGGCCGGTCTCCCGGGCGATCGCGTCGGCGATTACAGGGTCCTGGCGCTTCAGGTCGCGTTGGAAAAAGCCGGACATGCTTCTTTGTCTCCTGGCAATGAGTTTGGCGGACGCAAGCCTGCGCCCGCCCCTGGGCGAATGAACGGCTAGTTGACTGCGTCGGGCGGGGTACGCCCTTCGAAGAAGGCCGTGAGGTTGTCGATCACCCGCATTCCCATGGCGATGCGGGTCTCGTTGGTGGCACTTCCAAGATGTGGCAGCAGCACCACGTCGTCCCGTTCGGTCAGCGAGCGCGGCACCACCGGCTCGCTTTCGAACACATCGAGCCCCGCACCGGCGATGCGCCCGTCGTCGAGCGCGTTGATCAGGGCCCGTTCGTCGACGATATCGCCGCGCGCGGTGTTGATCAGGAACGCCGATTTTTTCATGCGGCTGAGGCGACGGCTGTCGATCAGATAGTGGTTTTCGCCGCCGCCTGGACAATGCAGCGACACGAAATCGGCTGCGGCAAGCACGTCGTCGACAGTTGCCAGCTGGCGCGCCGGCATGCCGGGATCGGCAACCGGCTGGCTGTCGTAGAAGACGACATCCATGCCGAAGCCATAATGGCAGCGCCGCGCCATCGCCTGGCCGATGCGGCCCATGCCGATGATGCCGATAGTCTTGCCGGTAACCTGGGTACCGCAGAGATGGGTCGGCCGCCAGCCGGTCCATGTTCCAGAGCGCAGCTCGCGCTCGCCTTCGCGGGCACGGCGGGCGCACATCAACAGCAGCGTCATCGCCAGATCAGCAGTGGCATCGGTGAGCACCGCAGGGGTATTGGTGACCACCACACCCGCAGACTTGGCAGCAGCAACATCGATGTGGTTGTAGCCGACACCGAAATTGCCGAGGATTTTCGCTTTCACGCCGTCCGCAAACACCTCTGCGCCAAGCCTGTCCGACACTGTCGGCAGCACCGCATCGGCCACCTGCAATGCCGCGCGCAGCTCACTCCTGTTGTACGGGCGGTCGGTTTCGTTGAGCCTGACATCGAACTGCCTGGCCAGCCGCTCCTCGACTTCAAGCGGCCAGCGGCGGGTGACGATTACCTTCGGTCTGGTCATCTTGTCCCCTCAAGCCGCGCGGTCTTGCTGCGGCTGCTGATCGCGAGTGATCTCGGTGCGGTACCATTCCTGGGCGGCGGCAACGCCGGAACCGGCTTCGACCTTGGCGCCGGCATCGCGCAACGACATTTCCGCCGAGGCCAAAGCCGCAAGGCACATCACCTCGTTGAGATCGCCGAGGTGGCCGATGCGGAAGACACGGCCGGCAACCTTGCTCAACCCGGCGCCGAATGAGGTGCGATATCTCGAATAGCCGTTGGCGATGACATGCCGGGCATCGATGTCGTCAGGCACGACGATCGCCGAGACGGTGTTCGACCACCACTTCTCCTCCTTGGCGCAGAGCCTGAGCCCCCAGGCATGCACGCCACGGCGCACACCCTCCGCGAGGCGTTGGTGACGGACGATGATGTTGTCGAGCCCCTCGGCGAAGATCAGGTCAAGCGACGCCCGCAGCCCGTGCAGCAGCTGGGTCGGCGGCGTATAGGGGAAGAAGCCGGTGGCGGATGACGACTTCATGTCTTCGAAGCTGAAGTAGCAACGCTCCATGCGCGATTGCTTGTGCGCTTCGAGGGCCTTTTCGCTGACCGCAAGGATGCCAAGGCCGGCTGCGAACCGGTGATGGCAAGGTCGACGCCCCATTCGTCCATGCGGAAATCGATCGAGCCGATCGAGCTGACGCCGTCGACGAAAAGCAGGGCGCCATGGCCGGCTGCGTCGAGGGCCTTGCGCACGCCGGCGACGTCTGACGTGACGCCGGTGGCCGTTTCGTTATGCGTGGCAAACACAGCCTTGATACGGCCCTGCTTGTCGTCGCCCAGCCGCCGCTGGTATTCCTCGACCGGAACCCCCTCGCCCCACTCGACGTCGATGCAGTCGACCTCGAGGCCGAGCCGCTGGGCCATGTCGACCCACAGATGCGACAACTGGCCGAAGCGCGACATCAGTACCCGGTCGCCGCGGTTCAGCGTGTTGGAGATGGCCGCTTCCCATGCGCCGGTGCCGGAGCCAGGATAGATGAAGACGGTGCCTGTATCGGTCCTGAATATCTTCTTCAGATCGGCAAACAGCGGCAGCGTCAGTTCCGGATAATCCGGCGCGCGCATGTCCTGCATCGAGACATTCATCGCCCGCCGAACGGCATCGGGAATGTTGGTCGGGCCTGGCACGAAAAGGTGCGTGGTTCCATTCTTCATGACGTGGTTCCTCCTGTTGGTTGGCGCGCGGCACGAGTGATCCTCGCGCCGTGCCCATTGCCGGCTGGCATGCACTGTTTCCCAAGGTCGCGTGGTCAGGCGAAGACGACGGTCTTGCGTCCGTTCAGCATGACGCGGCCTTCGAGATGCCGTTTGACGGCGCGGGCGAGCACGCGGCTCTCGATGTCGCGGCCGGTTGCGACAAAGTCCTCGGCACTCATGGAATGCGCGACGCGCTCGGTTTCCTGCTCGATGATCGGTCCTTCATCGAGATCGGCGGTGACGTAATGGGCCGTCGCCCCGATCAGCTTCACCCCATGCTCGAAGGCCTGGTGGTAGGGTCGCGCGCCCTTGAAGCTCGGCAGAAACGAATGGTGGATGTTGATCACCTTGCCGAACAGACGCTTGGCGAGATCGTCCGAGAACACCTGCATGTAGCGCGCCAGCACGACCAGATCCGAGCCGGTCGCCTCGACCACCGAGAGTACGCGTTCCTCTTGCTGGCGCTTCGTGTCCTTGCTGACCGGCAGCAGGTGGAAAGGCACGCCCGCCCAATCGGCCGTTTCCCGGCTATCGTCATGATTGGAGATGATCGCCGCCACCTCCGCATCAAGCCAGCCGACGCGGATCTGGTAAAGCAGGTGCAGCAGGGCGTGGTCGAACCTGGAGACCATGATGACCATCTTCGGCCGGCGCCGGCGCTCCAACAGGGTCGTCTCCATCGCGAAGCGTCCGACCACCGACCGCAAGCCATCCTCGATGGACGCCGGAGTGCCGAATGCAGTTGCGAAGGCGATGCGCATGAAGAAGCGGTTCGACGCCTGGTCCCAGTACTGGCTGCTCTCGGTTATGTTGGTACCGAGTTCCGCCAGCTGCGCAGTGACCGCAGCAACGATGCCAGGCCGGTCCTGGCACGAAAGCTGGAGCACGAAGGATTGCTGGACAGCAGCCCGGTTCATCGCAGATTGATCCGCGGTCGACGGGCTCCCTGATGTTCGCTGTACCAGGCAAGCGTCTTTTCCCAACCACCAAAGGGGAAGAAATGCAGATGCAGCGGTCCCTTGGGCTCGGGATAGCTGGATACAATTGCGTCGATGACATCGGCCGGATTGCGGTCGGATATGACATTGAAGATGCCGCTCGGCGAGCGCTTCAGCGCGGCAACCGACGCGCCGACCCCGCACATCATGGCGAACTTGATGAGCTTGGCCAGACTGGTGACGCCTGCGAGCCCAACATGGACGGGAAGCCCCGGAAACTCTTCGTGCAAACCTCGCGCCCAGGCGCCCATGGCAGCTCCGTCGAAGGCGAACTGCGAGACCACACGTGCATCGATGGAGCGGGCATCGCAGATCTCGAGCTTGCGCCAAAGCGCCTCCGCGAGCTCGGCATCGGCAATGCTCGGATGTCCCTCGGGATAGCCCGCGACGAAGGCCGTACGGATTGTCGAGTCGCGAAGAACGGGATGGGAAAGCAGTTGCGCCGATTCACTCATCGGCCCGGGGAAAAGTGCCGGATTGCCGCCGAGGAACAACGCCTCGGTGATGCCATTGCGGCTGTGCGCGCGGACGAGGTCGATGAAATCCTGTTCGGTCTTGAAATTGCGGGCGCCGAGATGCGGCACGGCGATGTAGCCCATCTCCCTGATGCGCAACGCCGCCTCCACCTGCATCGCCTCCGGCTTGCCCGTGAGATGTGTGAGGAACACGCGCGAGCCCAGCGGAAACTGCTCGATGTCAGGCGCGAAGCTACGCACCTGCTCCGGTGCGAGCTCGATGGACATGGCCTGCGCCACGCCCCGGACAGACGGCCTTGCGGCAACGGTTTCAGTCAGTTCGGTCATGGTCTGCCCTTGATTCCTTGCGGCAAGCCACGGGCGTTCGCCGCCACAGCGGGCGACGCCACGTGTTCCTGGCGCCGGGCGGATCAACCGCCCGGCGGTTCTTCGGGGAGGATGCGACGCTTGCCGCGTCAGCCGTTGGCGCGCTTCAGCGACAGGAACGGCAGTTCGATGACGCGTGCATTGACGTCGATCGTCTCGCCATCCTTGTTCCAGCGCAGTGTCAGCTGCGAACCGATCTCGGCTGCTTTGCCGCGCAGATGTCCGAAGCCGATCATCTTGCGGATCGACGGTGCCCAGGCGACGCTCGAGGCATGGCCCACTTCAGCCCCGTCGTGGCAGGCCGGCACCGGGTACCAGCGAACGCGCCGGAGATTGCCTGGCGCACCGCCTTCGAGGCCCTTGCCGCCGGCCGCCCGCGACCAGTCAATGTCGAGGCCGACGAGCTTCCGGTGATCGCCTGCATCCGACATGCGCTGCAGTGCGGCCTTGCCGACGAAGTCGCTCTTGCGCAGATCGATCAGGCGGCCAAGGCCAAGATCGTAAGGCGATGCGCGGAATTTGCCGGCGGCCTGGATGCCGGCGCCGCCGTGATCGGGTCCGGCGCTGGTGTAGTCGTAGCCGACGATCAGCAGCCCTGCCTCGAGCCGCGCCAGATCGAGTGCCCAGGCACCAGCAGGCAGAATGCCGAACGGCTCGCCCGCTTCCTGCACCGCATCCCACACAGCCGCGCCATCGGCGGCCTTGACCCAGAGCTCATAGCCGTGTTCGCCGGTGAAGCCCTGGCGCAGGATCTCGACCTGCCGGCCGGCAATGGCGACGAAACCGAGCCGCGAGAACGGCAGTTCGTCGAATGCATTTCCGGTCACAGCCCGCAGAACTTCCCGCGAGCGCGGTCCCTGCAAGGTGAGGATGCCATAATCATCGGTGATATCGGTCACCACGACATCCAGGCCCTCGGCATGGCTCTTCCACCAGGTGAAGCCGGGATCGGCCGAAACGCGGAAGGTGGTTTCGTCCATGCGGAAAACGAGGCCATCGCCGACGACATGGCCGTTCTCGTCGCACCATGGCGCGTAGTAGATCTGGCCGACCTTGAGCTTGGTGATGTCGCGCGGGATCAGGCCGTCCATCAGCCTTTCCGCATCAGGCCCGGCGATGACGTATTTCGACAAAGGCGACATGTCGCCCATGGCGACCTTGGTGCGGATCGCCGCCAGTTCCTCGACCATGTCGGAATAGGCATCGACGACCATGTTCCTGTCCCAGCGCATCCACAAGGCGTTCTGGTTCAGCGGCGCCGTGCGCTCGACGAACGGTGTGCCGCGGAATGCGACCCGGGCATCGGCTGCGGCGGTCAGGCCGGTGATGAATTTGACGTCGTCCATAGAAGTCTTTCCTCCACGCGCCCCACGAGCGGGGCAGCAATTGCCGATGCTGGTACGCACCGGTTTCCCCGACGCGATCAAATTCACCTTGGCCGTCGAAGAATTGGCGCAGGCACATGCCCGGCACTGTTCCATCGCTGCTTTGGCGAAGCCCTTTCAACGGGCCATTTCAACCGCGTCTATTGCTGTCGAGATTTTCACGGGGGAACAAAATTCGGAATGCCCGGAGTTGTCGGAGGGATACCTGAGGTTCAAGTGATGGCAACGAGGGCCCATATCTCCGGGCCTAACTTCCGCAGTCAAAGTCTCACAAAGTTGCCGCTGCCTCGCCCGTGCGGATGATGCGCGCGTCAAGTTCTTGCAGGCGCCGGGCTGGCCCGGCATTGCTCGGCTGGAGGCCATGGCCTCGACAAGCATCTCCCGCGCGGTCGCCAACTCGCCATCGCGTATGTGTCGATTGGCCCGGTGGTAGAGAAAGTTGACCCGCTGCACCGGCGAGAACTCCTTGGCGAACCGCTCGCGCAGTCGGTCGGCCCAGGCGGGATGACGCGCAATCGCGGTGAACACGATCTGATAGGGCCGCATCGCAGAGCCTATCCGGGCCACGCGAACGAGCGAGCGCACGTCGTCTGCCCGGCAGGCTTCGACAAGAGCCAGCCCGCGCGATGTTACGGCAAAGGCCCGGACAGTGCCGTGACCGGTCAAATGCACCGCGACAAGCCACGTCCCCTCTTGCATCGCCGCGATCTGATTCGCGGCTCACGATCGACGGCATGGATCGGATCATGGAAGACATGGGCGCGGCCGGCCGCGTGCTCGGGCGCCATGTCCATGTCTTGATGAAGGGAGGGCTCGAAGTGGCGCGTGAAGCGGCCGTAGAAGGGGACCGTCCCGGGATCGATGGAGATCTGCGGACAGAACGCGATCGCGACGTCGGTATCAAGGAGCCGGCGATAGCGCAGCGCCGCGTAGCTACCCTGGGAGTGGCCGTAGAGGATGCGTTCAGTTGCCTGCGACAGGATAGACGCTGCCGCGACGCTGGCCTTCGCCATGCTCGCTGCCGGAAAGCAGTTGGGGCGGCGGCTGATGTAACCGAGGGCGGTGATGTCCGCCTTTCACAGCAGGCTGGACTTGCCGCGTCTTCGGTAACAATTCCCTTTGGCGGAGACTCTTGCACTCGGGCAAGCGTTGCTAGGCGATCTACTCACTAACCGACAGCCACTCCAGGTCCTCGTCGCTCGGCTCCCGCCTTGGATGTCCGCGCGTGCTCGATGCAACAAAAGCCCAGCCCAATGCCTGTCAAAGCTATACGCCGCAGCCGAATTGGATAGATTGGTCCGATGCGTCGTCAGGCGGAGCCGATCCGATGAGAGCCGTCGATACAGCAGAAGTCGTCTTCCTGGTCGACAACGTGACCGACAGTCTCTCCTCGAACCCTGGTTTCGTCGAGACCGAGTTCGCCCGCCATCGCCGCCGTGGCATGCCATGGCTGTCCGGGAAATGCCTGTGCTGCGCTGCCCACGGGCTTTCCTGTTTGATTACCATCCGGACCGGCCCCGCCAGCAGTACGCTCCTGTTCGACACCGGCCCAGAGGAATGGGTGTTCGAGCGCAACGTGGTCAGGATGGGCGTCGATCTGGGGGATGTTGCAGCGGTGGTGCTGTCGCATGGTCATTGGGATCATGGAGGTGCCATGCCGCGCGCCCTCCAGATGATCACAACGAGCAACGGCGGGCAGCTGGTTCCTACCTACATGCATCCCGATATGTTCGCCTTGCGCGCGACCAAATCCGCCGACGGGCAGGTTCGACCGATGGAGTTGGTGCCGAGTGTGGATGTTCTGTCGGGAAACGGCGCCAATGTCATCGTCACTCGGGACGAGCAATTGCTTTTTGACGATACGTTCTATGTGAGCGCTGAAATTCCTCGCGCCACCCGGTTCGAACGCGGGTTCCCCGGCCAATATCGTCAAACGGTAGCAGGCGACTGGGAACTGGACGAGGTCATGCAAGACGAGCGTTTCGTAGCCATCAATGTGGATGGCAAGGGGCAAGTCGTCTTCACCGCTTGCTCACACGCCGGCCTGATCAACGTGCTGACGCATGCGCGGGCCCGATTTCCGGATATCCCGCTTTATGGCGTATTTGGCGGCTTTCACCTCTCCGGAATCACCGAGCCGATCATCCAGGAGACGGTCGAAGCGCTGTCGGAGTTTGACCTGCAATTGATATCGCCCGGGCACTGCACGGGTTGGCGCGCCGTCAGCGCCTTGGCGGCCGCCTTTGGTGAAAAGGTTGTTCCATCAGCCGTGGGCAACACGTTTACGCTTTGATTCTCCTGTTGGGCAAAGTCAGCAACCCGTCGTCGCTCCGCGCTTACGGGTGTCGGATTCCCCATGAGCACACTAAGCCCTCAGCCAATCCGGATGGCCGGGCGCCGTTGAGGGCTTGTCGCAGACTCCAGGCTGTGTCTTGGAACCCCATTCCTCGAAGGCAAGGCAAGCAGGGACTAATGCGAACAGTTTCCGAAACAAAGACCGCCGCCACACGCCGGGCGGCGGCTAGAACATCGAGCCGGCTCACGACCAGTCGAAGAGTGACCTGCCTCTAATTGACAGGCATTACGAGAGGCGTGGGAGCCGGCTCCACAGTAACTTCTGGTTCGAGCACCGGTGTTGCGTCCGCCGTCTCTGTCGGCAGGGTGGCCTTTATCTCGTCGATCTTGCCGTAGGCATCACCTACGCCAAGCACATCCTTGGCCCAATCCATAACCTCGTCATTCAAATAGTCATCGCCATATTGGGCAACGCGATTGGGATTGGCAGCTGCGAGCAGCGCCTCTCTAAGGTCATCTTCGCTGGTGCCTTCGGCTGCCGCCTCGGCCGCCGTCTGGGCGTCTGCAAGTTCCTCTTCTGCCTTGGCCAAATCATCCGCGGCCGCAAGTGCATCAGACAGCGCTTCCTTCTCGGCCTCAAATGCGGCCAGTTCGACCGGATCGACCGGTGGCTCCAGGGCATTCAGCGCGTCGAGGCGTGACTGAAGTGCGTCTGCTGTAGGGTCTGCGATCGGCGCGCTGCCATCAAAAGGCACGATGGCAGCCGCAGCCGCGTCCAATGCAGTCTGCAACTGGGCTGCCTTTTCGGCTGCCGCGGCAGCAGCTTCAACCGCCAGTTCGGCCTTGGCCGAATTCAGCACATACTCCCTGACAAGCGCCATACGCGGAGACTGCGAGTTCAGATAGGCATGATAGTTGCGATTGAGCGAGTTGAGACCCGCCAGACGCGCATTGAGGTTCTTTTCCTTGACAGGCTTTGCCCCTGGCACCTCCACGGAGGCCGGCAGAACGTTGGCCAGGGCCTTGGGATTCTGCTTGGCCTTGGCGGTTTTCGGCGCCGCGTGCTTGTTGCTCGCAGCCGCCGACTTCTTCGTCTGTCCGCCGCCGAAGATCGACTTCATCAACCCGCCAACAGAGGCCGTCTGGACACCCCCGCTCGATTTGGTCTTGCCGGCGGCCGAAGCAGACTTGCCGTTGGACGAGCCGTTGCTCTTGCCGCCACTATTACCCCGATCGCCGCCACCACCATTGCCGCCACCACCACCGTTGCCACCGCCATTTTCGCTCTTGGCGAAAGCTGAAGTCTGGGCAATACCGCCGACTGACCCGATGTCGAGCTTGATTGGCAATGCGCTGATGGCGAGCGCGGATGCCGCGCTGACAAGAAGCTTCCTGCTATTGGTCACCGGATTTTCTCCCTCTCTCGGTGCTGAATTCGAATCAAGCCCGACGCCACATTAGAATCCCGAGATATGCGTGCCAGCCAACTAGTGTTGCAGCGTGAAATGTCCCGGTGGCGCGCCATCAGCGCACCAGCCTGATGATGCGGCCTGCATATATTTTCTTGCCACCGAGCTCGGCTTCGCAGCTCGACGTGACCGATGAATTGCCGGTCATCTCAACGGTGTTGCCAACAATACGAATACACTGGCCCGAGCCCGACATGTCGGAATTGCCGGCATAAAAGACATGCGCGCCCGGTGCGTAGATGAACCCGGTCACATTCGAACCCGATCCACCATTGATCACCACGGCATTGGCGTTGGTCCGCTCCTGGTAGATGGTGATGCCTGCGTAGGATCCTTGAGATGGCGGCGACAGATTGATGATCTCGTTGGCGTTCGAGGTGAATTCCGCGCCTTCCATCAGGAAAATCGTCACGCCGCTGCCGGTGAGCGAACCGTTGCCGCCGAGCTTTATCTGCCCGCCCCTTAGAATGTAGATTCCCGGATCGAGTGTTACGTCGCCTGAGATTATCTTATTGCAGAACGTACCAGGCGAGAGTGTCTTGGTCTTGCCGCCAGGCACTGACTTGCAGGCCGTATAGGACGGCGGAACGACGTTCGCGAGCGGGTCGAGCGACGCGTACTGGTTCTCGCGCGGAATGCCACATTCGAGGTCGGTGTTGTAGCCGGTGAGCCCATTTGTACCGCCGACGGTGGTCACGCACTCGGCTGCTACCTGCGCCGATCCGCCTCTTGATACCGAGTCGCTGGCACTGGAGTTCGAGGCGATAACGCAACCGTCAAGCACCACCTGGGTCGAGCCCTGAAGCTTGACTGCGGCCGATGCGGTCGGATCAAGTGCCAGCACACAAGCTGGCTGTCCCGGCGCCACCTCGACCACAGCGCGCCTAGCGGTTCGCCATTCGATGTTCCCGACCATGCCCGGCTGCTCGATCGTCGAGGTGACCTCAATGTGGCTGATATCGCCCGAGGTTGTCGCAGACGCATCGAAATCGGTGACCTGGTCGTTGTAGACGAGCTCGCTGGCGTCATTGCGGGCCCGAGCGAGATTCGAATCGAAGAAGTCTCGACCGAGGCTCGTCAGGTCGTCGCCAGACATGCCTGAGTAGTATTTGGTTGCAATCGCGAGCGCAGAGACATCCAGCGAGTTCTGCAGTTTGTCCGCCTTATTGTTTATGCTGACGAAGTCGACCACGCCGGCTACGCCGGTCATGATCGGCACCATGGCAATGGCTGTAATGACCGCGAAATTGCCGTGCTCCGACCGGAAAAAATTCCGCATGGCCTGACCCCGCCAGAAGTTGCGGGCATATTAGGACACACTGACATTTCAGGATTTGTTGCCGGAACCGTTAAAATGCCGACTACATGTTGAACAATCGGCACACCCTTGGCAGGCGATGCCCCGCTCAGGCGTTAAGGCTGGGCTTGTCGTCGCTGTCGTCGGACATATCGGTAAATTCGACGCGGTTGCGACCGCGGGCCTTAGCTTCGGTAAGACGACCGTCGGCCTTGCGGAACATCTCGTCAAATTCGAACTGATCGTCGAAGAGGACCGCTCCAACACTGACTGTCAGCGGGCAGTTACGGCCACCCGGCTCGAGCACGGTATCGGAGATTGAGCCACGGATACGTTCGGCAACGCGTTCAGCATTTTCCTTGCTGGCGCCGGGCAGGAAGACGCCGAACTCCTCGCCGCCTATGCGGCCGACGAGATCGCCGCCACGCACGGACGACTTGATGGCGCCGGCAACGATCTTGAGCACTTCGTCGCCCCAGGCATGGCCGAACCTGGCATTGATCGCCCTGAAGTCGTCAATATCGACAACCAGCAAGGCACCCTGCCGGCTGGAGGGCGAGTTGCGGAAGGCGTCGATCAGGCTCGCGAACACGCTGCCATTCAGGCACGAGGTCAACGCGTCGACTGATGACAGGCGGCTGACTTCGGATTTCAATGCGCCGAACTTGCGTCGTTCGTTGGCAATGATTGTAAGAAGTGGTGCTGCGACAAGGCCAGCAACGACACCGGCACCGATCACGCCGCGCCAGAATATGCTGTCAGCCTGCCCCTGAAAGAGGAGTGCGGCAGCCCCCGCCGCGACTGCGACGCAAGCAGCCGTTCCAAGCCCAGCATAACGCACCACCGGCGCCGAGCTGCCAACCGTATTCCCTGAACCAGTGTTGTCCACGCCAGATCCCTCCGCTCCCATGGTCGAATCGATCTACCTGTGGAGAATGAAACATTCCTTGTGCGATTTCGAACAGTTTGACGAAATCAGACGAAAGTCACCGCATTCCGCATGATAGCAGCCTCGATCGTCAGTTTGAATGGCCTGCCAGCCCGTCAATCAGGCGGCCCGAACACACCCATTTTTGCCTTGCGCGCCACGGCCTCGGCCTTCTCATACCCGCCGCCTGGACGCGCATAGGCCCAACCATTGGCAACCAGCCAGGCGCCGACATCCTGCTTGCCAAGCCGGCATGCGGCCGCAACCGGCAGTCTTTCGGCTGGCGGAAACACCTGACAGAGCGGCGCACGGCCACGCAACCAGTAACGGAAGGCGAGTCGGGCACGTTCGCCACAGCGCCATGACACACCCTCGAACTCGCAGGACCGATCCGCCCCGATCGGCTCAGTGCCGGCGACGAGGATGGTATAGCCCATCGCCTCGAACGAAGCGGATGAGGTCACGACCGGGCGATACAGCACCGTGCCCTCCCAATCGTCCGGCTTGACCGGTTTCGGAGGTCCGGCAAGCCCGAGCTCGCCGAGCGGCGGCCTTGCCTCGATACGTTCCAGCCCAAGCCCTGAAATCTCAGGCGGCGCAACAATATCGGGCGCGATCGCGCGCGAACTGGCAGGCTCCGTCGGGCCGGCTGTCTGCCCCGATCCAAGAATCTGGACTGGTTGGGGTTCAGCGTCAGCCAGCCTAGCGTCGCTGAAAACAGGCTGCCGTGGCAGGTTTGGAACGGACGCGACCACGAACGCAACGACGCAGATGGCTGCAGCAGCTCCGATCTTTGTCAGCACGGAACGCGTCGGCTTCATGCGTCGCACCACACCCCGCGCCAGATGAGCGGCGTTTTGACCAAATTGCCGAGCTCCTGTTTCGAAACAAGAAGGCCATGAATCTCGGCAGAGCGCCAGTCGCCAATGCAGCAAGTGAAAAACTTCGATAAAATTTGATCTAAAATATCTCTTCAAGATTATAGGACAATTATCCCAGTTCCTTTCCGATAATTTGATACGCCGTTGCTATCGTTCATCAAAATAGGTGAGCGTGATGAAAGCAACGACAGCCATTCTTGCAAGATACCTGACCAAGAGCTTTGCTGCGGCGGCATTCCTTGCCAGCGCCGTGCAATGCGCCACTGCCAGTCAGGATCGCAATGCGGAAGCACCCGTCTCAATTGAGATGCGCATGCCACAGCTTCTTGGCGGCCTGATGCTGGCGGAACCTCTGGCAGCCGCTTCGATCAAGCCCTTCCAGTTCGGACCGGACTTCGACGGCTACGGGCTCGTTGCGCGAACCGCAGTTGATACTGTGGAAACGCCCGCTGGCGTAGACCCGATGAAGACAGCAGCCATCATCCCGGGTGTTTTCGGTTCCGTCGCAATTCCGATGCGCAACTTCCCGGTGGCAGGCCGGTGGGCAAAGGTCTATCGCGGTATTAGCGGCTGCAACGAAACCTCATGCGGCAAGAATGGCGCCGCACTGTTCGGACTTGCCGCGGACAGCCGCGACAGGAAATTTCTCGACAAGCTTGCCGTCGTGAACCGCGCCGTCAACACGATGATCGCCTATCGCAAGGACCAAGGCGTTTATGGCAACCTCGATTACTGGGCGAAGCCGGCTGAAATACTGTCGCGCGGTGCCGGCGATTGTGAAGATTTTGCCATTCTCAAGATGTCGGCGCTGATCAAGGCAGGGGTTCCGGCGCAGAGCATGTCGCTCGTGGTGCTCCAGGATGCAAGCCGTGGCGTCTTCCATGCTGTGCTATCGGTTGCCACCCAGAGTGGAACCTTCATCCTCGACAATCTGAGCAACCAGGTCCTGCGTGACGAGGCGCTGAAAAGCTATGTTCCACTCTATTCGTTCAGCACCGACCGCGCCTGGATCCATGGCGCCCGGCCTGGATCGGGCCAAATCGCTTCCGCAGGCAACAATTTTGCTGCAATAGCGCCTGGCGAAGGCCCGTTGGCGCAGTAGAATGACGCGGAGTGGGAAATCAACGCCCGATTCGACTGGCGGCCTGTGCCCGACAATTTTCAGTGGCCTGAACGCTAGGCAATCGGGATCGGTGTACGGGTTCGCAACTTCAGCGTTTACCCCGACATCACCACTTTAGCGCCACGAGATGTAGCATTTTTGCATCAGCGCATGGGCCAAATGGCGCAAAACCGGTGAAAACTACGATAGAGTAATCAAAACGCTGTCGATTTTAGTTCACTGCTGGATAATTACGTCTAGTTGGGTACGATCGGGATCCTGAACGCTTCGGCGCCGGGATGGGAGTGGGAGATACTTTATGCCGAAGCGTCTTGGACAACTGGCGGCACAGCTGACCGTCATGCTTGCTGCGACCATGCTGTCTGGCACTGGGGCCAATGCGCTGTCGCTGCAGGAAGCAATGGCAGTCGCCGTCGAATCCAACCCGGAAATCGGCCAGGCGATCGAAAATCGCGAAGCGATCGAATTCGAGCTCAGGCAGGCAAAGGGGCTCTATCTTCCAAGCGTCGACCTCGAGGCATCGACCGGCGTGCGCCGCCTCGACAACCCGTCGCGGCGACTGAGCGGAGTCGAAGACGACGAGCTCTACCCGTCGGAAGCCGGTGTTGTCGTCACCCAAAAGCTTTTCGACAATGGCGCCCGTCGCGCAGAACTGACCCGCCAGGCATCACGCGTCGATGGCGCGTCCTTCCGCGTTCTCGAACGCTCCGAGTTCATCGGACTGTCGGTCGTCCAGGATTACCTTGAGTACCTTCTGCAGGCGCAGATCGTCGGCGACGCCAAGCGCAACCTCGGCTTCCATCAGTCGATCCTCGGCGACATTCGCGAAGGCATCCAGGGCGGCGCACTGACCGACGCAGACCGCCAGCAGGCCGAGGAGCGGCTCTATGCCGCCAAGGCACGCGTACAAGAAGCCTCGGAAGAGCTGGAAGCGGCGAAGATCAGGTTCTTCAAGACAGTCGGCAAGCCGCTGACCAACCCATCCAAGCCGGGTTCGGTTGCCAAGGCCCTGCCTCGCTCGCTCGATGATGCGCTCGGGCTTGCGCGCCGCAATAACCCGCGCGTCCACATGGCCTCCAGCGATATCGACGCGGCGGCTTCGCTCGTCGACGCAGCCCGCGCCAAATACGGTCCCGAGGTTGTCGCCGAAGGGCGTGCCCGAATTGGCAACGACATTGACGGCGCCGAGGACGAGACCAACGACCTGCAGGCTCGGCTGGTTCTGCGCTGGAACCTCTATCGCGGCGGCATCGACAAGGCCAATGAGCAGGAACAGATCCGGCGCGTCAGCGAACAGCGGCTCGCCCTGCACCAAGTGCAGCGCGAG
>Ga0209902_101052_pt1 | contig 17125 bp, 11 predicted proteins | sample FECB27metaG_FD_188304 | JGI IMG/M metagenome (GOLD analysis project Ga0209902, IMG submission 188304) | Cyanobacterial communities from the Joint Genome Institute, California, USA - FECB-27 (SPAdes) (version 2) | ecosystem: Environmental > Aquatic > Thermal springs > Hot (42-90C) > Microbial mats...
GCGCCTCGAAGCCGGCCACGCCGAGGCTGTCGGCCACCAGCGTGCCGGCGCCGCCGGTCGAGGTGAGGATGGCCACGCGGCGCCCGCCGAGGCGGCGGCCGGTGGCCAGCGCAGCCGGCAGGTCGAGCAGGTCGGAGAAGTCGCGCGCGCGGATCGCACCCACCTCGCGGAACAGCGCGTCGTACATGCGGTCGGCGCCAGCCAGCGCGCCGGTGTGCGAGGCCGCGGCCTGCGCGCCCGATTCGGAGCGGCCGATCTTGAACACCACCAGCGGCTTGCCCGCGCGCCGGGCCTTGGCGGCGGCGGCGCGGAACTTCGCGACGTCGCGCACGCCCTCCATGTAGAGCGCGATCACGCGCGTGGCTTCGTCGTCGGCGAGGTGGTCGACGAAATCGGCGAGATCGAGGTCCGCCTCGTTGCTGGTCGAGACCAGCTTCGAGAAGCCGATGCCGCGCGCCGCGCCGCGCGAGAGCAGCGAACCCAGGATGCCGCCGCTCTGCGACACCACGGCGATGCCGCCGGCCACGAGGTCGTCGGCCTCGAGCGCGCCGCTGGCCGACAGCGTGATGCGGTCGGTGAGGTTCACCAGCCCGATGGTGTTGGGCCCGAGCAGTCGCATGCCGCCGGCCGCCTCGAGCAGCTCGCGCTGGCGCTGCTGCCCCTGCGCACCGGTCTCGGCATAGCCGCTCGCGAGCACGATCGCCGCGGCGCAGCCGCGCGCCGCGAGTTCCCGCACCGCGGCCTGCGCGCGCTCGGCGCCCAGCAGCACGATCGCGACGTCGGGCGCCTCGGGCAGCGCGCCGATGTCGGGGTAGCAGCGCAGGCCCGCGATGGCCTCGGCCTTCGGGTTCACCGGATGGATCGCGCCCGCGAAGCCATGCTTCTGCAGATAGGCGACGGGCCGGCCCGAGGTCTTCGCGAGATCGGCCGAGGCGCCGATCACCGCCACGCTGCGCGGACGGATCAGGCGGGAGATCGCATCGCTCATCGCGCGCCCTCCTTGGCCGCCGACTTCGCGAGGAAGGCCTCGACCGACGCGCGGTGCTCGTTCGAGGTGTAGCAGATCGCCTGCGCCTGGCTGCCGAGGCCGAAGACCTGTTCGGCCTGCAGCTCGAAGCTCTGGTTCAGGATGCCCTTGGCCAGCGCGACCGCGGTGCGCGAGCCCGCGCCGAGTTCGCGCGCCCAGCCCGTCGCGTCGGCCAGCAGCGCCTCGGGCGTGCTCAGGCGGTCGGCGATGCCGAGCTCGATCGCCTCGTTGGCGCGCACGGTGCGGCCGGTGAAGATCAGTGCCTTGGCGCGCGCCAGGCCCACACGGCGCGGCAGGAAGTACATGCCGCCGCCATCGGGAATCAGCCCGCGCAGCACGTAGTTCCAGGCAAAGCTGGCATGCGGCTCGGAGGCGATCACGAAGTCGCAGGCCATCGCGAGGTCGGTGCCCAGGCCGGTCGAGGCGCCGTTCACCGCGGCGATGGTGGGCTTGGGCAGGTCGTGCAGCGCGCTCAGTGCGTGATGGGTGCGCTGCTGGCGCGCCCAACCGTTGTAGGCGATATCGCCGGCCGGTGCCTGCATGCGCTGCTGCATCGCGCGGATGTCGCCGCCCGCGCAGAAGGCCTTGCCCGCGCCGGTGAGCACCAGCGCGCGCACGCTGTCGTCGCGGTTCACGCGCTCGAGCGCGGCCATGAGTTCGCCGCGCATGGCGTCGTCGACGGCGTTGCGCACCTCGGGTCGGTCGAGCGTGAGGATGGCGACGCCGTCCTCGGTGCGAAGCTGGATGGAAGAGGTGGGAGTGGTCATGTCGGCAAGGGGATGAAAAATGGAAGAGGGCTCGCTCAGTCGAGCTGGATGTGCGCCTCGCGCACCAACTGGCCCCACCGGGCCTGCTCCGCGGCGACGTAGCGCGTCAGTTCCTCGGGCGGCGAGGCGATCACCACGATGCCCTCGTCGGCGATGCGCTTGCTGAAGGTCCCGCTGTGCGCCGCCTTGCGGATCGCGGCGTTGAGCCGCGTCACCACCTCGGTGGGCGTGCCGGCCGGCGCATAGAGCCCGTACCAGCTCTCGGCCACGTAGCCGGGCACGCCGCTCTCGGCCACCGTGGGCACCGAGGGCATGGCCGGCGAGCGCTGCGGCGAGGTCACGGCCAGCGCGCGCAGCTTGCCGCTCGCGATGTAGGGCGCCACGCTCGCGGCGGTGGTGAACATCAGGTCGATCTGGCCGCCGAGCAGGTCGGTCAGCGCAGGCGCCGAGCCGCGGTACGGCACGTGCGTGAGGTCGACCTGCGCGAGTCGCTTGAAGAGCTCGCCTGCGAGGTGCGCCGAGGTGCCGTTGCCGAACGAGCCGTAGCTGAGCTTGCCGGGATGCGCCTTCGCGAACGCGAGCAGGTCGGCCACCGAGCGGAAGTCGCGGTCGCTGCGCACCACCAGCACGTTGGGCGAGCGGCCGACCAGGCTCAATGGTGCGAAGGCCTTGGCCTGGTCGTAGGGCAGCTTGGGCTGCAGGCTGGGGTTGACCGCGTGCGCGAAGGTCGCCATCAGCAGCGTGTAGCCGTCGGGGGCGCTCTTGGCGACGTAGTCGCTGCCGATGATCGTGCCGGCGCCGGGCTTGTTCTCGACGATCACCGACTGCTTCAGTTCGGCGCCGATGCCTGCGCCGAGCACGCGCGCGATCACGTCGGTGCCGCCGCCGGCCGCGAACGGCACGACGAGGCGGATCGGTTGCTTCGTGGGGAAGGCCTGCGCGGCCGCGCCGCCCATCGCCAAGGCGAGGGCCAGGCCGGTTGCCAGGCTCATGAGCACGCGCCGCGCGCGCCCGTCGATTCGAAATTGCATGCTGTCTCCTTCTCGGTGCGAACGGAAAAAGCTCGCCGCGCCATGGGGGAAAAGCATAGGCACGAGGGCCTGCGCATACACTCCCCCAATTCCAAGCAATGGAATCGAAACCCAGGCCTGCATGGAGCCCGCATGAGCCGCATGACCCCCTCGCTCGAGCAGAAGCCCGGCATCTCGCCGGCCAACCGTTCGCTGGAACGCGGCGTGGAAATCCTGCGTGCCTTCCGTCCGGGCTCCGAGCTGCTGGGCAATGCCGAGCTCGCCGACCGCACCGGCCTGTCGCGTTCCACCGTGAGCCGCCTCACGCAGACGCTGGTGGGCGCGGGCATGCTGCAGGTCGATGCGGGCCAGCGCGCCTATCGGCTCGCGCCCGCGGTGCTGAGCCTCGCGCATGCGATGCGCTCGGGCTCCAGCGTGCTGTCGCTGGCGGCACCGAAGATGCGCGCGCTGGCCGAGTCGCGCCGCATCAACGTCGGCCTGGCCGCGCCCGACCGCGACGAGATGGTCTATCTCGAGTCGATCCGCTACAACCGGCGCGTGTCGCTGCGCAACGTGGTCTCGGGCCAGCGCGTGCCGATGGAGCTCACCTCGCTCGGGCGCGCCTGGCTGGCCACGGCCGGCGAACCGCGGCGCAAGGCGCTCTATGCGCTGTTCAAGCAGCGCCGGCGCGAGCAGTGGCCTGCCCTGCGCGAGGAGATCGAGGCCGCCATCGCCAACGTGAACGCGCGCGGCTTCTGCGCCGCCGCCTGGCAGCCCGAGGTGGTGGCGCTCGCCGCGCCGATCCGCCTGCCCGCCGCGCAGCCCGACGAAGCGCCGGGCGCCTCGGGCTACGTGCTCAACCTCAGCGTCTCCAGCAGCGAATCGCTCGCGAGCGTGGTGCGCGAACTCTCGCCGGCGCTGCTCGCGCTGGTGGCCGACGTGGAACGCGCGCTCGCGCGCGGCTTTGCATGAACCCCGAAGGAAGCATCGAATGACCGACACCCTGCGCCAGCTCTATCCCCCGATCGAACCCTACGAGAGCGGCATGCTCGACGTGGGCGACGGCCACCGCATCCGCTACGAGCGCGTGGGCACGCCCGGCGCCAAGCCCGCCGTGTTCCTGCACGGCGGCCCCGGCGGCGGCATCTCACCCGAGCACCGGCGGCTGTTCGATCCCGCGCGCTACGACCTGCTGTTGTTCGACCAGCGCGGCTGCGGCCTCTCGGAACCACATGCGGGCCTCGAGGCCAACACCACCTGGCACCTGGTGGCCGACATCGAGCGCCTGCGCGCGCTGGTGGGCGCCGAGCGCTGGCTGGTGTTCGGCGGCTCGTGGGGTTCGACCCTCGCGCTGGCCTATGCCCAGAAGCACCCCGAGCACGTGAGCGAGCTCGTGCTGCGCGGCATCTACACCGTCACGCGTGCCGAGCTCGACTGGTACTACCAGTTCGGCGTGTCGGAGATGTTCCCCGACCGATGGGAGCAGTTCCAGGCCCCGATCCCCGAGGCCGAGCGCGGCGACATGATCGCGGCTTACCGCAAGCGGCTGACCAGCGACGACCCGGTGGCGCAGATCGAGGCCGCGCGCGCCTGGAGCGTCTGGGAAGGCCAGACCATCACGCTGCTGCCGAGCCCCGCGCTCGCGGCCTCGCATGCCGACGACCATTTCGCGTTGGCCTTCGCGCGGCTGGAGAACCACTACTTCGTGCACGACGCCTGGCTCGAGGACGGCCAGCTGCTGCGCGACGCGCACCGGCTGCATGGCATCCCGGGCGTGATCGTGCATGGCCGCTACGACATGCCCTGCCCCGCGCGCTACGCCTGGGCCCTGCACAAGGCCTGGCCCGAGGCGGAGTTCCACCTGATCGAGGGAGCGGGGCATGCATATTCGGAGCCCGGGATCCTCGATCGCTTGCTGCGGGCGACGGATGGGTTTGCCGGTCGTTGAGATGATCCCAACGGTACGAAGGCCTTGGCGTGAAATGGGCAGAATCCTTCATCTCCCATCTCGAGGATGCATCCATGGCCATCCCAGACCGTGACGTGATTCCGCTGTCGCAAGCCAAGGCGAACCTGTCCAGGCTGGCCGACGAAGTCAAGGCCGGCGCCGAGAAGATTTTCACCAGGAATGGCGAGCGCTACGTTGCCCTCATCGACGCGCAGCGGCTCGACCACTATCACCGGCTGGAGCATGAGCGCATCCATCTGCTGTTGATCGAAGACGCCAGCCAAGGTCTGGCCGATATCGCAGCTTGCCAGGTCAAGGATGCTCGCGACGTTCTATCGTCCCTCCAACGTCGCCGACGTCAGGCAAGACCTTGACGCCATTGAAGCTGCGCTCACGCCTTCCACTCAATCCTGCCCCTCCGCCCCCGCCGCCTTCACGATCCGCCCCCACTTCTGGTGCTCCGCCGCGATGAATCGCTTGTACTCGGCCGGCCCCAGGTACTGCGGATCGGCCCCCACCTCGGCCAGCGCGGCCTTGATGTCGGGGGCCTGCCAGGCCTTCTCGAGCGCGGCCGAGAGGCGGTCGATCGCGGGCCTGGGCACGCCCGCGGGCGCGGCCACGCCGAACCAGATCGAGACGTCGTAGCCCGGCACGCCGGCCTCGGCGATCGAGGGCACGCCGGGAAAGGCGGGCGACTTGCGCGGGCTGGTCACGGCCAGCGCGCGGATCTTGCCGGCCTTGACGTAGGGCGCATGGGTCGAGGCGGTGTCGAACATCATGTCGACGCGGCCCGCGAGGAAATCCGACAGCGCGGGCGCGGAGCCCTTGTAGGGCACGTGCAGCATCCGGGTGCCGGTCATGCTCTCGAACAGCGCCCCCGACAGGTGGCTCGAGGCGCCGATGCCGGCCGAGGCGTAGGTCAGCTTGCCGGGGTTGGCCCTGGCCAGCGCGATCAGTTCGGCCACCGTGTTCGCCTTCACCGAGGGATGCACCACCAGCACGTTCGAGGCCGAGGCCACGTTGCCGATGGGCTCGAAGTCGGTCAGCGGGTTGTACTTGAGCTTGCGGTAGATGAAGGGGTTGATCGCCATCGTGCCGGTGGTGGTGAAGAACAGCGTGTAGCCGTCCTTCGGCGCGGCCAGCGCCACCTCGGCCGCGATCGCGCCGCCGGCGCCGCCGCGGTTGTCGACCACCACGGGCTGGCCCAGCTCCTTCGAGAGCCGGGTCGCGGTGAAGCGCGCCATCGCGTCGGTGGCGCCGCCCGCGGGAAAGGGCACGACCAGCGTGATGGGCTTGTCGGGGAAGGCCGCGGCCGCGGAGGCGGCGAGGCCCAGCGCGAGCAGGCCGCCGAGGGCGGCGCGCCGCGAGAGCAGGGAAAGGAAGGAAGCGGTCATGGCTGTCTCCTGCCGCTGGTGCGGCATGCGTTGTGATGAGTCGGAAGAAGAAGGGAAGGACTTCAGTCGTGCGCGGCGTCGCGCGGCGGCGCGGCCGACACGAGCTCGTAGAGCGCCGGGTAATAGCGGTCGCCCCAGCCCGCGTCGATCGTGCGCCGCAGCGTCGACGCCGTCTCGCGCGCCATCGCGGCCTCGAGCCCCACGGCCTGCGCGAGTTCGAGCGCGAGGCTCACGTCCTTGAGCGCATAGCGCGTCGCGAAGCGGCCCTCGGGGTAATGGCGCGGCAGCAGCGCCTCGCGGCCCTGCACGCGCGCGGCGCGGCTGTCGGCCGAGCCCAGTTCGATGGCATCGAGCAGCACCGCGCCGTCCACGCCATGCGCGCGCGCCACGGCCATCGCCTCGGCCAGGGCCTGCACGGCCTCGAACAGCACGGTGTTGTGCAGGATCTTCACTACCTGGCCCGCGCCGGTGCCGCCGCAGTGCGTGATGTCGCTGCCCATGCAGCGGAAGTGAGGCATCAGCGCGCTCACGTCCTCGGCCGTGCCGCCGGCCATGATGCTCAGCGTGCCCGCGATGGCGGCCGCGGGCATGCGCGCCACCGGTGCGTCGACGAAGCGATGGCCGGCCTGCGCGAGCCGTTCGGCCATGCGGCGCGTGGCCAGCACGGAGGTGGTGCCCATGTCGACCACGGTGCGGCTGCCCTCGCCGCCCTCCTCGCCCTCCTCACTCTGCCAGGCCTCGGCCAGTGCCTCGACCACCGACTCCGCCGCCTGCGCGCTCGCGAGGCAGAGGAACACCACCGAGGCCTCGTGCGCCAAGGCGCGCAGAGAGTCGGCCGGCACGGCGCCGCGCTCGGCCAGCCGGCGCATCGGCGCGGCATCGAGGTCGTGGCACAGCACGCGCGCGCCGCTCTTCGCCGCGAGGTTGGCGCACATGGGCTCGCCCATCACGCCGAGGCCGATGAAGCCCAGGGTCCGTTGCGTCATCTCAGAGCCCCACCATCACGGTCTTGGCTTCCTGATAGGTGCGGATGCCGAAGAAGCCCTTCTCGCGCCCCGAGCCGCTTTCCTTGAAGCCGCCGAAGGGCACCGACACGCTGAGCGTCTTGTAGGTGTTGATCCAGACCGTGCCGGCCTCGACCGCGCGCGCGACGCGCCAGGCCTTGGGAAAGTCGCGCGTCCACACGCCCGCGGCCAGGCCGAAGAAAGTGTCGTTGGCCTGCGCGACGAGGTCCTCCTCGTTGTCGAAGGGCATCACGCACAGCACCGGGCCGAACACCTCCTGCTGGCAGATGCGCGCGTCGTTCGTCACGCCGCCGATGAGGGTGGGCAGGTAGTAGGCGCCGTTGGCCAGCGCGGGGTCGGCCGGACGGCTGCCGCCGGCCAGCACCTCGGCGCCGTCCTCGCGCGCCATGTTCACCATGGCCTCGACCTTGTCGCGGTGCACGAAGGACGACAGCGGCGCCACCTGCGAGCGCGCGTCGTCGGGCGGCCCCACGCGCAGCGCCTTGGCGGCCTGCACCAGCCGCGCGACGAAGGCGTCGTGGATGCCACGCTCGACGAACAGCCGCGTGCCCGCGATGCACGACTGGCCGCTGGACGAGAACACGCCATGCAGCACGCCCTGCAGCGCCTTGTCGAGGTCGGCGTCGGCGAACACGATGTGCGGCGACTTGCCGCCGAGCTCGAGCGCCACCGCGGCCATGCGGCCCGCGGCCTCGCGCGCGATCGCCTTGCCGGTGGCGGTGCCGCCGGTGAAAGAGATCAGCCGCACCTCGGGATGCGCGACCAGCGCCGAGCCGGTCTCGGCGCCGAGGCCGGTCACGACGTTGAGGATGCCGGGCGGCAGGCCGGCCTCGAGCGCGAGCTCGGCCACGCGCAGCGCGATGGTGGGCGTGAACTCCGAAGGCTTGAGCACCACCGCGTTGCCGGCCGCGAGCGCCGCCGCCACCTTCTGCGACTCGAGCGTGAGCGGCGAATTCCAGGGCGTGATCGCGGCCACCACGCCGAAGGGCTCGTAGAGCACCATCGACAGGTGGTCGCCGCGCGAGGGCGCCACTTCGGCCGGCATGGTCTCGCAGATCGAGGCGAAGTAGCGGTAGGCCGCCGCGCCGCCGGCCGCCTGCGCCACGCATTCGGCGCGCAGCTTGCCGTTCTCGCGCATCTGGCGCTCGGCCAGCTCCTCGGCATTGGCCTCGATCAGGTCGGCGATGCGGTGCAGGATCGCCGCGCGCCGGTGCGGCAGCATGGCGCGCCACTCGGGCCGGGCCTGCGCGGCCTTGGCGGTGCGCACCGCGAGGTCCACGTCCTCGCGGCTCGCACTGCCGATCAGGCCGTTGAGCGCGCCGGTGGCGGGATTGATCGATTCGAAGGGCGTGCCCTGGCCGGTTGTCCAGGTGCCGCCGATCAGGAAGGGCCTGACGCCCGCGCTTTGCGTGCTCGCGCTCATGGAAGTCTCCTTGGGGCCGTGATGGCCGCTGTCTCGGTGGATAGGAAGAATGGATGCATGGTAGGAAGGGCGCGCGGCTCGCGACACCGCTCGATTCCAAGCAGTGGAATGGTGTGAGAGGACCGGAGCAGGCTACGCAGCAGAGCGCGCGGCGACAAGGCGCCGGCGCTGCATGGGCTTGCAAGCCCGGCTAACAGATCGCACAGCCGCCACTAGACTCGGCGCTTCGATTTCGCAATGGAGAGCGCCGCATGCGCCAGGACCTGCTGGATGGACTCGTCGCCTTCATCGTGGCGGCGGAAGAGCGCGGCTTCTCGGCCGCCGCGGTGCGCCTGGGCGTCACGCCCTCGGCCGTGAGCCAGTCGATCCGCAGCCTCGAGCGGCGCCTGGGCATCGCGCTGTTCAACCGCACCACGCGCAGCGTGAGCCTTACCGAGGTCGGCGAGCGCTACCTCGAGAAGGTGCGGCCGGTGGTGTCGGAGCTCGCCGCCGTCTCCGAGGAGCTGGGCCGCGAGGCCGACCATCCGAGCGGCCTGCTGCGGCTCAACGTGCCGCGCGCGGGCTACACCATCGGCCTGCAGCCGGTGCTGCGGCGCTTTCTCGACCGCTTTCCCGACATCAAGCTCGAGCTGCGGATCGAGAACCAGCTGGTGGACATCGTGGCCCAGGGCTTCGATGCCGGCATCCGCTTCGGCGACCTGGTCGAGAAGGACATGATCGCCATCAGGATCGGGCCGCGCATCGAGGCGCACGTGATCGCCTCGCCCGACTACCTCGCGCGCCACGGCACGCCCGTGCATCCCACCGAACTGCTGGCGCACGACTGCATCGGCTTTCGCCACGTCAGCACCGGCCAGGTCGAGCGCTGGCAGTTCGCGCGCGGCGACGAGACGCTGCAGCTCGCGGTCGACGGCCGCCTCGTGCTCAACGACTCGGCCGCCCTGGTGCGCGCCGCGCTCGACGGCATCGGCGTCGCCTACATGATCAACGGCTACATCGAGCCGCTGATCGAGCAGGGCCTGCTGGTGCGGCTGCTGGCCGACTGGAGCCCGGTGCTGCCGGGCCTCACGCTCTACTACCCCGACCGCCGCCGCGTGCCCGCGAAGCTGCGCGCGCTGATCGACTTCCTGCGCGCGGAGCTGCCCGCGGCCTCGGCGGTGCCGCCGCCCGAGTTGCGGCTGGACTGACGCGCGAACCGCGCGCCGATCTTTCAAATTCACCCGACACACGAAAGCGCCTGCCAGCATGCCGAACGAGCCGACCTCTTCCCTTTCCCCCCACGCGGAATCGCCCGAGGCCCTCTCGGCGACCGCGCGACAGACGCTCGATGCGTATCTCGCGCGAATCGACGGCCATGACTTCTCCGGCGCGTCATTGCTTTCCGCCGCCGACATCGTCCGCTGGAGCCTCGACCTGCGATCGCTCCCGATACCGCGGCGGCTCGACGGCCTGGTGCTCGACGATCCGCAGACGAGCGACCATCACCTGCTGCTGACCGCGCCGCCGCTGGCCGGCGCGGTCCTGTACCTGAGCCATGACGGCGACTCGCGCGTGGTGTTCGCCGATGTCGAGGACTTTCTCGACGCGGTCCGGCGCGCCGCCGCCGACGATCGGGAAGTCGAGGACTTCCATCCCTCGGTATCGCCGCCCGCCGACGACCAGGCGGGCCTGGGCGCGCTGATCCGCTCGCTGCTCGCTTCCGCGGACGACGAGGATGCGGCCGTTGCCTTCATTCCCTCGCTGGACCTGCGCGATACCGGGCTGCTGCGCGAACTCGCATTGCACGAGAACTTCTTCGTGACGGAAGCGCTCGCGGTGGAGATCGCGAAGCGTCCGGCCGAAGCGCTGCGCGAGATCGCATCGATGTGCGCGGCGCACGCGCACCCGCAGGCGGCGAATGCGGGCAAGCGAGCCGTGACGGCGGTGGCGTCGCTCTAGAGCCTGTCGACGCTGATCGACGACGCGCAATGGTCCAGCGTCCGTCGCAGCACCGTGTCGACCCGCCGCAGGCTCAGGTCGCAGCGCCGGGCGACCTCCTCGCGCGTCATCTCCTCGATGCGCAACCCGATCAGCACCGAGCGATGACGCTGCGGCAGATGCTGCAAGGCGCGCTCCACCGCCGCGAGTTCGGAGCGCGCATCGGCAATGGCCTCGGGGCCCGGCGAGAGATCGACGAGATGCTCGAGCTCGGTCTCGGCATCGCTCGCGTACTGCCACGATCTGTCGGCGCGCAGCCGGTCAGTCGCCGCGTTGCAGGCGACGCGGTAGACATAGGCCTCGGGGCTTTGCGCCGTCTGCGCGGACGTTCGATCGCCAAGGCGGATCCACGCATCGTGCAGGCTGTCGCTGGCCAGGTCGGGGCATCCCAGGTGGTGCATCAGGCGCCGGTGCAGGCGCGCGTAGTTCGCCACCAGGAACACCTGCAGATCGGGGCCGATGCCCGCCGCGCCGCGGTCCTCTTCGCGCCCGAAGGCCAATGGCTCGAAGGACGGGGCCCAGCGGCCACCGGATGCCGGACGCGCCGCGCTCGCATGAAGGGAGGGGGTCATGGTGGTGATGCTCGGGTGAAGAAGGCATGCGGCGGCCGGGCCTGTCGGTCGCGGCAGCCCGAATCCACCGAAGGCGCGCCGGTCCGGCGCGCTACAGGCCGAGGTTGGCGCGCTCCCGCGGCGTGAGTTGCCGGCGTGCCGAATCGGGCAGGTCGCCGACGCCCAGCACGCGCACCGAACTGGTTGCGTCGTAGCTGGCGGGTTCCCTGCGCGGCGCGTTCGCCGGCGCATCGGGGTTGCCCGCCGGGCTCTCGTTGCCGAAGCCCAGCACGCGCACCGTGAAGACCGAGGGCAGGGCCTGCCGCGCGGCCGTGCGTTCGCGCTGCACCGTGTCCTGCGCCGCCATCGCGGCCTGCGAGGCGGCGGCGCTGGCATTGGTCAGCGCGCCCACGTTCACCGCGGCCACCACGGGAATGCCGGCGCTCTTTCCCTGCACCTGGATGTTGGCCGCGTTGACCACCTGCAGCGCCGCGAGGTTGACGTTGCCCGACACGCGGATGCCTGCTTCGCCCGCGTCGATGGTGCCCAGCGGCGCGATCAGATCCACGTCGCCCGGCGGCACTTCGGGAATCGGGTTCAGCGTCGCGATGCCCGCGCCCGTGCTCGGCACGTTGGGCGAGAGCTTCACGTTGCCGAGCGTGTCGTACTCGCGCTTGGGCGGCGTGTAGACCAGCGTGGTCTTGGCGCCGCGGCCGGCGTTGATGTCGCCCGTGGCCGACCACGCGAGGATGTCGCCGCCGAAGGTGGTCATGATGCGCGACAGGCCCAGCAGGATGCTGCCCTCGCTGTACATGTCGATGCTGCCCTCGCCCTGCGTCACGAGGCCCGCGGGCGTGACGCCCGACAGGCTCGATGGCGTGATGCCCTCGACGCCCACCAGCGTCGTGCCGCCGGGCGCCAGCGTCTGGATGTCGCCGCCCGCCACGGTGCGCACGCCGGCATTGGTGTTCGCGCCCTGGTACAGCGTGATGCCGCCGTCGTGCACGATGGCCCGGCCCTGCGCATCGACGCCCGGGAACAGCGCCGCGATGGCATCGCGCCCGCGCAGGTAGCTGCCGAAGCGCTTGCTGCTTGCGTCGTTGTATTCGCGCCCGCCGGCCGTGAGCTCGGCATAGAACACCTGGCGCACGAAGATGCGCTGCTGCTCGGGCGCCAGCGCCTCGAAGTAGGCCAGCGCATCGGCGGCCGACGCGGCCGCGTAGCCGAAGCGCTCCCGCAGCCATTGCGCCAGTTCGGCGTCGTAGGTCTTGGCGACCTTGCCCGGCTGGTCGGCCAGCGCGCGCGAGGCATCGCTGGCATGGGCCGGATCGAGGTAGCGCGCCGCGAAGCCCGCGAAATCGCTCGCGCCCTGGCCCGGCAGCCCGGCGCCCAGGCCGGCCTGCAGCACGATGCTGGCCCCCGGGCGCAGGTCGCCGCTCTCGATGCCGCCCAGGCTGGTGAGGCTGGCGTTGTTGCCCTGGTAGATCTGCCGCCCCGCGCTGACCTCGAGCGTGCCCGGCCCGGCGATGTCGAAGTTGCTCTGGATCACGCTGCCGCCGGCCGCGATCATCGACACGTCGGTGGGCGCGTCGTGCACGATCAGGCCGCGGCTGCCGACGATGTCGCCGCCCGCGAGAACGCGCACCGGCTTCGAGGCCTGGTAGTACAGCGGCCCCGGCGAGTTCGGCGCGCTGGTGTCGGTCACCAGCTCCAGGCCCAGCTGCAGCCCGAGCACGTCGCCGTGCACCGCATAGACGTGGACCGGCGTGCCGTTGCCGGCCGCGCTGTCGTCGGTCAGGGTGTTGGGACCGAACACGAACGGCGTGCCGCCGATGCCCATGTAGCCGTGGGCACCGTAGTAGTCGTACAGGTGCTCGTAGATCGCCGTGTAGTCGAACGGGTCGATGTACGAGAAGGGATAGGGCGCGGTCCAGTAGTTGCTCGCGACGATGTAGTCGCCGACGGTGCCTGTCTGGATCACGCGCCAGGCCGGGTTCAGCGGCGTCGCCAGCGTCGCGCGCGAGCTGCCGAGCAGGCCGACCTGCCCGGTGTTGTTGGCCGGGTTGTTGGCCGAGTCGCCCACCACGCTGCCCTTGGCGAGCAGGTCGAGGGCGCCGCGCGGCGAGGGCAGCATCAGGGTGGCCGAATTGGCCGGGGCGTTGTAGATGCTGCCGCCCGCGGCCACCGCGCGCATCACCGGCGGCAGAAACTGCGTGAGCGTGGTGCCGAAGGCCGTGAGGTTGCCGCCGGCCGAGAACAGCTCGGCGCCGCTGTCCTCGGACCACAGCGTGAACCAGGTCGCGCCCGCGCCGCCGGTGGGATTGCCGTCGAGCGGCACGGCGGTGTCGACGTGCTGGCCCACGCGGCCCGGGTCGATCAGCGTGTTGAGCGCCAGGTCGCCCAGCGTGCGCACCGACACCGTGCCGTCGCCGGGCGCGAAGTTCAGCGCATCGCGCGTCTCGGCCGCATAGGCGGTGCGCGGATCGAGCGTGCGCGGGTCGGTGTTGCGCGCGCCGTAGTTCTTGAGCTCGAGCGTGCCCGCGTGCTGTGCGTCGACCAGGGTGTCGCCGCGCAGGTTGGCGTACACGCCGGCATAGATGCCGCCGCCCGCGCTCACGCGCAGCGTGCCGCCGCCGGTCTGCTGCAGCCGGCCGTCGACCACGCGCCCGCTGCCGCCCGCCGCGACCGCGATGCCGTCCAGGCCGGGCTTGGAAGTCGAATCGTTCCAGCCGTGCGGGCTGCCGATGTTGCCGCCGGCGCGCACCGACACGTTGCCGCCGCCGAGCGCGCCGATGCCCGAGAAGGCCGGCAGCGTGAGCGAGTAGTTGAAGCCGTCGCTGTCGACCGCGTAGCTGCCGAAGTTGATGCCCCAGCCGGTCTTCTGGCCCAGCGCATCGCCGCCCTGGCGCCAGAGCCATTCGCCGACCGACTGCGTGCCGGCGTCCTGGAAGCCCGTGATGTCGCCCTGCGCCCAGAGGTTCAGGTCGCCGCCGCCGCCCGTGTACCACATGCGCTGCGCGCCGAGGGTGGCGCCGTAGGCGTCCTGGTAGGGACCGAAGGCCGTGCCGTCGGACTGCAGCGAGCGCGGCGCGTTGTAGCCCGAGTCGGGGCCGGTGTCCGCCAGCTGCGTGCCGGCGGTGTAGACGCCGAACGGCGACTTCTGCACGTAGCTGCCGCCGGCGTAGAGCCCGAGGTCGCCGGTGCCGGTGCGCACCACGCTCACCGCGGCGAAGGGCGCATCGCCCGGCATGCCCGCTGTGCCCGCATAGTGCAGGTCGTCGAGCACCAACGCGCCCTTGCCGCCGAGCCGCGACGACGGCAGCACGACGCGGCTGTCGGCGCTCTGCAGGTCGGCGCCGCTGACCAGCCGCATCGACCAGGACTGCATGCCGGGCGCGAGCATCAGCGCCGTCGCCCACATGCGGCCCTGCGTGCCGTCGGCACCGGTCGGGCGGTCCGCCCAGCCGTTGTCGTCGGGCGTGGCGCCCGGCGGCGCGAAGCCGTCGTTGATGCTGCCGCGGATGTTCAGGTCGCCCGCGGCGCGCAGCACGATCGTGCCCGGCTCGCCCGCGCCGCGCCGCGCGGGATCGGCCTTCGGGCCGTAGCGCAGGCCCGAGAGATCGAGGTCGCCCTCGGTGCTCAGGTCGCCGCTGCCACGGATCTCCACGCCGGGGCGCAGGTGGAAGGCATCGCCGTAGGCCGTGAGGCCCGCGAGCCGGCCGCGCAGGCCGGCGTTGGCCCAGGCCGCGTCGATGAAGGCCGCGTTGCGCCGGTCGACTTGGTTCAGGCCCACCTTGCCGTTGGCGCCCACCGCGGCGCCGGCCGCGTCGCCGTTGTCCTGCGTGACGGTGCCGTTCGCATCCGTGGGCGTGTAGGTCCAGAAGGCATCGAGCGCGATGCTCGCGGCCCCCTTGATCGACAGCGCCGCGCCGGCCTCGATCTTGAGGTCGCCTGCGGTCTCGCCGATGCGCGGCGCCGCGAGGCCGAGCTGGCCACGCGCCACGTCGTCGGCCGCGCGCAGGTCGACGCTGGCGCCGCCGGCCAGCCGCAAGGTGCCGGCCGTGGTGGCCAGCGACACCCGGGCCCGGTTCGAGGCATCGATGGCCTGGCCCTGGCTGTCGACCGCGAGCCGAGTGCCGTGCGCGTCGAGCACCGCGCCGGCGCCCAGCGAGAGATCGTCGCGCGCCGCCAGCGCGATGCTGCCGACGTCGGCGCCCGAAGCGTCGATGCGGCCGTCGATGGCCAGGCTGCCGCCGTTGACCGTGATGCTGACTTCGTGCGCGCGCAGGCTGCCCACGCGCAGGTCGCCGCTGCCGAGCGTGAAGTCGCGCGCGCCGAAGAAACCCGCGCCGTCGAGCTGCGTGTTGTAGGCCGCGAAGTCGGCGTCGCCGAAGCGGTCGGCCGCCAGCGTGAAGCGGCCGTCAGCGAAGCCGCGGCCCTCCTGCGTGCCGCCGCCCTGCCCACGCAGCGTGCCGCCGAGCCGGACTTGCCCGCCCGCGCCGAGCGCGCTCGCGCTCAGCGAACCGGCGTCGTTGTGGGCGGCCGAGACGTCGATGCGCGAGCCCGCGCCCTGCTCGATGCTGCCGCCGGTGCTGGTCAATGTCACGCTGCCGCCCCAGCTGTAGCGCGTGAGGTCGAAGAAGTCGATGCCGCGGCCCGCCAGGTCGATCTGCGCGTGGTCGCCGAGCGCGATGTCGCCCTCGGCCTGCACGTCGAGCCTGCCGCTGGGCAGCGCCACGGCGGTGTCGAGCGACACCGAGCGCCCCTGCAGCGCGATGCGGCCGCCGAGCTCGTCGAAGGCGGCGGTGTCGGCGGCCGCCACCCCTTCGGGCGTGGCGATGCGCAGCGCGCCACCCGCGGCATAGCGCATCGACGAGCCGGCCTGGCCCGCGAGCAGCGGCGTGTTCATGCGCAGGTCGCCGTCCACCAGCCGGCCGTCGACGCCGCGCGCATGGCCGACCGAGAGCGAGCCGGCGCTGTTGGACACGATGCTGTCGCTGGCGTTGATCTCGACGCCGGCGAAGCCCAGCGCGACGCGGTCGAGCGTGGCCTGCGCCTGCGGCCGGCTCAGTGCGTCGTAGCCGAACTGCACGCTCTGCGCATCGATCACCAGCCGGCCGCTGCCGGTGCCCGGGCCGCCGGCCTGCACCGGCGCGGGCAGCGCGCTGGCGTAGGGGCTGGCGACGGTACCGGCGCCGGTCGCGACGCCGTTCCACACCAGCGAGCGGGTCGCGATGCGCACCGTGTCCGCGCTGTCGCCCCAGCCGTAGAAGGCCGGCGTGTTGAGCACCAGCTGGGCCTGCGCGTTGCCGGTGTCGAGCGAGAGCGAGCCGAAGAAATTGAAGGCCCCGCCGGCCGACAGGCTCAAGCGCTCGAGCGCCGGCACGCCCGCGTCGGCGGCCGGGCGCAGCAGCCGGTCGAGCACGTCCTGGGTCAGTTGCCAGCCCGCGGGCAGCGCACCGGCGGCCCGCGCCGCGGCGAGCGAATCGGCGGTGCCGATGTTGATCTGGTTCTGCGACACCGAGAGGTAGCGCGCGCCCAGCCGCGCATCGCTGAGCACCAGATCGCCGGGCGCGGCGAAGGCGATGGTGCCTTCGGTCAGCAAGGTGGCGCCGTCGGCCACGGTGACGCGGCCCGGCCCCACCGACGGCAGGAAGTCGAGCCAGCCGTTGCCCACCGCCAGCACCGCGGGCGTGTCGCTGGTGGCGCTGCTGCGCAGGTTGTTGGCATAGATGTAGCCGAGGTCGGAGTCGATGCCGGGGGAGCCGAAGCCGCGCGTGTCGAGCGTGGCGCCGCCGTCCACCGTGACCTCGTCGCGCCCGAGCAGGAAGATCTGGCCCGCGCGCAGGGTGGCGCCGTCGCGCACGTGCAGCGCGTTGCCGCCGTTGTAGACCTGCGTGAAGTACAGGCGCGCGCCGTCGCCCGACGAATCCAGGCCGTTGAAGTAGGTGTACCAGCCGCCCAGGGCCAGCGTGCTGGCGCCGAAGGCGCTGAGCTCGCTGG